>Ga0209777_10001630_pt1 | contig 31734 bp, 48 predicted proteins | sample FrelakmetHBP12HB_FD_187147 | JGI IMG/M metagenome (GOLD analysis project Ga0209777, IMG submission 187147) | Freshwater lake sediment microbial communities from the University of Notre Dame, USA, for methane emissions studies -HBP12 HB (SPAdes)... | ecosystem: Environmental > Aquatic >... | reverse complement strand
CTTCCGCGGCCACCTGCCCAAGTACCGCCGCCTGGTAGCCGGAACCGGTACCGACTTCCAGTACACGGTCAGTGGACTTCAACTGGAGCAATTCAGTCATCAAGGCGACGATATAAGGCTGGGAAATTGTCTGTCCGTACCCGATGGGCAGCGGACCGTCCACATAGGCCCAGACCAGGTCGTCAGCAGGAACGAACCGGTGGCGCGGCACAGATCCCATCACAGCCAGCAGGTGCGGGTCCAGCACGCCGCGGGCGGCTATCTGTTCCTCGACCATACGCTTGCGCGCAATCCAATATTCATCTTCGTTCATAAGACCTCATTCATAATTGCCAGCTTATGAGTCCTTCGGCGGCGTGGGAACCGCCTCTACGAAAGATTGGATGCTTTAGCAAGAGGGCTTCTGCAGGCGCCCAGCGATCTGGCGGTCCACTTTACCCATCGGGTAGTTGCCCAGTTCAGCAGGGAGGACCCAGGCCAATTCGGCAGTCTCAACCGGTTGTGGCTCGCCATCCGTCAATTCACACAGAAATGCATGCAGGGTGATCCGGAAGTGGGTATAGGCGTGCCGGTAAATTCCAAGGGCCTCACCCACATGAATTTCTGCGCCAAGTTCTTCCCTGATCTCGCGAGCGAGACAGGCTTCAAGGCTTTCGTCTTGCTCAACCTTGCCGCCGGGAAACTCCCACATCCCGCCCAGCAATCCTTTCGAGGGGCGCTTCGCCAGCAGGACTTTCCCGTCCCGCCGAAGCACCGCCGCAGTGACGGTGTAATGCGGCACCTCGGCCTTGGGCTTCAGCACCGGACGCTGTTCCTGGATGCCCAGCGCGCGTGCCTTGCACAAATCCCTGAGCGGACAGAGCAAGCAGGCAGGGTTACGCGGCAGGCAGAGAGTGGCGCCCAGGTCCATCAGCGCCTGGTTGTAATCCCCGGCATGGCCCTTCGGCAGGTGTCTTTCGGCCAGCGCCCACAGGATTTCCTCCCCCGCAGGGGCATCGGCCGGTTCGGCCACATCAAAGACGCGTGCAAAAACCCGCCGCAGGTTACCGTCCAGCGTGGCGACATCCAGGCCAAAAGCCATCGAGGCAATTGCGCCGGCTGTGTACCGTCCTATACCGGGGAGTTTACGCAGCGAAGTCAAATCGTGCGGCAGTTCCCCGCGGTAGTCATTCACGACAATCCTGGCGCCCTTGTGCAGGTTGCGCGCCCGGCTGTAATAACCAAGTCCCTCCCAGAGTGAAAGGACCTCCTGCTCGGAAGCGGCTGCAAGCTCCTGCACGCTCGGGAAACGGTCCATCCAGCGCTCAAAGTATGGAATAACCGCCTCGACGCGGGTCTGCTGAAGCATGATCTCTGAAACCCACACCGCGTACGGGTCCGGGTGACCGCGCCAGGGAAGTTCCCGTCCATGACGAGCATACCAGTCCAGGATTCTGTCAGAGAATTGAGTCATATTAAAACCTGAAATTTTCCCTGTCGGTGAAGCCACTTAACGCTTACGAGTTAATCACCAATAAAAAAACGAAGAACGCATTTAATTACCCTGCGCTCTTCATAACCGCCCGGTTTCTGAAGAAAATTAAAACTGGAATCCGCTGCGCGCCGGGATTACCTTGTATGAGAAATTCTGCACCAGGGCAAAGAGCTTTTCCTGCAACTGGGTCCAACCATTCGAATTCAAAGCGCGTTGCACATCCGGAAAATCTTCTGCCAAGATACTCACCTGAATCTGTGGATAATCTCCAAAGACAGTTACCCAGGCTTCCGCTGGCTGGAGTCCCATGCGCTGGACACCGGGGACAAATTCATTGATAACGAACTCGAAATAATCCTGTTCGTGGTCAGGGACGATATCCCAAGTCATGACGAGTTTGACAGCCATCAAATCCTCTCCGCATACCCACAGGGAATCAACACAGTGTTACTCCCGCTGGTAATCCAGCACAATCACCTTCGTCTCGTCAGGAAGGGATGACTTGGCGACTTTAAGCGTGGGCATCGTTTCAGCCTCATGCAAACCCATTTCCTTCATGAACTTATCCAGTTTGTCAAGCTGAACTTTGGCTTCCGGTGAATAGAAGTGCATCGGAATAACGATGTTCGGCTCCAGCAGGCTGACCACTTCCGCGGCCTTGGCCGCGTTCAACCCGGTCCCACCGCCCACTGGGACGAGCGCCACATGCACCGTCCCCAGCGCTTCAATCTCAGCCTGAGTCGGCACCGAGCGCAGGTCACCCAGGTGTGCGATCGTGATACCCATGTAATCGAACACATACAGCGTATTTCTTGGTTTATCAGCCGCGGCTTTCCTGCCAGATACATCCGTTTGCACACCTGTAATAAAGACACCGCCAATCTCGAATTCACCCGGTCCGGTGATCGCGTGACTATAGCCCTTCACTGTGCTCAGGCAATTATGTCCTGGCGCATCGTGGCTGGATGTAACAATATCGGCCTTGAGCTTAAGCGGTTCATAACCAACCGTCTCAGCGTCGAAGGGGTCGGTGACGACCGTCGCCATACCCCGCTCGGTCAGGCGGAAACAGGAATGTCCATACCAGGTAATCTCCATAGAATTCTCCGTGAAGGCTATTATACCCGTATAATAAAAGGGATGAAATTTTCACTGAAACCCCGTCACACACCCGGCGCCTCGGTGAATCGAACGGATAATGGCTGGCGATTGGATATCCCCGCTGGACTGCGTGGGTCCTATCGCCTGGCTCAGCTCGATGACTACGCGACCTTAACACGCAGGCATTTTTACCACGCTCCACCCCGGACCTTTAGCCTGCATGCCAGAGTCTCCGCCCCGAACCTTCCCGGCACATGGGGGTTCGGACTGTGGAACGATCCATTCGGCTTCTCGCTTGGCTTTGGCGGTACAGCGGGACGGTTACCAGCCCTGCCTAACGCCGCCTGGTTTTTTCATGCCTCCCCACCAAACTGGATATCCTTGCGCGACGAAATTCCCGCACAGGGCTTTTTTGTCGGGACGATCCAATCGCCGCGCCTACCGTCGTTGCTGCTTGCGCCGGTACTTCTCACTGTGCCCTTCATGGCCCTGAAACCAATCTCCCGTTTCCTGCGGAGGCTGGCAGGCCAAACGGTCCGGCAAGACGCTGCGTTGATATCTGTAGACGTAACCAAATGGCACAAATATTCCATAAACTGGCTACGCGAATCTCTTGAATTCAAGGTGGACGGTGAAACCATCCTGCAAACATCCATTTCCCCGGCTCCACCGCTTGGGCTGGTCCTCTGGATCGATAACCAGTTCGCCTTCTGGACCCCAGAAGGACGGCTTGGTTACGGTACGCTGGACAACCCGGCGGCCTGGTTGGAAATTAAATTCTATTCAGATATTTACTCAGCCGGCGGTGAACCAGGAGAGAAGTGCAGCTGATGAATCTCAATGTTCGCCGCCTTGAGGAAATTCATTGCATTCTCGTCCGTACGGTAGGCTTCGCTGTATACCAGACGAGTGATCCCGGCATTGATCAAGGCTTTGGTGCAATTGATGCAGGGAAGGTGTGTAACGTAACAGGTGGCGCCCTTTGTCGAAACCCCATGCAAGGCACCCTGAATGATCGCATTCGTCTCGGCATGGATGGTGCGTATACAATGACCGTCCACCATTAAGTGACCTTCTTCATCGCAATGGGGTTGCCCAACAGGTGAACCATTGAATCCAGTGGTCAGGATGCGTTTATCAAGCACCAATACACAGCCGACAAAGGCACGATCACAGGTACTGCGCTCTGAAACAGCATACGCAATCTTCATGAAATAAGAATCCCAATCTGGTCGCATCTGGTTTTCCTCTCGTAAAAGATAAGCAAACTTCGACGATTATACTGCTGCTTGCATTTATTGCTGAAGTGAAACTGCCATAAAACAGAAAATTGGCTGGCTGCACCCGCCAATTACCCCTTATTGCCCCATCGCCACGGCGATTTCCAGAAAGACTTTAGCTCGTGCTCTTGTTTATTATTTCACGTATTCCATCGGGGATGAACGACACATTCAGAGTATCATACAATTCCCATGTCTCGGTCAGGCGTGTGCATGATCCAGACTCAAGCATCCTCAAAGGGCCCAAACTTTCCAATTCTACGAACCGGTCATTGCAAAATGATTCTGCGTTGCAGCCATCATCTGGATAGTTTTCACCCGGATGGAGGTCGAACGTCTTACGGAACAGGAGGCCATCCAGCCAGTAACCCAGCCAACCAACCCGGTTGTAATACCCGATTTTGGCAGGAGGCAAGATCGGGTTTGCGCGGATCAGGATAAAGTCGTCGCGCAGAATGAGACGCGGGTCGTTTATGCGCGTGTAAGGCCAGAGCGCCAGAATGCGATTATTCAACAACCCCTGGGGATCGGCAATTCCTACCGGTTGGGGAAGAATGACCGTCCCGCCCAGCCGGAACATCGTTATCGCCCAGGGAGAGAGCTTAACGGACCTCGAACCCGCGTTTCGCAATTGATGGGTCAGGGACACCACTGCCCGGTCCGGGGAGAGGCGGATTTCCACACTCTTGGCGATTCCTGTCTCTGCGGGTTGTGTCAATCGCATGCCATCGTCCATTTTTTCCACAACCAAACCGTCGTTATCGGGCAAATAAGTATCGGGTATCAGTTCAGGCGAGCGCCACAGCCTGTGGCCGCCGCGGAAGTAAAAAGGTCCGAACGTTGTTTCGACAAAGAAGTCTGGCAGTTCTGCCAGCAAGTTCGAGCCCCCTTGTGATGAAAAACGTATGATGCGCGGACCGACACTGGTCAGATATTCCAGCCGGATGAAGTCATTTTCCAAAATGCCTGTGGGGAGACCATAAAAATCATTCATTGTGCCTTCTCAAACTAAAACCGCCAGGCGGACCGGTATATGAACAGACTCTCCCCCTTTTTCGCCTCAGGGAAGAGCGCTTCGCCTGCCTGAAGAGTTGCTATCTGGAGTATGGAGGCCAGATCTTCGAGTTCGCTTCGGGGTAGATTGCTGAAGAAAGGAACTTTTTTAAAGAGGATTGTTTGACTCATGACAAACCTATAAACCGTAAGGACTATTTATGAAGCGAGGGCATTACCTTATCTAATACGCCCACTCCAACACCGGTCGCGATCAGGATAACGACAATAACAATAGTGATAACAATAAAGAACAGGCCAAAGTAATTCAAAACCAACCCCCAGACTGCCTGGCCGTGACCGGAACCGCCATTGCGTTTGATCTGGCTGAGTGCTGTGTGACCAATCACGATCCCAGCCAGCCAGAGCGCGAAAGGAGCCATATCCAGAATCGTCGAACAGACTGTACTCGTCCCGGCGGTAAAGGCAGCCAGCAGCAGACCGAGAGTCAGGTCGAAGCACCACTGCAAGAGATAGATTGCCCACCCAATCAAACCGAGGGTCAGGCTGGTGGTTGCCAGTTTATTGTTCGGCATCAAAGCCAATTATTCCAGTTTATTCCGAAACGGACGCAGAAGCAATGACAGCCCAATCACCCCAGCGACAATCACAGCCGCCAGGATTAGCGACCTATCACCCAGCAGGATGAAAACGGCCAGTGCGATCGAAGCACCCTGGAAAAGTGCCAATCCCCAGCGCTTCCAGTACCATAGTGCCAGGGCAGCCAGATAACACAAGAATCCGAGAGCAGCAATGACTTCCACCACCCAGGCTTTCGGGGCATTGGCAATTCCCGGTGCAGGGTACCCAAGCAGGCCGAAGAGCATCACCAGCAGGCTGTCGAACATCACCAGAAGCAGGAATACGCTCAATTGCCCGACGCGCCGGTTCTTGATCCTGGGCCGCGTCATCAGCCAGTAGGCAGAGAACAGTGTTATTCCCGAAATGAACAGCGTCAGGAAATCGATGAATTGGGTGATCAGCGGGGAATCCAGATGGCAGCTCTCCCGGAAGCCTTTGACGTATTCCGGCGCGAACTGCGCCCAGACATTTGCCGGTGGGTAGCAGGAGGCAATCCGTGCGGCGTAGACGGCAAAAGCAGCGATAAGAAGCAAAATGCCAGCAACAAGCAAAATGAGCTTCCAGTTTTTCATTGAGAACTCCAAACCTGACGAGGTCTACCTGCCGCGAAAGTCAATCTCTTCCTTCCCGCCCAGCCGCTCCTGGATGCGTTCCACCACCACCTCCAGCGCCATCGGCTGGTTGACAAAATCCAGGTCGTCGGTGCGGATGGTCAGCACAGGACACACATCAAAGGCACGCAACCATTCTTCGTAAAATGAATCGAGCAGGGAAAGATAACTGACGGAAATGCCAGTCTCCATGTTACGGGCGCGGCGTTGGATGCGCGCCATCAAAACTTCCACCGGGCATTTGAGATAAACAAGTAAATTTGGCGGCGGCAGGCTGCCCACCACCAGGTCGAACAGTTTGCGGTAAGCTAGATAGTCGCGCTCGGCCAGGTTGCCCATATGGTGTAAAGCACGCGAGAAAATATAGGCATCCTCGTAAATGCTCCGGTCGAGGATGGCGGAACGAGGATCGCGGGCCGCTTCAAGATACTGGTCGGCACGGTGACCAAGGAAATAGATTTGCAGGTGGAACGACCAGGCGCGCATGTCGGCGTAAAAATCCGGCAAGTAAGGATTATCGGCCACGGATTCAAAATCCGTACGCCAGCCCAGCCGCGAGCCAATGCGCTCCGTAAGCGAGGTTTTCCCCGCCCCAATGTTCCCGGCCACCACTACAAGTCGTTTGGACATATGGCCTCCTCGATCTTACCTATTGTACACGAAGTTCATCCACGCGCTTCTATTAGTTCGAGCTTATATCACTCAATCACCCAGCTACCCCCTGCTGAAGGGTTATAAGTTCCATCTCAACACAAATAAATTCCCTAAAGAAGCCCATCCAGGAGGCCCTTGCAGCCTTCGGTTGGACACGCAAAGGTGTGGCCTTTGGAAAACTGTAGAGCTCGTGTTAAAAACCTACGGGGAGCAGATTCTTCTGCTCCCCGATTTTACTTTCTAATCATTAACCCCAACCCTATTCCTGCCTGCGGATCTCCGGTAAGAATATCCAGGCTGCCACAACAAAGATCAATAAGATCCCAGCGCTGAGTATGACCGTCACCGGCGAACCCAATCTCTCTGCAACCCCGCCCGCCAGTAATGCGCCGACCGGGATCATACCATTGAACACCAGGGCATAGACCCCCATAACCCTGCCACGTAAATTGTCCGGCACCTGGGATTGGATCAGGGCATTGCTGTTGTTGGTTAACATCATCATGCCCCACCCGATCACCACCAGTACTGCCAGGGAGAGTGGCAGCCAGCGGATCCAGGCAAAGAAAAACAGCGCTGCAGGAATTACTATAAAACCCACCATCCACAACTTGCCACGAATCTTATGCCTTGTCATGGAGGCCAGCATGAGCGCACTGATCAACGCCCCGAATCCGCGGGCGGAGACCAGCAAACCATTGGTGACCTCGTTCCCGTGGAGAACATCCGTGGCCCAGGCAGGCAGCAGATTCATCAGCCCAAAACCGAACATGGCCACCAGTCCGACTGCTGCAGTCAGGCTGAGGACGAGGCGGTTGGTAAAAACGTACTGCAAGCCCTCGGCAATTTCCGCCATGGCATTCGACCGGCGCGATGGTTGCACTTCCAAAGAAATACGCATGAGCAGCAAGGCCACGATGACTGCAATGAAGGAGAGGCCGTTCAGGGTGAAACACCATGCCGGCCCAAAGGCAGCATAGGTCAGACCGGCTACCGAAGGTCCCACCACTGTGGCAATGTTGAACATGGTCGAGTTCAGGGCGATGGCGTTGGTCATGTCCTCACGAGGAACCAACTCCAACACAAAGGAGACACGCGCCGGGGCATCAAAGGCGTTGACCACTCCCAACAGGAACGCCAGAAGGAGGATATGCCAGGGTTTGACAACATTGGCAAATGTCAATCCGCCCAGGATAAATGCAAGGATCAACATCGAGGTTTGCGTGATAACCATCAGGTTCCGACGGGAAATACGGTCGGCAACCACCCCGCCGAACAGGGTGAACAGCCAGGTGGGAATGCCTCCAACGAAGCCGACCAGTCCCAGGTAGACGGGAGAACCGGTCAGTTGGTAGATCAAATATCCCTGGGCGGTGCTCTGCATCCAGGTACCCATCATAGACACCATCTGACCGAAAAACCACAGTTTATAGTTGTAATGTTTCAGCGCTGCAAAGGTTCCCCGCGGGCGCAGGGGAACTTTTCCATTCTGAATTTTCTCGCCACCGATCAACAGACACCTCAGTATGATAAATTCGCCGGTATCCCCGACAAGGCTGGATTATACGCGCTTTGGCAGGTTATCTGACAATCACCGCTCTCTTCCTATTGAGCACCTGAATGGGACAATCAAGACCTCCGAATCTTGCCAACCCGGAGGCCCTTCCTTAACCAAATCCAATTAATTACTGGCAAGCTGGCTCAACACTCACTATACCCACAGGTATAACACTTGCGGCAGCCTTCTTCATTTACCATGGTGGCCTCACCACATTCAGGGCATAGGTCACCCATTTTAATAGGAGCAGCAGGTTCAGCCTGGGGGAAATGTCCGCTGTCATATGCAGGCTCTAGGTCTGCGTGCACATCGGATTCTGTCACCTGATGGGTTTTCCGGCCGTCCAAATACTCATTCAGCACCTGCCCCACCCCATCTGGAAGCGAGCGCACCCGATTCGGACCAAAGCCCAGCGAGCGCCCGCCGCCAATGCCGGAGAGTTGGCGTACCACCTCAACCAGGCGTTCGCGCGGCGCAATCGGCGAGGCCAGCCGCAGGATGTACGAGATGAGCCGTCCAATGGCTTCCGAAACAGCGGCGGTCTCCGAACCGGCCTTGGCTGTATTGATGAAGACTTCAAATGGCTGCTTGCCGCCGTTCTCGTTGACGGTGATGAAGGCTTTCCCGAGCGGCGTCTCAACCCGGAAGGTGCTGCCGGGGAGCAGGCGCGGGCGCGGTTTCTTGGACTCGTGCCAGGCGGCCAGTTGGGTGGCGATCTCCGTCTCCGAGACGGGCTTCCCGCCGCTATTGTTACCAAACGGCAGGACAACAGTCCCCGAGGGGATAACGGTCCCAGCGGGGACGGCAGGGGCTTGTTTTTTCTGCACGGTGGCATTGGTCTCCAGCACCACCTTCTCGCGCGAGCCGGTCACATAAACCGTGATGCCCTTGCAGCCCAGTTCCCAGGCAAGCAGGTAGGCCTCGGCCACGTCTTCCAGAGTGGCGTCTTCGGGAAAGTTGATCGTCTTGGAGAGGGAATTATCCACGAACGCTTGAAGGGCCGCCTGCATACGGACGTGGTCTTCCGCGGGAATATCACCCGCCACCACAAATACGTTCCGCAACCCTTCCGGGAGCTCCGGGATATCCTGGCACGTGCCATGCTGCATCACACGCTCGATGATTTCCTGGCGCGCGTTTCCAATGATCCCGGCCTTCTCCAGCGCCGAGTCAAAGCGTGGGCTGGCATAGGTCAGTTGCAGGTCCTTGCCGTTGTCATTAACGTGGCGCACATACGCCAGGGCGAAAACCGGCTCGCAGCCGTAGCCCTCGCATCCAGCCACCGTGGCAATCGTCCCGGTGGGAGCCACGGTGGTTTGTGCGGCATTGCGGATGCCATATTTTTGGATACCTTCCTGGATTCCATTCCAATCCAACGCTGGCCGGCCCCATTCACCAGTGTACGGCGTCAGCGGCTGGGGCGGCTGCCATTTCATATTCTCAAAGTCGTAGATGCTGCCCTTGATAGCCGGGAACGCCCCGCGCTCGCGCGCTAGAGCCACGCTGGTGCGCATAGCGTGGAAACGGACATACTCCATCATCTGCGCACCGAACTCCTGCCCCTCTGGCGAACCGTAGCGGACACCCACATGGTACATTACATCCGCCAGACCCATCACGCCCAGACCGATGCGGCGCGCCCGATGCGCGGCCTCTTTCAGTTGCGGTACCGCCGGGACGTAAGCATTGGCGTCCACCACGTCATCCAGAAAGCGGGTGGCAGTTTCGACGCTGCGACGCAGGCCATCCCAATCCACGTGCCCATCCGTTCCGCAGTGTTCGGCCAGGTTGATCGAACCCAGACAGCAGTTCTCGTAAGGTCCGAGCCACTGTTCGCCACACGGATTGGTTGCCTCCAGCGGGTACAGGTGAGGAACCGGGTTACTCCGGTTGGCAGTATCCAGGAATAACAACCCAGGCTCTCCGTTATGGTGCGCCTGGTTGATGATCTTGGCGAAAAGATCGCCTGCGCGCACCGTCTTGTAGGTGCGTAGCGGGAGCCCCTTCGCCCTGGCCTGTTCCGGCGTGCCACTGAAGCCGCGGTATTCCGGTGCGGTCACATCCGGGAAAACCAAATCCCAGTCAGCATCATCTTTCACTGCCTGCATGAACGCGTCGGTAATACCGACCGAAATATTGAAATTGGTAATCTGGTTCTCGTTCGTTTTGCAGGTGACGAACTCTTCGATATCCGGATGATCCACGCGCAGGACGCCCATGTTGGCGCCACGGCGTGTCCCCCCTTGGGCGATCTCGCCGAAGGCATGGTCATAGACCCGCAGGAACCCCACCGGACCGGTGGCCTGTCCCGCCGATGATTTAACAAGAGCCCCCTTGGGCCGAAGCCGCGAGAACGAGAAGCCGTTCCCGCCGCCGGTCTGCTGGATGAGCGCCGCGTCCCGCAGGGATTGGAAGATACCCGCCGGGTCGCGGCCCATATCGTCAGTGATCGGCAGGACAAAACAAGCCGCCAGTTGTCCCAATGGCGTACCCGCACCGGTGAAAGTGGGAGAATTGGGGAAAAATTTCCTGGAGGTCAACAAGATATAAAACTCGCGGGCACTGACCATCACATCGCCATAGTAGGATTCCTCAGCCTTGGCAATGTGATAGGCAACCCGCCAGAACATTTCTTCAACGGTCTCTGCCGGGTTTCCGTCATCGCCGCGACGGACATAACGGCGCACCAAAACCTGGCGGGCATTCTCGGTCAATTCCACGCCAGGGAGATTCGCGGGGATCGGCGGGGTGGACAATGTTTGCTTTTTCGAGATGATGGTCGTCGTTGCCATGCTGGGCTTCTCCTCCATAATTCTGATTCTTTTATGCCAATAAAATCTGTTATATATTAACAGAAACAAACAGCACCGACATTCCGCCCCAGGAACGGGAACTATCGGTGCATGCTAAGGCTTATGATTCTAACAAAAGGCGATCAATCTCGTTGCGAAGCGCGTGCAAATCGTCCAACCGCAGATAAACAATTGCATATCGGATGTAGGCAATCTGATCCAGCTCCTTCAGCCCCTTGATGACCAGGTCGCCAACCACGCGTGACGAAATTTCAGATTTTCCCTGGCTCTGAAGGGCCGCTTCCACCTGTCCCAAGAGACGCTCGATATCTGCCGCGGAAACCGGGCGCTTGGCGCAGGCGATGCGGATGCCGCGTTCCAATTTCCCCCGGTCGAACTCTTCGCGCGTCCCATCCTGCTTGACGATCAACGGTGTTGCCAGTATCGGGCGTTCATAACTGCTGAATCTTTGTCCACATTTCAGGCATTCCCGGCGGCGGCGGATGCCCCCGTGGCTGTCGTGGGTGGTATCAATCACTTTCGAGTCATTATTCTGGCAGTATGGGCAACGCATGACCATCGCTCCGTGAAAAATAGAACAAATGTAGCCGCCACATTTGGCGGTTTAATAAATATCACCCCCTATATATGGGGCTCAATTGTTTCAATATTCTAACATGATTATCAGGCATAAACAAGAGTACAGACGGGTGATTTACCTTAAAATTTCCCGGGCATCTGGGAACCATGGGGATTCACAAAGTACCTCCGTTAAAATAGGCCAAGGGGAATTTCCGCAGTCGAGAGAAAGAGTTCTCTATTAAGATGGATCTTCCCCCAGAATCCATAAAACGGTTGCTGATTTCTTAATAAAAGTTGGTTGCAGTATAATCTGCTTATTCGCCCATTCCGTTCAAGGAGAATAAATGAATCCAAGTAATATTGTCATTTTTTTAGCCATTATTCTATTACCCGCCAGCTTGTTTGTGATCCTGATCAGGCGCCTGAACCGAAACCAGTGGCGAAATGTGCAAGAAAGGCAGGGAAAAAATTCGGAATTTGAAGGAGGTTTCCGTTATGCATTAGAAACCACAGCAAATGTGATCAGCAAAAGCGAGACAATTGCCCCGAACGCTGGCGGATTTGCCAAAGTTGACCTCCAGTTGGAGGTACAACTCCCTGGTAAAGCGCCTTACCAGATTTCCACTTGCTGGTTGGTAAAGGTGGATTCACTGGACGAGGTGCTGCCTGGCAAGAACGTGCCGGTTAAAGTGGATCCAAAAAAACCATTGTGTATTTTTCCAAATGTCCCCTGGGCAAAACCCTGGATTTTCGGGAAATAGTTTATGCCAATCGTCGAATTCCATCCCCAACCGGGCGAGAGCATTCTCTATCGTATCACCACCAACCGAAAATGGTACGTGATCGCCTGGAAAATCAGCAGCGGCGTTGTGGGTATTATCGTTTTAACTTTCATAATATATGGCCTGTTCGCAGGTCCAACGGAGACTGCTTTCATTACGTTCCTGCCAGCCTGGGCTGCAAGTCTGTTGACCAGATCCCTTTATCTGGGGCCAGTTCCCCTGGTAGCGGTTGCCTGGGTGGCCGAAGAAGTGGCCTGTACATTAACCGGTGAGTTCATCCTGACCGACCAGCGTATCTGGGTACGCGGCTCTCCTTATGCCTGGAGTCAAAATGCGATACCGCTGGAAGATATCGCTTCCCTGACCTGGCGGCGAGACGCCATATTTATGAAACAAAAGTCCTCGCGAAAAATCCAGGTGCATATTTTTTCGGAAGGCAAATTATTCGTGAAGGCTTATGAACAATTCACCGGAAAGTCAAAAACGCCTTGATTTCATCATCAATAGTAAATCATTGGCTCCTATCGAAATATGGCCGGAGCCTTTCTGTCTTTACCTTTGATTGTTACTGTCTCTTCGCCTCCTGCCATAACACTTCCATTTCATCGATGGACATATCGGACAGTTTCCTGCCTTGTTTCTTCGCTCCCTGTTCCACGTATGTGAAGCGTTTCTTGAAGCGCATACTCGTTCCCCGCAAAGCTGACTCGGCATCCACTTTCTTCCAGCGGGCCAGGTTTACCAGGGCGAAGAACAGGTCGCCCAGTTCGGCAATCAGTTCCTCTTCGTTTGTTACTTCCTGGACCTCCTGGACTTCTTCAGCGATTTTATCCAGTACCCCGCTGACTTCCTTCCAATCAAAACCGACACGGGCAGCCCGGTCTTGGTATTCTTGAGCCTGCGACAGGGCTGGTAAAGCCAGCGGTACACCGTCCAGCAGGCCTTTTTCCGGTTCGTGGCTGTTCGCACGTTCAACCGCCTTGAGTTTTTCCCAGTTCTTCAAAACTCCCTGAACGCCATCCAGCGTTACATCACCAAAGACATGGGGATGGCGACGGATAATCTTATCGTAGATGCCCTTGAGTACATCTGCCATGGTGAACTCACTATCCTCACCGGCAATTTGAGCATTTAAGACGATTTGCAGCAGAAGGTCGCCAAATTCCTCAGCCATCTCCGCCGGGTCACCAGAATCCATCGCGGCAAGTGCCTCATATGCTTCTCCCATTAAATGTGTACGCAGGCTGGCGTGGGTCTGCTCGCGATCCCAGGGACAGCCATCCGGAGCACGCAGGTGCGCTACGATTTCCTGGAAAGCCTCGAACGAAGTCCCCTCACCCAGCGGTGGGACATAAAGCGCCGTCAGCAAGCCAATATGCTCGGACCGGTCTATTTCATAGAGCGAGACATCCTCAACGATTTCTTTTTCCGTCCCGGCAGCGTGAACGAGACGGACCGGATGTTCATCAGGGTAAACTGTATTGAGCGTCATCTTGATCTCTGCCGCGATCAGTCGCGAATACACCTGGGCCACCAACACCGGCATGTCAGGTGGAAAGACCGGGAGATGCGTCTGGCTCAACTCTATTCCGTCCATCAAAACCAGACGCGGGTACGGATCGAGACCGAGGGCGGCGAAGACAGGCTCCAAGAACGAGAGGCCGCTTACAATCTTCAGAGGCAGGCCTAGCGCCCGGGCACGCTGCGCTATTTCAGGACAGGTAGCCTCGGCTACAAACAGGTCGCCCGGTACAGCATAAACCACACCATGCGGTGATTTCCCCAGTTCCAGCACTTTTTCCACAATGGCGGCATACACCTCCTCGAATGAATCGCCATTTTCATACAGTTCATCGAAGGAATGGATTGTGAGCGCAGGTGGAAGACCGGCAACAGTGGGATGCTGTTTCGTGCGCAGCCAGACTTCACCGGAAGAAGCAAGCACATCCCAGGCTTCACGCGTAAGCTTGGACGCATCACCAGGGCCAAGACCGAGCAAGGTTATTCCGGGCATAAGAGCTCCTTAACAAATAAAACGTAATGCGTGTACGCAGTGGATGACCACGGCACACGCATTAGTCGAACGTGAATTGTTTACAATGAGCAAGCGTTTTAACGCTTGGTGTAGGTCGGGGCCTTGCGAGCGCGCTTGAGGCCTGGCTTCTTGCGTTCCTTGACGCGGGCATCACGCGTCAGGAAACCCCCCTTACGCATGGCTGAAACGTTCTCCGGATTCATCTTAACCAAAGCTCGCGCCAGGCCAAGCTGCACAGAGTCGGTCTGACCGGTCACACCACCACCATTAACTAACACGGTGATATCGTAGGTTTTAGCATCTTGGCCGGCAGCCTTCATCGGAGCCAAAATGGCTTCGAGGTCACCCAGACGGTTGAAGAAAGCCGGAGCTTCTTTGTCATTAATGATGAAGCGGCCAGAACCTGCCATAATACGCACACGTGCGATGCTTTGCTTGCGGCGTCCAATACCTTCAAAATATTGCACAGACATATTCCTGCTCCTTTACGCGATCGGCTTCGGATTCTGAGCGCTGTGCAAATGTTCCGCACCACCATAGATCTTAAGCCGGGTGATGAGATGGCGACCCATCTTGTTGTGCGGTAGCATGCCCCACACCGCAGCACGGATGACGCGATCGGGATGCTTGCTCAATTGGTCGCTCAGGCTGATAGACTTCAGGCCACCGGGATAACCCGAGTGATGGTGGTATATTTTCTCAGTCAATTTGGTATGGGTTTTGGTGCCAGTGACGGTAATGTTTTTGGCATTAATGACCACCACAAAATCGCCCATTTCAACACCGGGAGTGAAGCTGGGCTTGTGTTTACCAAGCAGGAGCGCGGCGAGTTTGGTCGCCAGGCGACCCAGGGTTTCACCATTGGCATCCACCAACAGCCATTGGCGGTCAATCTCAACAGCCTTGGGATAGTAAGATTTGTACACTTTTGTCTCTCCAAACATTCAGACTAATTCAAACGAGATTATCATAACAGACTTCGACAAGCGTCAGGCCGCTTGCCGGGGCAAGACTTGCGGGGATTCGGCTTTGTCCTTCATTCCGTGCCGCTTGGGCTGAAATGGGACCGTTTTCGAGTGCTCGAAACAGCGCTTCCGCCGGGAGTTTGCCCTGACCCACGGCAACCTGGACATAGACCAGCCTGCGCACCATACGGTACAAGAAGGCATCGGCCTGAATGTCGAATGTCCACTCATCACTACAGTTCTTCCACTCTGCAGCCAAGACCGTTCGCACCGTACTACCTTCAGTCCGTGGGGACGTACCGAAAGCGGCAAAATCGTGCGTACCGGGCCAGATTGCAGCGAGTGGCCTCAGGTCGCTTACAGCGGGCCAGACACGCCAAGCGAAGCGTTCCCGCAATGGGTCCCGCACGTCGGCACAAAAAAGCCGGTAACGGTAGCGACGGGAACTGGCATCAAAGCGCGGGTGGAATTCGTCCGCTGCCACTTTAACTTCCCGTACAGCCATATCGTGCGGCAGATGGGTGTTCAGGGCCTTGTGCAGTTCATTGAGACTATGGCCCCAATCGAGGTCAAAAGCCGCTACCTGTCCACTGGCATGGGTTCCGGTATCCGTACGCCCGGCCAGGTAGACCGTCTGCCCACTCCATCCAAGTTTGCACAGGGCTTTTTCGAGTTCACCCTGGACCGTACGGGAGGACGCTTGCCGTTGGCTGCCCAGAAAGTGGGTGCCGTCGTAAGCAAGGATAATCTGGTAACGTGCCATCTTCGCAAGTAGAGATTCAAGAGGAGAGATCAATCACACATCTCGATCTCCACTCTCTACTCCGGGAATTACTCTTCGACAAGTTCGAGCAGAGCCATCTCCGCTTTATCGCCGAAGCGAGGGCCAAGTTTTAGCAACCGGGTATATCCACCATTGCGCTCGGCAAAGCGTGGAGCGATCTCATCGAACAGTTTCTTGACAACCTCATTGCTGTTGCCGCCCAGCTTTGCGACAACAAGGCGGCGTGCCGCAACTTTTTCTTCATCACTGGCGTCCTTGACATTGCGGGCAACCGTGATCATTTTTTCTGCTTCGCCACGAATCGCAGCCGCCTTGGTTACGGTGGTGCGAATACGTTCGTTCGCAAAGAATTGCTTGATAAGATTACGACGCAAAGCGATGCGTGCGCCCTTGGTACGATTGAGTTTAAAACCTGCTACTTGGTGTCGCATTGTTCAATTACTCCGACTCTTTCTTGGGTTCGTCTTTCAAATAACCCTTCTCATGCATCTTCATGCGCAGTTCTTCAAGGCTCTTTTCGCCAAAATTGCGAATAGACATGACCGCCTGGTCACCCTTCTCAAGCAGTTCGAGCACATCGCCGACAGTGATGATGCCGGTACGCTTGAGCGAGTTGAAAACGCGCACCGAGAGGTCAAGTGATTCGACCGGGGTCTCGGCCACTTCGCTGGTCAAGTGCGAACCAGACACTTCTTTTTCCATTGCGATGGTCAGAGTCTCTTCGCTGATTCCAGCCACATAGCGCAGATGCTCAATCAGAATTTTGGCCGATGTGCTCAAGGCACTTTCCGGCGCAATGGCGCCGTCCGTCCAGATTTCAAGTACCAATTTATCGTAATTGGTGCTCTGGCCAACCCGCGCCGATTGCACTTCCCAGTTGATTCGCTTGACCGGGCCAAAAATGGCATCCACCGGCAGTTCACCGATAGGCATGCGCCCGCGCTCGTTGGAAGGGGCATATCCGCGTCCACGTTCAACAGTGAACTCAATATCCAGACGGGCCTTGGCATTATCAGCGGTGAACAGGTATAGATCAGGATTGATGATCTTGATCTCCGGCGGGGCGATTATATCAGCCGCGGTCACCACACCTTCACCACGCACTTCCAAGTGCATGCGGGTTGTGTCCACGCCTTCCATGATCAGGCGTAATTGCTTGACCTGTAACATGACCTGCAGAACATCCTCGCGCACGCCCGGAATGTCACTGAATTCGTGCAGGACATCCACGATACGGATGGATGTCACTGCCGCGCCTTCGAGTGACGAGAGCAGCACTCGCCGCAGAGCATTGCCCAACGTCACGCCATAGCCATGTTCCAACGGACTGATGACGAATTTGCCATAATTCCGAGCTTCAGCTTCGCGCTCGATCTTCGGCATTACCATGTTTTTGATACTCACGGTACCCTCTCATCGGCGTACTAAACGGCACGCCGCGTCTATTACAGTGAACCAGGATTAGCGCGAGTAGTACTCGACGATCAACTGCTCGTTCAGATTGCCGTCAATCTCGGGGCGTTCAGGCATACGCAGCACGCTGCCTGAAAGCGTTTTTATGTCACGACTCAACCAAACCGGAGCATTGCGCGTCTCGGCCAGTGCAGCCAATTCTTTAAAGTACGTGGCATCCAATGAGCCTTCACGCACTGCAAGTACGTCACCCACGCTCAAGTTCATGGACGGAACATCTGTGCGACGGCCATTTACGGTGAAATGACCATGGGTGACAAGCAAACGAGCCTGGGCGCGGCTTGAAGCAAAACCCAGCCGGAAGACAACATTGTCCAACCGAGATTCCAGGATCTGTAACAGCATTAGACCGGTGATGCCGCGCGCCCGCAAAGCATAAGCATAGTAGCGTCGGAACTGGCGCTCAAAAACACCGTAGATGCGACGGGCTTTCTGCTTGGCACGTAACTGCTTGGCATAGTCAGATTCACGCCCGGTGCCTCCCCGACCGCCGCGACTGCCGCGGCTACCGGTCGGGCCATGCTGACCCGGGACAAAACTGCGTCGTTCAAAAGCACACTTGGGAGAAAAGCAACGCTCTCCCTTGAGGAACAATTTTTCACCTTCACGCCGGCACAGTTTACAGGCCGGCCCAGTATATTTCGCCATACTTACTAACCTCTCTCAACAAAACTAGACGCGGCGTTTCTTTGGAGGCCGGCAGCCATTATGCGGCACCGGGGTGACGTCCGCGATTGACTTGACCTTGAGTCCCATTGCCTGAACAGCGCGAATGGCATTCTCGCGGCCAGGACCAGGGCCTGTGACGATAACATCCACTTCCTGGATGCCCATTGCCTGGGCAGCCTTGATCGCCTGCTCAGCCGCCAGACGGGCAGCGAAAGGTGTACTCTTGCGTGATCCTTTAAAGCCCACCGAGCCGGCGCTCCCCCAGCATAAGGTATTGCCATCGGGGTCGGTCACAGTCACAATCGTATTATTGAACGATGCGAAAACATGCACCTGTCCAGAAGACAACGTGCGCTTTCCTTTTTTAGCGCCGCTGGAGCGGCGCGCCGAACGTACAGTCTGAGCCATAATACCTCTCTCGTTCCTGGTTACTTCTTACCGCCCTTGCGGCGTCCGCGCCCGGCAACCGTCTTCTTGACACCCTTGCGGGTGCGGGCATTCGTGCGGGTGCGCTGTCCATGCACAGGCAGGTTGCGGCGATGACGCAGGCCACGATAGCAGCCAATTTCCACCAGACGCTTGATATTCAACTGCTCCTGGCGACGTAAGTCGCCTTCGACTTTCCAGTTCTTGGAAATGTATTCGCGGATGGCCGCAACTTCGGATTCAGTCAGGTCTTTAACGCGCGTATCCGGGGAAATCTTGGTCGCAGCGAGAATCTCGCGCGAACGCGTAGGACCGATGCCGAATAGGTAATTCAGGCCCACTTCGACGCGCTTATTGCGCGGCAGGTCAACACCTTCAATTCTTGCCATATATCCTTATCCTATCCTTGTCGCTGTTTGTGCTTCGGGTTTTCGCAGATGATATACAATCTGCCTTTGCGCTTGACAATCTTGCACTTCGCACAGCGCTTGCGAATGGAGGGGCTTACTTTCATGATTTCTTTCTCCTTGCATATGGTAGTACAGCCAAACGTCGAATTATACTTGTTCTAATCATATCCGTCCAGTTTCGGCATGGTCTCACTAGGGTTACGGGGCAGTCAGGACGAGAGGGTCGCCTTCTGTGACGGCCACCGAGTGTTCCTGGTGGGCCGTCAGAGACCCGTCGGTTGAGACAACCGTCCACTGGTTGGACAGGACACGGGTCCGGTGCGTACCGATGAGTACCATCGGTTCGAGGGCGATCGTCATTCCGGGTCGCAACAGCGCCCCGGTGCCAGGAGTGCCATAGTTCGGCACCTGCGGCCCCTCGTGCATTTTTCGGCCAACGCCGTGTCCGGTGTACTCACGGACGACATGAAATCCTTGCGCCTCCACATACTGCTGGATGGCTGCGGAGATATCGCCCGTTTTATTCCCGGCACGCATCATGGCGATGCCAACATTCAACGCCTGCTCGGTCACTGCGATCAGCTTCCTAGCCAGCGGGGAGATCTCCCCTACTCCGGCTGTAAAAGCCGAATCACCTACGAAGCCTTCCAGAACTGTCCCACAATCCACTGAGACAATATCGCCTTCCTGGAGTTTACGACTACCAGGGATGCCGTGTACCAACTGCTCATTGAGGCTGACACAGATGGATGCAGGGAACGGAGGCCGCCCGTAATTCTTAAACGGTGAATAAGCGCCATGCTTCCGCAGAATTTCCTCAGCAGCCGCATTGAGGTCTGCGGTGGTAACGCCGGGTCGTAAAAGTTTTCGAACAGCCGCCAACGCCTCGGCGTTGACGCGTCCAGCTTCTCGCATCAGTGTGATTTCAGCTGCATTTTTTATACTGATATCACGATCCCAGCTCATCATTATTTCCTGAGTACTGCTAACAGGTCGGCAGTTACTTTTTCAATCGGTTGGGCACCATCAATTTCAGAAAGCAGGCCGTCTCCACGGTAGTAAGCAACCAGAGGTGTGGTCTGTGCAAAATAGACCTGGATGCGCCGTGTGACCGTCTCGGCCTTGTCATCATCGCGTTGATAAAGTTGCGAGCCATCAAAATCACAAACGCCGGCTCTCTGCGGGGGATTATGCTTCTCGTGGAAAACGTGTCCTTGCGCTTTGCAGGTCCAGCGACCACTCAGACGCTCGATCAACGTGGCCTCGGAGGCTGTAATATACGGTACATGGTTCACTTTACCATCAAACTCGGACAGCAACCTCGCCAGGGCATCTGCCTGAACGGTGGTGCGTGGGAAACCATCCAACAGGGCACCGTTTTTACAATCCGGGCGGGAGAGCCGTTCACGGATCATGCTTATGGTCACATCGTCAGGAACCAGTTCGCCTTTATTCATGAAGGATTGGGCCAGTTTACCGAGTTCGGTCTTATTCTTAATGTTCTCCCGGAAAAGATCACCCGAAGAAACGTGCGGCAGACCGGTAGTTTCAGCGATGAGCTGCGCCTGAGTACCCTTGCCAACACCAGGAGGTCCAAGGAGAACGATGTAAGTGGGCATGCCTGAGGAGTCTATCTCACCAACCGGGCATCATCGTAGCCGTGCAGTTTCAGCTCGGCATCAATATTCAGGAAGGTATCGCGGACGACACCCACCACAATAAGCAGCCCAGCTGATGAAACCAGGAAAATGGATGTAGATGACAATGCGGCTCCAATGCCAACCACTTTCAGGATCAGGTTGATGATATATCCCAGGACAGCCACCAAACCCAGGAACAGCGCACCGGGGAGGGTAATCCGGCGTTGTACCTTGGTAAGGTATTTCTGGGTCGGGGCACCGCGGTTGATGCCGGGAATCTGCGCACCAACTTTCTTCAGATTCTCACCATAATTCTGTTGGGAGAACATCACATCAGTGTAGAAGAAGGTGAAGACCACCACCATCAGGAAATACATCAGTTGGTAAACCCAATTTGTGGGGCTGAAGGTAGTTTGCGTACCGTGGGCCAGATTTGCCACCCAGGCAGTCTTCGAACTGGTAAAGTAACTTGAAATAATGGCTGGGAACTGGAGGATGGCACTGGCAAAGATGAGCGGTATCATGCCTGCCAGGTTAACCATAAGCGGAAGCGTTCCTTTGACCGGCATGGACATCCGGTTGCCAACACGCCGGCCCGGATACATGACCGGCACGTTGCGGCGTCCCTGTTGGACATAAACAATGGCATAAATAACTGCCGCCATCACGACAACCATCGAGATCACCAGGATCCAGCCATGCTGCTTATCTGCCAGGAGTGTACCAAATTGGGACGGAATACGGGCAACGATACCAGCAAAGATGATCAGGGAGAGACCCTGACCCCGAATACCATATTCAGAGATCAACTCTCCCAGCCAGATGGCAAACATCGTCCCGCCAATCATCGTAACCAGGATGGTCAGCGAGGGAAGCCAGAGTGCGCTGGTAAACCCAAAGGGAACAATCACAGCTCCAGAACTCTGAGATGAATATGAGTTGAAAATGTTAATCTGACCCAGGGCGGAAAGTGCAGCCATCGGTACAGCCAGGTAATAGGTCCACTTCTCCTGCCACTTGCGACCCTCGCGTGGATCTTCTTCCATTTTTCGTTGGAGCGCGGGGAAGATTGGAGTCAGTAATTGCAGGATAATCTGCGCTGTGATGTAGGGGTAGACGCCCATGGACAGCAACGAGAAGTGCGAGACCGTGCCACCAGAAAGTAAGTCTAGAAAAGCGAAAAATGACCCGGTACTGCTCAAGTTCGACATCAACGACTTGAGAGCAGTTCCATTAATCCCCGGTACAGGGATGTTCGCCGCCAACCGGAAAATAACCAGAATGATCAGGGTCACGATCAATTTGCGGCGGATATCCTGGGATTTCCAGAGATAAGGCACACCCGAAAATGGGTTCTTCATAAGGGGGCTCCTCGTAAGAACGAGTTATCCAATCAGTTCCACCGTGCCACCGGCGGCTTCGATTTTTGCCTTGGCGCTCTTGGTCACGCGATCCACGCGCACCTTCAGGGCGGTCTTCAGTTCACCGCGTCCCATAATGGCAACCGGGTTGCGCGGGTCGCGGATCAGACGAGCCTGGTCAAGGGTTTCGGGCGTGACTTCGGCATTGGCTTTGAAGGAGGATAACTGGTCGAGATTGACTTCGTTAAATTCAACCTCGGTCGGCGGGGTAAAACCCTTGCCACGCACGAACGGCAGGCGGCGGAAGAATGGCAGCTGACCACCTTGCCGGGCCAGGTGCCCGCCTGAACCGGTGCGAGAGTTCTGGCCCTTGGTACCGCGGCCAGCCGTCTTTCCCTGACCGGCAGAAATACCGTGTCCGACGCGTTTGCGATTCTTTTTGGCCATATTGGGTTTAAGATCGTTCAGTTTCATCTTCGTCCCTATTCTTCGACACGAATCAAGTGGATAACTTTCATCAACATACCGCGCATAGCGGGCGTGTCTTTGTGTTCCACGGTCTGGTTGAGATGGCGCAGGCCCAAGGCCTGTAAAGTTGCCTTTTGCGGCACCGGAAAGCCAATCGGGCTGCGGACCAATGTCACTTTGATAGTTTTACCTTCGGTATTTTTAGCCATGCTTCTTCCTCCTTTCCCAGTACGGCAGCAGTTCTTCAACTGGCTTGCCGCGCCGGGCGGCCTCTTCCTGTGGCGACTTGAGCTTTTCAAGCGCCAAGAGAGTCGCCTGAACTATGTTCAGGACACTGGAGGAACCCAGCGATTTGGTCAGGATATCGCGCACGCCTGCTGCTTCAAGGACGGCACGCACACCGCCGCCCGCAATCACGCCCGTACCAGGAGAAGCCGGCTTGAGCAGGATGACCGCACCGCCGACCTTGCCGGTCGTTTCGTGCGGGATAGTTGTCCCAGAAAGAAAGACCGGGTGCATGTTCTTGCGGGCGCGATCGGTCGCCTTGCGCATGGCATCCGGTACGGCATTGGCTTTACCAACACCCAAACCCACTTTGCCATGGTTATCACCCATGATCAACGTCACGCGGAATTGGAACCGGCGGCCACCTTTAACCACTTTGGCCACGCGGGCAATTTCAATGACGCGTTCGTCTAGCGATTCTGCTTGCTGTTCAGCTTCTCTTACCTGGTAATCCAACATAGCGTTCTCCAATCAGGCCTTAGAATTCCAGGCCGCCTTCACGGGCGCCATCGGCCAGAGCCTTCACCCGGCCGCTATACTTGAAACCGCCGCGGTCGAATACGACCACCTTCACACCTTTGCCCATCGCACGTTCGGCGACTGCTTTGCCAACCAATTTTGCCTGCTCGGTTTTTTTCAGGCCTTTCATCTTGTCGCGTAATTCCTCGTCAATGGTCGATGCGGAAGCAATGGTATTCCCAATGTGATCATCAATCACTTGAGCGTAAATTTCAGAGAGACTGCGGAAGACACTCAACCGGGGACGCTGCGCTGTACCTTGCACATTTATGCGTACACGTGTGTGCCGCCGGAGTCGAGCTTCAGAACGGGATTTCTCAGCCATAGATTACTTTGCTGCCTTTCCGGCCTTGCCAGCTTTGCGTCGGATCTTCTCGCCTTGATAATGCAGGCCTTTGCCATGATACGGTTCCGGTGGGCGGACATTGCGGACATTTGCCGCGGTCTGGCCGACCAGTTCCTTGTCAAAACCGCGCACAAACACCAAGCGGGCTTTTTGTTCCACCTCAAAAGAAATCCCTTCAGGCGGCTCCATCTCTACGGGGTGCGAATAGCCCATATTCAAAACCAGGTTCCTGCCATTCATCTCGGCCCGATAGCCAACACCTTCGATCTCCAAAACACGTACGAAACCCGCACTAACGCCAAGAATCATATTCGCAAGTACTGCACGGGTAGTCCCATGCAAAGCGCGCTCGGCAGGCAAGTCAGAATTGCGAGTAATCACAATTTGACCATTTTCCATAGCAATACCGATCAATGGGGAAAACGTGCGTTTCAATGCACCCTTGGGGCCTTTCACGCTCACGCTCGAACCATTGAGTTCGATCTGCACGCCAGGCGGGATTACCACAGGCATTCGTCCAACTCGAGACACTTTATTTACCTCCTCTCTTACCAAACCTTGCAGAGGATCTCACCGCCCACACCCAACTGGCGAGCTCGCTGGCCAGTCATGATGCCTTTGGGGGTGGACAGGATGGCTACACCGATGCCTGAAAGAACCCAGGGAATTTCCTGTTTCTTGGTATAGATACGACGACCAGGACGGCTGACGCGTTCCAGACCAGTGAGTACCGGCTGGCGCTCTCGGCGTTCACCGATATACTTGATCTTCAGGCGTAGGACCTTCTGGCTGGGACGTTCGCCATCGGCGACATCGAAGTTTTCCAGATAGCCTTCTTCTTTCAAGATCCTGGCAATTTCCACTTTGACCTTTGAAAGAGGCATAGCTGTCATGGCCTGACCACTCATCACGGCATTGCGGATGCGGGTCAACATATCAGCAATTGGATCAGTCATGCTCATTTCCTACCTCCACCCGGCTACCATGACGACTTCATGACGCCGGGGATTTTCCCTTCCAGCGCGAATTCGCGGAAACAAATCCGGCACAGGCCAAAACGGCGAATATAACCGCGCGGGCGTCCGCAACGCGAGCAGCGATGGCGTATTTGATTGGGATACTTGCGGCGGAGTTCACGATATTTCATGCAAGTGCTTGCCATAGTTACGCTTCCTTCTTGAACGGCATGCCCAGCAGTTGCAACATCAGCCGTGCATGGTCATCAGATTTGGCTGTGGTCACAATCGTGACCTCCATGCCTCTTATCTTGTCAATCTTATCGTATTCGATCTCCGAAAAGATCAACTGGTCACGCAGACCAAGCGTATAGTTGCCGCGTCCATCGAAGGCATCCGGAGAAACACCGCGGAAGTCGCGCACGCGCGGCAGGGCAGTGTTAATCAACCGGTCAATGAAGGCCCACATTTTGGCGCCGCGCAAAGTCACCTTGGTGCCGATGACGCGTCCCTCGCGCAGTTTGAAGTTGGCAATACTCTTGCGCGCTTTGGTCATGACCGGTTTCTGGCCGGTAACGATCATCATGTCGCCCATCGCCGCTTCAAGCATTTTCGGATTATCCATTGCTTCACCGCCCAGGCCGATATTGACCACGACCTTTTCGATGTGCGGTACCTGCATAATATTCTTATACTGGAATGCTTTGAGCAGGGCCGGAACAGCTTCTTTCTGGTATTTTTCTTGCATTCTATTCATAAATTAATGCTCCACCGGCGGTTAATCAATCAACGCTTGGCACTTCTTGCAGACGCGGTGTGCGCCGTCATCATCGCGCTGGACAGCGATACGGGTCGGTTCGCTGCACTTCGGACAGACCAGCATAACGTTCGAGATATCGAGCGGGGTCTCGAACTTGATGCGGCCAGGGTTAATCGTGCGGCCCTGAGTCTGGACCTGGCGCTGGTGCTTGGTATGGACATTCACGCCCTGCACCACCACCCGGTGTTCGTCCGGTAGAACCTTAATCACTTCGCCGCGCTTGCCCTGGTCTTCAATTTTCCCGCTGATGATTTCAACGGTATCACCTTTACGGATCTTGACTCTCATCGCTCGCTCCTCAACTGGCCTAGAGCACTTCCGGGGCCAGCGAAACAATCTTCGTAAAGCCCTTTTCGCGCAGTTCACGCGCCACCGGGCCGAAGATACGGCTGCCCCTTGGGTTCTGACCATCGGCATCCAGGATGACAGCCGCGTTGTCGTCAAAGCGGATATGGGAGCCATCCTCGCGGCGCCATTCCTTGGTACAACGCACAATCACAGCCTTGACAATCTCGGATTTCTTGATCGATCCCTGCGGTGTCGCCGATTTGACTGTCCCTACCACGATGTCACCAATCGCACCATATCTACGGGTCGATCCGCCCATAACGTGGATGACCAGTATTTCGCGCGCACCGGTATTATCAGCAATTTTCAAACGAGACTCGTGCTGAATCATGGCTGCGCCTCCACCGGAGACTCTCCAACCTCGGGAGCTGCCACTTCGGGTGTCATTGCGATCTCCGCCAGATTCATATCTGCAGTGCGGGTTTCACGTTTAATGATCGACTCGACCACCCAGCGCTTATCGCGTGAGATGGGACGGCTCTCCACAATCTGAACCCGATCACCGATCTGGCAACCCAGTTCATCATGTGCCTTGACGCGCTTGCTCAAATGCACGACTTTGCGGTAGAGCGGGTGCCGATAAGTTCGACCAATCTCAACCACAACGGTTTTGGTCATTTTATTACTGGTTACAACACCTGTTATTCGACGACGGTCATTCATGCTTCACCTTCCTGAACTGGCGTCCGGGCGCGCTCATTGAAAATGGTCTCCAAGCGGGCGACGTCATGACGTAGCAGGCGCAGGCGACTGGTATCGGTTAATTGACCAGTGACCTGCTGGAAACGGAGTTTCATCAACTCCTCACGCAGATCCGCCAGTTTGGCCTGAATTTCTTCCACCGACATCTTGCGAATTTCTTCGGTTTTCATGCCTACTCTCCTGCCGCTACATCACTACGGGCGATGATCTTGGTTTTAATCGCGAATTTATGTCTGGCCAGGGTCAGCGCCTCACGAGCAGTAGCTTCATCCAAACCGCCAATTTCGAACATAACACGGCCCGGTCTGACCACAGCCACCCAATATTCCACGTTGCCCTTGCCTTTACCCATGCGGGTTTCCGGGGGCTTCTGCGTATAGGGTTTATCCGGGAAGATGCGGATCCAGACCTTGCCACGGCGCTTCATGGCATGGACAAGCGTGCGGCGGGCAGCTTCAATTTGACGGGCAGTCACCCACCCCGGCTCCATCGCCAACAGACCATAATCGCCAAAGGAAATCTCGACACCGCGTGATTCCTTCCCTTTCATACGGCCGCGCATCTGCTTGCGGTACTTCACACGTTTTGGCATTAACATAGCATCAACCTCACTTCACAGACACCTCGTCTACTCGCTAACGTAGACGCCTTCGGTAGTCTCGATTTTTTCTTCAACTTCGGGTTTCATATCGCCATGATAGACCCAGACCTTGACTCCGATACGGCCATAAGTCGTCGCGGCTTCAGCTTTGGCAAAATCAATATCCGCACGCAAAGTTTGCAGCGGAACCCGGCCGTCGCGCAGCCAGACGGTACGAGCCATTTCCGCACCTGCCAACCGGCCGGCGACCTCTATCTTGATGCCTTGAGCGCCCTGCCGCATCGCCTGCTGGATGGCACGTTTCATCGCCCGGCGATAACTGATGCGGCGTTCAAGTTGATCCCCAATATTATGAGCAACCAGATAAGCATCGCAGTCAGGAAATTTGATCTCTTTAATATCCAAATCCACTTTTTTGCCGGTCAATCCTTCGAGGGCAACCCGGACTTTCTTGATGCCTTCGCCTTTGCGGCCGATTAAAATGCCTGGTTTGGCAGTAAATACAGCTACTTTCAGTTTACCGGGATAGCGCTCTACATCAATGCGGGAGACGCCCGCCCGCCCTGATTCTTTATACAGCATGTCGCGGATAGCGAAGTCCTGCGACAATTGCTCACGGTATTGAGCACCTTCAGCGAACCAGCGGCCACGCCAGTCCTGAGTGACATTCAGGCGAAAACCAATCGGATGTACTTTGCGACCCATAAGATCTCCTTCGTCCTTTCTTTGCCGGTCAGGCAGCCTCGCGTTCGCGCAGGACAACAGTCACATGCGATGAACGACGCAGGACCGGCTTGAAGCGACCGCGTGCCCCGAAACGGCGCCATTTACGGGTGGGCGCTTCATCGGCAAAGATTTTAGCAACGAACAGGTCGTCGCGGCTGACACCGAAGTTCTCCTCGGCATTGGCAACGGCAGAAGCCAGAAGTTTTCCAACCGGCAACGCCGCGTTTTGGGGTGCGAAGCGCAGAATCTCCATTGCCTGCACTGCATCTTTTCCGCGCACCAAATCAACAACCAGACGTACTTTCTGGGCCGAGATGGTCAGGAAACGTAATTGAGCACGAATATCATGAGTCATCTCTAACCTCCTACGCCGCCTTCGACGACTTCTCAGCCGCCGTATGGCCACGGAATAGCCGCGTTGGCGCAAATTCACCCAGGCGATGACCCACCATATTTTCGGTGATGTAGATTGGCACATGGCGGCGGCCATCGTGGATCGCAATCGTGTGTCCCACCATCTGGGGGAAGATCACACTGGCGCGGCTCCAGGTGCGGATGACCTTCTTCTCGCCTTTCAGGTTCATCGCTTCAATCTTCTTCAACAGTTTAGGGGCAATGTAAGGCCCTTTTTTCAATGAACGAGACATATCGCATCCCTCGCTTACTCTCAGCGCCCTAGCGGCTAGACTTGCTGCGGTGGCGCACGATGTACTTTTCCGTCGACTTGTTGCGGCGGGTCTTGTAACCACGGGCTGGTCTGCCCCACGGGGTTTTCGGGCCAGGCATACCGGTGGGCTGGCGGCCTTCGCCACCGCCGTGCGGATGGTCACGCGGTGACATTGCAGTACCACGCACGGTTGGGCGAATGCCCATGTGACGTTTGCGTCCAGCTTTGCCCAATTTGATGTTGCTGTGGTCCAGGTTGCCAACCTGACCAATTGTGGCATAGCACACCTGGCTCACCAGGCGCACTTCGCCCGATGGCAAACGGATCTGGGCATACTCACCTTCTTTAGCAAGCACCTGCGCCGATCCACCCGCAGAGCGGACGAGTTGCCCGCCCTTGCCCGGTTTAAGTTCGATGTTATGAACCAGCGTACCGACGGGGATGTTCGAGAGCGGCAGACAGTTGCCGGGGCGGATTTCGGCCTGAGGTCCGGAAAGAAGCGTGTCACCGACCTTGATCCCGAGCGGAGCGACAATGTAGCGTTTCTCGCCGTCGGCATAATTCAGCAGGGCCAGACGACCTGTTCGGTTAGGATCATATTCAATCGCCGCGACCCTGGCGGGGATGTTTTGCTTATCACGTTTAAAATCCAAAATGCGGATATAACGGCGATTCCCTCCGCCGCGATGGCGTACTGAGATGCGGCCAGTGGTATCGCGTCCTCCATGTCCACGCGGATGAATAATCAGGCTGCGCTCAGGAGTGGACTTGGTAATCTCTTCGAACGTGTATCCGGTCATCCCCCGCTGGCCGGGCGTCGTGGGTTTATACTTTTTGACAGCCATTACTTCACCCCTTCAAGGAACTCGAGGGTGCTTCCCTCGGCCAGTGTAACGATCGCCTTCTTGAAACCTGCATCCCGAATCAACAGGCGGCGGTTGCGGCGGCGGCTGCGTTTACCAGCCGTATTCATAATATTGACGCGCGTGACCTTTACATCGAACAACGTTTCAACTGCATCCTTCACCAAGGTTCGGGTAGCATCGGATGAGACCTCGAAGGAAACTTGGCGAAGTTTGCCAGTCTGATAGTTCGACTTCTCGGTGACAAGCGGGCGGCGAAGCACATCATAAATCGTTATCATGCTGCCCTCCTATACCAAAAATGACTTCAAAACGTCCAATGCCTTGAGCGGCATGACGAGTTTATCGTAACTAAGCACATCCCGGATGTTCAGATAACTGGCCATCAACAATCTGGCGTCCGGGAGGTTATTGGTTGAACGGGCTACCACATCGTACCCGGCGTCCTTCTCAGCGACCAGGATCAAGGCAGTCGCATCGCCAACCAAAACATTCAGAGCCTGCGCCATCAGGCGGGTCTTCGGTTCGGGCAACACCAATTCATCCACCACCACCAGGCCAGACTCAGCCGCCTTGGCTGTCAGCGCCGAACGTAGTGCAGCGCGCCGCATCTTAAGCGGCATGTGCTGCGTGTATTTGCGAGGACGTGGGGTATGGATCTTGCCACCATGAGCCCACTGCGGAGCGCGCGTGGATCCCTGGCGGGCGCGACCGGTCCCCTTCTGTTTCCACGGCTTTTTGCCACCGCCGGAGACCTCGCTGCGGGTCTTGGTCTTGTGCGTACCCAAGCGGGCATTTGCCATTTGCTGAATATAGGCCTGGTGCATCAAATCTATGTTTACCGGGGCTTCAAAGATCTCGGCCGGAAGTTCAACCGTCTTGACCTTTTCGCCCTTCATGTTGAGAACGTCTACTTTCATAGTACCTATGCTCCCATCGTCCGCGCTATTGCTTGCGCGCTTCCTGAACCACAACCAGGCCGCCTTTGGACCCAGGGACGGCACCCGTAACGCCGAGCAGGTTGCGCTCCGCGTCCACCAGGACGACCTTCAGACCCTGGGCAGTCACGCGCTCGTGACCCATATGACCAGGGCGGCGCGAACCCTTGTAAACACGACCAGGGGTCGTCGTCGAAGAGTTCGAACCGGGGGCGCGCAGACGATCCGAGGCACCATGCGTCTTCGGACCACCGGCGAAATGGTAGCGCTTGACCACACCGGCAAAACCCTTACCTTTGCTGGTGCCTACCACATCCACACGTTCGCCGACACCGAATACATCGACCGTGAGCTTGTCACCGATCTTGTATTCAGCATCCTTGATGCGAAACTCACGCAAAAAACGCAGAGGCGGCAATTCGTTCTTCTTGAGATGGCCCAGTTCGCCTGAAGTCAGACGCTTGGGTTTTGCCTCTTGGAATCCAAGTTGCACCGCTGCGTAACCTTCCTTCTCCGGAAGGCGTACCTGCGTTACATAACAAGGCCCAGCTTCGATCAGAGTTACCGGTAAAGCAGCACCGGTCTCATCGAAGATCTGGGTCATGCCGATCTTCTTGCCAATCAGCCCTTTCAACATACTCGGTTTTCTCCTTCTAAAGATTTTAGAGACTGTCAGCCGGGCTTGGCTGCATCATCTCGGTCACAGCACAGTCAATCGGTCTGCCGCGGCACACAGGGTTGTGGGGCCTACGAACAGAGCCATTCTTGCGCTGCCTATTCAGTCCAACTGGCAGGGCCAGTCAAACGAAATAACAAAATTAGATTTTAATCTCGATATCCACACCCGCTGGCAGATTGAGCCGCATCAGCATATCAATCGTCTTTGAATCTGGATCAAGGACATCAATCAGACGGTTGTGCGTGCGAATTTCAAAATGCTCGTGCGAGTCTTTGTCAATGAAAGTCGAGCGGCGTATTGTAAACCGTTCTATCTTCGTTGGCAAGGGTACCGGGCCAACCACATGGGCACCAGAGCGCTCGGCTGTTTCGACAATCCGCTTGGCAGACTGGTCGAGAACACGATGATCGTATGCCTTAAGGCGGATGCGGATCTTCTGTTTCGTCATATCAATACCTATTCGATGATTTTAGTGATGACGCCAGCGCCGACGGTCAGGCCGCCTTCGCGGATGGCGAACTTGGAGCCTTGTTCGAGCGCCACAGGGACGATCAGGGTCACGGTCAGGTCAACGTTGTCACCCG
>Ga0209777_10001629_pt1 | contig 31737 bp, 24 predicted proteins | sample FrelakmetHBP12HB_FD_187147 | JGI IMG/M metagenome (GOLD analysis project Ga0209777, IMG submission 187147) | Freshwater lake sediment microbial communities from the University of Notre Dame, USA, for methane emissions studies -HBP12 HB (SPAdes)... | ecosystem: Environmental > Aquatic >... | reverse complement strand
ATACCACCGTCGACCAGGCTGTTTCACTTGTTCAAGATATGCTCAGCAAATTAGATAAGATAGATGGAGTAGAGAAGGTCATCTGTCCTCCCTTTGTCTCGCTTACCACCGTCAAGAAGCTTTTAGCTGGCTCCTCTGTCAAACTGGGAGCGCAGAACCTGTATTTTGAGGAGAAAGGAGCCTACACCGGCGAGATTTCCCCCCTGATGCTGTCTGGCCTGTGTGACTATATCATCCTGGGTCATTCAGAGAGGCGCCAATATTTCGCGGAGACCGATGAGACAGTCAACCGGAAGGTCAAAGCAGCCATCAAGGCCGGCATCAACCCTATCCTCTGTGTTGGCGAAACCTTAGCGCAAAATGAGGCAGGCAAAACGGAGGAGGTAGTAACCAGACAGGTTAAAGGGGCTCTGGCTGAGATCAATTCCCCGCATCACCTGGTCATGGCTTACGAACCGATCTGGGCTATTGGCACGGGCAAGGCGGCTACCGGCAAACAAGCTAACCTGACCATCGGTCTTATCCGCCGTGTTCTTTCCCAGCTATACGGTGAGCCGGCGGCTCAGGCTATACGTATTCAATATGGCGGCAGCGTTACCGGCGCTAACATCGCCGAGTTTATCTCACAGTCAGAGATCGATGGGGCCCTGGTAGGAGGAGCCAGCCTGAAAGCCGCGGAATTCATCAGCATTGTAGAACAAAGTGCTGCAGCCAAGCGAGGATGAAGCCTGTCATTGCCATCGTTGGTCCCACCGGTATAGGCAAGAGCAAACTGGGCCTTCTTCTGGCCCGGACCTTCAATGCTGAGATTGTCAATGCTGACAGCCGTCAGGTCTATCGCCATATGGACATCGGCACTGCCAAGCCAAGTCCTGAGGAACAACGTTCTGTACCACACCATCTCATTGATATAATCAACCCGGATGACAACTTCAGTCTCGCCCTGTACCAATCGTTAGCCTACAGCAGCATCGAAGGAATCATGCAGCATGACAAGCTGCCACTAATGGTTGGGGGCAGCGGTCTTTACATATGGTCGGTTCTTGAAGGCTGGGATATCCCCAAAGCCCCTCCCGACCCCAACTTCAGGCGTCAGATGGAGGAAAGAGCATCCGTAGAAGGCGTCGAGGCGCTCTACCGCCAGCTTGAAAGCATTGATCCTGTCACCGCCATGAAGACAGATCCCCGCAACCTGCGCCGGGTGATCAGGGCTCTCGAGGTCTACGAAACAACCCATAAATCCCCTTCGGAACTTCAAGGCAAGAGACCACCGCCGTTTGATACCCTTATCATCGGGCTAACCACCCAAAGAGAGACGCTGTACAAGATGATCGACCGCCGGGTGGATGATATGATAGAGCAAGGGCTGGTGGAAGAAGTGAAAGCTCTGTTGAAGAGGGGTTACGGATTTGACTTACCGGCTATGTCCAGTGTAGGTTACAAGGAAATCGGCCAGGTCCTCCGGGGGGAATTGGATATGCTCACCGCCATCCAGAAGATAAAGTTTCAAACTCATCGTTTTGCCCGCCACCAGTACGCCTGGTTCCGTTTGCCCGATCCCCGAATTCACTGGTTCGACATAAAGGATGACCTTGAGAGGAACGTCCTCCGCTTCATCAGAGAAAAAGTGACAATGCCATGACCAAGAGAGCAATCACAACAATCGTCATCCTCCTTGTTCTCGTCTCTCTTGTCCTGACAGCTTGCCGCCAGGTCTCTCCGGAGACTATCAACCTCAATGGGTTCAACGTCATCCTCAGCAAGCCCAAGGTCGAATTCCCCGACTCTATCACCTTTGACATCGATGTAGCAGCTAAAGCAGATATTTCCAGGATAACCTTTCAGTATCAGGTACAGAAAGTGAGCGTGTTCCCGGTTACCAGCGTTGCCTTTCCAACATTTACATCAACGTCCAGAGTGAAAACGAGCTGGAAATGGGATATGACACAAACCGGTGGATTGCCTCCCGGCACCGACCTGAGCTACTGGTGGGCAATCGAAGATGCTGAGGGAAACACTGCACAAACCCCTGTAAGCACCCTCAGTTTCAATGACCAGCGCCACTCGTGGAAAAGCTCATCCGAGAACGGGATAACACTATTCTGGTATCAAGGTAATGATTCCTTTGTACAACAATTGATGACTGCGGCTAAAGCGGCGCTGGACAGGCTGGCTGGAGATATCGGTGCTCAACTACAAGACAAGGTGAGCATATATATCTATGCCAGCACCCAGGACCTGCAGGGTGCTATGATCTATCCCAACGAATGGACGGGGGGCGTCGCTTATCCTGAATACCACACCATAGCCATCGGCATCTCTCCGGACAACCTGGACTGGGGCAAAGGGGCCATAGCTCATGAACTGTCTCACCTCGTAGTCAGCCAGGTTACCTTCAGCGGCTACGGTATTGAACTGCCCACCTGGCTCGACGAAGGGCTCGCCATGTATACCGAAGGCAGTCTTAGCTCTGATATGGCAAGCACATTGAGGAGTGCCATCACTCAAGATACGCTCATCTCAGCCAAGAGTCTCTCCAGTCCTTTCCCTGCCGAGGCCGATGCAGCCACGCTTGCCTATGCGGAAAGCTACAGCCTGGTCAAATACCTCCTTGAACAACACGGCGGCCAAGCCAAAATGCTGGAATTGCTGAATGCCTTCAAGCAGGGTAGTGGCTATAACGAAGCCCTGAATAGCGTATATGGCCTTGATATTGACAAACTGAATGACCTGTGGAGCGCATATATCGCACTGCATCCCGTAACTTGAAAGGTTAACGAATGTGTAAGCTCAATTGGCGGTCAATCCTGCTGATACTGATTGCTTTTCTGTGTCTCAGTACCACTTGTGGTTCGTCGATACAGTCTCAGTCCATCTCCATTCCTCAGACCGATACTCTAACCCTTTATGCCAGCGATCCTCTGACACTCGACCCGGCGATCTCCCAGGACTCAGGTTCGCACACCTACATTATGCAGATCTTCAGCGGGCTGGTATCCCTCGACCAGAATATGAAGGTAGTGCCGGACATAGCCGAAAGGTGGGACACAGAGACCACTGCCGGCGGCACCACTTACACCTTCTACCTCCGCTCAGACGTAAAGTTCCACGACGGCCGGGCGGTTACCGCCGCTGATTTCAAGTATTCCTGGGAGAGGGCCTGCCGCCCCACGACCGGGTCTCCCACTGCCATTACCTACCTCAATGACATCGTCGGCGTGAAAGAGATGCTGGCCGGCACCGCGGACACAATTGAGGGTGTTGAGGTTGTTGATGACTACACTCTTCGAGTCACCGTTGACCAGCCCAAGGCCTATTTCCTGGCTAAATTGACCTACCCTGTGGCCTTCGTGGTAGACAAAGCTAACGTAGAATCAGGCCAGGAGTGGTGGCGCCAACCCAACGGCACAGGGCCTTTCAAACTCGAAGACTGGACACAAGGCCAGGATCTGCTCCTGGAGCGCAATGATCCCTACTACGGGGACAAAGCCAAGGTAGGTCATGTTGCCTTTCTGCTCTCGGGATCGCCAATGCAGATGTACGAGGAAGGCCAAATCGATGTCACTGGTGTCTACCTGTCGGACCTGGAACGCGTTACGGATGAGGCCAATTCTCTCCACACAGAACTAACGGTGTTTCCGGAACTAAGCCTGGCCTACATCGGGTTCGATACGACGAAGCCCCCCTTCGATAACCCAAAGGTACGTCAGGCCTTCTGCTACGCTGTGGACAAGGAAAGAGTAATAAGCCAGGTGCTCAAGGACTCGGTAAGCCCGGCATACGGGATTCTGCCCCCTGGCATGCCCGGTTATGACGAAACTTTTCAGGGACTAAGCTACGATTTGGAAAAGGCAAAAAGCCTGCTGGCAGAGGCAGGATACGGTAATGGCACTGACCTGCCGGTAATCATCTTTAATGTTCCGGGTGAGGGCGGCTATGTCTCAACCTCACTCACTGCCATCCTCTATCAATGGCAGCAGAACCTGGGCGCAGAAATACAGATCAGACAACTGGAATCCGACGCCTATTATTACCGCCTCGATGAGGAAAAGGATGAAGCCTTCTTCTTCGGCTGGATAGCCGACTACGCCGACCCCCAGAACTTCTTGGAGATACTCTTCCGTACCGGGACTGCCAACAACATGGGCCAATACAGCAACCCCGAAGTTGACAGTCTGCTGGAACAGGCAGCAATAGAGCAGGACAGCAACAAGCGCCTTGATCTATACAAACTCGCCGAAGAGAAGATGGTCAGCGATGCTGCCTGCCTGCCCCTCTGGTTCGGCAAAAACTACGTACTGGTCAAACCGTATGTAAAAGGCTACAGTCTCAGCCCGCTTGGTATTCCCTTGCTCGTCAATGTGTCAGTCAACAAATAAGGCAGCGGCCTGGAGCGCGCGATAGAGATTGGGAACTGCACCTGCAGAGGAACCTGGCTGCCAGCGGAGGGGGTGGGATTCGAACCCACGCTCGCCATAAGGCGAGAACGGTTTTCAAGACCGTCTCCATAAACCGCTCGGACACCCCTCCCCTTGGGTTATCATACCATAGCCATCTCTGCTGTATCTAGATTCACGGCGTCCTTTTCTCTATGATTCGAAATCAGATCAGACAATGCCCCTGAATTTACAGCTAAAGCGGTATGCAGCTGACGGATACATAACAGTACGACCCCATAGTGCGCTTAGATATCGGCCTCCTGTTCCAGAAGCTGTACTGGTAGCAGCTCTAACCTAAAAGTGGTACACTTCCTGGAGGCAGGCCAATGGGAGCCAGGAACGCGATTGTCGTTTCGACAACGATAACGATAATTCGAGCCTGGTCACTCCAGAAGAACAGGAGGATACATTGTCCAGTCTAGAACAGAAGCTGAGAAGCAAGAGCGCCACTGTAGGAGTCGTGGGCCTCGGCTATGTCGGACTTCCTTTGGCAGTGGTCTTTGCTGAGGCCAGTTTCAAAGTCCTCGGCATTGACGTTCAGCAGTGGCGAGTCGATGCGGTGAATGAGGGCCGGTCCTACATCGGCGACGTGCGTAGTGACCGGCTGCTTTTGCTCCGATCCAGGCACCTGCTTGAAGCCACCACGGCCCAGAGCAGGCTCAGCGAGGCTGATGCTGTCTGCATTTGCGTGCCAACCCCCCTCACCAGGACCAAGGACCCAGACCTCTCATACGTCATCCGTGAGTCCGAGGAGATATCGCAACATCTCAGGCCAGGGCAACTCATAATTCTGGAGAGTACTACCTACCCCGGCACCACGAGACAAGTGGTCCAACCTATTCTGGAGCGCTCCGGGCTCAAGGGCGGCACGGATTTTCACCTGGCGTTTTCGCCGGAAAGAGTTGATCCGGGAAGTACGAGGTTCAATATCAGGAACACGCCCAAGCTGGTGGGCGGCATTGATGCCGAATCGACCAGGCTTGCCGGGCTGCTCTACCAGCAGGTCGCCGACACAGTGCTCCCTGTTTCATGTCCAGAAGTGGCCGAGATGACCAAGGTCTTTGAAAACGTCTTTCGCAGCGTCAATATCGCCCTGGTCAATGAGTTGGCGCAGCTTTGTCACAACATGGGTGTGAGCGTCTGGGAGGTTATCGATGCCGCAGCCTCCAAGCCCTTCGGTTACATGCCGTTCTACCCCGGGCCAGGCGTAGGCGGGCACTGCATACCTCTCGACCCCTACTATCTAGCCAACAAGGCCAGGGAATACGATTTCCACACGAGGTTCATCGAACTGGCAGCCGAAATCAACGAGCGGATGCCCTACTACGTCACTTCGTGTATCATGGATGCGCTGAACACCAAGGGCAAGAGCTTGAAGGGCACCCCGGTGCTGGTACTGGGCGTGGCCTACAAGAAAGACGTGGCGGATGCCAGAGAGTCGCCATCAATGAAGCTCGTAGAGTTGCTCCTGGAGAAGGGCGCTGACCTGAGATACAACGACCCACACATACCTTCGATCAAGGTGGCCGATCACACACTGTATTCGGTTGAACTCACTGACACACAGTTGTCAGAAGCAGAGTGCACTGTGATATCTACAGATCACAGCGCCTATGACCTCAAGAGAATAGTCGCGGCGTCAAAGACGGTGTTCGACGCCAGGGGTGCCACAAGGGGACTGAAACAACCCAACATAGTTCGCTTGGGGGAGTGATAGCAGAGGTGCAAGGATATTTCCTGCCGGGGGTTTGGGGGTGTCCCCCAAAATCCAGCCCATTTGTCATTGCGAGGAACGAAGTGACGAAGCAATCTCGGGGATCTTTGGATGTGATCGGGTGAACGAGGAGAGCGCTTCGCCTTCCCCCTGGGTCCACTCGGAGAATGGCTCGCAATGACACCGGACGTTCTGAGGTGCAGGATGCTTCCTGCCGGGGACTGGGGTGTCCCCGAGTCTATTGTCATCCCCCAAGATTGGGGGATATAGGGGGTTGAAGTAGCCTTCCTAAGGAATGTTTCGCAGTTGCGGAGTCAATGATGTCTAGAAACATAGCAGTCGTCGGGTGCGGATACTGGGGCAAAAACCTGGTGCGCAATTTTGCGGAACTCGGTGCGCTGCACACCGTCTGCGAAGCGGATGCTGGACTTCTCGCCCAACTGGCGGCCAACTATCCGGACGTCAAGATGGAATCAGAGTACAGCCGAGCCCTCCAAGACAGCGACGTCAAAGGCGTAGTCATCGCAGCCCCCGCAGTGTTGCACTACGCCATGGCCAAACAGGCCCTACTAACCAACAAGGATGTCTTCGTGGAGAAACCTCTGGCCCTCAAAGTTGAGGAGGGGCAGGAACTCATTGACCTGGCCGCCGCCAACAACAGGATACTGATGGTAGGTCACCTGCTGGAGTACCATCCGACTGTGGTCAGGCTGAAAGAGATGGTAGACAAGGGGGAGCTCGGCAACATCCAGTACATCTACTCCAATCGTCTGAACCTGGGCAAGTTCCGCACCGAGGAAAACATCCTGTGGAGCTTTGCCCCCCACGATATCTCAGCCATCCTTCTGCTTCTGGGAGGAGAAATGCCTCTGGAGGTCTCTGCCCACGGGGGGTACTACCTTCATCAGGATATCGCTGATGTCACTCTGACGACCATGACATTCAAGGATGCAGTCAGAGCCCATATCTTCGTCAGTTGGCTTCACCCCTATAAAGAGCAGAAGCTGGTGGTCGTGGGTGATAAAAAGATGGCTGTATTCGATGATACCGCACCCAAAGATAAACTCTTGCTGTATAGTCATCAGATCCAGTGGGTGGAGAGAAAGCCCGTGCCGCACCCAAAGAAGGCTGAGGCAGTCGAAGTCCAGCTTGACGAGCCTCTGAAGCTGGAGTGCCAGGACTTCATCCACTCGCTTGTCACGCGTGAGAAGCCACGGGTTGACGGCCGAAAAGGTCTTCAGGTGCTTCAGATACTGTCAGAATGCCAGAAGTCACTGGAGAGAAATGGAGAGGTCGTCAGGTTGGGCGCACCACAGCCCTTCTATGCGCACGATACCAGCGTGATTGAGAAGCCATGTCAAGTGGGTGAGGGAAGCAGGATATGGCACTTCTCCCACCTTATGCCCAATGTCACCATCGGCAAGGACTGCGTGGTCGGTCAGAATGTCTTCATCGGCAGAGGCGTGAAGATAGGCAACAACGTCAAGATAGAAAACAACGTCTCCGTTTTCGAAGGAGTCACCCTGGAAGACAATGTCTTCTGCGGGCCATCGTGCGTCTTCACCAATGTCATGAACCCCAGAAGCCATGTTTCCAGAAAGCACGAGTACAGACCGACGTTGGTCAGAGAGGGAGCTACCATCGGTGCCAATGCCACCATAGTCTGTGGCAATTCCATTGGGAAGTACTCTTTCATCGGGGCTGGATCTGTGGTGACCAGGGATATCCCTGACCATGCCCTGGCATACGGCAACCCGGCACGCGTGCACGGCTGGGTCTGCGAATGTGGCGAGAAGCTCGACTTCGGCGATGATAGCAGGGCCAGTTGCGGCAGGTGCGGCAAGGTGTATCAGCAGACAGGGAAGAGCAAGATCTGTGTCGTTTCTCAGTCCCCCCTCTCTTGACGAGAGTGAGTTAGAAGGTGAGTGATTATCTATCGTTTCCCAATTCTCCCTCCCTCGATGGGAGGGAGCCAAAGGGAGGGTGAAATTGAATATACCTCTTGTTGACCTCAAAGCTCAATATCAATCCATCAAGACGGAAATCGATGAGGCTGTTCAGTCAGTCATCGACCGTGCTGAGTTCATTCTTGGCCGTGAGGTCGAAGCCTTTGAGCAGGAGATGGCCGCCTACCTCGGCGCGAAACATGCCGTGGGTGTTGCCTCGGGCACCGAAGCCCTCCAGCTTGCCCTCATCGCCTGCGGCGTGGAGCCGGGTGACGAGGTCATCACCCCCCCCTTCACTTTTATTGCTACTGCCGAAGCTACCACACAGTGCGGCGCTACCCCCGTGTTTGTTGACATAGACCCAAGCACTTACAACCTGGATGCGGCCAGGATAGAGCGTGCCATTACAAAGAAGACGAAAGCCATTCTACCTGTCCATCTATATGGGCACTCCTGCGACATAGCTCCTATCCTCCAAATAGCTAACAAATACAAGCTCAAGGTCATCGAGGACTGCGCCCAGGCGCTCGGAGCGACCTATTCCGGTCCCCCGTCCCCAGTCCCCAGTCCTGCGCCATCAGCTATGAGCCATGAGCCAGGTCGCCATGAGCCCGCACCCCATCCCCCGTCTCCCGTCTCCGGTCGTCGGAAAGTCGGCTCCCTGGGCGATGCAGGTTGCTTCAGCTTCTTCCCATCTAAGATACTTGGGGCGTACGGCGATGGGGGACTGGTCGCCACCAATGATCCTGAGATTGCCGAACGGCTGCGGATGCTCCGCAACCATGGCTCTAAGGAGAGGTATTATCACCTCGTCCCGGGTTTCAACAGCCGCCTCGATTCGTTGCAGGCCGCCATACTCCGCGTCAAGCTGAGGCACGTCAATGCCTGGATCGAACTGCGGCAAGAGAAAGCACACCTCTACAGAGAAGGACTCACCAGACTTGACGGCATTGAGTCACCTTTCGTCGCGCCTTATGCCCGCCATGTGTTCAACTACTACACCATTCGCCTCAAAGCCATGACTATCGACAGGAACAAGCTGCGTGATTACCTTGCCTCTAAGGGCATAGCTACGGCAGTCTACTATCCCCTTTCGCTTCATCTCCAGCAGGTCTACCACAGTCTGGGCCATAAACATGGAGATTTCCCCGAGAGTGAACTGGCGCAGGAACAGGTGCTTACCCTGCCCATGTACCCTGAGTTGAGAGAGGAGCAAGTGAAGGAAATTGTCGGCGAGATAAAGAGCTATTTACGGGCTGGAGATTCAAAATGAAAATTGTTCTCGTAGCCGGAGCCAGGCCTAACTTTATGAAGATTGCACCAATTATCAGGGCGATAAACAAACACAATGCTCAGCTAAACCAAGAATCCAAGAGAATCAAGCCTTTTCTTATCCATACCGGTCAGCACTATGATTATGAGATGTCGCAAATCTTCTTCGAGGAACTGAAGCTGCCTCAGCCTGATATCCATCTCGGCATCGGCTCTGGCACTCATGCCGAACAGACGGGCAAGACGATGATTGAAGTAGAGAAGGTACTTCTGCAAGAGAATCCAGACTTGGTTGTGGTGGTTGGTGATGTGAATGCAACTCTAGCGGGAGCTCTGGCTGCGGCCAAACTCCAAATCTCGGTAGCCCATATTGAGGCCGGTGTTCGTTCCCATGACAAAAGCATGCCCGAAGAACTGAACCGCATCCTGACTGACCACATGTCGGACTATCTATTTACCACTTCTCGATATGATGACGAGAACTTGCGCAAGGAGGGGATCTCAACGGGCAAGATATTCCGCGTTGGGAACATAATTGCCGACAGTCTCCTCCCCAGCAGGGAACTGGCCAAAAAATCTGTCATAATGCCCCGGCTTAGCTTGAAAGAGCAGGGGTATGCCCTGGCCACATTGCACCGCTCCGGAAATGTAGACGACAAAGATCGTCTCACCGATATCCTCCAAGCGATAGCAACCGTCAGCCGGCAGATCCCAGTGGTATTCCCCGTCCATCCCAGGACCAGGAAGAACATCGACAGATTCGGGCTGGCGCAGATATGCGATAGCCAAGGCAGTCGCTTCACGCTGACCGAGCCCCTGGGCTACCTTGACTTTCTGAACCTGGAGATGAACGCCAAAATGGTCATAACCGATTCAGGTGGTATACAAGTGGAGACAACGATTTTGGGCGTTCCCTGCCTTACAATGCTGGACTCTCCGGTGTGGCCCATAACTCATGATCAGGGAACAAACACTCTGGCAGGCAGTAGTGGATCAAAGCTTGCGGAGGAGGCTGCGCGGATACTTGACGGCACCAGCAAGAGAGGGACGATCCCCGAGCTGTGGCACGGCAAGACAGCAGATAGAATCATAGCTGTTATAGCCAGGAGATTTCCCGCAGAGCGAGTTAGCTCAGGAACAGGTGCTTTCCCTGCCCATGTACCCTGAGATGGGAAAGGTACAGATAGAAGAAGTGATAAGAGAGATTAAAGGATTCTTAGGGCACTAGGAGCCTGTCTGAGTAATCCCGATGTTGTGCCTGAGCGGGCTCGTTTTTCCATCTGCGCCAGCTTTGGCTCGACTATTACTCGGACACACTCCTAGAACAAGACCATGATAATAGTCCTCATTATTCTCGGTATCTTTAGCACTATATGACAAGCCATGATAAAATGAAACAATGGTGGGGTTAGAACTAGAGTTAAATTCTTAAAGCACCTTGGGAGAGACCTAAAGGGAGCAGACTCATGAAAGTCGTTATTCTTGCCGGCGGTCTAGGGACACGTCTGGCTGAAGAAACAGAGGTCAAACCTAAGCCGATGATTGAGATCGGTGGCCACCCTATCCTGTGGCATATTATGAAGCACTATGCCCACTATGGGTTCAAAGAGTTCTTCGTTGCCCTGGGCTACAAAGGCGAAGTCATCAAACGCTACTTCCTGGAGTATCTAAACCTGAACAGTAGCATGACGATTGATCTCTCCAGCGGTGAGATCGAACCTCACAGCCGTGAGTGTGAGGACTGGGTAGTCCATCTCATGGATACCGGTCAGGAGACAAACACTGGGGGTCGCGTCAAACGTTTGGAGCCATGGCTGCGTGATGGCACGTTTATGGTCACGTATGGTGACGGTGTGGGCAACATAGACTTGCATGAACTCGTCAGGTTCCATCGGTCTTGCGGTAAGATCGCTACTGTCACCGCCGTTCGTCCGCCGTCACGGTTCGGTGGTCTGGTGTTCGATGGTGACCTGGTGACCAATTTCACCGAAAAGCCCCAGATCGGCGAGGGCTGGATCAATGGAGGCTTTCTGGTATTCGAGCCAGGGCTATTTGACTATCTCGAGGGTGATCAAACCAGTCTGGAGTCGCATGCCTTGGAACGACTGGCAGCCGATGGCCAGCTGGCAGCCTACCGACATGCAGCCTTCTGGCAGTGCATGGACACTCTGCGCGACAAGAGACAGCTGGAGAGTCTCTGGCAGCAAGGACGCGCCAGGTGGAAGATGTGGGAGTGAGCAATTTCTGGCTTGACCGCCCTACTTTTGTCACCGGTGGCACCGGCTTGGTCGGCGGCTGGTTGGTACAACGATTGGTCGATGCTGGAGCTGAGGTAGTCTGCCTGGTACGAGACTGGGTGCCACAGTCCGAACTGGTACAGGCCAAAACTATTGAGAGGGTCAGGGTGGTGCGAGGCGATGCGCGGGATCAAGCGCTCCTGGAACGCGTTCTCGGTGAATACGAGATTGATACGGTCATCCACTTGGCCGCCCAGACTATCGTGACAATCGCCAACAGAAACCCCGTCTCAACCTTCGAGACCAACATCGGCGGAACATGGGCGCTACTGGAGGCATGCCGCCGCAGTCCTAGGGTGAAGCAGATCGTCGTGGCTTCCTCAGACAAGGCCTACGGCGATCACAATGTATTGCCCTATGACGAGCAAACGCCACTGCAGGGCCGCCACCCCTACGATGTCAGCAAATCGTGCAGTGATCTCATTGCGCAGACCTACGCCATTACCTACAAACTGCCCGTGGCCATCAGCCGTTGTGGAAACTTCTACGGGGGTGGTGACCTGAACTGGAACCGTATTGTACCAGGGACGATCAGGTCGGTTCTGCGGGGTCAGCGGCCCATTATTCGCTCAGACGGCCAGTACGTGCGGGATTACTTCTATGTTGAGGACGGTGCAGCCGCCTATATGCTACTAGCGGAGCGCCTGTCAGAGAACCCCGACCTGGGGGGCAAAGCGTTCAATTTCTCCAATGAGACACAGGCCACTGTACTTGACCTAGCCTCACAGATTCTGGCACTGATGGGTTCCCCACTTCAGCTTGACGTGCGTAACGAAGCAACCAACGAGATCCGTCACCAGTATCTGAGCGCTGCCAGGGCGCGGCAGGTCCTGGGCTGGAAACCGCTCTTTGCCTTGGATGAAGGCCTGCGAAAGACAATCGACTGGTATAGGGATTTCTTTGGAGTCTCCTCCCCATGACAGATACTGCGTCCGCGTGCCGCTCCTGCGGAAAGGGCGGTCTGAATACGGTTGTGTCTCTCGGCTGCATGCCGCTGGCCAACGCGCTGCTTACTGCAGAACAGCTTCAAAAGCCGGAGCCAACGTATCCGCTCGACTTGGTATTCTGCCCCCACTGCGCCCTGGTCCAGATCACGGAAACTGTGCCGCCAGACATACTGTTTCGAGAGTATCTATACTTCTCCTCCTTCTCAGACACCATGCTCCGCCACTCAAGGGAGCTTGCGGGGCGGCTGGTGGGCCAGTACAAACTCGATGCCAACAGCCTGGTAGTGGAAGTGGCCAGCAACGATGGTTATCTTCTGCAATACTATAAGCAGGCTGGCGTGCCGGTACTTGGCATCGAACCGGCAAGGAACGTCGCCCTAGTGGCAGAAGAGCAGCGCGGCATACCGACGTTATGCGAGTTCTTCGGGGAGGTACTGGCACAGCAACTGAAGGAACAGGGCAAGTGCGCTGACGTCATTCATGCCCACAACGTACTGGCGCATGTAGCTGATCTGAATGGTTTTCTGCGTGGTACTAGGCTCCTGCTCAAGGACAGCGGCATCGCTGTTATAGAAGTGCCTTACGTCAAAGACATGATTGACCGTTGCGAGTTCGACACCGTCTATCATGAACACCTGTGCTACTTCTCGCTAACGGCCTTGGGCAACCTGTTTCAACGGTCGGGCATGATGATCCAAGACATGGAGCATGTCCCGATTCACGGTGGCTCGCTGCGCCTCTTTGTCGTACCGGCTGGCATCTCGATTGCAGGGTCCAAGATCTCGCCGGCAGTCACGGCCCTCCTCTCGGAGGAGGAATCTCATGGTGTGAACCAGTGGCGATTCTACGCGGACTTCACCCAGAGAGTGGAAGCCGTGAGAGACCACCTGTGTCGCCTCCTTGGTGACTTGAGGCGAAGTGGGAAGCGGCTGGCTGCCTACGGCGCGGCAGCAAAGGGAAGCACTCTCCTAAACTACTGCCGTATAGGCCAAGAAACGCTCGACTTCGTCGTAGACCGCAGCACATACAAACAGGGACAGTACATGCCCGGAGTCCATTTGCCCATCTGTCCCCCGGAGATGTTACTTGAAGCTATGCCTGACTATGTCCTCCTGTTGACCTGGAATTTTGCTGAAGAGATTATGGAACAACAGGCTGAATACCGACTCAGGGGCGGCCGCTTCATCATACCAATCCCCAATGTCGAGGTTGTATGACCCAGGGACTGAGGATAGAGATACACCCATGATTTTCACTGAGACAAAGCTGGAAGGCGTCTTTATCATTGAACCCGAGAGGCTGGAGGATGAACGCGGCTTCTTCGCCCGGACATGGTGTCAGCAAGAATTCGAGGCCCATGGCCTCAATGCCCGTATGGCACAGTGCAGTATCTCATTCAACAAGAAAAGGGGCACGCTCCGGGGGATGCACTACCAGGCTGCCCCTCACGAGGAAGTCAAGGTGGTGCGATGCACTATGGGTTCCATCTATGACGTCATCATCGACTTGCGGAAACACTCGCGCACATTCAAACAGTGGATCGCCATTGAACTGACGGCCCAGAACCGTGTGGCGTTGTACATCCCGGAGGGTTTTGCGCACGGTTTTCAGACCCTGAAAGACAACACAGAAGTCTTCTACCAGATATCGGAGTTCTTTGTTCCCGACTCCTCGAGGGGTCTACGGTGGAACGACCCAGCCTTCAATATCTCTTGGCCTTCGGTTGACCGCGTGATATCCCATAAGGATCAGCTATACGAGGATCTTGTGGTATGACCCACATGTCATGAAGGTCGCTGCAGATGCTTATCATTTCAGACAATGCGAGTATCTCAAAACTAGCCGATATTGAGGACTCTGTTCGCGGAACCAAGATTGTCATTGGAGCCAGAGCCGTGATAGATTCCTTTGTGAAGATCAAGCCCGCGGGTGGAACCGGCGACGTAGTGATCGGCGAGAACACATATGTCAACTCGGGTACCGTAATCTATACCGGGAACGGCGTTAGAATCGGCAAAGGTGTACTGATTTCTGCGAACTGCACGCTGGCCCCTGTCAACCACGAATATCGGTCAAGGAACAGGACGATCATCGACCAGCGATTCATGGACAGCAAGGGGGGCATACTGATCGAAGATGACGTTTGGATTGGTGCGAACGCAGTCATATTGGACGGAGCAGTGATTAGGAAAGGGGCAGTGGTCGGGGCTGGATGTGTAGTCATGGGAGAACTGGAATCGTACGGAGTGTACGCTGGTAATCCGGTGAGACTCATCAAACACCGGGAGTAAGCATGATTACCATTCTTGGCGCAGGGGGATTCATCGGGTCGCATCTCGTCAAACGGCTACAATCACAGAAGATCGAGTACTATGCTCCGCACAGACAGGAGGACTTCTCTCGCAAACACCTCGGTCATGTCATCTACTGCATTGGGATGACTGCGGATTTCCGCAGGAGGCCTCTCGATACAGTTGAGGCACATGTTTGTAGACTGCTTGAGGTGGTGCGCTTCTGTGAATACGATTCCCTGTTGTATTTGTCTTCCACGCGTTTATACAATATGGGTGTTGATCCTGCACACGAGGGTGCTCCGCTGTATGTGAACCCGTCAGACCCCAGCGATCTCTACAACATCTCGAAAGCTATGGGGGAGGCTCTGCTACACAACTCTGCACGAAAGGCTCGAATCGCTAGGATCTCTAACGTCTATGGGCTCGATTTCAATTCAGGCAACTTTCTATCCTCTGTAATCAAAGAGGCTCTCTCATCTAGACTAGTGGTGCTGCGAACCTCATTGGATTCCGAGAAGGACTATGTCAGCATTGACGACGTGGCAGATGCACTCCTCAGAATCGCTGTCACTGGCAACCATGATGTGTACAACGTGGCTGGTGGAATGAACGTCACTAATCACAAGCTGATGGAGAAGATCAGTAGTCTGACGGGCTGTCGAGTCGAGGTAGCTCCGGGTTCCGACACTGTCAAGTTCCCTCGCATCTCCATCGAACGCATCAAGGCTGAGTTTCCCTACGAGCCCTCCAGCATACTCAATGACATAGGTAAGATGGTCGAATTGTATGAACATCATGGAGGTGGGCAGAAATGATTACGATCGATCCAGATAGCGCTACCGCAACCATTACAGATAAGCAAGGAATCAGAACCTGCAAGCTCGGCAGTCCAGAGGGATTCGCCCTGATTTCCAAGATATGGCTCAGGGCTGGCTGGGACGCGAAGTACGTCTACAGCTTCACCTGGATGGGCCGTCCGATAATTCAGCTGCCAGACGACTTGATTCGAATCCAGGAAGTCATCTTCTCGATAAAGCCCGATGTGGTCGTTGAGACAGGTATAGCCCACGGAGGCTCTCTTGTTTTCTATGCTAGCCTCTGCAAAGCGCTCGGCAAGGGAAGAGTGATAGGCATCGACATCGATATACGCCCACACAACCGCGCAGCCATAGAGGACCACCCTCTGTCCCCGTTGATCACTTTGATTGAGGGCAGCTCGATCGATTCAGCGGTTGTGGCGCAAGTCAAATCGCTTGTCCACCCGGGAGAGACCGCTATTGTTCTTCTAGACTCATGCCACACCAAGGCACACGTACTAGCGGAGTTGAATTCCTATGCCCCACTTGTCAGCAGAGGTTCCTACATAGTAGCCATGGACGGGATAATGGAGCAAGTTGTCGGCGGTCCAAGAACACAGCCTGACTGGACGTGGAACAACCCCAGAAGCGCCGCATTGGAATTCGTTGCGACCAACAGGGACTTTGCAGTTGAAGAACCGCATCTCCCTTTCAACGAGGGTGCCATAACGGAGAGAGTCACCTACTGGCCATGCGGGTTTGTGAAGAGAATCAAGTGAGAAGTTGTCACTACCAGAGACCTGGAAGCAGACGTGAAGGAGATATGACTTAGTGTCAGGAAGCAAGCCGATGGTCAGTATTGGTATGCCAACGTACAACGGAGAACGTTTCATTCGCCAGTCCCTGGATTCGCTGCTGGCAAATGATTATCATAACTTTGAGTTGATTATCTCTGACAATGCATCTACTGATGCGACAGCCGACATTTGTCTTGAGTATCTGGCAAAGGACAAAAGGATTCAATACTATCGGAATGATACGAATCGCGGTGCAATCTTCAACTTCAACCGCGTGTTTGATCTGTGCCACGGTAAATATTGCATGTTTGCAGCCGATCACGACCTCTGGCACCCATCCTTTATCTCTCACTGTGTTTCTATCCTTGAGAGTCAACCTGACGTTGTGCTGGTATACCCGCGGACGATGCTGATTGACTCCAGTGGGAGCCCGCTGGGGCTCATGACAGATCAAATAGACACTCGGGGCGAGAAGCCCATTGCACGTTTCAGGCACATAATATGGGAATTGGGCTGGTGCAACATGGTGTATGGCGTTATCCGCAGGGAAGCACTCGCCCAGACCGGCCGGTTTAGATGCTGGGCATGGGACAACGTTTTGCTGGCAGAATTGTCTCTGGTGGGGTCGTATGCCCAAATACCCGATCCTCTTTTCTATCGTCGCGAGAATAGACCTCGTGAGGATCGGGAAATGAAGATCAAGAGAGTCCTCTTTGATCTGAACCCTGCCACGGCCGCTGAGACCTCAATCAAGAGTCTGCCCCGTGAGTTGGAACTTGCGCATCTAGAGATTGTGGCTCGTGCTCCTATTTCCCTCGTTGATAAAGTACGTCTATGGTACTCAGTAAAACTGCGTTTTGGAACAATGCCACGCCAGCTTCGATGCCTACGTAGAATAGGTAAGATTCTTCGAAGAATAGCTGTAATCTTCCTCCCGGCAAGGCTCCGACGGCGGATTCGTTCGGTCTTCCCTGTACTTCGCAGGCTATCCACATGAGCCCCAATAACGGCAGTGATCTGTTGTACACTCGTCAGAGCTTGAGACACTCATATGGCTCCGAACGGCTCCGGATTATGTAGAGACAAACAAATGACCCAGCAAACAAAGAAAACGCGCCTCATTGTTAGGAACCGACAAGAAGCTGACAAGTGTTTAATCAACTACTTCATCTCTCCCAGCATTCCATCATCTACGGTTTGGGCGTCACAGTCAGTAGCATCGTGGGATTCTTCCTTATACCTGTCCACACCCGCTACCTAACGCCGGCTGACTACGGCACTAACGAATACAACCACACACGACCTCACAGCGCCTGGGGTACCGACCGCCTGTGCTGGAGACAATTCTCCCCTTCCTACCCTAGCAACTGTAAGTTGAGAAGTGGTATAACTATTGGGGGCAGGTCAAAAGGAACAGGTGATTGTTTAACCGGTTACTTCGCCTATCTCAACACTCTATCATCTACGGTCTGGGCGTCACAGTCACTAGCATTGTGGGATTCTTCCTTATACCTGTCTACACCCGCTACCTGACGCCGGCTGACTACGGCACTCTGGAAATTCTAAATACTACGCTGTCTGTGCTGGGCATAATCTTCGTTATGGGTCTCACCACAGCGTTATTCAGGTCATACTTTTTCGAAAATGACCCGGAGAAGAAGAAACAGGTGGTGAGCACCGTCTTTCTGTTTCTAACTATAACCTCGGGGCTGCTTACATTGCTACTGGTTTCGCTGGCAGGCATTTCTTCCTCGCTTTTTCTTGGTTCGCGTGAGTACACTTCCGACTTCCGTGTTATCTTCCTAACGCTTTTCTGTAACACGGGTATCGGGATAGGTCTGGCAGTTTTGAGAGCCAAGGAGGAGCCAACAAGATATGCCTTGGTCACTATTTCTCAGGTTGTGATGTCCCTTACCCTGAACATAGTGTTTGTAGTAGTCCTGCGCAAGGGCGTGCTGGGCATTCTTGAATCAAATCTGATAACTGCAGCAGTCCTGTATCTGGCATTAACGTGGACCGTCATGAGGAAGGCAGGTTTTGGCTTCTCCCTCGATGAATTGAAGCGGATGCTTGCTTTCGGGCTGCCCTTGGTTCCAGCGGGAGCTGCCATCTGGGTACTCACGCTCTCCGACAGGTATTTCCTTCAGTTCTTTTCTACATCTAGTGAGCTCGGACTTTACTCTCTGGGCTATAAGTTCGGCATGGTTATCAGTGCCCTGCTGGTTGGTCCTTTCCAAACCGCGTGGGGTCCATTTCAATTCTCCATATCGAAGCAGGAAAACGCACGGCAAATCTACTCCCGTGTATTGACCTATTTCCTTCTCGTAGCGATGTTTGCCGCGCTGGCGCTGTCCGTCCTCTCTAAAGAGGTCATTGCCATCATGGCGACCCCACAATTCCGTGGTGCCTACAAAGTCATACCATTGATAGCGCTGTCCTATGTCCTGTGGGGGGGCTATTATGTTCTTGCGGTGGGGTTTAGTCTGGAGGCTAAGACGAGGCCTCTGGCGCTTTTTACGGTGGGCGCGGCTGTGCTGAACCTGATCCTGAATTATCTGCTGATACCACACTACGGCATGATGGGGGCAGCGGGGGCAACTCTGGCATGCTATATTCTATTGCCTGTGTTCTCTTATTTGGTGTCCCAAAGATACTACAAGATCAACTACGAGTGGGGCAGGGTGCTCAAGATATTCCTTGCTGCTGGAGTTATTTTTGCAGGAAGCTTCTTCATCCATTATGATTCCGTGATAGTGACGGGGGTACTCAAACTGCTGACTTTGCTTGCCTATCCTATTCTGTTATACTCACTCAGATTTTACCACCCCGAGGAGATTCACAAGGTCAGGGAGATAGTCGGGAGCGCTCTGACATACATCAGGAAAAGACTAGGCGGATAGAACATTTGCCTCCGATATACTATGCTATGGTACCAGCAATTACATAGCGGGCAGCATCAAAACCTAGCAACTGTAACCGAAGCAGTGGTATATCTATAGGGGGACGGTCAATAACCGATGGATAAGAAAATCATTTATCATATCCCATATAAAATAGCGGAATTGCAGTCCGGTTCAGCGGTCAGACCGATGAAGATTTACCAGGCTTTTATTGATTCAGGTTATGCTGTTTTTTTACTCTCAGGCACTGTTGCTGAACGACGGCAAAAGTTTGCAGCTTTAAGGAAAGGAGGAGCTCTCGATGAATATCTATTTTGTTATTCCGAGCCATCCACTTATCCGGTCCACCCCCTAATAGATTATGCCATCTATATATATTTGAGACTAAAAGGAGTACCGATAGGAATTTATTACCGCGACGCCTACTGGAGATTTCGAGATTATTTTCGAAAAAAGGGGCTTCGGAAGCTCATATTGACTCTAAGATATAGAGCAGACCTTTTTATTTTCAATAGAGTCGCCTCTGCCATGTTTTTCCCATCACAAAGCTTCTCCGAACTATTTAATATAAGATGTAGAAAGGTTATTTTACCTCCCGGAGGGGAAATAAAGGAAAAGCCTTCTAAGCAAAAAGGGGACAGACAGCCCTTTACAGGTATTTACGTTGGCGGCATAAGCAAAAGATACGGGCTTGGCATCCTGCTGAATGCTTTCAACCAGGTAAACAAGACAAGAAAGACAAATCTAATTATGGTATGCCGCAAAGCCGAATTTGAAGAGGAAGCTCGTGAATTTGCTCCCTTTTTGGGCGAAGGCTGGCTTTCCGTTCAACATGTATCAGGCCATGGGCTGGAGGAAGTATATGGACAGGCAGATTTTGCCATAATTCCGCTAGAAGTGGACGAATATAACGCCATGGCTATGCCTGTTAAGCTGTTCGAGTATTTGTCGTTCCAGCTTCCTGTGGTAGTGACGAATTGCAGGGAAATGGCGAGATTCGTGACGGAGAACAGAATCGGGTTGGTATGCGAAGACAGACCTGAATCTTTAGCCAAAGCTGTTCTAAATCTCGACCCCAGCGAAGAATTGTATAATAGCTTCAGGCTCAACGCTTACAGCACGTTGGTTGGCGGAAACCTTTGGGTGGACAGGATAGACACCATAGAGAAGACTCTGTGCGAGTCAACAGACATTGTGTCGTGACATCTTGGCAGAAACTAAAGCTCACAGTTGGCAAAGGTACCCGGCTAGTCTACTAGTCGCTTCGCTGTTTGTTGTCATAGCCATCCTCCTGGGTTATGTGTCGGCCACTAAGCCACTCTATGGTCTCTTGCTTGCCCTGGCGGGCCTGGGCTGCATTGCGTTGGTCTATATATTTTTCAAGAATGGCAGGTTATCGCTTCGCGGAGTTATCATCCCACTTCTTCTAGTGGCGGTGCTTTCCCCTTCTATCCGGCTTCCTGGCGCCATTCCAGCGGTGAGGCTTGAGCTGGTTATTATCATCGTCGCCTGGGCGCTCCTGCTTCTGGGCCATCTCTCAAGCGGTAAGCCCGTAAGGCTGAGATGGAACCCCACCAATAAGTGGTTCTTACTGTTTGGTATATGTATCCTGGCATCCATAGCCTATGCAACATTCGTTATGGGCTACTATACAACTGCCCGGGATTTCTGGGAGTTCGGCAAACTGATAGAATACTTTCTCATTTTCGCCCTCGTGGCCAGCTTGAATATCCCCCCGGAGCACATGCCGAAATACTATATCATCTCGCTTATCATCTTCCTGTGCTCGGCAGCTTTCGGCTTCGCCCAGCACTTCAACCTGTTCGACATCAATTCGTGGCTATCGCCATATTATGCCCCTACCCAGATGGCTGGACTTGTAAGGGCTGGCAGAATTGTCGGGACTACCGCAAACCCCAACGAGTTTGGCGCTTTGATGGTACTGGCTGCCTCTTTGGCTCTGACTGGTGCCTTGTGGCTTAAGGGACGGGGCGTCAAATTGCTCTCGTGGGCGGCGCTGGGAGTATTCAGCCTTGCTATTGTACTTACACTTTCTCGCTCGGCATTATTAAGCTTGCTGGTGGCAGCCGCTTTCATTTTGCTTTTCAAGTATCTCACGCACTTCGGTTTTGGCAGAACAATAGGAATGCTTCTCCTGGTAGTGCCACTGCTACTTATCCTGGGTTTGGTCTTGTCCCAGTTAGCTCCGGGCAACTTTTCACTACGCGTCGGCAGTGCACTGCATCTGACTACAGATGCTAGCTGGCAGGCTAGGCTAGCAAAGTGGGGGAACCAGGTTGATATCTGGAAGCAGTCTCCGGTCCTGGGTTGGGGACCGGGGAAAGCGACAATGAACACGATAGTGGATAACGAATGGCTACTGCTGCTGCGGCGCTACGGTGTGGTCGGTGTGGCTGTCTTCATCCTCTGGTTTGCCGGCGTCTACCGCATGCTGTCAAGGATAGGAAAAGGAACCCAAAAGAGATACACGCAAACATTCTGTGTTGGTCTGCAGGCCACACTCATCGCTTATGCTATCTACATGATTCCGCTGGGTGTCTATCACAGTTTGCAGCTAATGCCAATCCTGCTGATATTCCTCGGATTGGCCTATACTCAGAGGCAGTCTTCGAGAATGGTTAAACAGACATGAAAGTCCTGGTCATATCTGGCATGTATCCCTCGACCTTCAGCGAAATTGGAGGGATATTTGTTCGCCAGCAGGTGAAGGATCTCCAAAAGCATGGCTGCGACGTCAGGGTTGTGTCCCCCACACCCGCAACACCTTTCCCCGTAAAATACATCTCCGGGAAATGGAGAGCCTATTCACAGGTGCCGCCCAGAATGACATGGGACGGGATCGAGGTTCACTACCCGCGCTATCTATCATTTCCCAGGAGCCTGTTTTTCGCCTCCTCTGGGAAAAGGATGTACTCGGGCATCAGGGAAGTCATTCAGGAACTCTACCAGGATTTTAAGTTCGATATAATCCATGCCCATGTGGCTCTGCCCGACGGCTTTGCTGGCATGATGGTGAAGCAGCAATATGACAGGCCGCTGGTGGTTACCATCCATGGCGCGGATCTGTACGCAACCATCCACAAAAACGTTGCCTGCCAGAATGCACTGGCAAAGGTATTTCAGCAAGCAGACAGAATTGTTGTCGTGAGCACGGAGTTGAAAAGGATCGCTGAAGCTAACCTCGGGTTTCCGGAGAAGCTCACTGTCGTCAGCAACGGAATCGACCTCGATGAGATTGCTACAGTGGACACCAAATTGCGCTCCGTCTATGCTGGCAACAAAGTGATACTAAGCGTGTCCTACCTGATTACACGCAAAGGGTTAGAATTCAATATCAAGGCTGTCTCGCAGCTAGCCGAAAAGTATCCAAACCTGAAATACCTGGTGGTCGGCAGGGGGCCAGAGGAAGCCTTTCTGAGACAGCTAGCTCTCGATTTAAGCCTTGAAGACCGGGTAGAGTTTCTCGGCGAGTTGCCCCATGACAAGGTAATGGGGTATATGGCTACATCCGATATTTTCTCCCTGCCTAGCTGGAATGAAGCCTTTGGCGTGGTCTATCTCGAGGCAATGGCGCACGGCAAGCCTGTCATCGCCTGCCAAGGCGAGGGGATTGCTGATGTTATCGAAGATGGCAAGACGGGTCTGCTGGTGAAGCCCAAAGACGTGCCAAGCCTGGTGCAGGCTATGGACTTTCTGCTTGGGAACTCCGAAAAAGCGGCCGAAATCGGGGAACGGGCGCGGAAGCTTGTTCTAGGAAACTACACCTGGGAAAGAAATGCTCAGAGGTATCTAGAAATCTATAGGGAGCTTCTAAAGACATGAACGGTAAAAAGATTTGTATTCTGACCTCGGCTCACAGGGCCTTTGACACTCGCATATTCCATAGACAGGCGAAGACCCTGGTAAGAGCTGGCTATGAGGTCGTACTCATTGCCCAGCATAGCCGCAATGAGGTTGTGGAAGGCGTAAGAATAATCGCCTTGCCCACTCCGAAGAATCGGCTGGTGAGGATCTGGGGGACTTGGAGAGTGCTGAGGCTTGCCTACAAGCAGAAAGCCGACATCTATCATTTCCACGACCCTGAGCTTCTGCCTGTCGGTATGCTGCTGAAGCTGCTGACCAAAGCACAAGTAGTATATGACGTGCATGAGGACTACCCCAAGCACACCCTCAGCAAATACTGGCTGCCCCCTATCACAAGAAGGCCGGCCTCTTTCGTCTTTGACATAGTCGAGAAATCCGCCTCCCTTTGCCTGGACTACGTGGTTGTCGCGACGGGTGGAATAGCCCGTCGGTTCAAGGGAGACAAGACAGCCACGATTCAGAACTTCCCCACAGTAGAACTCATAGAACCCAAACTCGAGTGGAACTTCCGGAACCCTACGGTGATATACGCCGGCTTCCTGGAAGAGCAGAGCGGAATAACTGAGATTGTTCATGCAATGGAGTATATCGATCCCTTGAAGAACGTGACCTTGGTACTGTGTGGCAGATTCAGCCCAGAGTCTTACGAATTGAGGGTGAGGAGTCTCGAGGGGTTTCGCAGGACCGAATACCTAGGATGGGTTGAACCAGAGCAGCTCTGGCGGAGTATGTGTCGGTCAAATGCTGGCATTGTCTGCTACCATCCTGCCCCCAATCAGGTAGAGTCACAACCCAGGAAGCTGTTCGAATACATGGCGGTTGGCCTTCCCGTGATTGCCTCCAACTTCCCTTTGTACAAAGAGTTTGTCGAAGAGAACCATTGCGGGATCACAGTAGACCCGCTGAATCCGAGGGAGATTGCGGCCGCGATTGAATATCTGGTGGACCATCCCGATGAAGCTAGAAGAATGGGAGAGAACGGCAGAAGGGCCGCTCTAGAGAAGTACAACTGGGAAACAGAGAGCAAGAAGCTTCTCGCGGTGTATGAGAGCCTGCTCCAGGCAAAGAGTCGCAGGAAATGAATGTATCAGGCCTTGCGTATCTCTTGTGTGTGCTATCGTGCCCGCTATTGTCCGCCTATAGAATGCACGGCGACTCTTCCAACGAGCCCCTGAAGTGGATATGTCGCGTCTTCTTAGTTGACTGCAGATCTGTGAGACTCAGGTTTGACAAAGGCTGGGCGGCTCTGGCGTCAACATCCAGTACAAGTTGCGTATTCTATGAAGGGCCTGAAGAGGAAGCGATGAAGGTATGAGTGAGATAAGACTGCCGACGGTTTCCGTGGTCACCACAGTCTTGAACGGCAGACAGACCGTCGAATTCGCTATTCAGAGTGTCCTGAGCCAGAGCCATAAGGATGTTGAGTATATTGTCGTCGACGGTGGTTCTACCGACGGTACGCTGGATATCATAGACAGGTACAAAGATAGGATCTCCAAATTCCTCTCAGAGCCGGACAGGGGGATCTACGATGGAATGAACAAGGGCATAAGATTGGCGAGCGGAGAAGTGGTCGGCATTTTGAATTCGGATGATAGCTACGCTTCAAGCGAGGCAATTGAGGTAGTGGCACGAACAATGCAGGAGCGAAATGTTGATGTCTGCTGGGGGGACTTGGTTTACGTTGATGCCGAGGACACAGATAGGATTGTGAGATGCTGGAAATCCTCCGAGTACGCTGAGGGAAAGTTCAAGAGAGGATGGATGCCCCCGCATCCAACGTTCTTCGTAAGAAGGTGGGTCTATGATGAATATGGGGCGTTCAATCTGGGTTTCTCCATTGCTGCCGACTATGAGTTGATGCTAAGATTCGTCGAGAAACACAGAGTGAGGTCTGCGTACGTCCCTCAGACTCTAGTGAAGATGAGAGTTGGCGGAAAGAGCAACAAGAGCATTGGCAACGTTGTCGCAGCTAACCTTGAGTGTTATAGAGCCTGGAAAGCAAATGGTTTGAGAATATGTCCATTAAGGATCCTTCTGAAGCCACTGTCAAAAGCCACTCAGTTCATTGGAAGGTAGGAACCTTCCGGCAGATGACAATGTCAAAGCTCCTTGGCAATCACTCTGCACGACGCCAGGAAGTAGCCGCATAGCATAGTTTATGGTACACTCCTAGGCAATCTTCGCAACAATGTCAGAACACACAATTCAAATAGGCCATTGAATCTGGAAATGTCTCAATTGTTGACATTTGCAATCTTCGTCGTCTCCTTCGTGGTGGCCTTCGTGGCTTTCCGCCTGATGATCCCACTGCTCAGAAGACGCGGGATAGTCGGCAAGGATATGCATAAGCCCGACCAACCGTATGTCCCTGAAATGGGGGGGCTGATGCTTGTTGCCGGATTTGCTGCTGGCATGATGCTCATTATAGCCTTCAACACCTTTCTGAACCGCTTCCTCTCTATTAGCCTTGTCGAGATCCTCGCTGTCTTTTCAGTGGTATTGATAATAGCGTTGATCGGTATCATTGATGACCTTATTCGCCTCCGACAGAATATCAAGGCACTTATCCCGCTTTTTGCTTCCTTGCCGCTTATAGCCATAAGGGCAGGTGATACTGCCATGGACATCCCTTTTTGGGGGAATGTGGATTTTGGCATCATCTATTCGGTTGTCCTGGTTCCGCTTGGCGTTACAGCAGCAGCCAACGCAGTGAACATGCTGGCCGGGTTTAACGGGGAGGAGGCCGGGGTAGGCACAATAGCTATCGCATCGCTGGCAGCAGTGGCTTATCTGACTCACGAGACAGCAGCACTTCTCATCTTAATTGCAGCATTAGGAGCCCTATTGGCTACGCTTTACTATAACTGGTATCCGGCGAAGGTGTTCATCGGCGATGTGGGTACATTGAGCATTGGAGCCATCATCGCATCTGCAGTGATCATTGGGAACTTTGAAATGGCAGGGGCTATTGTTATAATTCCCTATGCCCTGGATTTCTTGATTAAGGCAAAGAATCGCCTCCCCACCAGCAGCTATAGTGGCTCATGGGCTACATGCCGGGATGGTAAGCTTTTCTGCCCGGAATCAGGCCCTATGGGGTTGGGACTATTGGTCGTCAAGCTGACAGGCGGTACTAAGGAGAGGAACGTGGCATTGATTCTGATGGGGCTTGAGGCCATATGCGGAGCGATTGCTATCTGGATGGTCTGGTGAAGAACACTTGAGTATGCTGCGTGAGACAGGTGCAAAGGGGCCTGCATTCACTGCCTGATTGAGGAGGGAAAATGGGAGACGAGATAGACCTTCGGAAATACATCGGGGTGCTGCGCAAGCGTTGGTGGCTGATTTTTACAATCACCGCTTTGGCGGTGATTGTGGCGGTGGTGATCAGCTTCCTTTCGCCTATTGCCTATCAGGCCAGGACATCAGTGCTTATCAACAACACCACGTGTGAGATTGTGTTTGAGACCGAAAACATAACATCCTCACCGCAGAACACCACGCAGATGAAACAGGCCATTGTTGATTTGGTCAAGTCCAGCAGCGTGGCTGCTGAAGTCATCAAGGATCTGGGGGATACCCTCGAGCCCGGAGAGCAAAACGTGACAAGCTTACAGGACAGAGTAGGTGTGAGTACAAATGGCAATCTGATCGAAATATCGGTGAAAGCGAATACCCCTGAGAAGGCGGCAGCCATTGCCAATGCCTGGGCCCAATCCTACGTAAGCTATGCCAACGGCCTCTACAGTGAGATGATCGTGTCACCGGAAGAAGTACAGGCCCAGGCCGATGATGCCAAGAAGGAGTATGGGGAGAAAGAGCAGGCATACGAGAGCTTCATGGGTAACAACCGCCTCGATGAATTGCAGAGGTACATCAGCGACAAGAAGCTTCTTTGCAATGTGAAGTCCCTGTATGAGCAGGTTGAGGCTGGTTCTCTATCCGAAACCTCCGCAGCGGCTAACAGTTTGAGTCTTATACTGCTTCAGTCGCAGGCCTTCACGACCCTGCCTGATGGGCTTCAGCTTTCCCTGGATCAACTGCCCGGACTCGATGCCACACAGGCAGAGCTGACCCAGGATATTGAAGCCTTGATTTCTACCCTCGAGTCCAGGACAGGAGGACAGCCGGGGGAGTCCGTGGAGGAGTTGCGCCAGGAGATCCTCCAGTTGCAGGGAGAGTTGGAGCAGGAGAACGCCAGGCAACTGGAATTGAAAGATGCGAGCGATACGGCCTGGCAGATATATAGCGCACTCAATAAGAAGGTGGCTGGGCTGACAGTGGGTGCCGGGGCGCAGGATGTCATAGTGCAAGTTGTCGCACCTGCTATAGGGCCCGGACAACCTGTCCCGTCTCACAAAAAGATGAGCATGGCTATCGCCCTGGTGCTGGGATTGGTGGTAGGAGTATTCGGTGCCTTCGGGCTGGAGTACTTCCGAGAAGGCAACTGCGCAACGATGCAAGTGGAGGATCAGACATCAGGGGACACCGCAGATAAGGCCACCAAGGACAAGGAGGCAGACTAGCACGCGCAGGGAGCTGGCCGACAGGGTGCACAGAGAGTATCGAGGAGGCGAGTGGCTGGTGACAGTGCACATCGCCAGACCAGAAATCGCCCGTTGACATGTGCTCTCATGGCATGTCCAAGGCTGCACTGGTGTGCCGAGCGGGTTCTGCGCGAACAGAGATGCGGTCCTGTGAGCTTGGACCTTCAATTCCGCGGGGCAGGGGTGGTCGGATAGTCCGCTTCCTACTCATCCTTCACCCCCCTTATGACTGTCGCGCCCTGACCTGTGGCTGCTATAAGGATATGTGTCTGTCGGATCCACCATGGATAATAGCACACAGGCAACGGAACCGTCAACCTCAGCTTGGACACAAAGGGTGTGGACATCTCTGCCCACCCTTGGCAGTATGACCTAAGAAGTGGTACAACTGTTGGGGGCAGGTGAAACTGAACTTGAGCTAAGGCACTAAACGGCGGTGATGGCGCGCAACATGGTAAGCTAACGCATACACAGATCGGTGATGGAGCGCCATATAGAGACGTAACCTATCCACAAATGAGTGCTGGTGCGAAGAATAGTGAGCTAGACTAACCACTTTGTTCAATGACGTTTCCCCGCGACATAGCTGATTGATGATGTCCGTTATAAGTCCTTTAGGAGCTGGGATGTGACCGTTTCCCCAATTGCCAACAAGGAGATAAAGACCCTCGGCAGTCAAGTCTCTCCCCGTCCAATCAAGTCCGTAGGCTCTAAGGAACGGGATTGCATGGGCTCTGACATGCCAATCGGCAGAGTTTTGAAGGAAAATCGTTGGGGCCTTCTTTTCCGAATAGTGCTTGACAAGGTCATAGGTAATACCAGAGAAAGCAGACTCAACATTACCTTCGTGCCAGTCGAAGCATACTCTCGCAAAACATTCAACTGATTGACGGTCATATTTTGTGATATTGGTTTGGGGGTTCGAAACAACGGCAATGGATGGTTGAGCAGTCTCAGTCGCGTAGTAGAGACTCGCAAACCCTCCACCAGAGCCGCCTGTCATTATGGTGCGGGAAGCACACGTGGACACTACCTTATCAATGATGGCAGGAAGGATGGATTGCAGGGGTAGATCCTTCGAGCCAGCATACCAAGCGATTGCGATTTGATCGTCCAGATATAAACTGGGGTCGTTGATGGCCATGACGGAGCAGCTGACGTTTTCCGACAATGCAACTCCTGAAAAGAACGGGGGTTTGTTTAAGGGTCTTTGGGGAGCAGCCCCACCGAAAACAACCAGCAGACTATCAGACGTTTTCTTCCTAAAGAGGAAATCAACACGGTGCCCATTGGCAATTATAGCGTGAATCCCATTCTCTATTCCCTGAGTGGATAAAAAGGCTTGCACAGATGGGTATGAGAAAACGGGGCGATGCCATGCTGTGTAATCAGGCTCAATCAAGAGAAGCTCCTATCTGATCCGTGAAGCGTGCCACAGGGAACCAGTTTCCTACTCATCCCGCACCCCCCTACTATCAGTAGTCTTGAGTCTTGCCGCGCTCGGACATCAGATGCAGAAGCCATCTGACCGAACTCTGTATCTCAACGGAAAGTCAGATGGACAGTATCACACAGATTATGGCAAAGTCAAGTTTGCTATGCTATCTCACTGGCTGCAGTAGAGCCACCCCAACCTCAGCTTGGATACGAAGGGGGATAGACTGAAGTTCTACAGGGGGCGCTGCGGTGAAGGCACTGCAGTCGATTCACCCGGCTCTCAGGAAATCCAAGACCTCACGGTTGAACCTGGACGTCATCTCCACGTTGAACGCGTGCGACTCGTCCTTCACCATGATGAGCTTAGCATTGGGATATTGCCAGCCAGCACCTCTGAGGAATGAGGCAAGACAATCCGGTCTTCGGCACCAGCTACCACCGGCGTCAGAGCCTTGATCAGGTCAAGCCGATCGACTGTGCCGTGTCCAGATATGGCTCTAAGCTGATCCGACAGGCCATCGAACATCTCCGGCTTCACAATGAACCTGTACCTAGACAAAGGTTATGCCTTCGTGACCGAATCTGCCTATAAGCTTAATGGCAAATATGAGACAAAGACCCCGAAGACTGCCAGCTCTCGGCGCCGTGTGGCTCTGCCTCTACCGTTGGTGTCCCTCCCGCTTGATTATAAGCGCAGCCAAAGCGAGATGCGCGAGGGCTTGGGCGGGCATTTGACTGAGGAAGATTTTGTGTTCTGAATTATGAAGGGACACCCCTTGATCCGACTACTATCAGTCATGCCTTCAGCAATGCCATTGAAAAGGCCGGTTTGCCCCATCTCAGGCTGCACGATTTGAGACACACCTATGCCACGCTATTGCTCAAAGGGGACCAACATCCGTCTGTGGTTGCAGCCCAATTAGGCCATGCAAGCGTTAGAACCACGCTCGATGTCTATTCTCATGTTTTACCAGGGGTGCAGGAAGCTGCAGCCCGCAGCATGGAAGGATTCTTGCCAAAGCAATTGCCGGGATGAAATGGTTGCAAAATGCTTGCAGATGATGAGGGTTTGAGAGTCGGGGTGGTGCGATTCGAACGCACGACCACCTGAACCCCATTCAGGTGCGCTACCAGACTGCGCTACACCCCGAACAACATCAACAGGATACGACTTTCTGTTCCCTTCGTGCAAGTTCACCAAGAGGCAAAAATCAGGGCCGATATGGGAGATTACACCTCGCGGAACTCACCCTCGACAGTGCCCTCATCAGGTTTGCCCCCGGCGGGACCCTGGCCTCCTGGTGGAGGCGGGGCCTCACCACCCGGCGGCGGCGTTTCTGGTTGCTGATACACACTGGCGCCGACCCGCTGCAGAACCTCAGAAAGCTCCTGAACGGTGCGGCGAAGATAGCTTATGTCCTGACCCTGCATCGCTGAGCGGACAGCGGCGATCTTGCCTTCGACTTGCTGTTTCACGTCGGCCGGCACCTTGTCTCCATGCTCCCGCATCGTCTTCTCAGCAGTGTAGACCAGCGTATCGGCAGTGTTGCGGGCTTCGACCTCGTCCTTCTTCTTCAGGTCATCCGCAGCATGCACCTCGGCCTCTTTCTTCATCCGCTCTACTTCATCCTTATTGAGGCCACTGGAGGCAGTAATAGTGATTTTCTGCTCTCTGCCGGTACCTTTATCTTTGGCACTTACCTTGAGGATGCCATTGGCATCAATGTCAAAGGTGACTTCGACCTGCGGCATGCCGCGCGGTGCAGGAAGAATACCATCGAGCATGAACCTCCCCAGCGTCTTATTGTCAGTCGCCATGGGGCGCTCGCCCTGTATGACATGGACCTCTACGCTGGGCTGGTTGTCAGCAGCAGTGGAAAAGACCTGGCTCTTGCTGCTGGGAATAGTGGTATTGCGCGTAATCAGAGGTGTGGCCACGCCACCCAGAGTCTCGATACCCAGGGTCAGCGGGGTAACATCCAGAAGGAGTACCTCTCTCACTTCACCCTTGAGTACGCCAGCCTGAATAGCCGCACCGATAGCCACCACCTCATCTGGATTCACCCCTTTATGAGGTTCCTTACCAAACAACCCCTTTACTTTTTCTTGAACAAGCGGCATCCTCGTTTGCCCACCAACCAATACCACCTCATCAATCTGTGCTGCTGTCTTGCCAGAATCCGTTAATGCCTGCCGGCAGGGCTCTAACGTTTTTTCTGCCAAATCCATTACCAGTTGTTCCAGCTTTGCTCTCGTGAGACTCATGCTGAGGTGTTTAGGACCGCTGGCGTCTGCAGTGACGTAAGGGAGGCTTATCTCTGTTTGCTGCATGGTCGATAGTTCTATCTTGGCCTTCTCAGCCGCTTCTCTGATTCGCTGCAGCGCAATCCGGTCCTGGCGCAGATCTATCCCCTGCCCTCGTTTGAATTCATCACAAATCCAATCCATGATTCTCTGGTCGA
>Ga0209777_10001628_pt1 | contig 31737 bp, 29 predicted proteins | sample FrelakmetHBP12HB_FD_187147 | JGI IMG/M metagenome (GOLD analysis project Ga0209777, IMG submission 187147) | Freshwater lake sediment microbial communities from the University of Notre Dame, USA, for methane emissions studies -HBP12 HB (SPAdes)... | ecosystem: Environmental > Aquatic >... | reverse complement strand
CCGGTCTTCTTCATCCGTGAAAATTTCCCTCCGCTCGATTCCTCGTATAATGACATGATGCAAAGCTGTTGGCGCATCTATTCGTGCTTGTCGTGGCATGAACCAAACCTATCACAGTTGAATCATTTAAGTCAATAATTCAGGTACGTCCCCTATGCACACAAAAACAATCAGTGGGCTGCGCCCACTATTTTAATTGGTGGGCACAGCCCACCCTACAGCTTTTTGCGGTACAAGAAACAGGAAGAGTTTATTTTTTTGGCGTTATACTTAAAGGCATATATAATTGCAGGCCGTGTTAAGCAATAGTGCGTATGGGTGCAGTCCGCCACGGCGGACGAAACCCATCGTTAGCTTACAGCATCAAGCCAAACCATTATTGAATTTCGGCGATCACGGACAGGCCGATTGGTATGTCTTTCTTCTCGGGCTTGAGCTCAAGGATCACGTCCTGAAACTTGGTGTCGAAACGCTCCTGCAGATCCTCGGTGCGATAATTGCGGCGGCCCATATAGAACAGTATTGGGACAGCAGCCACCGATTTAATGACTTCCTTGCGCTATCTGGTAATAGAAAGCTTCCCCTCGTTGTATTTGTGGATCAACATTGAAATAAGGGACTGATAGGGGATTCCTTCTTCAATTGCCTTCGCCCGGATCTTTACTAGATCCCGCTCCAACATTCTGATGTTGATTCTTTTTTGTTTGTTGAGGCTATAGCGGGCATATTCCTTGTATTTGGCTTTATCCTTTTGAGTCAGGTCGGAAATCCACTCTTCGTTTTCAAGTGATTTAGCCAGTTCCTTTTCGTCATTATCGAGGTGTATTTTTTTACTCATTTTTCTCTCCCAAATACTTTTTTGTAGCCTTGCTGTTGGGAATTATTGTTTTCAGGAATATCTTTTCGTCATCTTCAACATAAGGTACCGAGTAGATATAGTCGTCAAGTTTTACTAAAAAAACCTTTTGATGCGGATATTTTTCAGGGTTCGGATGTTTTAAACGGGCAATCAAATCTCCTGAGGCTATTGCAAGTTCGATAAGTTCAAAGGACACACCGCGTGTCGCTTTGAGAATTTCATTCTTTTCATCATTCCAGTCAAAGTACTTCACTGCCGTGTGCCTATTGTATTCTTTTACAGATTAGCAATAGTTACCGCCTCTGTCAAATTACTTTATTGGATTTCGGCAATCACCGACAGGCCGACTGGTATGTCCTTCTTCTCGGGCTTGAGCTCCAGAATCACGTCCTGAAACTTGGTATCAAACCTCTCCTGCAGGTCTTCAGTGCGATAATTGCGGCGGCCCATAAAGGGCACGCGCCTTACAACGCTGCCAGTTCCGAGATACTGCCTGGTTTCAGAATCATAGACCTTGAAAACGGCATCGGCCTTCACCCGGTCTTTCCAGAATGATTCAACCGCAAGGCGCACCCAGAGCTTTTGAGATCCGAGAACAATCTTCGTATTATCGCCGGCCTGCACGGTCTCGCCGATACGCACGTCGAATTTGTAGACCACGCCGTCGATGGGCGAGCGCAGCACGGTCTCTTCGAATTTAGCCTTGGCCACATCAAGCTCCGACCCCGCCACCTTGAGCCGCTTCAGCTCCATGGCATTCTGCAGCGTCGCCTGCGTGAACTTGTATTCCGAATCGACCTGTTTGGAATACAGGCTGCGGGTGCGGTTGAGATCATCGTTTGACAGCTCCAGCGATTTCTGCGCCAGCGCCATCCGGGACTCTGCAAGGTTCACCTGTTGTTGCTCGGTGTTGCTCTCCAGGTTGCACAGGCGCTGGCCCGCCTTCACCCCGTCGCCCTCTTTCACAAACACCTCGATGACGCGCTTACTCATGGTCGGCCCCACCAGCACCTCGCGGCCTTCAGGCTCAACCATGCCGTACAGGCGCATGGGGGCATCGGCAAGGTTCTGCGGCGGCGCAACCTGGGGCGGCGCCGATGATTTTTTCAGGCTCGACAGGATGAACGCGAGCCCCGCAACGCAAACGGTTATAATGACGATCGACTTAAATGACAGTTTCATCATGCCTCCTGTGCGCCCTGCGAGCGCGAATCATAGACAATGGAGCCGTTTTCAATTTTAATCAAACGGTCTGCATACGGAAACACGCGCGGATCATGCGTGACCATGATAAGTCCGCGCGTCGTATCTTTTGAAAGCTGCTTGAGCGCGTCGAGCACGATGGTGCTGCTCTCGGCATCAAGTGCTGAGGTGGGCTCATCGCATAAAAGCAGGGCAGGCGCATTGATAAGCGCCCTGGCTATGGCCACGCGCTGCTTCTGGCCGCCGGAAAGCTGCTGGGTGGTCATGGAAAAGCAGTCGCCCATGCCGAAGCCGTCGAGCAGCTCGCCTGCCTTTTTGCGCAGGCCCGCAGACACCTTTTGTCCCTGAATGCCGCTTGCCACCACCACGTTTTCAAGCACATTGAGCGCGGGCAGAAGCTCCGCCTGCTGAAACACAAAGCCGTACTTCTGCTGCCGCACCGTGGCAAGCCTGTTTTCCGGAAGGTCCGTAACCCGCTCGTTCTGAATGCTGATCTCGCCTTCGGACGGCTTGAGAATGAGCCCCATGATGGTGAGCAGCGTCGTTTTTCCGCTGCCCGACGGGCCGGCGATAATAGTAAACTCGCCGGGATAGACCGACAGATCGGTCGCGAAGAGCACGCGCCGGAGCTTGCGGCCGTCGGAAAAATCGCGGGTAATGCGTTCAAGCTGAAGAATCGGCTGCAGCATAGTGCCTCATGCAAGCTCTCAGGGCTTTATCGGGCTGATTACCCGGTCATAGTCTGTTCTGTTCACATAACCCTCCGCCCCTTCAAGGGAAATAACTTTGCCCGGCACGCCCACTACCACGGCATTGTCGGGGACATCCCGTGTCACGACGCAGTTTGCGCCGATGGCCACATTATTGCCGACCTTCACCGCGCCAATAATTTTTGCGCCGGGCCCGATATACACATTATCGCCAAGCACGGGATAACCCTTGTTTCTACCCCTGTTGGCCTGCCCCAGGGTAACCCCCTGTGAGATATTGCAGTTTTTGCCGATTTTTGAATACCCGTGAACGACGATGTCGCCGTAGTGGCCGATAAAAAAACCGCTTCCGATGTCCGTCGTATGCGGTATGGAAATGCCCAGCTTGTATTTGTAATGCCTGAGTATGGCGCGGGCAAATGGAAAAAGGCTGTACTTCAGAACGATATTCTTCCGGAAGAAAAGAGTTGTGCGCATCCAGAAATTAAATTTATATGACTCACCCAGCAGAATATGCCACAGCAGCCGGGCTATGCTGATGCTGCCCTCAATTCTGTACAGGTCTGACATGACAAGGTATTTGTACTGCTGAAACGTCATCTTTTTCTCCTTCGCCTTACTTGTAGTGTTTTAAGCCCTGCGCCGGTGCCGCCCCTGCTTCAGTAAACCCAACCGGTTAAACCAATTCTACGAATCGAACCAATGAACTGCTTTTCATCTGAACACCGACGCCGGCTCAACGCTTATGGCCTTGCGCATGGCAAGCAGCGACCCGAGCACGCACATGGCAAGCGTCGCGCCCGCCAGCACAGGCCCGATCCAGGCAGGCAGATAGCTTGGCAGGGGCGAGTCGAGCGTACCGGCTAAAAAACAGGCCAGCAGCAGAAAGCCGATAAACACCCCCGCAACACCGATCATGAGCGACTGCGCAAGAACGATGATAAAAATATCGATCTTGCGCGCGCCCAGGGCCCGCAGCACGGCAAAATCCTTCTGCCGCTGCAGCACGCCCGTGTACATGGTGAGCGTTATGATGATGATGCCCACAAGAGCGCCGATCAGGGTCGACAGGCCGAAGCTGCCGCCCATGCCCGTATTTTTCACATAATAAATACGCGTCTTGCGCGAAAGATCATCAGCGCTCAGAACCTCGGCCCCCGGCAGTACGCTGCGCACCCGATCGAGGCCGGCCTGCAGGCTGACACCGTCTTTGAGTTTTACCATGACCGCCTTGCAGCGGCCCGGCGGGCTTTTGATAATTTCCTGCGCCTTGACCATATTGGTATAAACAAGGCGGCCCGCAAAGCCCTTCGCGCTCTGCGTGATGGCGCTGACACGCACGCGCACATTGCCGATTTCGATAGTATCGCCCACCTGCGGACTGCCGTAGAGCTTGGCGTCGAGCCGCTCGATGGTGGCGCCCTCAGACTCAAGAGTGCCCTCCTGACCTCCCTGGTAAAACCGCCATGGGCCAGCGGCGCCGCGGGGATTGTGCAGGCCCACCACCTGCACGGCCTCGTTTTTGCCGTCGCGCGTCGCGAGGTTCGCGCTGCCGAACAGCAGCGGCTCGGCCCAGTCTACCTCGGCAAGGCCCGTCACGCGGTCAACGTACCGCTCGGGAATATAGCCTGCGCCGTTGATATTGTCGGTGTTTTTCGAGCATATCCAGATATCGGCCCCGCCGTGATCGACAAGCACCGACATATAGGTAAACAGACCGAACAGCACGGAAATCTGCTGCCCCACAAGAAAGACGATGGCTATGACGCCGATAAGGGCGCCTGCGGTGGTGGACCGGTCGTGCAGGAGAATTTTGAGGGCTACGAGACTACGCATCGGGAAGCACCTTCTTCAGAAGCGCGCTGTTGCCATCCTCGAGCCCGCTTATAAACAGATCGACCGGGCCGGCCAGGCGCTGCCGCGCAAGCAAAGCTGCCCGGCCCTGCACGGCTATTGTTATCTGCGAATATTTTTCGCGGATCTGATCGATGAGGCGCCGGGCCTCGGGCAGGCCCGCAATCGATGACACGGACAGCACCACGGCCTGCGGGCTGTTTTTCATAATGGCATACATAATGTCCTCATCGGACACATCGCTGCCAAGGAAATAGACCGACCAGCCTTTTATTTCAAGAAAATTGGCAAAGACCTCAACATCAAGTGCCTCCTGCTCGCCGGGCATGCATGCCACAAGGGCTTTGAACGGATAGCGGCGCTCGCCAAAAATGCCGTCGATGACGCGCAGTATTACATAGCGGCAGATATCGTCTGCGGCGCGCTCATCCACTGCGCTCACTTTATTCTGCAGCCATAACAGGCGCATGCGTTCAAGCGCGGGAAGCAGAATGTCTGCATACGCGCGCTCGATGGAGGCGCCGTCGCGGATGCGGGAGAGAATATGCTCGGCCGCGAACTTGCGGTTTTTGGCCATCAAAAGGTCGAAAAAGGGCTGTGCTTCAGCAGGCAGAGCCTCCGGCGGCTGCTGCAGACGGGCATACATATCGGGCAGGCTGCCCAGAAGCTTCTGTACCGTGGGGATAAGCTGGTCTGCCGCGTCCCGCTTGACGAGGCACTGTATGGCCATAATCCAGGATTTGAGCAGGGCCTCGACGAACTGGGGCTTGATGCCGCGGCTGTCAAGGGAGGCGATGTGGGCAGATACCTCATCTGGCAGATATTCGCCAAGGTCAAAGCTGTAGATACCCACAAGCAGATCGCCGAAGCGCCGGGTAAACTCGTTGGCACTATCCATGTGCCTGCACGCGACGCCGTCGCAGGCAAAACGGTTTTCAAGGGCGAACTTGTCATTGACAAAAACGATGAGCTTGGGCAGGGCCTGCCGAAAAGCCTCGCTTGCCCCGGATGCTGCTGATTTATTGTTCTGTGCTGCTGACATGGGGCTTTAATAGCACGATTTATTTCTGACAACAAGCGATGTCTGTTTTAAAAAAAACAGCGCGGTCAGGACATATGCCCTGGCCGCGCTGCGCAAGCTGCAAACTGTTTTACCGGGATGCCCCGCCTTGCAGGCGGGGCATCACTTCCGCTTAGCGCTGATGACGATAATGGGTTCTACGGGCACATTCTGCTGTCCGGCCGCAGTGGTCGTCTTTACCGCGCCTATCTTGTCCACCACATCCATGCCGCTCACCACTTTACCGAACACGGCATAGCCGAAATCGCGCACGCCATTGTCAAGAAAGCTGTTATCGGTAAGGTTGATAAAAAACTGCGCCGTGGCGCTGTCCACCGCCGACGTGCGGGCCATGGCAAGAGTTCCCCGGCTGTTGCGCAGGCCATTGCCGGCCTCGTTCTTGATAGGGGGCTTTACCGGTTTCTGCTTCATGTCTTTGGTGAAGCCGCCGCCCTGAATCATGAAATTAGGAATAACGCGGTGAAAAATCGTGTCGCTGAAGAACCCCTCATCAACATAGGCAAGAAAGTTCTTCACGGTGATGGGGGCTTTGTCGGCATATAGTTCAATGGTAAAGTCACCCTGGTTTGTTGAAAAAACGACCTCGATAGTCTCCATTTTTTTGCTCTCCGTTTTTGGTATAATTTTATTATTCGGTACTGCCAGCTTCTCTTGTGTGCTATAAAAATAAGCGACTACAAAGCCCACTGTGAAAATCAATGCTGCGGCGGCAATAATTATTTTTTTTTTCATCTTCAATACCCTATATTATGTATAGTGAAAAGGGCTCAAACTGTCTTGTATATAAGACAAAGGAGCGGCCTCCTGATCATGTTTCTCTAGTGACAAAGAACAATTTACATCTGGTGTTTCCGCAAAACATACTACATAAAACCGGAGCAAACAAGCACAATAAACGCGGGTGCCTGCCTTGTCCGCCATAAGCCCTCCGGCGCGCACAACAGCCGGACTTCCAGAGGGCTTCAGCAAGTATTCTATTGACCTCGGCAGGGGTCTGTATTAATAAAATAGCTTCGATTTTTTTACTACTTAAATGGTTAGCGGCATGAGCTCACACGGTCAATCCTGCAGGCAAAAATCAGCGTCATTCTCCAGAAGCATTCTCTGCTGCGGCCTTCTCGCTTTGCTCTTCTTTCCGGCATGCTCCATTAAAAAAATTGCCGTCAACTCACTTGCCGATGCCGTCGGCTCCGGCGCTGGCACGGCCTTCACCTCTGAGAGCGACCTTGAGCTTATCGAAGGCGCCCTGCCCTTCAGCCTCAAAACCATGGAGGCCCTGCTTAAAAAAACACCGGGGCACAAGGGCCTCTTCCTGTCGCTTGCGCAGGGATATATGCTCTACGGCTACGCCTTCTGCGAGCTTAAAGCCGATGAGGTAAAAGACCGCGATTTTACCCAGTACCAGCATCAGCGCGACCGTGCCAAACTGTTTTACCAGCGCGCATACGGCTATGCCCGGCGGGGGCTTGAACTGAGCGCTCCTGGCTACGCCAAAGCCTGCGCGGTGAACTGCGTTGATGCCGTTAAGGTCGTGGACGATAAGGCAAGCGTACCCTCCCTGTACTGGTCAGGCGCAGCCCTTGCCAAATGGATAACCCTTGCCAAAACCGACCCTGCGGCAGCCATTCGCCTGCCTGAGGCCGCAGCCACTATGCAGCGCGCCCTTGAGCTTGACCCTGACTATAACAGCGGCTCCATTCATGAATTCTTCATCTCCTATGAAGCCCGCGGGGCCAACATGGGCGGTGACGCGAAAAAGGCTGTCGAGCATTTAAAAAAGGCCGGGGCTCTTGCAGCCGGCAAAAAGATCTCGCCCTGGCTCACCTATGTGGAAGCAGTCAGCATTCCCGGCCAGAATAAAAAAGAGTTTGATGAATATATTCAGAAGATACTGGCCTTCAACCTCGACTCCTGCCCGGAGAACCGCCTGGTGAACGCCATCGCCCAGAAGCGGGCGAGGTATCTTTTACAGAAAAAAGACGACCTTTTTCTTGGAGAATGAACCATGAAGCGGCTACCCCTCATTGCAGTCCTGTGCGCAGGCATCCTGTGCCTGCTTGCAGCGTCTCCCGCCCGCGCCGAGCAGCAGCCCGTCACGATCAAGCTTGCAACGCTTGCCCCTGAAGGCACCATTTTCTATGACTCGCTTCTGAAAATGGCCAATGAATGGACGCGCTTGTCCGGCGGCAAGGTTCAGGTGAAAATTTACGCCGGCGGCATCGCAGGCTCCGAGGATGACATGGTGCGCAAAATCCGCATCGGCCAGATCCATGCCGCCACTATTTCCTCCGTCGGCATGATGCAGATCGACGCCTCCTACACAGCGCTGCAGCTGCCGGGCATGATGTCCTCCTACGAGGAGCTCGACTATGTCCGCAAGCAGCTTGCGCCGCAGATAGAAAAGCGCTTTGCCGACAAGGGGTTCGTGATTACCAATTACAGCGACCTGGGGCACATGTACTTTTTTACCGCAAAGAAAACGAACTCCATTGCCGAGCTTCAGAAGAAAAAGATCTGCACCTTCGCCGGCGATCAGGCAAGCAAGGCAATATGGGCCAAGGCAGGCTTCAACGCGGTTGACATTCCCTTGAGCGAAATGATGACAGCGCTGCAGACCGGCCTCATCGACGGATTCATGGACACGCCCGTATTCGCCCTCTCGCTGCAGATATTTGCCAAGGCGCCCAACATGATCAATGTGAGCTACGGCATCGCCATTGCCGCAACCATAGTGCAAAAAAGCGTCTGGAACAAAATCGAGCCCGGTCTGCAGAAGGCCTTTATAAAAGCTTCGCAGGATCTCGTTGCGCAGTCGCAGGCCGAGGTGCGTAGCATGGACGAGAAGGCCATTGCCGAGATGAAAAAATACGGGCTGCAGCTGACCGAGGTTGCGCCGCAGGATGTAAAGGCCTGGATCGACCCGCTGCAGAAGATTTATCCCGATATCCGCGAGAAAATTATCCCGAAGGATATCTTCGACAAAACCATCGAGCTTCGCAACCAGTACCGGGCGGAGAAAAGGTAGGGGCGAGGTCTCCTCGCCCATTTATGCGGTCACCTCGCCCAATTGCGAAAAATAAAATATGCCCGATCAACCGAAATACGATCCAGATATTCATCACCGCCGTTCCCTTCGGTTGAAGGAATATGATTATTCCAGGACAGGGGCGTATTTTGTAACGATATGCACACAAAATCGGGAATGGGTATTCGGGGATATTATAAATGACGAAATGCGGTTGAATGACGCAGGGGTGATCGTTCGTGATGTTTGGAACGAAACACAGCATCATTTTCCGATTATTGATTTGGACACATACATCATTATGCCGAACCATTTCCACGGTATCATATTCGTAGGGGCGGGGTTTTCCCGCCCTCTTTCGGGGTTTTCCCGCCCTCTTTCGGGGTTTTCCCGCCCCGATGTATCCCACCTCAATGGAATGGTTGACACGATATCCAATACCGACCAAAATCAAAAAGGTCGCGAAGACCGCTCCCCTACGGTGGGCAATATTGTCGCCTATTTTAAACATCAATCCACCAAACAAATTAATCTCATTCGAAATGCCGGTTTTCAAAAATTGTGGCAACGCAATTATTACGACCACATTATCCGCGATGATGACGACTTGAACCGGATTCGTGAATATATCGACAACAATCCCGCGAATTGGATGCAGGATGAATTGTTTAAATGAAAATGCATATCATAAAGACGTGTTTGTAGGGGCGTATGGCCATACGCCCCTACGGGTTTGACCCTTTATATTTAAACATCCCATGGTACATCGCTTAATAAATTTCGGTGAATTTGCCTGGCGCAGGTTTGAAAACGTCTCGACCGTTGTTGTCATGTCGGTGATGGTGGCGCTGCCTGTTGCCGAGGCATGCATGCGCAAATTTTTCAGCCTCACCCTGCCCGGCGCCGCCGAATATGTTCGCCATGGCACGCTCTGGGTGGCCTTCATCGGCGCTGCCCTTGCCGCCCGCGAAGGCGCCCATCTTAAAATGGCCTCCGGCGACTTCATCAAAAAAGAACCGTTTAAAACAATCCTTTTCGTCTTTCAGTCCTCTCTGGCCGTTGCCGTTGCCGCCGGGTTTGTCATCGCCTGCTTCGAGCTCATCTCTGCGGAGCGGGCCAACCTTATGAACGTGGCGCCGTTTCTGCCCACCTGGATAGCCCAGATCCCCATGCCCGTGTGCATGGCCATGGTGGCTGTGAGCTTCACGCGCAAGGCTAAGGGCTGGGCCGAGCGCATCACCATCCTTGTGCTTGCCGGGGCCATGCTCTGCATCGGCTTTGTGCCCGAGGCAAACCGCGGGGCTTTGCTTGTGCCCACAATCATAGTGCTGCTGCTGGGGCTGCTTTCAGGCGCGCCGCTGTTTACCGTCTTCGGCGGGCTTGCCCTCTTTCTTTTCTTCAAGGACGGCATACCCCTTGCCGCAGTGCCCTCGGAAACCTACCGCGTGGTAGCCTCGCCCACACTGCCGACAATTCCGCTGTTCACCCTGGCTGGCTATATTCTTTCGGAAGGCGGAGCGTCAAAAAGGCTCGTGCACCTGTTTCACGCGCTGTTCAGTTGGATGCCCGGCGGCGTGGCCGTTGCAACGGTGCTGGTATGTGCTTTCTTTACTACGTTTACCGGCGCTTCGGGCGTAACCATTCTGGCCCTTGGCGGCCTCCTGTTTCCAATGCTGGTAAAGGAAGCCTATCCGGAGCGCTTCTCTCTGGGTCTGGTGACCGCCTCGGGCTCCATCGGGCTGCTCTTTCCGCCATCGCTGCCCATTATCATCTACGGCGTTGTGGCGGCCATCCCCATCGACAAAATGTTCATCGCCTGCCTCATCCCGGGGTTAATGCTTGTAACTCTTGTGTCGGGTTTCGGGATCGGGCTATCGAAATTCAAACGTATCGCATCGGCGCCGTTTCATTTTTCCACGCTGTGGCGGGCGATTTCGGTTGCCAAGTGGGACCTGCTGCTGCCCGTCATCGTAATTGTGGGGATTTTCGGGGGGTTCACAACCCTTGTGGAAGCAGCGGCGTTAACCGTACTGTACGCCATCATCCTTGAATGCTTCATTCACAAAACGCTGTCGTTCTCCGTGGGGCTTCCCCGCACCATGGTAAAATGCGGCGTGATTGTGGGCGGCGTGCTGATCATTCTCGGGTTTGCTTTCGGCCTTACCAACTACCTGATCGATGCCGAAATCCCCGCCATGCTGAAAGAATGGGTGCAGGCAACGATTCATTCAAAGTATCTTTTTCTCATCATTCTCAACCTGCTGCTCATCGTGGTGGCCTGCATGATGGACATCTTCAGCGCCATCGTGGTGGTGGTGCGCATCATGCTGCCCATTGCAACGGCCTACGGCATCAGCCCGATGCACCTTGGGGTCATGTTCCTGGTGAACCTGGAGCTTGGCTATCTCATGCCGCCCATGGGCCTGAACCTCTTCTTCTCTGCCTACCGCTTCGAACGGCCCCTTACCGATATTTACCGCGCGGTTGTGCCGTTTCTCATACTGAGCGCCATCATCGTTGCGCTGGTAACATATATCCCCTGGCTCTCCCTCTGCCTCATCGGGAAATAATATATAAAAACTATCACGCAGTATTTCTTTTCTGTACTATTAACCATGATCCTTAAGTGTTTCTCAATTCAGTCAGCACTGGCTGTTCTGTCAATGCCACATTTGTTTTGTGAAATACATATCCAGAAAATCCTTGATTCCCTGCACATAGAGCTCGCCCGATTCAAGAAATCCCTCATTATGCCCGCCCTTAATCTGAAGAAACTGTTTCGGCTGGGCGGCTTTTTCATAGAGCACCCGGCCAAGGGCGAAGGGGATAATCTCGTCGTCGGGTGAGTGGATGATGAGCTTGGGGGCGGTGATAGAGCCAATCTTGTCGATGGTTGAGTAGCGGAATTTTGAAAGCAATTTGACCGGCAAAAAGGGATAGAGACTTCCTGCAAGCTCGGGTATGGATGTGAAGCTCGACATGAAAATAAGCCCGCCTGCCTTATGCCGCGAGGCGATTTCAGCGGCAACGGCCCCGCCCAGCGATTCGCCGAAAAGAATTATTTTTTCGGGCTGTTTTTTCTGCACCTCGACCAGATAGCGCCATGCTGCTTCGCCGTCGAGATAGGTGCCGTTCTCCGATGGGCTGCCCGTGCTTGCGCCATAGCCGCGGTAGTCGAAAATAAGAACGCTCAGACCGAGTCTGTTGAAAATATCAATCGAGTCGAGTCTGTGGGAGATATTGCCTGCATTGCCGTGGCAGAAAAGCAGCACGGCCCGCTCGTTTTGGGCCGGTATCCACCAGGCGGTGATTTTTTCGCTGTCGGATGTTGTGAGGTTCACCTCTTCAAAGGGAAGGCTTATGGCGGTAGGGGTCGTCTGCATATCCTTGAAGGGGAAGTAGAGCAGCCGCTCCTGCAGAAAGTAGACAAGCAGGAGCATGCCGGTATAAAAAATCAGGCAGGCAAGAGCAACATCAAAAAGCATTTTTTTCATAGCCCGTCTAAATGAGCATACCGCCATGGCACAGTTTGCAGAAAAAAAACCGCAAGCGCACCAATGCATTAATTCTTCACCTTTACGGTTGATATATGATAGTATAGATTATATTTCAGTTACAATCAGTATTGGGAGAATTTTTATGAACGAGATAGCAGAACTTTTGCAGAAAGACGCTCGCCTCACACCTGAAGACATCGCTTCCATGCTCAACAAAACCGTGGCGGAAGTGCGCGATAAAATCCGCCAGATGGAGGACGACGGCACCATCATCAAATACTGCGCCGTCATCAACGAGGAAAAGCTGCACAAGCAGAAAGACAAGGTTGTGGCCTTCATCGAGATACAGGTGCAGCCCGAGCGCGAAAAGGGCTTCGACGCCCTTGCAGAGCGCATTTACCAGTTTCCGCAGGTCACCTCGCTGTACCTCATGTCTGGCCGCTATGATCTTCTGGCCGTGGTGGAGGGCGACAACCTGAAGGACGTGGCCTTCTTCGTGTCCGACAAGCTTTCAACGCTTGACAATGTCAAAGGCACGACCACGCATTTTCTTCTGAAGAAGTACAAGGAAAACGGCACCATGCTGTTCAAACAAAGCAAGCTGGAGAGGCTCAATGTTGCGCTTTAACAATCGCATAGAGCAGATGCCGCCATCGGGCATCCGCAAATTTTTTGATCTCGTCATCGATGCCAAGGACATTATCTCCCTTGGCGTAGGCGAGCCTGATTTTGTCACGCCGTGGCATGTGCGCGAGCGGGTCTTCTTTTCCCTCGAGCAGGGCCGCACGAGCTACACCTCGAACTGGGGCCTCATGGAGCTGCGCAAGGCTACGGCACAGTATCTCAAAGACCGCTTTGCCGTGACCTACAGCGGCGATGAGATCATGATTACCGTGGGCGTGAGCGAAGCCGTCGATATCGCACTGCGCACGATCTTAAACGAGGGCGACGAGGTCATTCTGCCCGAGCCCACCTATGTGTGCTACAAGCCTTTGGCGGAGCTTGCCGGCGCAAAGGCCGTGGCGGTCAGCAACCCGAGCTTAAAAATCACGGCCGATGATATTGAAAAGGCCGTGACGCCCAAGAGCAAGGTGATCATACTCTCCTATCCTTCAAACCCAACCGGTTATACCATCGACCGGGCCGAGATCGAGAAGATAGCCGAGATCGCCCGGAAGCATGACCTGTGGGTAATATCGGATGAAATTTATGCCGAGCTCACGTATGAAAAAGAGCACTTCTCGATAGCTGCAGCGCCGGGCATGAAGGACCGCGTTATCCTTATGAACGGCTTCTCCAAGGCATTTGCCATGACGGGCTGGCGCTTGGGCTATATTGCCGCATCAGACGATTTTCTTGCGCAGGCCGTAAAAATCCATCAGTATGCCGCGCTCTGCGCTCCCATCATGGCCCAGTACGCAGCCATTGAATCCCTGCAGCGGGGCATGCCTGAAATGGAAGAGATGAAAAAGAGCTACTGGCGGCGGCGCAATTATATGCACGAAGCGCTTAATAAAATAGGCATGACGGTGGAGCGGCCCGAAGGCGCTTTCTATATCTTCCCTTCCATAGAGTGCTCCAAGCTCTCTTCAGAGGAGTTTGCCCTGGGACTGCTCGAAAAACAGCGGGTGGCCGTTATCCCCGGTGATGTGTTCGGCCTTGGCGGCGAGGGCCGCGTGCGTATCTGCTATGCCATTGACTTCGAGCTTTTGAAAGAGTCGGTGGCGCGGATGGACAAGTTTATTAAATCCTTATAAAAAAGAAGGCACGCCGACCGGCGCTTTTTTTTATGACGGAAGGGTTTGCATGAAGTGCCTGTACTGCGCCGAGGAGATTAAGGACGAAGCTCAGCTGTGCCGGTTCTGCGGTGCGCGGCTGGCTGACGGCCAGTGGCTGCCTCCGGCGGCATTGACGGTCAGCGGAGCAGGCCGCAGCTTCACCATGCTGACCACGGGCTGTCTGCTGGTGCTGTCAGGGGCGTGGATGCTGGTCACCTGCACGTCGCCGGTACCGCTTTTCGGCGAGGTGCGCACCGGTGCCCTTGCCGTGCTGTACAACGGAGTTTTTGGCGCTTTTATGCTGGCCATGGGATATGCTTTAGCCGATCGCAAGCCATGGGCCCTTGCGATCACGGCTGCAGCAACGGCCTTCTACACGTTGGACAAACTGCTTTTTATTATTGACAGCAAGGCGCGGCTTGCATCACTGGGGGGCGGAACGCAACTGCTCAATTCTCTGGGACCGGGAATGGGAACCATGGTGGACCAGGTGTCAGTGCTGATGTCGGTGGCTTTTCTTGCGGGCTGGTGGGGGCTTGCCATCTATATCTACATCAAGCGCAGCTATTTCCAGCAAACGCCCGCAGCATCGCCCCGCTGACGGCGGCGATCCGAACTGCCCGGGCATCCGCCGTGGCCGACGAATCAACCACATAACTTAAAAAAAAGCGGGGTGAGTGCGTATGCAGCTCATCCCGCTTCCGTATCATTTTAGCCCTTGGCAGCTTTTTTTAGTTTTTTTTCTGCTCTCTTTTCCTTAAGGCTTTTTTCCGACTTCTTTTTGTCTGTTTTTTTGGCATCCATTCCTTTTGACATGACATACCTTCCTTTCTAGAAAAAGTTGTTAACGGCCTCTGTGCTTTTATTTATTAATCCAATAGTCGGCACTTGGCAACAGTTTCTTGAGAAAAAAAATCTTTCCCTCTGCGTTGCTGCGATAAATTTTTTCAGCGCTCTCAAAACGTTATTTTGCGCGGGCCTTCGGGCTTCCAGGCAGGCGATATGACGCCCTCATGGCGCTCAAGATCGAGCATGCTGCCCCAGGTGACGGTGGAATCGCCGAAACGTTTGTTGACCTCGTCCATGGCGCGGGTAAGCTCGCGGCCGCGCAGCTGCTCCGGGAAAAGCGGCAGCTGGCGCGGCGTCTGCCCCAGATTTGAGAGCGACACGCCAACGAGGCGCACGGCCTGCTGCAGCCGGATGCCGTCAAGAATGCTTTTTGCAGCGGCAAAAATATCGGGCGTTTCCCATATGGGATGCGGCACCGACAGCCTGCGGGTAAATGTGGTGAAATCCTTGTACCTGATAGTGAGGCATACGGTGCGGCCTGCAAACCCGCCGTCGCGCATGCGGCGGCCAACCATTTCCGAGAGGCGCAGAAGGTTGGCCTCAAGCATGTCGCGCCGCGATATATCACGGGGCAGGGTCATGCTGTGGCAGACCGACTTGGGGTCGGGCGTCTCTTCCAGAGGCACCACGGGGCTGTCGTCCTCTCCCCGGCCAATCTGCCGAAGCTGTTCCCCCACCACGCCGAAATGGCGGCGCAGAGGGCGCGCCTCGGCCCGCCCCAGCTGGCCGCAGGTGCTGATGCCGAGCAGGGCAAGCTTGCCCTGCGTCTTTGCGCCGATGCCGCACAGATCCTGGGCCGGCAGGTCTTCAAGAAAGCGCCCGACCATGTCCGGCTCAATCTCGACAAGGCCGTCGGGCTTTTCGCGGTCGCTTGCAAGCTTGGCAAGCAGCTTGTTGGGGGCTATGCCTGCCGAGCAGGTGAGGCCGTAGCGGCTTTTTATCCGCTTCTTGATTTCGCGCACCATGTCGCGCGCCGGACCGAAAAGCTTTAAAGAGCCGGTCACGTCCATGAATACCTCGTCGATGGAGAACACCTCCACCAGCGGGGTGAACCTGCGGCATATTTCCGTGAATCCCGCGCAGGTGTCGGCATAGCGCCGGTTATGGGCTTCCACGAAAATGATCTGCGGGCACTGCCGCTTTGCCTCAAACGTATTCATGCCCGTTTTGACGCCGAAAGCGCGCGCCTCGTAGGACGCTGTCGTGACCACGGTGCGGCTGCCCCGGCCCACCACGGCGATGGGCTTGCCCCGAAGGTTCGGGTTGCACTGCTGCTCCACCGAAGCAAAGAAGGCGTTCATGTCAAGATGGATGATTGTTCGGTACATGGGCCTGCAATTTCAAATGTTGTAATCGCGCATGCCGGGATGACGGCTCAAAAGCATGCATCTGCAGCACTACAGCTAACTGCGGAGAAAGAAGCCGGGCCCCCATATGTCCCGCTGCCCTGAACATGGCGTGAAGTCAGGGCCTGCCGTGCGCAGCACAGGCGCAGAGAGCGTACAGCTTGAACAGCCTTTAATTTTTCACTTCGACAAAAAGCACGCCGGGCTTCATTGATTTGTGCATTTTGCACTTCGGGCACAGATCTGGCGGGGTGTCGCCTGTATGGATATAGCCGCAGGTTGTACATCTCCATTTTTTCATGTCAATCTCCCTTCTGTTTGTTGGTTGCAGTGGCCCGCGCTGCACATGCCGGGCATAGCTGTTCTTAAGCCCATAGGAGCCTGATTCGCGGGACAAAACACAGGTGTGCTTCTCAAGCTGCTTGAAATTTTTATAGATAAATGTATTATTTGTCAACACAATGCGATTCGAATTGCGTGCGGGCGTTAGCATGGAGTGGACACAATGGAATACGGACTGCTGCTGGATATTATTTGTATATTATCTGTTTCCGCCGCTGCACTCTTTCTGTGCAACCGCGCCCGCATACCCGCCATAGTCGGTTTTCTGCTTGTTGGCATACTGGTCGGCCCTGCGGGGCTGCACGTCGTGCATGCCGTTCATACAGTGGACCAGATGGCGGAAATCGGCGTTGTGCTGCTGATGTTCACCATCGGCATCGAATTCAGCCTCGAGAGCCTGCTCAAAATAAAAAAAACTCTGCTTCTTGGCGGCATTGTCCAGACCGCGGCCACATTCACGCTGGTCTGCGGCAGTATGCTGCTGGCGGGCATGCCCGCGCCTGCGGCGATTTTTGCCGGCATGATAATCACCCTGAGCAGCACAGCCATCGTGATGCGCTCCCTGCAGAATCGCGGCGAAATCGACACACCCCATGGCCGCACGTCACTGGGCATACTCATCTTTCAGGACCTGCTTGCCATTCCCATGATGCTTGCGGTTCCGCTTCTTGCGGGTTCTGCCGGCCTGCAGACGCAAGAGGTCTTTGCCTTCGCGCTCAAAGCGGCGGTCTTTCTTATTGCCGTCATCGTATCAGCCAAGTGGATACTGCCCGGCGTACTGCATCAGATAGGCCGCACGCGCGATCCAGACCTGTTCCTGATCATCGTCATCCTGCTTGGCTTCGGCATTGCCTATGCAAGCTACAGCGTCGGCCTGTCGCTGGCATTTGGCGCCTTTCTTGCGGGCCTCATTCTGTCCGAATCTCAATACGGACAGCGGGCCCTTGGCAATATACTGCCCCTGCGGGATATGTTTATGAGCTTTTTTTTCGTATCCATCGGCATGATGCTGTCGCCTGCGACAATCATCGCCAGCCCCGGCCTCGTGTTCGGCGGCACGCTGCTGCTGATCGCCCTGAAATCCGTGATAGTGGCCGGCACGGCCCTGCTGCTGGGGCTGCCCCTGCGTTCGGCCCTGGTCTGCGGCCTGACCCTGGCCCAGGTGGGCGAATTCAGTTTTGTCATTGCCACAGCCGGCCTCAAGTCCGGGCTTCTTTCACCGAAACATTTTCAGATATTTCTCGGCGCGTCGATTTTTTCCATGATGGCGACGCCGCTGCTTATCATGCTTGCCCCGCGCTTTGCCGAATTCTTTTTAAAACTGCCGCTCCCTCACCACCTGAAATTCGGCAGCTACAGCGACGATCCGAAGCCGCAGCTGCATGACCACCTGGTCATCATAGGCTTCGGCCTCAACGGACGCCATATGGCAGATGCTGCGCTGGCCGCCCATATACCCCATGTCATCATCGACGCCAATTCCGATACCGTGCGACAGGAGCGGGCGGCGGGCCGACTCATCTACCACGGCGATGCCGCCTGCGAGCCGATTCTGATACACGCGGGCATTCCCGATGCCCGTGTTGCCGTTGTCGCCATATCAGACCCGGTGGGCACCAACCGCGTTGTGGAGCAGATACGGCTGCTGAACCCGGCCATACACATCATTGCCCGCGTGAGATACATCGTGCATGCCGAGCGGCTCTTGTCGCTGGGCGCCAATGAAATCATTCCCGAAGAATACGAGTCTTCAATTGAGCTTTTCACCAGAGTGCTGCACAAATACCTTGTGCCCAAAGATACCGTTGAAGACATCGTCGCCCACATTCGGGCCGACGGCTACCAGATGCTGCGCTCACCCAGCCCTGTAAAAACAGGGCTGCAGGATCTTGCATCAACGCTTTCAGGCATGGAAATCCGCAGCATGCGTGTGCAGCGCAGTTCCAACGCCGTCGGCCACAGCCTGGCCGAGCTCAACCTGCGGAAAGAGTACGGCATTACCGTTCTTGCCATCAGCCGCAAAGGCGGCAAGGTGACGCTGCCCGACGGAGATGAACGGTTTCAGGAAGGCGATACGGTCGTGCTGCTGGGGCTGCCGGAGCTACTGCTCTTTGCCGACAATATTTTCGATCCCCGTTAAATTCATATCCTGCTACGACCGCAGGAATCACACCGTTCCCCTGCTCTTTTTGATTCGGCCAATAGAGGCGCACACAGCAGCTCAAGGGCTTCAATCTCCCTTGACGGGTAAAAAACTGCAGATTCTCAGCAAAACGAATCTTTAAAATTTTCCACAAAAAGATTGACTATATACTGAAAAAAACCATAAACTTAATCCGTTTGAATAAGGTATAATTTAAAAAGTGCCGCGCCAATGCGGGGGAGCTGTTTCAGGCCATAAAAAAAGCATGCTCATGCACGCCATCACTCCCCGAAGCGCAGCCTGGTGTGCGACAAACATCACCCATACCGCGGCAGGCTTTTGCAGATAGAGCGGACAACAGCACGTGAAGCAGCACAGTATTTAGGCAGGGGGCTTTATACATGAAACTACCTTCACTCCCTTTCTTTCGCAAAAAAGATCCCAGGAAAGAGTTTGAACAGAAAATGGCAAAATGCCGCAGAGAGGCTCAAGAGTATCCCACCGATCCTCGCCTGATGACAAAAATCGTCGAGCTGTATCTTGAATACGGCGATACGGAAAACGCCATAAAAGAATATTTACATGTTGCCAAGGCGTATCAGAGCATCCGCAAAAACAGCCTTGTTGTGGGGATATTCCGGCACATTCTGACCTTGGACCCGTCACGGATCGAAGTCTACCACCTGCTCGTCGACGAATTAATGAAAGATCTCCTCACGGGAGACGCTGTTGAGGTGATGATTCAGCTCGCCAAATACTATTACAATCTCGACATGCATTATGAAGCGGCCCAAGCAATAAAGAAAATAAAAAACATAGACCCTGACAACAAATTTTACAGCTCAAAAGTCGAAAAGTTCTTCGCGGAACGCAATCTTGATCCCGAGGCTATCGACCAGATAGGGCCCAAAAACAGATGGACGCTTATTGACAAAGCAAAAACACTCCCCGATGACGAGCCGGACGGGCCGCCTGAAGGAGGGTTCTTCAACCTTGAAGAGGTGCTTGGCGAATCAACCCTTTCAGGATTTATCTCTTCAATGCCCAAGGATAACGCCGGAAATTATTCGACCGAGCATGTTGCGCCCAACCGCGTCTTTGATGAGCTGAAAAAAATTATCGGGGACGACGGCAGCCAGAACAGCCCGGAATTTCATTACAATCTGGCCTTGGCATACCTTCGCCAAAACGATTACGAAGATGCCCACGATGAATTTCTCGTAGCGCTTTATGGCATGCCCGATAAGCTTGACTGTTACAAGCAGCTTATACACTGCTGCATGGAGTTGCGATGGCTTGATGTGGCAAAGGACTATCTCGACAAGGCTCAAAAGCTGCCTAAATTGGCCGAACTCGACAGCATGAACCTCGACTATCTGTTGGGGCTTGTGTGCAAGGACACCGGCGACAGAAAAAAAGCCCTGAAACTATTCAGAAAAATTTACAATAAAGACAAACACTTCAAATCCGTTGGCCGTGAAATCAGAGAGCTTGAAAGCCCAGACTGACCGGAACAGTGCCATGCCCGCTATCAGCTTCAGCGCTTTTTATTTCTCAAAAGCCGTCTCATTCCAACAAGCGCAGCATGCCTGGCTACCTGCATGCACGTGGCCGGCGGCGACCCCATAGCCTTCATACCGCCCGGCATACGGGACGTCCTCCTGCCGATATGAACGGATAAAGCGCAAGGCGCATCTCTCTGGATCTGCGCGTGACCTGCGGCAGTGTAAATAAATATTGCTTTACTGTAAATATGCGCTACAATGGTGTCAGAATATTTTATCAGCTGGCTGCTTATCTAATACGGACTGCAAAAAACGCGTAAACCCTTCACCGATTGCCATCTCGATTTTGCCCACAAGCATGATCACACGTACCGGCGGGAATTTTTATGCCGGACATACATGCAATCCCCGGATTTTTCGCACCATACATCCGGGGCATAATGAACAGCCTATGAAAGTTTCGCCATATGACCTGTGATTTGTCCGCTGCGCATGATCGAGCTGCGCAGCGGTACGTATCCGCAGCTCAAAACATGGCGGCATGAACATCAAAATGCGTACGATCGCCCCGCAATGTTCCGGCTGAAATTTCGGACATCCCGGCCATAATGACAGCAGGTAAAGGAGTAAAAGTATAATGACCACCACAGTTACCGGCGTTTTAAAGCTCGGTAGAAAAGGGGGCGGCGTGCTTCGCGACCCCTCGTTCTCTTTCCGCAAACAGCCTCATGAAATTGAAGTCCCCTCGGGCATCATTCGGGAGCATCGTCTCGTTGAAGGCGCTACGGTCACCGGCCCGGCGCGCCAGGGCCGTCAGGGGCGTTTTCTGGCATCAGTGGAAATGATATGCGGCGCTGCGCCGGAAACCTTTCTTCACCGGCGCCCCTACACAGCCCTGACAGCCATCGATCCGTGCGAGCGGTTTCATCTGGCCGTTTCGGGCAACGCGGGCATGCGGATTGTCGATCTTATAGCCCCTATCGGCAAAGGTACGCGGGGCATGATTGTTTCCCCGCCAAAAGCCGGGAAAACCATGCTTCTTGAGCAGATAGCAAATGCAATACACGCCGGGGAGCCCGACACCAGGATTATAGTGCTTCTCATTGACGAACGGCCCGAAGAAGTCACCTACTTCCGCCGCGCCGTGCAGGCAGAGGTGCTGGCCAGCAGCAACGATCAGAGCGTGCAGGAACATGTTGAGCTGGTTGAATTGACACTGGCCCACATACGCACCGAAATCGAATGCGGCCATGATGTTGTGGTGCTTGTCGACAGCCTCACGCGTATGGGCAGAGCCTTCAATCAAAGGGGGGCCGGCGTCGGTAGAACCCTGTCCGGCGGTCTTGATGCGGGCGCCCTTGAGCTTCCGCGCCGCTTCTTCGGCCTTGCGCGCAACATTGAAGACGGAGGCTCAGTAACCATTATCGCCACAGCACTTGTCGATACCGGTTCTCGCATGGATCAATTGATCTTTGAAGAATTCAAGGGCACGGGCAACAGCGAAATTGTTCTTGACCGGTCTCTTGCCGAAGCCCATGTCTTTCCGGCCATCAATATTCGGGCCAGCGGCACACGCAAGGAAGAGCGTCTCTATAGCCAGCAGGAAAACCAGTGTCTTACGCGCCTGCGACGGATGCTTGCAGACAAAAAACCTAAAGAAGCCATGGAAGCGCTTCTGCAACTCATCGCTAAATACCCGGACAATGAAAAGCTGCTGATGAGCCTTGCGCCTGCCGGCTGAGCAGAAATGAGCGACGCGCTGCATGCAGTCCGAGTGCCCGGATTAGAATAAATCATCAAAACGCACCTGCACCCATGCTCAGCTTGCAAGCAACCTCCTGTAAAGCAAAAAGCTCCGCATAAAGCGCAGCCGACGGACTTTTTGCCTGTATTTTCAAAAACAATTGTTATTAAAAGCTGCTGCGAGAACACAAGGAGTCTGTATGTCCAGCGAACCAGAAATACAACCAAATTTTCAGGATTTCAACCTCAGTAAACCAGTGATGAAAGCCGTTATTGATGTGGGCTACGAAACGCCCACGCCGATTCAGTCGCTGATTATTCCCCATGTGCTGGCAGGCCGTGATGTCATGGGACAGGCCCAGACCGGCACGGGCAAGACCGCTGCCTTTGCCCTGCCCCTGCTGTCGCGCATCGATTTGTCCAGAATGGAGCCACAGGTGCTGGTGCTGACACCCACGCGGGAGCTCGCGATTCAGGTTGCCGAGGCCTTTCAGACCTATGCAGCCCACATGAAGGGATTCCACGTTCTGCCCGTGTATGGCGGGCAGGGCTATGAACTGCAGCTCCGACCGCTCAAGCGCGGCGTGCATGTCGTTGTCGGAACGCCGGGCCGCGTGATGGACCACATACGCCGCGAGACTCTGAAGCTGCAGGGCCTGACCTGCCTTGTCCTTGATGAAGCCGACGAAATGCTGCGCATGGGCTTTATCGACGACGTCGAGTGGATAATGGAGCATACACCCCCGAAACGGCAGATAACCCTGTTTTCGGCAACCATACCTGCCGCCATTCGCCGCATTGCGCAGAAGCATCTCAATGAACCGCTGCAGATAACCACAAAAGTGCGCACCACGACAGCCGACACAATCCGCCACCGCTACTGGATGGTCAGCGGCATCCATAAACTCGATGCTCTGACACGCATACTGGAGTCGGAGACCTTTGACGGCATCATTGTTTTTGTACGGACGAAAAGCAGCACGGCAGAGCTTTCAGAAAGGCTCCAGGCGCGGGGGTATTCTGCAGCGCCTTTATGCGGCGATATTTCCCAGAGCACGCGAGAAAAGACCATAGCCCAACTCAAATCGGGAAAACTTGATATCCTGGTCGCCACAGATGTCGCCGCCAGAGGACTCGACGTTGACCGGATCAGCCATGTTATCAATTACGATATCCCCTATGATACCGAATCATATGTCCACCGCGTCGGGCGCACGGGCCGGGCCGGGCGCACGGGTGATGCCATCCTGTTTGTAGCACCCCGCGAGCGGCACATGCTGGGAGCCATAGAGAAGGCCACACGGCAGAAGATCGACATGATGCAGCTGCCCTCAACGGAACTTATCAACAACAAGCGCATAGCCCGCTTCAAACAGCGTATTACCGATACGCTGTCAACAAACGATCTGGGTTTTTTCTCCAAGCTTATAGCAAACTACCGCCAGGAGCATAATGTGCCTGAACTTGATATTGCCGCAGCTCTGGCAAAACTGCTCCAGGGTGATGAACCTCTTTTATTAACGGAAAGAAAAAAGCCGGAGAACATCCGGCCGGCCGACAGGCCCCGACAGACGCAAGACGACTCCAGGCCAAGACGCGCCATGCAGACTGACAGCCCCCGGCAGGTACCGGATACCCCCAGACCCAGACGCACCGTTCCGGAAGCAGCCACGGAAAAGGGCATGGAGCGGTTTCGTATTGCCGTCGGGCACATGCACGGCGTGAAGCCCGCAAATATTGTCGGCGCCATTGCCAATGAAGCCGGGCTGGAAAGCAGGCATATCGGCAGAATTGATATCTATGATGATTTCAGCACGGTTGACCTGCCTGAAGGCATGCCGAAAAATATCTTTAATTCTCTGAAAAGGGTCTGGGTGGCTGGTCAGGAATTAAAAATTGCCAAGTTGGGCAGCCCCGAAAAACCGCCGGTCGCTCACACAACACACAAAGCAGTGCCTGCGGAGAAAAAAAACAAGAAGCGAGAACGGAAGATTGATTAGTGGTGCTCCCCGCCTGCAAGGCGGGGCATCCCGGTAGATACAATTGATTTCGCCCTGAAAGGGCGTAAATATATATATTTCACGAGATACCTCTGTCGCCTGCCGAACATAAAAGGGGGCTGCGCTCAGAAAAATTGTAAAGGAGTACCTGGTATGAATGATAAGGATTTTGCAGAATTGCTGGCATGCTTTAAAGAAGCCGGACAGATCAACGCCGAGAGCAAAGAGCCTGGCAAAGTTTTTAAAATCGACCCGCCCGCTAGCAAGCCGATTCGCACAAAGATTCATCCTGCGCAGGACCACGCAGACTGCGCCGAAACCGCAAGCGCCAAAGCCTCAAGCAAAAAACTCACGTCGCTTAAAGACGTTAAAAAACCCTTCGGTCTTTAACATCGGGCAAAACCTTTAATCATTTAAAAATACATTCCGCAATCCAAAATCAGCAATCGATTTACCTCCAATCACCTGTCATCACAAACGGTGCCAGGTAGAAGGAGTGACTGTATTCGGGCATGGTTTTGAGATCAAGCTGCGCAGGGCTGCGGGGTTGTCAAGGCATATACTTTTTTTATTGGATGTCCCGGATCTGCCCGCTAATCAATCTTTACATGCTCAGGATTAAACAGCTCCTTGTTTTTCATCAGATATGTCAGTTCTTCGCGACCATACAACTGCTCAAATACTTTTCTTGACTCTTTTCTCTTCCTGGTGTTTATTTCCTCAGTGGCTTCTTACTGTTCTCGGGTGTCCGTGGATTATGCTACAGGAGTGCCACTACCTCAAATTTCAACTAAAAATAATATATCCTCTACCTGTCAACCTGTGCCCGCTTTTTCTTTAAGCTGTTATTGGTATGCGTCGTTTTCCTATGAGCTACATTGCTGTTTTTTTTAGCTATGAGCTATTTTGGCTATGAGCGAAATCTTAAGTAAAGAAAAAAAAATAAACCAAATATATTCACAAATTGCCGGCGTTCATGATCCTGCAACAGGTATTGCTCAGCCAGGAACGAGTATTGCTGAACCTGGCGACCTTGTCTTCATGATTACTCACTATCCCTATAAAACATTAAAAAGTGAAGTTAAGGGTAAAGGTTGGATAGAAGCTATTATGATACGGCTGGGGGCGCGCTGGAGGGTATATCTTGGATTTGACAGGAATGATTGCGACGATTGGCATGTGGCTATCTATTTTCAAGGGAAACGGAGAAAGGATCATAAAAGAATCAATCAATATATAATTCACGCGACTGGGGAAAAGGGAGTTCAAAGCAATCAAATATCACCTGGGGATTTTACAAATGAAAGCCTCGAAGTGAGAACCAGGATGGAAATACTTCAATTTGAAGGTATTAAAAATGAACAAAGAAAAAAAATTGTTGGTTTTGCCCTTTCTAAAGTGGGTTTAGCATTTGACTGGTCTGTTGGCAGGCATGCAATATTTACATATGCATTTGGTCTGCCAAATTTGCTTCATGACCAAAATAAATTTTCATGTCAACAGCTTGCAATAGCTGCTTATGCAGCCGCCGGCATATATTTCACACATCCGTATCGGTCATTTCCAATATTTAATATCGGCAGGCTCTTGGGCCATCCGTTGGGCCATCCGAAGGATAGGGTCGATCCAAGGTACCCCTATCTTTGGGACCAGCACATATATCGAGACCCGCGATTCTTGCTTAAAGCCGTTGTTTACCAGGACCCCGGGACGGGGGAAGTCAAATTGGAGAAGGAGAATCTTGTGAAATACTCCTGGAATGAAGCGTTAAGAAATAGGTATTTATCAGAATGAATTATCGGGGACGAATTATCGGAATTCACCTGCATTAATCAACAACTCAATTTACGCTCACTGACCGTTAACGCTGCGCGCTTGTTTATAGCCCCAGTTCTTTTTTGACTTCAGCGTGAGATTCAATTTTTTTACTTTTACTGCAAGGGCTCTTGCATAATCGGCTTTGTCTTCCTCGATTTCCTTGAGCTGTTTCATATTCATTGTAATCAAGAAGTACGGCAATCGGTTATTGCCTTCCTTGACAATGTGCGTTTTAATCATGATATGCCTCCTATCGGTCTTTATATAAGTGCTTTCCGGACTTTTCAAGATCCCGGTTGACAGGTTTGTGTGAGAAAGACCGAAATTGCGCCCTGCAGGCCGGGCTTACTCGCGTAAAAGCCGCTCGATAAGCTGCACAGCGGCCTGCACACCTGCATCATCAAGCCTGCCTGCATGCACAAAACGCACTACCCCTTTTTTATCAATAATGGCTATAGTGCTCTGGTCATCTGTCATTTTAAAATCGCGAAACATGGCCCCGTCGTTGTCTGTGTATATGATGAGATTTTCTTTTTTGGAAACAGCAGCCACGCGGTTTGCACATATTGAGCGGGCAAACCCAAAAAAAGAAAAGCAGTTGATGACCGGCACGATGGCGGGAGACGAACTGTCGGCCTGGCGCCAGCGCTGCAGCACGGCCTGCTTAAACGGGCGGTTCACCTCGGCAGTGCCTTTTGTCTCATAGGTGATGATGGCGACACGGCGCGCGATATCCCTGGACGAGATAGAGCTCTTTTCAGCCTGCACGGTGAATGCCGGCATTTTGTCGCCGGGCTGCAGCGCAAAAGCGGCAATTTGCGACAAAAAGAGAAACAGGGCCGCGGCGCACACAATGCCCGGCCCTGCATGTTGATACTGTTGATACCTGCTGTTCATGACAGCGGTTTTTTCGACGTAAGCGTCGTGGGCGGCGTAAAGGCAATGCCGTGCTTTTTACAAAGCAGGTTAGCGGAAATCCGGGCCGACTCATATATTGTGGGCAGGCCGCTGCCGGGATGCGTGCCGCCGCCGGTGAGGAAGCAGTTTTCAAACTCCTCGAACTGGTTATGCGGCCGGAAATACAGCATCTGCCCCCAGTTATGCTTAAGGTTGAAAGTGGCGCCCACGCAGACATTATACTCGCGCTCCCAGTCGGCAGGGGTAATCATCTTTTCTACCTCTATGTGCTGCCTGATATTTTTCAGCTCCGTCTTTTTTTCAATCCTGTCAAGCAGCCTGTTTCTGAATGCGGCCTTCTCAGCCTCCCAGTTGATGCCGCTGCGGTTATTGGGAGCGGGCACTAAAACATACAGCGCTGATTTGCCCTCGGGGGCAAGCGTGGGGTCGGTTAGCGAGGCGTTCTGGATATAAAACGAAAAATCATCCGAAAGCACGAGGCGCTTAAAAATATCATCGACATTGGCCTTGTAATCATCGGCAAAATAAACATTGTGGTGCGGAATGTCATAGAGCTTGTCCAGCCCCAGGTAGAGCATGAAGGTTGAACAGGAAAACCCCATGCTGTCAATGCGGGAGCGCTTGTATTTGCGCAGGTCCGCTTCATTAAAAAGCTCTTTCATGGCATAGCCGAAATCGGCATTAAGTATATAGTCGTCCGCCGAATGCGTCTCGCCGCTTTCAAGCTCGATACCCGTAATGGCCCGGTCTTTCACAAGCACCCGCTTGACCGGCGCATTCTTCACGATTGTGCCGCCTTCCTCGATAATGATTTTTTCCATGGCGCGGGAGATTTCATGCAGGCCGCCCTGCACATGATAAATGCCGTAGGCATGCTCCACCAGCGGAATCATTGTGAAAAAGGCCGGGCACTCCCAGGCCGACATGCCCAGATATTTGGCTTGAAACGTAAAGGCAAGCCGCAGGCTGTCATGGGCGAAATACTCGCCGAGCTTGTCAAACATGGTGGTGCCCACGGACAGGGAGGGAACGGCGCGCAGAAGCTTCATGTCGAGAAAGTCGGTAAGGCGCGAATACGGCTTCTGTATGCAGGGAAACAGCTTTTCAAAACGATGGTGCTCGTCAGCCATGAAATTTTCATACCCGTCGAAGCTTCCCGGGAACGCCGAGGCCAGTTCCTCGTGCATCTCCTGCCGGTCGCCCGTCATCTTCAGCTGGAAATCGCTGAATTTGAGCCGGTACATGGGCTCGAGCCTGGTCACCTTCATATAGTCCTCGGGCTTCCGGCCCGTCTCTTCAAACATCTCCCGCAGGATGAAGTTCATCATGAGGAATGTGGGGCCTGTATCGAAGGTGAAACCGTCAAGCCTGATCGGAGCATTCCTGCCGCCCACCTCGGAAGCTTTTTCAAACACGGTGACCTTGAAGCCCCGGTGCGCCAGAAGCATTGCGCTGGTGAGCCCGCCAGGCCCCGCCCCAACGATGATGACCTCTTTGCTTTTCATGGATTGGTCTCCTGTTTTGTTTTGTTGTTTTGTGTTTTGTTATTATATCTTTGAACAAAAAAAACACAACCATCAAATCAGGCGCGTTGAATACTGTCCTAAGACATGATATACACAAATATGACCTCACCATTTCGCTTCGGGCTGTGCTGCCTGTTTAAAAATGAGCCGATCACGTTCAGACGAACAACGGCAGGATTTCTGCAAAAAAAGCAGCGCGACGAACAGAAAAGCATTCTTGCCGCTGTGTGCCTGCACAATGCCCGGTCGCTTCTGGCTGCGCTGACATATTGCCGCGATCACGGCATCGGCTGCTTCCGCATCAACAGCCAGATTCTGCCGCTCAAGACTCACCCGGAGCTGGGCTACGCGCTCAAGGATCTTCCCGGCGGCGGAATAATTCTCAGCGTGTTCAAAGAATGCGGCGCATTCTCCCGAAGCCATAATCTGCGCACCACCTTTCATCCCGACCAGTTCAATGTGCTCTCGTCACCGGATCCGGGCATTGTGCAGCGCTCGGTTGCCGAGCTTGTCTATCAGGCGGAAGTTGCAGGCTGGGTGCATGCCGATGTCATCAATCTGCATGGCGGCGGAGCTTATGGCGATAAAAAAACCGCCCTGCAGCGTCTTGAGCGCGTCATCCGCAGCCTTCCGCAAAAAGTCCGGACACGGCTAACCCTTGAGAATGACGACCGCGTCTACTCGCCCGCTGACCTGCTGCCTGTCTGCCTCGCAATCGGTGTGCCCCTTGTCTATGATGTGCATCACCACCGCTGCCTGCCCGACGGCCTGAGCGTGGAAGATGCCACGCAGCAGGCCCTTGCCACCTGGAACCGCGAGCCCCTGTTTCACCTCTCAAGTCCGCTTGGCGGCTGGAGTTCCGCCAAACCCCGAAATCACGATGATTACATCGACCCTGTCGATATTCCTGAATGCTGGCGTGGTCTGCAGATAACAATCGAGGTGGAGGCAAAGGCAAAAGAACTGGCAGTGGACAAACTCATGCAGCATCTGGCAGCATAAAACTTTTACAACTGGTGGCAGATCCAATACTGTTCTTGTATACAAATGTGCAAACAGGGTGGGAGTATTTTATATTTTGAATAAAATCACATAAGGTTGTTATGCTGCGGTTTGTCAACAGCATACAGAAACAGCTCTTTTTAACAACTGGATTCTGCTATAATTTTGTCGGATGACAAAAAAATAATCCTAAAAACGAGGATTCCGGCAACGCAAATATCATACCGAGCAGTATTGTGGCAGATCACCAATTAAACATCATCTACTTCGTCATTTCTTTCATGTACGTATCATGCTATAATGAGAAAATTGTGGAATAAGGCGGCGCAGAAATGTCAAGCCGGTAAACTGGAAAATTTCATCAATAAACCGCTATGCAGTACGAAGCCACTGGCACGAATCATTATCATCTCAAGTGGAGAATACACATGCACTACCATCATTGCAGGATACGTTTTCTCAGCGCCTGTTTTTTTATGTTCATGCTGGTTATGGTTTTACCAGGCCTGGCGCAGTGCGCTGTCATATCCATAGCAAGCATTGAAGAACTGCAAAAAATCGGCAATGATCCGGCATATCCGCTCTCGGGGTCCTATAAGCTGGCTGGCAATATCGACGCTTCGAGTACGCGCACCTGGAACGCTGGTGCTGGATTTGTGCCCATCAGCAGCAACGCAAACAACAACAGCACGACCCCCTTCACAGGCTCATTTAACGGGCAGGGTTATACAATTAAAGGATTATATATCAACCGTCCGCTGACCAAATACATTGGCCTGTTCGGCAATATTGAAACAGGTGCAGTCGTCAGCAATATCACTATGATAAATTCTGAGATACAGGGGTACTACTTCGTTGGCTGTCTCGCAGGATATAATCGTGGCGGCAGCATCAGCGGCTGCTCCACCTCGGGCACGGTAATCAGCGTTGCCTATGCTGGAGGACTGGCGGGTGCAAATGGGGGAACCATCACCGGCTGCTACAGCTCGGCAGCGGTACGCGCCACCCTCAGCACCGGCGACAATAATATCGGCGGCCTGGTGGGTAACAATGCCGCCGGAAGCATCAGCAACTGTTCAACTTCCGGAACAGTAAACGGCAGCTACAATAATGTCGGAGGGCTGGTAGGCTTAAACGGACTAAATCCCGCCACTATTATCAACTGCTCAAGCTCGGCCGCAGTAAGCGGAGGGTCTAATGTGGGCGGCCTCGTGGGTTCTCATATGGCAGGTTTTGATAATACGACTAAACCCGGTTTTGGTTTTATAAAAACCTGCTACAGTTCGGGTTCGGTGAGCGGCACAGGCAGCAGTGTCGGAGGCCTGGTAGGGGCGAATGATAGTTCCATAACAACCGTCTATATCATCGACTGCTATAGTTCAGCAGCGGTACATGGCAGCACAGCAAGCAATTATGTAGGCGGTCTGGTGGGTAATAATAGCAGCAGTATAACCGGCTGCTACAGCTCAGGCGCCGTGACTGGAAAGTTTAGCACCGGTGGCCTGGTAGGGAAAAATTCCGGGACAACTTCCAACTGCTTCTGGGATAAAGAGACATCCGGGTGGCTCACTTCAGCCGCCGGTACGGGAAAAAATACCGCTGAATTGATTCAGACGGCTGCGTATACGTCCTGGGATTTCAGTACCGCCGGGCCATGGTTCATACTGGACGGGCAGACCAGGCCACTGCTGCGCATGGAATACGCTACCACCATCCGCAACAGCCATCAGCTTCAGCTTATGGTCATGAACCCGGCAGTATCCTATACCCTTGCAAACGACATAGACTGCACAGACTCTTTCAGCCACAAGGCCGACATATGGAGTACCGATAAAAACAACGCAAGCCCAGGGCAAGGCTTTGTTCCCATAGGGGTAAACACAACCCCTTTCAGCGGCTCTTTTGACGGCAAAAGCCATGTGATACGGGGGCTCTATATAAACCGGCCTGCAACTGATTATATCGGACTGTTCGGCTATGTATCAGGAACAGGGGCCGCCATAGCCACTGTCGGCATTGAAGGGTCTGCTCTACAAGGAAAAAACTACGTTGGCGCGCTTGTGGGATACAATGATGGAAATATTGCTGATTGTTACAACTCGAGCTCGGTGAACGGCATATCCTATGTCGGCGGACTGACGGGAAAAAACAACAGAGCCATAACCGATTGCTACAGTTCCGGACCGGTAAGCGGCACAGACTCTGTCGGCGGACTGGCAGGAGATGATAGTGGAATCGTTGCCGCCTGTTTCTGGGATAATGAGACATCAGGGCAGGCAACATCTGCAGGAGGAACGGGGAAAACTACCGCTGAGATGAAAACCAAAAGCACGTTCAGCAATGCCGGATGGAACTTCACGAATGTCTGGAGCATTTTCAACACCCGGACTTACCCATTTTTCCGCAGCGCAAATGATACGCCTTCGGCTGCCCCGGACCGCTACAGCGCTCAAAAGAACATTCCTCTGACAATTGCCGCCCCCGGCGTTCTGGACAATGACACCGACGCAAACGGCGATGGCCTGACGGCAATTCTGG
>Ga0209777_10001627_pt1 | contig 31738 bp, 30 predicted proteins | sample FrelakmetHBP12HB_FD_187147 | JGI IMG/M metagenome (GOLD analysis project Ga0209777, IMG submission 187147) | Freshwater lake sediment microbial communities from the University of Notre Dame, USA, for methane emissions studies -HBP12 HB (SPAdes)... | ecosystem: Environmental > Aquatic >... | reverse complement strand
GGCGCCGAGGGCGATGATCTTTTCGAGTTCGAGCAGATTTCCCGGCCATGAATGGCTGGCAAGCAGGTCTCGGGCCGAGCTGTGAATGTCCCTGGCGGGGGATCCGAGCCGCTCACAATACTGGTCGAGGAGCCGCTTGGCCAATATGGGGATGGCTTGGGGCCTTTCCCGCAATGAGGGCACGTTGAACGAATTGGCCTCCAGCGCGGCCCATAGAGCCGGGGAGAATTCTCCGCGCAGCGCAGCGCCGTGCAGGTCTATGCGCGTGGTGAACATTAACCGCGCGTCCGCCCCGATTACATCGGGGTTGATGATTTCCAGAAGGCGCTTTTGCAATGAGAGCGGGACCTCGCCAATACCATGAATGAGAAGGGAACCGCCCCCGGCGCGCTCCACCGCCCCAAGCTCCTCGCCGGCGCCAAAAAGCGCCCCTCCCAGTTCAACGGGGGGAATCCTCCTTGCGTTCACGACCTCAAAGGGCCTGAGAGCGCGCCGCCCGGCGAAATGTATGGCGCGCGCAAGCAGTTCCTTACCCGCTCCCCTTTCCCCGATCAGAAGGAATGGCTCATCGTTTTTTGCGACGGTCTCGATCGCCCCGGTGTCACCCATGCCGGGGCAATCGAAGCCCATAATTATGAGATATAATGCACTAAGGCGGCCAAGCAGTCGGGACACCCGGATTTGGTGATCCACATTCTCCTTTGCGCGCCCCGTATAAGCACGGGCCAGCCTGGGAGGAAAAGGGAATGTGAGGGTCGCTTCCGCGCCCAGGTCAAGCAATCCCGCTTCTCTCAGGGGATCGGGGCCGGCAAACACCGCGATGATGCGGGTTTGGACTCCGCTCTTCTTGACGGCATCGAGGGCATCCGCAGGACCGAATTTTTCAACGCCATCCCCGATGAACGCAAGAAAATATCCCCCGCCATAAATCGCCTTGCGGGCGTCTTCCGCGGTTTTCACCGCCTCGGTGATATAATGGTCCTGCAGGGCGCCGATGAGCGCCTTGAGGATATCCGGATCCTTTTCGGCTATCAGCAATCGCATTTCCGGCTTATTCATATTCCACCATATAGACAGACAAGGGGTTTAAACCCCTTGTCTGCACTCATCCATGCCGCCGTAGAAATAATTCCTCGTGAGGTCTTTCAATTCCTCGGGGTCTTCGGTGGCGAAAACCGCGCGCCTGAACCCGGTGGCGTTGCTCATGCCTTTTGTGTACCAGCAGACCTGCTTGCGCCAGTGCCATGCTGCGACTCGCGCGGGAAGGCACTCGAGCATCATCTCGAATTGCATGAGCGCGGCCTCGCATTTTTCAGCGGGGGTGGGCGGCGGGGCCGCAGGCGCTCCCACAATTGCCGCTGCTATATCCCTGAATATAAACGGATTCCCCATGGCCGCCCGCCCTACCATAACCCCCGCGCATTCGGTCTGTCGCATCATAGTGAGCGCGTCATCCGCACACGTTATGTCTCCGTTACCAATGACGGGTATCCTCGTCGCAGCCGCCATTTCGCCGATGATAGCCCATCGGGCCGCTCCTTTAAAGCCCTCGGTTACATAGCGCGGATGCACTGTTATAGCGTCAGCGCCGCGGTCTTCCGCAACCCTTGCAAGTTCCATATAGACTGGCGACCTCTCATCCCACCCCGCCCGAATCTTGATCGTCAGGGGAACGGATATGCCGCCCCGCATGGCTGCAATTATCCTGTCAATCAATTTAATGTCTTTGAGAAGTGCGCCTCCGCTGCCGGACTTGAGTATCTTTCTGACCGGGCAGCCCATGTTAAAATCAACCGCGTCGGCGCCGTAGTCCTGGGCCAGCCGCGCAGCCGCGCCGAGGTCGTTTTCGTCCGCCCCGAACACCTGGACGGCGTACGGCCCTGCGCCGGGGCGGGTCCTGATGAGCGACAGCGTTTTGCGATCCCGCCGGATCAATCCTTTTGCGCTCGCCATTTCGGTCACGGTGAGGCCCGCGCCGTACTTTGCCGCCATGAATCTGTAAGCCTCGTCCGATATGCCCGCCATCGGCGCCGCCAGAACACGGCTTTCAAGCCTGAGCGCCCCTATATTCATAAACTTGTCCATGAGTGCCATAATTGTAATAATAAAAAATATCGAAAACAATATGAATCGCTAACCGGGAATTGAGGAAACAGAGAAACGCAGGTTGCTTGATAATATATTTTAACATAAACTTGCTAATTGAATGTGTGGCAAGGATAATATAGAATCATGAATATGAGGAATAACTCGCGGACAGGTTCTGATCCGGGGGCCATGGGAACGGGCTGGACTTCTGTTAACCGTGTTTCCGCGGAAGCGACAGGAGGGCGCATGAACAAGACGAAGTTCAATATCCAAGATCAATTTCTCAACCAGGTGCGCAAGGACCAGACACCGGTAACCATGACAATGGTAAACGGCACCACCTTCCGGGGGCTAATCCGAGGGTTCGACAGTTTTTGTGTAATTATCGAAAGCGAATCGCAGGCGCTGGTCTACAAGCACGCAATCGCCTCGATCGCTCCGGCCGAGCCGGGAAAGGAAATTAAATTCGGCGTTCATGATTGACCCCGAAAGATCCCTCCTTGTCGGGATATGCTTCCCCAGGGGAGACCGTGGGGAAGCCGTGGATTCGCTTGCCGAGCTGGAACAACTGGCGGAGTCCGCAGGGGCCGAGGTGGCGGGAAAATCGTTTCAGGAACTTAAAGAGATTCATTCGGCCACCCTGGTGGGACGGGGCAAGGCTCATGAAATCCGCGACTCGGCGACCGATGACATTGACCTCGTAATATTCGACGCAGAACTTTCCCCCGTACAGCAGCGAAATCTGGAAGACTTGCTTGAAGCCAAGGTGCTCGACCGCACGGGCCTCATTCTGGACATCTTCGCCCAGCGCGCCCGCACTAAGGAAGGGCAGATACAGGTCGAGTTGGCGCAGTTGAAATATCTCCAGACCCGCCTCACCGGCCATGGCGTTGCCCTCTCAAGACTCGGGGGCGGCATCGGCACAAGGGGGCCGGGCGAAACTAAGCTCGAAATGGATCGCCGCCGAATCCGCAGACGCATCTCAACACTCAACGAGCAACTGAAGGTCGTCCGCGAAACGCGTAAACTGCACCGCTCGAGGCGACAATCCGTCCCCCTGCCCACCATCGCCCTCGTTGGCTACACCAATAGCGGCAAAAGCACCCTCCTCAATCATCTCACAGACGCGAGCGTCAACGCCGAAGACCGCCTCTTCGCCACGCTCGACCCCACCACCAGGCGCCTCGGCCTGCCTGACGGACAACGCGCCCTCCTTACCGACACCGTCGGCTTCATCCGCCGCCTGCCTCACTCGCTGGTCGAGGCGTTCAAGGCCACCTTCGAGGAAGTCCTCGAAGCCGACATCCTTATACATGTGGTAGATTTCTCACATGAGAATTGGGTCGAACAGGCCCGCGCGGTGGACAACGTCCTTAAGGAAATGGGTGCCTCAGACAAGCCTGTAATTCGCGCTTTCAATAAAACGGACGTGATTGATCCGGCGGGCATTCTATATCCCGGCGGGCAGGGCAAATCGTCGGATGACGATGTCTACATATCGGCGAAGACCGGCTTCGGGATCGAGCGCCTGCTCTGGGCGATCTCGCGTCGGCTGAAGGAAAACATGCGGCGCGTGCGAATTCACCTCCCGTTCTCCGCCGGAAACCTCATCCACGAAATTTACGAGCGCGGGTGGGTGCTCGATCGTGAGGACGGCGCCGAGCAGGTTATTCTCGATGCGAACATCGAAAAACCGCTCGCCGATAAACTCGAAAAAATGGGATACGTGGAATGACGGGGACACGAACATACTATCCGTGGATTAAAATCCTGCTTTTAAAGAGAATATTGCGAATAGCGCCTTTTAATATTCTCATAGCATTCGCCTTTGCTATTGTATTTTCAGTTGGGCCTTTTGTTTTATCGGCGCAGCGCCAATTCAAGGGGGAGGGATGGGCCGAAATAACCGGGGCGGACATGAATATACCCCGTCGTGACGCCCTTCAGGCGGCGCTTAGCCGGGCGGTGGAGGAGGCCGTCGGGTCGCTGGCGCCGCTTAATGTCTTCATGGACAAACACTCCGTCATCGAATCGAGAATACTTAGAGACCCGAAGAAGTATATTGAATCACAAACGGTCATCGCCGAGTCCAAGGAGGAAAACCGGTATCACATAGTGGTCATTGCCACAATACGAATGGATGTATTGCGCGCCGACCTTGTGTCGCTTGGACTTCTGCTGCCCGAAAGCAGGATGCCGAAGTGGATTGTCATTGCGCCGGACCGCTCCGGGGATGGGGCGTGGCGCTCGCGGTGGTTTGAAGGGGGCGGCGGGATTTCCGCCTCCGAGGCGGCGCTCGAAGACGCCGTCCGCGGATATGGGTACCGGGTGGCCGTCATGGAGCCGCAGGGGAAGCGGCTTTCGGGCGATGTGTTAAAGTTGGCGCTGGCGTTTGTAGACGCTCAGGCCGCCGACGCGGGTGAGGCGCCAAAGGCGGTGCTCGAATTCGCCCGCGCCCGCGGCGCAACGCACTTATTGCTGGGCAAAGGGGAAGCTCATATCGGCGACGGCCTGAACGGCCCTCTTTACGCTCTGGGGACGGCATCCCTGAAACTCGTGGCGATTGAGGCCTCTTCAGGCAAATCGCTCGGCGCGATAAGCGGAAGAGCCGCCGTCGAAACGCTCGGTAACACAGGCCTCGACGCGCGGGTACTCCGGATGGCCGCCCGAAACACAAACGATGAGCTTACAAAGATTTTCAACACCGTGAACCCGACGGGCAGCGCCGCAGGTTTCACCACGGTCACCATCCTGCTCTCCGGCGTCACCGCCTTCGAGCAGTATTCCGCCATAAATAAGGCCCTCGAACACAACATTCGCGGAGTGCGCCAGGTCATCATCAAAAAACTCGCGCCGGGCGAAGTCCTCATCGAGGTGCGCTTCGCAGGCGAAGCGCAAACCTTGGTAACCGAACTCACAAAACTCACATTTGAGAATTTTACGATTAAAGAGGAAAGCTCTGAAAACGGTATATTTAAATTACAGATCCATTGAAAAGCTAAATTAAGGTGATTTTTAAAAACAGTAGAAATATGCTAAAATTTAATCTTAAGTCTTTAAATTACAAGGAGATATAGACATGTTGAAGAAAATTTACATAGACAATTTCCGTTGCTTCGTGAATTTTGAGCTTAGGCTTTTGCCCCTGACCCTCCTGATGGGACTAAACGGGTCTGGGAAATCATCCGTTTTTGATGTTCTAAGAAGATTAAGGCTTTTTATTACAGGACAGGCTAAGGTTTACGAGTTGTTTTTTAATCCTGATCTCACAAAATGGCAGAGCAGGTCAGACCAGACTTTTAATTTGGAAATAGAAGGAAACAATGGTATTTACCTTTACGAATTAATTATCGAGCACAATTTGGATAAACGACTCAAGCGAGTTAAAAAGGAAAAATTAAGCTTCGATCAAAAACCGCTTTTTGATTTTCAGGAAGGTATGGCTCAACTATATCGCGATGACCACAGTTCAGGTCCTCAATATCCCTTCGACTGGTCACAGTCAGGTATTGGTTCTCTCCATGATCGCCCAGACAATAGTAAAATTACATGGTTTAAGAATCGGGTAACAAAATTTATTATCGCTAATATCCAGCCCGCACAGCTAACGGGTGAAAGCGCAAGGGAAGAGAAAGAATTATCATATTCAGCAAGTAACTTCGCATCCTGGTACCGGTATCTTCTTCAGGAATATTCGGAACGAATATTTAAATTAAACCTTGAATTGGGGGAAATTTTAACAGGCTTCGGCTCTTTCCGGTTGGCTGAAGCTGGGGAGGAATATCGCAGTTTACAGGCCGCATTTTCAAATTCTACGGAAAGTCGGAGTTATTGGTATAAATTTAGTGAACTTTCAGATGGTCAAAAAATATTGATCGTTCTGTACACACTTCTCTTTGCAATCAAAGGGCTTGATTATTCTCTATTCATAGATGAACCGGAAAATTTCTTGGCCCTCCCTGAAATTCAGCCATGGCTAATGGCACTCGAGGATACTGCGGGCCAGGAGATTCCACAGGCCGTATTAATCTCACATCATCCGGAATTAATTGATTATCTAGGCGCGTCATCGGGGGTTAGGTTAGAACGAGAAACAAATGGGCCTGTGAGAATAAAGGATAAAACGAGCGTCAAAGAAACAGGACTCAAATTGTCGGAAAACATTGCGCGAGGATGGGATTGATGCCCCCAAGAATAGCAAATCTTGTATTACTTTGTGAAGATAAATTACAGCAGGTATTTGTCCTAAGAGTTTTAATGGATCTCATGGGTTTGCATTGGAGGCAAATTAGAGTAGTGCCATACCCCAAAGGGTCGGGAGACGCGTCGCACCACGTGCGGGAGACATTTCCTGGGGAACTGGGGGCTCACAGGATCAAATGTAACTACCTTTCTGTGGCTTTGGTCACTGTTATAGACGCGGACGTTAGAAACGTGGATCAAAGAATTAACGATTTCAAAAGCGCATGTTTAGCAATTGGCATCCAATTTCGCCAAAGGGGAGAGAGGGTCGCTTTTTTCATTCCAAAGAGGAATATTGAAACTTGGATTCGTTACTTGCAAGACCAAAATGTTGATGAAGAGACCGACTATAAATATAACGTTAATCTTAGCCATCACGAACGTGAAAGTGACCCTCAAGTTAGGCGTTTAGTGGAAATGTGCAGAGGAGGAGGGTTAAGTCGCAATCCACCACCACCCTCTTTGAAATCTGCATGCACGGAGTACCGAGAGCGTTTAAGCCATTAATTTTTTCATCCCCCCATAATTTGAACAATTATTTCCCTGCGGCGTGGGCGGACGTCGAAGTCGAGAAGGACAATCTGCTGCCATGCGCCGAGGATGAGTTTTCCGTCGGCGAAGGGCACGGAGAACGATGGCCCGAGGAGAGCGCTGCGGACGTGTGAGTGGCCGTTGCCGTCATGCCATCGGGCGTCGTGGGCATAGGGGATGTCTTGCGGGATTAGGCGCTCGATAGCGTCCGCGAGGTCCCTCACTGCGCCGCTTTCGTATTCTATCGAGGAGATGGCGGCGGTCGAGCCGGGGACAAACACCAGCGCCACGCCCGCGATTATGCCTGTGGCGGACAATTCCTCCTGAACCTTGTCGGTAATGTCAATGATGTCGGTGTCTGCTTCGGTGTTTACTTTGAATTTACGGGTATGGACGGGCATCTTCGGTTATGCGTAGCGGCGTTTTGGTTTTTCGGCGCTTCGGGGAATGGCCTCTCCGAGGTGAACGGAGCGGTGAATGTGCTCGATTGTCTTTGCATGTTCCGGCAAATCGGCCCGTTTTATCCGGGCGCCCCGGAACATCGCGCCGTCCAGCCTTGAGAAATCGAGGTCGGCTCCGGTGAGGTCGGCCCCGTCGAATCGGACGTCGGAGAGGTCTGAATTCCAGAAATGGGCGCCGCGAAGGTCTGCGAAATCGAATCGGGCGCCGCGAAGGTCACAGTGGCACATGTTACTTCCGGCGAGTCGGGCGAAACGGAAATCGGCCCCGGCGAGCGTCGAGCCGCGCAGATCGAGACCAGACATATCTTCGCCATCCGCTACGCGCTGCGCCAGCCGCCGCGGCAGAAAATCGGTTATAACCCCCTTGTGGCGATTTCCACTCTTCACTGTTTCTTCTCACGCTCCGTCACGGACAAGCGGCATTGTCTCCTTTGATTTTAGACAATGGGTTTAAACCCATTGTCTGTCCATTACCCTTAATATTCTCGCTTCTCCTGGTCTTCTTTGCAATTGATGCACAACTCGGTTACAGGTCGGGCTTCAAGGCGTTTCATGCCTATCGGCTCTTCGCATATTTCGCAGATACCAAAGGTTCCGTCTTCTATTTTCTGGATGGCTTTTTCTATTTTTTTAAGCAGGTTACGCTCGCGGTCCCTGAAGCGATATACCATTGATTGATCCAGCTCGGAGCTTGCGAGGTCCATGTCGTCCTTGAGGTCGTCAATGTCGGTGCCCATGTGGTCTTTTGTGGCTTCCCGGGCCATTTTCGTCAGCTTTTCGCGCTCTGCTTCCAGCAATTCCTTGAAATGTTTCAGGTCACGCTTATTCATCTCCGGCTCCTTACCACCGCTGTCATCAACCTGCGACTGGCCGATCGCTGCGCAAATTGACGCGAGGCGGCGGAGAGATTATCCTTCAGGTATAGGGAAAATGCCACTCATGCCGCGTTGTATTCATTGTGCGAAGCCCGTCAAGGAGGGCGAGAAAATCTGCCCATCCTGCGGCGGCGAACAGCCTATCGGTTGGATGGTCAACCTCGTTTACATCCTCGCCTTTCTCTTCGTTCAGGGAACCGTATATCGCCTTATATGGCCCAACGCCTTATCGCCAGTCGCTTACGGAGCATATTTCGCGGCCACATCCATCGCGGCGATCGGCCTGTTATGGGCGTGGAAGCGATTCCGAAAAGATCGCGCAAAACCCATCCTGAGAGATCACGAGGAAGCAGATTCGGGTTAATCTTTCCAACTTATGGCTTCTGTCGGGCAATCTTCCGCGGCCTCGATGCACTCATCCTCGTCCTTGGGCGCGCCAGGCTTGATCATATCGGCCTTGCCCGACTTTTCGTTAAACTTGAAAAATCCTTCCTTCTCGCAGCAAAGTTCACAACCAGTGCATAAATCGGGGTCAACTTTCCACGGCATTCTTCTTGTCCTCCATTAGAATCGGTAAAATTAGGATTTCATATGATAATTAGCTTATCCCTGTTGTCAAGTAGCCAGCCATGTGCTGTGCAACAGTTAATCTTGGGTTGCCGCTTGAGGTTTATGGCGATTTATGTGACAGGCGAGAGGTTGTAATCTGTTGATAGTTTTTCAGCCGCATCCATCAATGCCTGACCCGGTAAATTTCAACGTTATCCGCTGAAAACGCCTTCTCAAGAAAGCCGTGCCTGGCCGGGTCTATGGCGGTGAAATAATATTTCTCCGAAGGTCCCCAATAAAGATAGTCTATCCGTTCCAGCCGAAATAACTCCTCCGCCGAATATTTCCTGAACCCTTCATATTGGCGAATAGCGTCCAGTATCTCCTGAGAAGTTAGAGATGGGAGGCGGGTGGTGTCGAAGAGCATGGCCGTCAGCGACTTTTTCTGATAATAGCTTTTATGGAAAAAGAATTCATGACAAATTCCGTTGTTTTTGATCACGTTCGCCGAAAATTCGTCCCCGGTAAATCCCGCAAGAGCGAGAACGATCAATTGTCTCCTCTGCGATTCCTTGAGGCCGGGCGTGGGATAAAAGGTCGAGGCGCTGCTCATGAAAACCTTCTGGCGAGTGTAAATCGGGATATAACTTGTCACATCGGACGGAAACATACGGGTTGGAAAAGGCCACGCTAGGAAAACATTTGGATAACCTAAGTGAGAATTCATCCATTGAAACGGCGCCTTGTATTCCTTCTCCATCCCGATCTGCCAGTTCTTCACAGTTTTGTATCCGTAAAGTTGTTCCACCATGCCATCGGCATAGGAAAACGCCATAAACGCGATAAATAAAAAGGCGGCGGGCCTTTTGCCTCTCAGAATGCGCGAAGCGGCGGAAGCCGGTTTCGATTCCCTCCATTCGGAAGCCACCGCGAGAACCATGACCGGCAATATAAAATTAAATACATAATATTCGTAATGCCAGTTGTCCACCATCATCCCCGTCACAACCTGTTGGTTCATCGTCGCCACGTATGTCAATGTGGATAATAATACAAAGCGATCGCGGGCATTTTCATAAAGTGAGGAGCGTCTTAAAAAGACGTGAATCAATAATAATGCGGCGGCGACGATCTCCCCGACGGAGACGAGGGGCAATCTGGCGCCCACCAAGTTCATCATGTACATGTCGGGAAATTTTTCGGCAAGATACTTGAGTTCCATCCATTTTAAGAGGAGGGGAACTGACGTCGCCGCAAGCGCCGAGAAAAACAGGGCCATTCTCAAGGCTCTTCGACAAAATATCAATTCAATCACAATCTCCAGGCCCCAGAAGGCCATGAGCGTGATTCCCATGTATAAATTGGAAGCCATGGAAAAAGCGGAGAGCGCCAGACACGCCGCCGATCGCCAGAATGAACGCCCGAAGTCCACCCACAGCGCCAATGCGCCCATGAAAAAGACTATTCCCGCTTGAGGGTTGATGATACGCGACATAGGCAGGAAATAATCAAATACTTCCCATTTCGGCAAAGAAAAGCATCGAAATGGGATTGCAGGCTCACCAAAGAAAAGGAAAGGACTTGACATGGAGATGAACGCAGCAAGAATGGCCGATTTAAAGCCGATTTTAAGCCTTTTCCCAAGAGCGAAAATCAAATAAAAAACCGCAAGCGGCAGCAGGATATCCGACAGCAACACCATAGATTTCGGCGATAAATCGAATATGCGTTGAAACAGGCCCGTAAGGCGGATCGAAAAAGAGGGCAAGGGCGCGCCGCGCGCGTCCTCATAACCGCCCCAGAACGGACTTTCAAGGCTCTGACCGCCTCGGTAAACCTCCTCCACAAGCGTAAGATAATATTCCTCGTCGGGAGGGCCGGTCAAAGCCATCCAGCCGGGCTGGGGCGATTCAAAATAATAAAGCGCATGAGGGATGCCATATAACGACAAAACCATCAAAGAAACGATAAAGAGTAGTAGTCCCTTCCAGAAATAAGCGGTTCTGGCATTGTTTTTATCAAAAACCTCATTCATCAATCCGTAGCCTAGACAATAACGGAATAAATTTCAAGTTTCGGCCCTGTATGTTGACAATATTGGCGTCGTAGTTTATATTTCATTTATTATATGAGGATGTAGCTCAGGGGGAGAGCACTACCCTGACACGGTAGGGGTCGGCGGTTCAAATCCGCCCATCCTCATTTTAAGCCTTAGGCTTTAGGCACTGTAGCACCGCTTGCTAGCAAGCGGCGCCACTTGTAGGGGCGCGGTGACGCCGTGGTGTGACCGCGCCCCTACGATCATATAGTAATCATGAAAATCAGCTTACAGGAAGCGGGCCAGATAGAGGTTCCGGAAAACGCGCGCTGGGCCGATGTTCTGGACAGGGCGGAGGGCGTAGACGCCAAGCGTGTGCTGGCCGTCAAGGTCAACGGCAAGCTGAAGGATATGTCCGCTCTCGTCGAGCCTGCCGCGGACGCGCGCTTTATCGCCGATAATACGCCGGAAGGCCTTGAAATCCTAAGACATTCCACCTCGCACGTTATGGCCGAAGCGGTCAAAAGCCTCTTCGACGGGGTCAAGGTGACCATCGGCCCGGCCATCGAAAAGGGATTCTACTATGATTTCGATTACCGGCCCGGCTTCCACCCGGAAGACCTCGAACACATCGAAAAACGCATGAAGGAGATCATTGACGCCGACCTGCCTTTCGAGCGGAGGGAATTGTCGCGGGAAGAGGCCCTGAAGCTCTTTGAAAAGGAAGGCGAAAGCTACAAGCTCGAGCTTATTCGGGAATTGCCGGAGAGCGAAACTATATCGGTCTATACTCAGGGCAAATTCACCGACCTCTGCCGCGGGCCGCATATCCCGAGCACGGGGAAAATCAAGTCTTTCAAGTTGACCTCGATCGCCGGAGCTTACTGGCACGGGGACGAGCGAAACCAGATGCTCCAGCGCATCTACGGAACCGCCTACCCCACAAAAGAAGAGCTTGACGCTCACCTGGTGTGGGAAGAGGAAGCCCGGAAAAGAGATCATCGGCGCCTGGGCCGCGAGCTTGACCTGTTCAGCATTCACGAGGAGATCGGCGCCGGTATGGTTGTCTATCACCCCTACGGAATGGTTCTCAGGAACGTTTTGCTCGATTTCGAGCGCCGCGAGCATCGCCGGCGAGGCTACGAAGAGGTTATGGGCCCCATACTCCTCAAAAAGGACTTGTGGGAAAAATCCGGCCACCTCGCAAATTACGCCGACAAGATGTACTTCACGGCGGTCGAGGGACAGGAGTACGGCATAAAGCCCATGAACTGCCTCGCTCATATGATTATCTTCAAGTCAAAGGTTCGCAGTTGGAGGGAAATGCCCAAGCGATATTTCGAGATCGGACAGGTGCATCGCCATGAGAAAAGCGGCGAGCTGCACGGCCTGACCAGAGTGCGCAGCTTTACCCAGGACGACGCCCACATCCTCTGCATGCCCGAGCAATTGCATGAAGAGATCAGCGGGGTCCTCGACTTTATTATTGAAGTTCTCAACATGTTCAGCTTCAATTACGCCATAGAGGTCAGCACCCGGCCCGAAAAGTTCATCGGAACCGCCGAGAATTATGATAGGGCAACGGGTATTTTGATGAACGTGTTGAAAACTAAAGGGATTTCGTTCAAAATTGATGAGGGCGAAGGGGCGTTTTACGGGCCGAAAATAGACGTGAAGTTGAAAGACGCCCTTGACAGGCCGTGGCAGTGTGCTACCATTCAATGCGATTTTGCGCTGCCGGAAGCGTTTGACCTGACCTATGTCGCTCCCAATAATGAGCGTCTCAGGCCGGCCATGCTGCACCGGGTGATATTGGGCAGCGTAGAGCGTTTCCTGGCTATTTTGGTGGAGCATTTCGCGGGGGCGTTTCCGACTTGGATCGCGCCCGTCCAGGCGAAAGTGCTGCCGGTGGCGGACCGCTTCAACGATTACGCCGTTAATGTGGTAAAGCAATTGAGCGATGCGGGCGTTCGCGCAGAGGCCGATTTACGCTCGGAAAAGCTCAATTACAAGATTCGGGAAGCCCAGGGAATAAAAATTCCCTATATGTTGGTGGTGGGGGCGAGGGAACAGGAGGGCGGAATGGTCGCCGTTCGGCGAAGGGGCGGCGAGCAGCTTCCTCCGATGCAGGTTCCCCAGTTCGTTCAGATCGTCAAAGATGAAGACCCCACGAAACGATAACCTTAAGCAGGAGAGAGATCATCGTAAAGCCGAAATCAGGAAAAGATAGGGGGCGGGTTCATGAGACGGGGCCGAGGATCAACGAACACATAAAGGCAAGGGAAATCCGGCTTATTTCCTCGGGCGGCGAGCAGATGGGAATGTTTCATCTCCCGGAAGCGATCAGGCGCGCCGAAGAGGAGGGACTCGACCTCGTCGAGGTCGCCCCACAGGCAGACCCGCCCGTTTGCCGAATAATGGATTACGGCAAATACAAGTTCCAGAAACAAAAACGCGATCATGAGGCGCGTAAAAAACAGACCGTAGTCCAGCTCAAGGAAATAAAGTTCAGGCCCAAAATTAAGGACCATGACCTCGAAACGAAGGTCAATCACGTCCGCAGGTTCCTGGAACACGGCAATAAAGTGAAAATAACCGTGAACTTCCGGTGGCGGGAACTGTCCCATCCGGAGTTCGGGGCCGAGATCATCACCCGCGTCAAGGAAATGATCGCGGACGTCGGTCAGACCGAGACCGAATCCAAAATGGAAGGCCGCATGATGGTCATGATACTCGCCCCCAAGAGCAAACAGGGCGTAGCGGCGCATTAAATCATACCGGATACTTTGCCTTAGACCGCAGCCCTGAGGAGCCTGCCCGCTTCGGGCGAGCGTCTCGAAGGGCTGGGACAAGGCGGGAGAGCCTAAAACAATAGGATTTGGGAAAAACAAAATGCCTAAAATGAAAACAAAAAGCTCGGCCGCAAAGCGATTCAAAAAAACCGCAACCGGCAAATTCAAACACAAACGGGCCTACTTGAGACACATCCTCCAGACAAAGGGCACGGATCAGAAAAGAAGGCTCAGGAAAACAGGCCTCGCCAGCAAAGCAGACACAAAGGCGATCCGGAGACTGATGCCTTACGCCTGACCGCCTTACCAATCTAAATTGGATTTTAGATTTTAGATTTTGAATTGAAAAGAATCTCAATTCCAATTCTTCAATCCAAAATCCAAAATTCACTATTTTATTGTATGTAGCGCACCGCTAGGGGAGTTTAGTCATGTCGCGTGTAAAAAGAGGGTATAAAGCCCGCAGGCGAAGAAAAAAGCTGATCAAGCATGCCAAGGGCTATTATGGCCTTAAAAGCAAGATTATCAGGCGCGCCACCGAGGCCATCCGGAAGGCGTGGGTATACATGTACAGGGACCGCAGAAACCGGAAGCGGGATTTCCGAAGCCTGTGGATCGCCCGCATCAGCGCGGCCACCCGCCAGAATGGACTGAATTACTCGCGGTTCATGAAGGGGCTGAAAGACAATAAAATCGCGCTCGATCGCAAGATTCTTTCGGACATCGCCATCCGTGAACCCCAGGACTTTTTGCGCCTCATCGAGCTGGCGCGCTCGAGCTTATCCTCGTAGTGGCATTGAATAATTGTGTCACGGCTTGCTTGCAAGTCGTGCCCGCCACCGCTTGCGAGACAAGCGGTGGCGCGACTTATCCTTCCAGTGAATTCCAACCTTGAAAAGCTGTGCAGCAACGCCCTCGCCGAAATAAAGGCTGCCGCGTCCGGCGACGACCTGAAAAATCTCCGCATTCGCTATCTGGGCCGCAAGGGGGCCCTGACGGCTTTGCTACGCACCATGGGAGATATGTCCGCTGAGGAGCGCCCCGCCTTCGGCAAACGGGCTAACGAGGTGAAGTCCGAGTTGGAAGATGCCATTTCCCGCCGTGAAACCACCCTGGCTGCCCAGGGCGCGGGCGAGCGAGCAGAAAAGCCACTCGACGTCACTTTGCCCGGCCTGCGCCCCCGGAGTGGCTCCATCCATCCCCTCATGCAGGTGCTGAACCGCATGATCGAGATATTCACCAGCATGGGGTATGAGGTGGCGGTGGGGCCGGAGGTCGAGTTCGACAAATATAATTTCTCCCTCCTGAACTTCCCCGATAATCATCCTGCGAGAGACATGCAGGACACATTTTTTATATCGCGCACGGGAACGGCTGGCAGCGCCCCAACCGATATGCTTCTTCGCACCCACACATCCCCCGTGCAGATTCGCGCCATGGAAAAACGCAAGCCGCCCATGCGCGTCATCAGCCCGGGCAAGGTCTATCGGCATGATCGGGACGCCTCACATTCTCCCATGTTCTTCCAGCTCGAGGGCTTCATTGTTGATAAAACCGTAAGCCTTGCCGACCTGAAAGGCACGCTGACCGCCTTTGTGCGCGAATTCTTCGGAAAGGGCGCCCGGCTCAGGTTCAGGCCAAGCTTTTTCCCGTTCACCGAGCCGAGCGCGGAGGTGGACATCTCATGCATGATCTGCGGCGGCGCCGGCTGCCGCATGTGCAAGCAGACCGGGTGGCTCGAAATCCTCGGATCGGGAATGATCCATCCCCAGGTCTTGAGAAACGTCGGCATAAATCCGGAAGAGTGGACAGGCTTCGCTTTCGGCATGGGCGTCGAGAGAATCAGCATCCTGAAATATGGGGTCGAGCCGATAGCGACGTTCCTGGAAAATGATTTAAGATTTCTAAAACAATTTTAGATTTTCGATTTTGGATTGAACTCATCCCTCGATTTAAATCCAAAATCTAAAATCCAAAATTCGCTTGATTTGAAAGGAAAACGCTAAATTTGAAAGTCAGCTTGTCATGGCTTCGCGATTTCGTGGAGATCGAGGTGTCGGCATCCGAGTTGGCTGAGCGGCTGACCATGGCGGGTTTCGAGGTTGAGTCCATGGAGGGCGCAAAGGGCGACGTGGGGCGTCTGATCGTGGCTCGAGTGGTCGAGGTGCGCCCTCATCCAAACGCCGACAAGCTGAAGGTCTGCATGGTTGACACCGGTAGGGAGAGGGTTGAGGTGATTTGTGGCGCGCCGAACGTGGCGGCGGGGCAAATCACCGTTTACGCCCCGCCGGAAACCGTTCTCCCCGGCGGCCAGAAAATAGAACAGGTCGCCATTCGCGGCGTATTGAGCGCGGGCATGCTTTGCTCTTTGGCTGAGCTTGGTCTTGAGGAATCGAGTGAGGGGATACATATTTTCGATAATGCCATGAAAGTCGGCGCCCCGGCCGCGCCGTTATTGGCGCTGGACGACGTGGCTTTCGATTTGAACGTTACGCCCAACCGCCCCGATGCCCTCTCGATCATAGGGATCGCGCGGGAAGTGGCTGCGCTGTTCGGCAAGCCTCTCGAAAAGCCGGAACTGACCGTTTCGGAGGGGAAACGCAGAGCCAAGGACCTCGCCTCGGTCGAGATCGCCGATTTTAACGGCTGCCCGCGTTACGTTGCGCGCATAATCGAGGGCCTGAAAATCGCCCCCAGCCCGTTCTGGGTGCAGGCGCGCCTGAAGGCGTGCGGCCAGCGGCCAATTAACAATGTGGTTGATGTCACAAATTATGTCATGCTCGAAATGGGGCAGCCGCTCCATGCGTTCGACCTCAAAGTTCTGGCGGACAGGAAGATACTCGTAAGGCGCGCCCATGAGGGCGAAGTTTTCACGACGCTGGACGGCTCTGACCGCGAGATGCTGTCAACAGACCTGATGATATGCGACGGCCGCGACTCGGTCGCCGTAGCTGGGGTCATGGGCGGCCTACACAGCGAGGTGACCGATAAAACGGAAGATGTGCTTCTCGAAAGCGCCTGCTTTAACCCCGGCAGCATAAGGGCAACGTCCAAGCGGCTTGGGCTTTCCACGGAAGCCGCCTACCGGTTCGAGCGCGGGGTTGATCCCGACCTCCAGCTTCGCGCCTGCACGCGGGCCATTGCGCTGATGGCCGCGCTCGCGGGAGGCTCCGTCGCGGAAGGGGCGATTGACGTCAAAACCGACATCCCGGCGCCCCCGCCGGTCATGGTGCGCGACAGGCGGGTAAACCTTTTTATGGGCATTGATCTGCCCCGCGCTAAAACCAAATCCCTGCTCGAATCGCTGGAGCTGGGCGTCTCGGAAACCCCCGAGGGATTGCTGGTCAAACCGCCTTCGTCGAGGGCCGACCTGAAGGAAGAGGCCGACATTATCGAGGAAATCGCCCGCATGTATGGATATGATCGCATCCCCGTGACCCTTCCCGAGAGCCGGGTGCAGCCGGTGGTGACAGACCAGGCGGATCGAGTGACGACGCGGGTGCGCGAGGCGCTGACCAGCGCGGGGTTCTTTGAGGCGATCACGCTGAGCTTCATGAACCCCGATGCCCCCGACTGGCTCCGATTGCCCCCGGGAGACCGGCGTCGCAAAACAGTGAAGCTGTTAAATCCTCTCAGCTCTACCGAAGGGGCGCTTCGCACTTCGCTGCTCCCCGGCATAATAGGCGCCGTCGCTTACAACCTGAACCGCTTCCAGAAAGACCCGCGGCTGTTCGAGATCGGGAGGGTCTTTTTATCGAGCGGCGAAAAAACTTTGCCCGAGGAGCCGACCGAGCTGGCTGGCGCTTTCGCGCCCACGGGCGGCAAATCGCTATATTCGACCGGTGCGCATCCCTTCTACGTCGTCAAGGGCGCAGTGGATGAGTTTCTCGATGCATTCAAACTGCCCGGCGAATGGACTCAGGCCGATGATGCGCCATATCTGCTGCCGGGTGAAGCGGCGCTTGTCCAGGCTAAAGGAAAGCGACTCGGCCTTGTCGGTCGCGTGCGCCCTTCGGTGGCGAAGAAGTTTGAGGTGGAAGAGCCGCTTTACGTGTTTGAAGTTGACTTTATGGCGCTTCTGGATTTATTCTCAGAGGATATTAGGTTTAATCGTCTGCCTGTGTATCCGCCCGCGTTCCGCGATATAGCGATTGTGGTGGATGAAGATAAGAAGGTGGCGGAAATCGAACAGCTGATTCGCAAGGTGGATGTATTACATGTAAGTGAAGTTAAGCTGTTTGATGTGTATCATGGGAAGCCTGTGCCTGAAGGCAAGAAAAGCGTAGCGTTTTCGATCACTTATCAATTCAATGACCGTAACCCGAAGGATGAAGAGATAAATGAGATTCATGCGAAGGTCGCCCAAAAGTTGAAGGATATGTTTGAAGCCGAAATTCGCTGAATCCGATGGTGCGAAGGGGGAGATGCTTTATGACCAAAGTCGAAATCGTGAAAATGATCCACGAAAAGGTTGGGGGGTCCAAGCGGGAGTGCGCCGACATTGTCGAGATGTTGTTTGAGATCATAAAGGAATCTCTCGAGAAGGGTGAGAAGGTGAAGATAAACCGGTTCGGCAATTTCGTGGTGCGCCAGAAGAAATCTCGCACGGGACGCAATCCTCACACCGGCGATGCCATCGAAATCACCGCGCGGAAGGTGCTCTCCTTCAAGTCCAGCCAGATACTCAAGGACGCCATCCAAAACGGGCCGGGGAAATGAACGAGGCGGATTTTACCGAAAAATTATTCTACCGCATCGGGGAGGTCAGCAGAATCTGCGGCGTAAAGCCGTACGTCCTCAGGTACTGGGAAACGGAATTCCATGCTATCAGGCCGGAAAAATCCGGTTCGGGACAACGCATTTATCAACGCAGCCAACTCGATGCCGTCATTCAGATAAAGCGGCTTTTGTACGAAAAAAAATACACCATCGCCGGAGCAAAACGCGCCCTGAAAAACATCGCCCCGGAAGGCGAGCCGGATAACGCGGGAGCGGCGGATGCAGAGTCGCGCAGTGGCGCGACGACCTTGCATGAAACACTCGAAGAATTAAAAGCCATCCGGGAAATACTGAAAGAAGGCGTTAGGCCTTAGGCATTAGGTCCCAGGATCAAATATAATTTCTTCACTGAAGCCGAACGCCTCAATTGATTATTGCGCTCTATTATTTTATTATAAGCGCAAAACAAGGCAGGTGGAATATGAACGATTTGAAATTGCTCAAGCAATCCCCGCTGTTCGAAACCTTCAATCAGCGCGAGCTAAAAGAGGTGCTCACCATTGCGGAGGAAAAGCGCTATCCGGCGGGACACACGGTTTTTCACGAGGGGGAGAAGGGCAAATCGCTGTTTTTCATCAAGTCCGGCACCATCAGCGTCGTGAAGAGATATAATGGCGACAATGAGAAGACGATAGCCTTTCTTTACGAGGGGGAGCCTTTCGGGGAAATGGCGTTGACGGATGGCGGCCCCCGCAGCGCGCGAATCCTGACCAATACGCCGGTGGTGCTGCTCGAGATCAAGCGTTCCACACTGTTCAGGCTCTTTAAGAAAAAACCGCAACTCGAACTCAAATTCCAGCGGGCCTTTAATATGTTCCTCGTGAAGCGACTCAGGGAGGCCAGTGAAAACCTGGTTATCGAGACAATCTACATGGGGTGAAGGTTGTAGGCTGTAGGCATTAGGCAATGATTCATATCTCCGCCCTAAAGCCTAACGCCTCTATGGAAGGTGAATTTATGAAACGATGGGCCACTGAAAAGAGAGAAGCGATTCAGAAAAGCCTGCTGACCTGCGTGATATGTGGTTTTTGCTTAGTGACGGCATGTTTCCCCCAACCGCGGGGCACGCCGGCCTTGCAGCCCGCAACAGCCCAGAGAATCTACCGAGCGCCTTTCGATCGGGTCTGGGATGTATCGCTGGCGGTGGTCACCGAAGACCTTAAATATCCGCTCGAGATCGTCGAGCGCGATAAGGGCATGATTGCAACGCAGTGGGTAACCTTCGAGAAAAAAATCGGCAATTTCAGACAGTCGGAGATAAGCACAGAAATAAGTCCCCCCATGCCCATGCTCGTCTCATATCGTGTCATGGTCATGGTGAAAATCACCCCCGATGGCACCATGGTACAGGTCAGGAGATACTGCAAGGAGTGGACGGATCACTGGATATTCGTAACTTCAGACCTGCAATTCGAGCGGCAATTTATGCTGCTCGTTGATAAACGCCTCGGCCTGAATCCATGATCTCAATTTTGGATTTGGGATTTTGGATTTTGGAATGGAAGTGGAAGCGACGATGAAACTCAGAATTTCGAATTTAACCGCAATTACACATATTTCATGGATTTTGAAGGAAATTCATCTGCGTAATCTGCGGTTTATCTTTTTCTTCAATCCAAAATCTAAAATCCAAAATTCACATGGGGTTTGCCATCCGCCAGTAGGCCTGCCTTAATATTCCTCTCAGTGTTCTCACTTCGCGCTCGCTCAACCCGGCCCTGAAAAATATCTGCCTCACGAGGAGCATCATCCGGGCGGGATCCTCTTCGTGCAGGAATCCAACATCCATAAGGAATTGCTGCAAATGATCGAACATGGCCTCGAGGTTCTCATACTTCGCCAGATTTCGTGGGAACGGCAACAGCAGCGAAAAGGTCAGTTCATAGAGGACGACGGCGACGGCGTGGCTCAGGTTGAAGCTCGGCCTGCTTGACCCCGTCGGGATCGTCACAAGCCAATGGCAGTGGGCCAGGTCTTCGTTGGTGAGGCCGTGGTCCTCGGCGCCAAAAACCAGGGCCACTTCGCCCACTTCAAGGATGGTCGCCATCATTTCGGCCATTGCTCGCGGATTGAGCACGTTGCGGCGCTGCACTCCCTTTCTGCGGGTTGTGCCCGCAACGATCCTTGCGCCGACCAAAGCCTCGGGCAGGGTCTCGAACACGTCTATGCCGTCGAGCAAATCCTCCGCGCCCACGGCCATCTTCTCAGCCTCTGCATCCACCATGCAGCGGGGGCGCACCAGAAGAAGCTTTTCATAACCGAAATTCCGCAACACCCGCGCCGCCTGACCGATGTTGCCGGGATACTTGACCTCGACAAGGACAACCCTTACCCGCTTGAATATTTCTCGCGGCACAACCGCCTGCGGAAACTCCGCGTCTTTTTCAATCCGGTCCATTAAGGCTTCAGGCTAGAGGCTTTAGGCGTTAGGTTTTAGTGAAGAAATTACTATTTGATCCTGGGACATGTTTCCTAATGCCTAACGCCTAATGCCTTATTCATAATTTTTAATTTAACGCTCATCTCAGCTCACGCACAAGGTCAACTATGCGGGGCATGGCGTCTCCGCTCTTTTCCCTGATGTATATGTCGGTCATCGAGGCGAAGGCGTTCATGTTGGGGTTTATCTCGATGAGCTTTGCGCCCTTTCGTTTGGCCTCGATCGGCACCCCGGCGGCGGGGTAGACCACGCCGGAGGTGCCAAGCACCAGCATCACGTCGCATTGAGAGGCCTCGTGATACGATTCCGCAAGCTCCTGCACCGGTTCCCCGAACATCACAACGTCAATGCGCATCATGCCGCCGCAATCGCACCGCTTGAAAATCTCGCTCGCAAGCGCGCCTATTTCGAACGGCTCGGTTTGCAGCGCGGTCCGCAGCTTAGAGATCAACTCGTCCCTGCCGGATTTCTCCGCCCGGCCACAGCCCATGCAGCGGCGCCTGTAAAGGTTGCCGTGCACCTCGAAGACCTGTTTATTCCCCGCGATGCCGTGCAGGTCGTCTATGTTTTGCGTAACCACGCTGCGCAGGATGCCCATTTTTTCGAGTTCGACGAGGCCCTTGTGCCCCGGATTCGGACCGGCGCGCTCGAAGGTCTCCATGGTTTGTTTGAGAAAGACGCGGATTCTTTCCGGCTTGCGGCTTATCATGGCCAGGAAGCCGCCCGTTGTGCCGACCTCGGTCGGGTCGAACTGATCCCATATTCCGCCCGGGTCTCGGAAGGTCGGAATGCCGCTCTCCGCGCTAATCCCCGCCCCCGTGAACGCCACCAGATTCTTCGCCCTGGCTATAATTCGCGCAGCATCTTCATATAACGACATAATAAATCTCCATAAAAGGCCTTAGGCGTTAGGCCTTTCCGCTATTCCGTCACTCGCCTTCATATTTAAAATGCCACCACTCCCCCGGCGCATTGTCGCTCCATCCAGTTTTGCGCATAGCCTTTATCATCGCCTGCTGCTCCTCTGCGCCGCCGTGGGTGAATATCTTTGTCCGGGGGCTGCCTTTGCGCATGTCGTTTGTCCAGGAGGTGAATCGGCATGTGCAGGGGTGGTAATAGAAGCCGTCCTCGAGTTTGTTTTTCGGGTCGGAAGCGGCCCTGCAATCTTCGAGCATGGTCATATCCAACTGGTTTCTGGCGTTCAGTTTTGTCTTGGCGCGGTCATATGCGCAAAGGTCTACGGTGCTCTGGTTGACGTGTGGGCAGCGGTCGAAGATGTGGGTGTATTGCGGGTCGGCGAGGTTATATTCGCGGCAAGGCAGTTTCGCGCCCGTTTTCGGATCGTGAGGAGCGCAGATGGCCGAATTGCAACGATAGCCCCCGTCGGTCTTCTTGACCCACAGGCATTGCTGGTATCCGGGCGGACGATAGGAGCTTATCACGATAATATCGAGGTTTGGGTTCGTTTTTTTCAGTTCTGCCCGCGCCCGTTTCAAGGCTTCCAGCGCCTTCGCGCTTAACTTGCAGATGCGTTCCGGCTCGCCGCCGGACTCCCGAACAATGCCGTAGTTTCTCGAGCAGATGTTCATTTCTCCCGAAGTGTCTCTCAGGCAGACGTCCACCCCCCCGAATTGTTCGGGACGAATCTCGACGAGCGATTCCGGATCGGGTTTTGCGACCGTTTTGCCGGGGGGCTTTGGGCGCGCATTTGAATCAACCCCCGCGCGCGCCCCCCACGGCAGAAGAGCGAACATCATCAGGGCGAAAAAACAAATCCCTTTTTTTAGGCGGTTTCGGGGCATTATTTCAACGCCCGCAATTCTTTCAAGATGATTTCGTTGGGGCTTGAATCGGAAATGTCGCTCCCATAATGCGCCCATGCGATCTTCCCATCCCCCCCGATAATGAACTCGGCGGGCACAAGCAGCTCGTCCCCCTCGAGGGGGCCGTGGAAATACCCTTTCAGGGTCGCTTTGGCGCTCTCTTTCAGCACCCGCGGGGCAAGCAATGCCCCCAGGCCGCCGCTCCTCACTCCAAATAGCGAGTAAATCTTCTTTTCCTTATCACCGATGAGTGGGTAAGGAATTGATTTTTTTGCGGAATATTTCCTCACTCGCTCCTGTGTGGACTGAGTGATCACCATCAATTCCGCCCCCATGCCCTTAAATCGGGAATATTCGGCCTTTAGCTCATCGAGGCGCCTCATACAGAGCGGACAACCTAGATGCCTGAGGAACACGAGGATAAAGGGCTTGTTTTTAAAATCGTCCGGTATCTGCCAGATGTGTCCGTTAGCATCTTCAGCCTCGAATGTCGGCGCTGCATCACCATATTTAAGTTTCATGTCAACTCCTTTTTAGGCATTAGGCGTTAGGCTCTTTGGTTTTCAGCTTCCCGCCTAATGCCCAAAGCCTAACGCCTGTTTTTGGGCCATTTGTGAATTAGCTCTTTTTCCCGCCTTGATGCGCCGGAATATTGTAAGGCCGGCGAGGAAAAGCCACGAGGTTATTGAAGTCCACAGCCCGGTACGGATTGAGAAGGGGAAATATCTCATTTCAAGGATAGATTCTCCCGGTTTTAACGGTACGGCACGGAACGCTTCATTGGCTTTCAATATTTTCCTTTCCTCACCGTTTACCTGGAGTATCCATCCGGGGTAATAAACATCGGAAATTACGGCGGCGCCTGGCGCCGATCGTTCCGCTTTAACCACCAGCCTATCGGCGTCATCGGTGACGAATTGCGCCGAATTTCCCGCCGAGCTTGTCGGTGTCTGCCAGAGATACGAATAAGGATCCTCTTCCAGGATCACCTGGTCCGGAGGCTTAAATGCGGCGCTGGCGATAAATCGAAGCCGCGATTCTTCTTCAGGGAATACGGCGTAGCGGGTCGCCACCGTCAGTCGGGGCAATGCCGATCTATTTTCGTATACGTCGAAAGTCCGGCTTTCCAATTTTTGAAACGGCGCTTGTGAGTGAAAAATGTGAGGGCATCCCCATTTGATGAAATGGTCACCAATTGTAGTTTCTGCCACAAAGGATAATTTTATTGTTTTATTGGCGTATTCATCCAGTGGGATAGAGCGAGTCTCCTGGGTTTGGTAAGGACTTGCGGGTTTCGCTTGAAGAGATTGCTCAAATAGCAAATCATTTTTCGAAGCCGATTCCGATTTTGCGAATATTCGCGCCAGCGCCATGACGGGGGGGCCAAAGCGGAGTTCGTCCCCGGGCAATACATGGAGGGTGACATCCCAACTGAAAGGGGACTTGCCTCCTATGTCAAACGCGCTTCCAGATTCCCCACGCCCATCCTTATGAATAATGTTATTGGGATAGCGATTTTCTATTGATGGATCAAACGAAAACCAGTAATGTGACAGGAGTTTGAAGTTATTTTTGTAGGGGACAACGTAACGGAGTCCAAGGAAGTTCAGGAGTTGGAGCGCTTCTTTGTGAAAAAAAGCATCACTCATGAACGAGTTGTGGATACTGCAATGATCCAGTTTCCCATCTTTATACTGCAGGGTGTCAGGCGCTATCTGCTGAAGGAAATGCCCATACCACCATACTGCCCCCCCCCTGACAGATGAGTCTATCCCCCTAACTCCCCAATACCCCCCAATTTGCGGGGGGATCTCCCTCGGTAACCTCATCCATCTGGAAACTGTGGCAAATCGCCCCTCCTTCGAGTGCTCAGATGCGAAATTTATTAATTCCCGGTTAAAAGAAAAAGGATCGCCTTTCGACCGGGGAAGAAAAAAGAATGCCGCAGGCAAAACGGCGAGGAAAAAAAATAAGCTTAGCGCTGTCACAAGCCTTTTCCGATGATCCGTTCGTTTCCACCGCAGCAGGAGCAAAAGGGCCAATATTGAAACCGCCGACCCCGCACTGCGGGCATAAAACCCTCTGCTTATTGCCACGTCAAGGACAGGAAAAGCAAGACCACCCAGTGCGTGAGCATACCGCTGGCCTATTATCCCTTCGCCAACATGAAACCCCGCGAATAATATGAGCGCCGCCAAAAACCAGTTGAGCCTCCGATACCGATCTTTGGCAAGTTCCTCCATCACAAAACCCATCAATAGCAAAATAACTAATATGAGACCGACATACAATTTGTATGTCAATAATAACACACTAAACGGCGGAATCCTGTAGACAAGCCGGAGCACATTAAAAATATCCACTTGAAAAACGACGATGACAGGTATGAGAATAAGTAAGGCAAGAATCCTTTTCACCTTGCGATACCACAGAATTGCAATAAGCAGAGAAGCATATACTACGGCCTGGTCGAAAGGAAAATCGAGATTGCCCGAAACTATTTTGGTATCCGCGGCAAAATATCCGTAGGTCATCCCATGGCGCCTTATTGAGAAACCCGCAAGCTCTAGGCTGGGGATAAACAGAGCAGAGATTAGCAAGCATATAATAGCGCCAGCCGGGATAGCGGCTTTCAATCGGCTTAAAACGCGCCAGCCGGGGACATTGAAGACGGCAAGGGAACCGTAAATACCCACGATACTCAATGCATGATAAAACGCCAATTCCATGTGGCCGCCAAAAACTTCCATCGAGTAACAGAGCGTGAAACCTGCAAGATATTTAAATCTTCTCTCACTGACCCACCCTGCCCAAAAACCGCTGCTCCATGTGATCCATGACATGGTGTATATTTCCGGCATAAAGTGGCCGATTGCATAGAGCAGATAAATGCTTATTCCGACATGAGCCGCGCAAATCCATGAGATGTCTTGAGAACAATCAAAACGCCTCAACATGTAATAAGCGCCGGACGTGAAAATAAAAACGTGGATGGCAATCTCCAATGTAACGGCGTGATGAAAGGGCAAAAAGAAATTTAGAATCGCCGGCGGATACAACACCGAGGATTGGCTCCATGCAATGAATGGCAGGCCGCAATACACTCCCGGATACCACGCAAAACTCCGCCCTCTCCTGATACAATCCACCCAGAAATGACTGTATGGATACCATTGAGTAAGATCATCAAAGGTAAGGAAAAACGCGTGTGACCCTGTTATCAGGTAAGGCAAAAAAAGGAATAACTCTATAAGAAAAAACGATGCATATATAAGAAAATCCGTCGTATTATTTTGCCAGTTGACCTTCATTTTTGCCTGATTGATACAATTACTTTCGAACAGGTTTTTCGTACCATGATAGTCTATTGGAGAGATGCGGGTCAAGTTGCCGCCCAGTTATCAGCAGCCTGTCGGGGCTATTGTTCATTTGTGTCATGTCGCATATTTTACAAATGTTTCAGTTTTAGGCCGGGAGGCGCGTCTCTGCTTTTTACAGGCCGTCGAGGCGGAGCGCAAGCATGGGGAAAATACCGCTTAATTTCTTGGCCATTTACAAATTAGCTCTTTTTGCCGCCTTGATATGCCGGAATATTACGAGGCCGGCGAAGAAAAGCCACGAGGTTATTGAAGTCCACAGCCCGGTACGTATTGAAAATGGGTGGTACGTCATCTCGATGATGCTTTTTCCCCGCTTTAACGGCGCCGCTCGAAACGCCTCGTTGGCTTTCAATATTTTTATTTTCTCACCGTTTACCTTGAGTGTCCATCCGGGGCAATAAACATCGGCAATGACCACAATAGCAGGCCCCGACAGATTTGCCTCAACAACCAGACGATCCGCCTCATCCGAGACGAATGCCACCGAATTTTCTCCAATACCGGATGGATTTTTATTCATTTCCCAATGAGGGTACTCTTCCAATAAGACGAGGTCCGGAGGCTTAAAATCCCCGCTCGATAGAAACTTGAGCCGTGACTCTTCCTCGGGGAAAACGACGAAACGGGTCGCGATCGTGAGTCGCGGCAGCGCCGATCTGTTTTCGTACACATCGAAAGTCCGGGTCTCCATTTTTTCAAAGGGGGCCAGGTGGTGATAAATATGCGGACATCTCCATCTGATCCGGCCTTCTCCTTTCGTTGTCCGGGCGACGAAGGATAATTCAATGGTTTTATTGGCATATTTATCGAGGGAGATCGAGCGGAGTCCCGGCATTTGTGGTGGGGAGCCGGATGACGCGCCAAGCGCCTGCTCGAATATCGTCTCAGTATCGGGGCCTGGTACCGACCTTGCGTAAATTAGCGCCAGCGCCGTTGTATCGCCATCCTTCTGTCCCCTGGTTTCAAGAAGAGGCGATCCGAACCGTAGCTCGTCCCCTGGAAGGACATGCAGCGTAGCGCTCCAATTGAACGGCAATTTGGCCACCAGATCAAAAGCGCCGCCGGACTCTCCCCTCCCTTCCGATGGAACAATGTAATTTGTATAGCGATTTTCGATAGAGGGATCAAAGGAAAAGTAATAATCCGAGAGCAACTTGAAGTTGTTTTTGTAAGGTATAACGTAACGGAGTCCGAGGAAGTTCAGGAGGTGAAGCGCTTCTTTGTGGAAAATATCGTCACCCTTAAATGCATAATGGTCCCTGAATTTATCCAGCTTGGCGCCCTTGAACCCGATTGTGACCGGAGCTATCTGCTGGAGGTAGCGCGCATACCACCAGAAAGGCCCTCGGACGCACGCGTCTATCCCCCTTGTCCCCCAATACCCCCCCATTTGCGGGGGGATTTCGCTCGGCAGGCGCCCCCAGCGAAATACCGTTGCAAATCGGCCCTCTTTCGAGTGATCCGCCGCAAATTTTTTTAATTCAGGGTTGAACGTGAAAGGATCGCCTTTAAGGCGAGGAAGAAAACAAAATGAGGCGGGGAAAACGGCAAGGAAAAATAATAGGGTCGCAGCCATCATCGGCCTGCCACCATTACCTCCCTGTTTCCGTCGCAGTAACAGGCACAATAGAAGTATTATTGATGCCGCCGAACCCGCGCTGCGCGCGTAAAGACCCTTGCTGATGGACTCTCCGAGGGCGGGAAAGGAGAGGTCTTTTTGGACAGGTATAAACCGCTGTCCGATTATGCCCTCGACAACGTGAAAAGCAGCGAATATAACAAGCGCCATTAAAAACCAATTGGCCGCCTTTGTCCCGTCCCTCCCGAACTCATCCATCACAAAGCCCATTATTAACAATACTATCAGTATCAGGGCGATATACAATTTGTAGGTGAGTATGAAGGTGTTGAACACCGGCAGCCTGTAGACAAGCCGGAGCGCTCCCCAAATGTCCCATTGAATAACAAGAACAACGGGCACGAGAACAAGCAAAGCAACGATCCTCTTCACCTTGCGGAACCACAGGAGGGCGACAATCAGGGACGCATATACAATCGCCTGGTCGAAAGGCAAATCCAGCGGTTTCCCAAGCCCCGTCCTGGTGACGGCGGAAAAATATTCGTAAGTCATTCCGTTGCGCCTGACCGAATAGCCGACAAGCTCGATGCCCGGGAGCAGGAGAACGAAGGCAAGCAAGCATATAAGGGCGCCCGCGGGAAGAGTGGTCTTTAATCTGTCCCAAACACGCCAGCCCGGGGCGTTGAAGAGGGCCAGAGAGCCATAAATTGCTCCAACTGTCATCGCATGATAAAACGCCGCCTCAACATGGCCCCCGAATAGCTCCATGGAGTAGCATAAGACGAAGCCGGCCAGATGTCTCAATCTTCTCCCACTGACCCATGCCGCCCAGAAGCCGGTGCTCCATGTGGTCCACGACATGGTGTACATCTCGGGAAGAAAATGGCCGATTCCATAGATCAGAAAAATGCCCGTTCCGACATGAGCCGCGCAAATCCATGAGCTGCCCGGCGAACAATCGAAACGCCTGAGCATGTAATAAGCGCCGGACGTGAATATAAACACGTGGAGCGCGATTTCCCACGTAACGGCATTACGAAAAGAAAAAAAGAAATTCAGAATCGCCAGGGGATACAAGGACGAAGAATGACTCCACGCGATAAACGGCAGACCGCAGTATACCCCGGGATACCACGCAAAACTTCGCCATTTCCTGATACAATCCACCCAAAACATCCTGTACGGGTACCATTGACCAAGATCGTCATAAGTGTGGAAAACGGCATGCTCGCCCCTAATCAGGTAAGGAATAAAAAGAAATAACGCCATCGCAAAGTATGAGGCATAGACCAGAAAGTCCGTTGGAATATTTCGCGATTTAATCCTCATTATATTGGCTATGGATCCTGACGCCCTCTTGAATAGGTCGCATCGCCGAGCAAGCTCACGCGCATCATGGCGCGGATATTTTCCGACACCTTTCCATTGGCCAGAGAGGCCGATATTGCGCATATGAGGTCTGCGCCCGCTTCGATCACTCCCATGACGTTATCCTTGCTGATTCCGCCGATGGCGGCCAGAGGCAGGTCGGTGCATGCGCGGATCGCCCGCACACCTTCAACGCCTACGCCCTCTCCGGCATCCAGCTTGGTGCTGGTCGCAAATACCGGGCTTACGGCCACGTAATCCGCTCCCGCAGCCTCGGCCTTGAGCGCTTCGGAGACGCTCCCCGCCGAGACGCCGATTATCGCGGACGGGCCGAGTTGGCTCCGGGCCTCCTCGGGAGGCGTGTCTTCCTGGCCCACGTGCGCCCCGTCCGCCTCTATCCTCAGGGCCAATTCAACGTCATCGTTTATCAGAAATGGTATCCCCGCCGCCCTGCATAACCTTTTTATCGCGCCCGCCTCGGCAAGAACCTCGGATAAATCCCTCTTTCTCTTCTCCCTGTACTGAAGCATCGCGATGCCGGCGGAGATTGCAAGCCGAACATCCTCGATAACGCCGTTGAGCGACAGTCCGGCGTCGGTGATGAAATAGAAACCTCTCCAGCGCGGCCGCCTGGGCATGTTCAGATTTCCCTGGCCTCCAGTTTGAGCGCGTCGGGGTTTCTTCTCATCTCGATGATCTGGTTGTAGAGGTTTGGAATAAAATCACCCGGTCCCATTGCCTTTGCGGCCGCGCGCTCCCCCGCGACCCCGAAACAGGCCAGGGCCTCCGCCGTGAGGCGCAGGTAATCTTTGCCGGTGGTCACGAAACATCCGACGGTGGATGTGCTGATGCAGCCGGTGCCCACCACGCGCCCCATGATGGGGTGGCCATAAGCCACTTCGAGGGTGAGATTGCCGTCGCTTACGATGTCCGCGGCGCCCGTAACCGCCACAATATTGCCAAGGCGGGCCGCCAGCTTCCGGGCCGCGCCGGTTATATCCCCACCGACGGAGATTGATTCCACTCCCCGCACTTCAGCCTCCACTCCCGCCAATGTCGCAATCTCGCCTGCATTGCCCTTGAGTATATCAATCTTTGCTTCATTTATCAGCCGATGGGCCTGCTCAGTGCGCAGCTTCGTTGCGCCGACGCCAACCGCATCGAGCGCCACCGGTATGCCCTTCCTGTTGGCCGCTTTGGCCGCGAGCAGCATTGATTCGATCAGCTCAAGCGTCAGCGTCCCGATGTTCAGCGCCAGCGCCCCTGCCAGGCCGACCATTTCCTCCACTTCCTCTTTCGCATGCGCCATAACCGGTAGGCAACCCCAGTGGCGAACTATCTGCGCGCAGTCGTTGATGGTCACCCAGTTTGTGATGTGGTGAACCAGCGCCGATTTTTCCTGCATTGTCTTGAGCGTCTCTCCCGCATTTAACTTTGTCATTCCAAAGTCCTTTCTAAAATTTGTGACAGGCGTCTGTGGCCAATTTTTATGATAAATAAAAACGCTGAAAATGCATAAATGGACCTGGCGCCAATGGCCGTACATTCCATCATGGGATAACCCCGCGATTTTTAATTTCTTCAATCATTATGTCGCGGACAAGAGAGTCTGTTTTTCGCACTTTTTCGGGGGCGATGCGATAAAGAGAAGCCACATAATCCATGGTGCCGACACGATAGGTTTTATTCGGGTCTATTTTGACGTTCCTGTCGAGGATGACGGCCTGGTTATCCAGCCATCTCCGTATATGGTCGCCCGGTATGAAGGCCAAAACCGCCTTGTTATCGAACGGCATGACGTCGAAAATATCGCGGTAGGTGATTTGTCCCGGCCTGAGGTTTTCGCGGACTCCGCCTTTATTAACCATGCCGATTTCCGCCCCCGTGTATTTTTTCAATAGTCCGGCGATCCAGGGGGCGAGATCGGCGTCTTTATCCAGGGCGGCCGTTGCGCGTCCGATAGGTTGGTCGAGTTTGAACGGAAGCCGCGCCTCTTCTGCGGCTATTGCGGCGGTCATATCGTGATCGCTGGGGCCTTCCATGCGGATGAGCATCCCTCTCAATGAGACAATCTTTTTCGACGATTTCGATATTTTCACGTAAATGACGCCGAGAAATCGCGCATTGTGGCCAGTCTGCGCAATCCATGTGTTCCCGATCTTTTCCGGCGCGTCAAGGCGGTCATGCGAATGCCCGCCCAGGATCAGGTTGATCCCGCCGACCTCCCGGGCAAGTTTCCGGTCATCTTGCAGCCCGATGTGGGTGATTGCGACAATCAGTTGAGCTTTTTTAGTCACTTCCGGGATTATTTTACGGAGGGTTGGCGCCGCATCCTCGAAAGCGATCCCCCTGGTATTTTCGGGAAGGGTGAGTAATGGCGTATCGGGGTGGGCGATCCCAATAACGCCGACTTTTACATCGCCGGCGTTCAGCACGATGTACGGCGGGTGAGCGGGTATTGTGTGATCCTCAATGCTCATATTGGCGGCGATAAACGGGAAGTTAGCGATTTTCAAGAAGTTTTTATACTGGGGAACCCCGTAATCAAACTCGTGGTTACCGGGCACAAAGGCGGAGACGCCAAGGCGGTTTGCCAGACGAAAAATCGCTTCACCCTTCGTGAGGCTGGAAAGCGGCGAACCGGTTATCAGGTCACCGGATATGAGAAAAATGAGGTTCGGATCCTTTTGTCGCAACTTCTTGAGGGCCGCCGCAATATGAGAAAAACCCCCTACCCCATCTTCACCCGGATCCACCCGTCCGTGGAGGTCATTGACGTGGACTATGGTGACG
>Ga0209777_10001625_pt1 | contig 31744 bp, 51 predicted proteins | sample FrelakmetHBP12HB_FD_187147 | JGI IMG/M metagenome (GOLD analysis project Ga0209777, IMG submission 187147) | Freshwater lake sediment microbial communities from the University of Notre Dame, USA, for methane emissions studies -HBP12 HB (SPAdes)... | ecosystem: Environmental > Aquatic >... | reverse complement strand
TGGTTGCCGCCAGGGTTGCCGCCTGGGATGCCGCCTGGGATGCCGCCATGGTTGCCGCCAGGGATGCCGCCAGGGTTGCCGCCAGGGATGCCGCCAGGGTTGCCGCCTGGGATGCCGCCAGGGTTGCCGAGATTGAATGGCAACGTAAACACCTTGACGAATTGATGGCGGGGTTATTCGGGGAGGCGAAATAATGCTGCAGGATTTAATCAAACGTGCCGGTAACGAGTTAGGCGAGATAAAACGAGGGGCAGAGATTGGGTTCAAAAGTACTGATCGGTTTATTTGGCATGCTTGCATAGCTTGCAAAAAGGAAAGATGGATAAGGATAGTAAAAGGCAAGCCAAGGAATGAGATATGCCTTCTCTGCGCAATGACCGGGACAAATAGTTCTCAATGGAAAGGTGGGATTTACGCTCTCGATCGTGGATATGTAGGGGTATATCTCCCTAAGGATGATTTCTTCTCTCCGATGGCTAAAGGTAGAAGTTATGTCGCAGAACATCGGTTAGTAATGGCCAAACATCTTGGCAGATGTCTCCAATCATGGGAATTCGTCCACCATAAGAACGGTATCAAAACTGATAACCGAATCGAGAATCTTGAATTGACGACAGGCGGGGCACATCTTCTTGGTCATAGTAAGGGATACCGTGATGGTTATACAAAAGGCTTGGCTGATGGTCGTAACAAGCAAATTCAAGAACTGAAAGATTTAATCGAAAACCAAACTAAGCAAATCAAACTACTTCAATGGCAGTTATCTCCAGCGGGAAGGGGTGATAAATGAATGAGATAAACACGCTGCAATTATTAGTTCGCCGCGCGGAGACTGAATTTTTCCCGTGGTTAATTGAGGAAATTGTCATTGAGAATGATAGCCAACTTTCCAATATGTCCGATCTCTTGGGAATTGGGAAAAAGATCGTCAATTCCCTGGAAGAGTCACGGAAAGAGGAAAAACAACCCTTCCTGGACGGAGGGAAAGCGGTAGACGACAAATATAAACCCGTCCAGTCAAGAGTCCAGCTCGGGGTCAGCCGGTTAGACCAGGCGCTCTTAACTTACTACAAGAAAAAGAAGGCCGAGGCCGACGCTTTACTTGAGATGCAGATGCAGGAAGAGGCCAAGAAAATCGAGGAGTGCAAAACTACCGGAGAGGTCTACGAGGCTGCGGCGGCCATTATCGCGCCGGTCGGTCAGATGGTGCGGGGGAATATGAGCACCACGTCAGTTATCCAAAGCTGGAACTATGAGATAAGGGACCCGGACCTGGTCCCGCGCGAGCTCTGCAGCCCGGACATGGCCAAGATCAAGGCCAAGCACAAGTACGATAAGTTGCCGGTGCCCGGAGTTTTAATCACACCCGTGGAACGGACTCAAACGAGGTTCAGCTAATGCGTAACTGGTTAATTAGAAAGCTGGGCGGGATACCTCCTTTTTCAGTAGAGTGGCAGTTTGGATTAATTTTAGATGGGAAGTTGTCGGCTTTTACTTGCAAAGGCGAGATGATTTCTTTCCTCGGCGGAGTTCCGCTTCCCAAGGCCGCCGAAGGCCAATATCTACGCCGGCCATCAGCCTGCAGAAAACCGGTCAGGAAGGCCCGTGCCGGCACGGCGCCAGTCATTGACGGCACAAACAGCAACGCAACCACAAACCCAGACATGAAAATATTGTCGGTCAATCTCTGTGACAACTGCAACGCCAGGGCAACAGACTGTCATTCAGCCACCAAAGAAACAGACGGAAATAACACTCTGGTATGTGACCAATGGAAATTATGAGGGAACCTGGTGTCTGGAAGAACTATCGGCGGGCTGCAAGCGAAAATCGCCGAGCCAGGCTGCCCCTCCTTATCGCCCGCCCTCGGTTACCCAATGCTGGGGGCGGGCCACTTAAAAGGTGAACTATGAAAGTAGGTGATCTCGTAGTGCATCCCAAATATGGCAAAGGTAATGTCGTCAAGATCATGTGGGATAAAGATCAGGTGATATGTTTCCTGGCCAATGAAAACCGTTATTTTACTAAAGCGGGAGCTGAGTTTATGGTTGAGGCGGCGAGTAAAGATAAGGCGACAACCGGCGCGGACTTCGATCACTCAAAAGCTCCAGCAAAAGAGCCGCTCATTAAATCAGAGGCTTCGGCAGTGGTTACTAAAACCTATAACTGTTCATTCTGCGGCCGGCAATTCGGAGGTGAACGCGGCATGCAGGTACATGAATGTCAATGTGATAAAAATCCCAATGGTCATAAATGGGCACGGGGCAAGAAAGAAAAGGCTTAATCCTTTTCAAAGAAACCTCGCGGGGCCGCGCCTGGTAATCAAAACGCGAGGAAATATAAACCCGTTGAAAAGATACTGATAACAGAACCCGCGCCGTTACCGGCCAGCCCCACAACAGCCCCCGTGCCGCCCGCCGCCGCTATCCCGGCGCCCCCGCTGCCAACCACTGCGGCCAGGTCCTCCGCCACCAACCGGCTTTATGACTACCTGCTGGCCGGGATCCTTTTAAGCATCCTGATCTGTGGACTGATCTACGCAGCCCTGGGGATTAAATTGCTATTGACAAATTAAAATGGAAGGTATAAAGTAGAAAAGGATATAGATGCAGTATGTCTGAAATCTTAGAATACAAACGCCCCGGCATGAACATAGCAATATGGAAGCGGCTGCATCCCGCGTCGTGCCGGGGTATTTTTATTCCAGGAGGGATATGCCTAAACTAAGTGGACCCGTTGTGGATGATCGTCTTAATAGGATGCGGGCGGCCATGGACAGCTTGCCAGAGGGTACTGAGGGAGGTAGTTCTTTTTGGTGGCTTTGGATTATGTGCCATGCAAAGTTAAATCCTGATGAGATGGTGGACGCAGTAAATGAGGATATCAAACGTAAGGCATCGACTGACTACATGACATACTTGGGCAGCGAACCATGGAAAATTCTGCGCAGTAAAGCGTACAAACGAGCCAGGCGCAAGTGCGAGGTGTGTAATACCGGCGGTGAGATCCATGCCCACCACAAATCATATGCCAATATAGGTTATGAAAGGCTGGCAGACATAATAGTTTTATGCCGATCCTGCCATAGAAAATTCCATGATAAACTTGCGGGTTAAACGATGGCGAATCCTCAACTTGAAAATGGACACATCAGGATAGCGACGGAGATCATGGAGCAGCTTTGTAAGTTCCGAATCCCCGGCGAGGTCCGGCAGGTCATGGACGCAGTGGTCCGCAAGACCTACGGCTGGAATAAGAAAGCCGACCTGATCACCCTGGCGCAGTTCGTGGAGCTCACCGGCCTGGATAAGCCTAACATCTGCCGTGCATTATCAAAACTGATAACGCACAACATTATCAAAACTGACAACGGTTCTTATGCTCTGCAGAAGGATTTTGAAGCGTGGATTCCTTTTGGCATTATCAAAACTGATAACCCCGCGCCCATTATCAAAACAGATAATGTCATTATCAAAAGTGATAATGAATCGTTATCAAAAGCGATAATACCCGTTATCAAAAGTGATAATGCCCTACATATTAATCAAAAGACACTATCAAAAGACAATACAAAAGACACTATATCAAAAGACATATTTATTCACTGGAATTCGCTGGGTATCATGGCTCACCAAAAGCTGACAAATAAGTTTCAATCGGCTATCAGCGCGAGCTTAAAAGAACACTCTGCCGAGGAACTTTGCAAAGCTATGAGTAATTACGCCGAGATTGTACTCTCCCCTGCGTATTACTTCAAACACAGGTGGACCATCGGGGAATTTTTAGCAAGGGGTATAGAGAAATTCCTTGACGGCGAGATTGCCCGGCAAAATTACAGAATCAAGAATAAACCAAACGAGCAGGTATACCCCGGCGACAAATTTAAGCAAGGGAAGTATGCCCACATGGTGCAGCGATGATCAGGCAACCTGTCCCCGGCGGGATACTCAATAATACAGACCCGGCTAAGTATGGGGGAAAAGAGTGAACAGGATTTTATTCTCTTCACAATCTCCGCATTGGCCTACGCCGATCAGTTTATATACGGACCTCAATAAAGAATTTCATTTTAATTATGACCCATGCCCGTTGAACAACACGGGCGTCGACGCTTTGGAGTCAGAATGGGGGAGCCGGACCTACTGCAACCCGCCCTATGGCCACGAGGTAGGGCGTTGGCTGGCGAAAGGATACGCAGAATCAAAGAAAGGTAAATTGGTAGTTTTCTTGATTCCGAGCCGGACGGACACAATTTGGTGGCATGACTATTGTATGAAAGCTACTGAGATCCGGTTCATCCGAGGTCGCTTAAAATTTGGCGGTGCTAAATTTAACTGCCCATTCCCGAGCGCGTTAATTATTTTCGATGGCAGGTCGTCATGACCGAAGCTCAGTTTATGCAACAAATAATTCAACTCGCCTGGTTAGACCGGCTCAATAAGGTGGCCCCGGCCAGGATCGTGAGGCCGGAGGATTGGGAATTTGTCCAGGAGACCTTAACGAAGTGAAAATAAACCGCGTGTGGGCCATGCCTAATAAGTGGACGTTCTTAATCCCACCTATTGCTGAATTGGTTACACATTATGTTGGGGATGGCAAGGGATGGATTGACCCATTTGCAGGCATGGCAAGTCCTGCGGAAATAACCAATGACCTCAATCCCGAAAGACCCGCCAAATATCATTTAGATTCTTTGGAATTTCTACGCCTATTATCAGGTCAGTATAAAGGGGTTCTTTTCGATCCACCATACTCATATCAACAAATGCGGGAGTGTTATGCAGAGGCCGGAGTTGGGGAAATAACTGCCCGACATTCAACAAACTTTTATAGTGATTTACGCGATGTCATATCTCCGCTAATAATTCCTGGTGGGTTGGCTATTTCCTGTGGTTGGAACTCGATTGGCATGGGAAAAACACACGGATTTGAGATTATTGAAATATTGCTTGTCTGCCACGGTCGAGCGCATAACGACACGATTGTAACTGTCGAGTGCAAGATAAATAGTCACTTGGATTTAACCGGGGCCAACTTATGAAGCGCATCAGCACCCGCCGGGCCGCACAGCTCCGCTCAGAGGATGAATTGAGGGCTAAGTTACTGGCCGAGCATGGGGGATTCTGCCAGGAGTGCGGACGGTTGCCGGACTGGAGGGGGTTAAGCCTGCATCATCTTACTTTCAAATCACATGGAGGCCAAAGCACAACTGAAAACTGCCGCTTAATTTGCGGGCGCTGTCATTCTAAATTTCACGGAGTTATTGAGCATGAATCTTGACTTTATAAAAGCACATTGGCCAATTTTCAAACCCTGGGTATTGGCTGAAACTCACTCTTTGATATTACCGGAAGGCCCTGAGCTGGTCGAGTGGTTTTATAAATATTGTGCGGCCTGGAACGCCATGCTTGACCAGAAGAGGGAGATTGTGGCGCCGGAGCCGCCGGAGGGAGCCGATGATTAAGCCTTATTATCAGGATAAGTGGGTAAAAATAATCCACGGTGATTGCCGTGAGATATTACCTGCACTTGATGTAAAGGTGGATTTAGTATTGACTGACCCACCTTTTTCATTTACGGGAGGTTTTAGTAACGGATTTGCTTCTCGTACCGACTCCCAATTCTTTGAAACCTGGCTGGAAATAATTTTCAAGGAACTCCAGCGGGCATCTAAGCCATCAGCACCGTGGTGTCTATGGTGTGACTGGAGAACGGCGGCAATATATGATGAGGTGTTAGGCAAATCTGCCGAGGACTATTACGACCAGCGGCGTGTTAGCCAAGTTATAATACATGATAGGGAAATGGTGGGCATGGGTAGCCCATTCCGTAACCAAACTGATTGGATAGCTATAGTTCGTGGGAAGCACACGGATTTCAAAGAGCGTATCCCAAAGAATCAGCCAAATATAATCCGTGAGTATTTTTATTATGGTAAACATGAGTTCCATCCGTCAGAAAAGAGTGTGCCGATTGCTATCAAGTTAATTAATTGGTTATCTGATAGAGGCACGATAATCTTAGACCCATTCTGCGGAAGTGGGACAACCCTTGTTGCTGCGAAATCTTCAAACCGGATGTCAACTGGAATTGAAATTGAGGAAAAATACTGCGAGATCGCCGCTAAACGATGTATGCAGGAATCCTTTGAATTTGATTTCCCCGCACAATCCACTGAAAAACAAGCGGAGCTAAGCCTGTGACCGAGAAGCAATTCGCCTCAGCCGTTGAAGATTTACTGGAATTAAAAGGCTGGCTGTGGGCGCATTATCGCCCGGCCCGCCGCAAGGATGGCTCCTGGTATACCCCGTTATCCGGACATAAAGGGCTAATGGACTACATCGCTACAAAAGACGGGCGGCTCCTGCTGTTTGAACTCAAATCGGATAAAGGAAAAATGTCAGACGACCAGTTGATATGGAAATGCGAATTAAGCATGACTGGCGCGGAAATTTACCTTTGGAAACCGGCTGACTGGCCGTATATCCAGGAGACGCTAACGAAATGAAGCGCATCAGTACCCGCCGGGCCGCACAACTCCGCTCAGAGGATGAATTGAGGGCTAAGTTACTGGCCGAGCATGGGGGATTCTGCCAGGAGTGCGGGAAACTGCCGGATTGGAGAGGTTTAAGCCTGCACCATCTTACCTTCAAATCACACGGAGGCCAAAGCACAGCCGAAAACTGCCGGCTAATTTGTGGGCGATGTCATTCTAAATTCCACGGAGTTATTGAGCATGAATCTTGACTTTATAAAAGCACATTGGCAAATCTTCGAGCCGTGGTGTAAACGTGAACTGAGTACCAACTTATTACCGGAAGGTCCGGAGCTGGTTGAGTGGTGGTATCGCTATTGCAGAGAATACAACGCCATGCTCGATAAGAGATGGGAGCTGGATGGTTAAGCACAACTGGACTGACGGCGAACTGGACTATGTACGGATTCATTACCGGGGCACGAACGCCTCCAAGATGGAGATCGCCGCCGCCTTGGGGGTGAGCTACCATGCTGTCGTGGGGAAGGTTCATGTGCTCGGCGTGGGTAAGTTAACCGGCCGGGTAAACTGGTTGGAAGAAGAGGATGAGAGATTGCGCGAGCTGGTCCCCCAATTCCCTCTCCCAGAAGTGGCGAAAATGATGAAGCGTTCAGTTCATTCAGTGAAAAATAGGGTTGTTAGATTGGGGTTATCCTTACGGTCCCGGGATGGGTGGTTTACCAAAATGGACGTCGCGGAGATACTCGGAGTAGATCACAAGAGGATACAGACCTACATCGATAGCGGCGCCCTGGCGGCTACTTATCACAATGGTGTCAGGCCACATCAATCCACCAATGCCAGCTGGCACATAACCGACGACGCATTGAGGGCCTTTATTATCCGCTACTGCCGAGAATTCAACGGCCGCAATGTCAACCTGGTGATAATCACTGACCTGTTGGTGGGTCTTAATTACCGCGGGCCCCGGGGAGCAGGAGATAAAGACTATGCCTGAGTGGATCGATGCTTTGTCAGACCACGGCCGTATTCAGTGGTTCATCCGCATGAAAGCGCTGGGTATGGCGCCGAAGCCGAAGAAAACCAAACCGGTCGAAGTAAGCGGTCGAATAGAACCTCTTGAAGAAATAGATCAATTAATGAGGCAACAGCCAGGGAGTGATCATGCATCCAGTGACACTGAATAACGCCGTAACAACAGTGCGGCTGGTCGGGCATACGGTCTATCTGAAGCGCCAAGGGATATACAACGTATTCCTGACTGACGAAAAACCCCGAGCACCTTATATTGAAGTAACCCCGGATGGCGAGATAACGGAGGTGAAATGACGGAGAGTTACTCCAAGCCTCTCATCCGGTTTATCTTAATCAATTATCTCGACCTGTCATGCGGGCTGTCGCCGCGCATATTTGATGAGATGAAAGCCTTCACTAAGAGCAAAGGAATCAGCAACCCGCAGCAGACCTTAACAATCTGGAAATCAGATATAGACGCAGGGATATCTTCCCTTGCCCCTAAGCATGACATCTGGGGACTGATCTCGTTGGGCATCACCCCATCTTTGCTTTTGATCGCGGCCAACCACCGGGAACTAAGCAACCTCCAACGGCGGATTATATCAGGCTGCATGCTTGACCCGTGTGCCGGCTGCCAGGGCAAATTTAAGCCGAGCTACTGTGAGAATGACTGGACAATAGGACGGATGAAGAACTACCTGAATGGTAAAAGGCTTGGCAACGCTGAGCAGAAAACTTGACAACACACTTAAAAACCTTTACACTACTGGTAATTGGGACTTCTGCACGGAAGTCCTTTTTTATTGTGTTAGGCCGCCCGGCACCACTGACCGAGGCGGCCTTTTTATTTCTCAAGAAATATTCCCGTTGTCCATCCGTGAGAGACGGTAAATATCGGTCGAGCCACTAAGGGGAGATTCTTCGGAATCAGACGCGGCGAAACCGAGGCGGGATATCTTACGCTAACCAGACGCCTGTAAGCCCGGGTGATTATGTGCGCACAGAAAGCCCGGCATTTGAGCACGCTTGAAAGACGGCGTACGCAATAGAGCGTTTGGCGAGGTCACCGGGGACTGAATAGGCCGGATGCACCCGGTTTGCACCGGTCACCACCTTGGCGCGCAGCGCTGAGCACATCCGCAATCGTAAACTCGTCAGTCCCACATTCAAAACAGACGCGCAGCACCGCAGGGTAGAGCAGATGGCAGCTCGCGTGGCCCATAACCACGAGGTCACAGGTTCAAATCCTGTCCCTGCTACCATTCGATGTACAACCTCCAACTATTTTTAATCTATCTGTTTATTCTTTTGGAACTAACCGCTATTTTACGTCTTAATTCCCCATGGTGGCCGTTTTGAAACTTGAAACTATAGCCATAAACAAAATAAATCCCGCGCCGTACAATCCCCGCAAAGACTTAAAGCCCGGTGATCCCGAGTATGAGAAACTCAGGAAGTCGATCACCGAGTTCGACATGGTGGAGCCGCTTATATTAAACAAGCGCGGCAACGTCCTGATCGGCGGCCATCTTGATATTTATGGTGATTGGGATTATAATTAGGTGTGAGGACAGCACGTTACAAGAATTGCCTGGTATGCGGTAAGCAATTCAATGCTATTAAGGATTGCGCAACACGTAACCAGTTATATTGTAGTAGCGTTTGTTATGGCAAAACTCTGATTGGGAAAAAGGCAACAGATAAACAATTACAGGGCTTGGCGTTAGGGCGTGCTGGCCACCCCTCTGCCATGAAGGGCATACCGAGGACTCAAGGGGTTCGGGATAAAATCAGTCAAGCAAGAAAGGGCAATCCCTTAACCATTGAGCATCGGAAAGCGTTATCACTGGCTAAGAAGGGGAAACCCATAAAGCACTTCGTTGAAAACAGGGAAGAGGTAAGCCGTAAGATGGGTTTAGCGTTTAAGGGGAAACCTCAGCCGAATTTGCGAGGTGCTAAACATTGGAACTGGCAGGACGGGAAAACAGCGATAAACTCTCAGATTAGAAACTCGCTTGAAATGAAACAGTGGCGCAGGGCAGTATTTGAACGGGATAATTACACTTGCCAGATATGCCACATTCGCGGCGGAAGGTTAGTAGCCGATCATATTAAACCATTCTCATTATTCCCTGATTTGAGATTTGAACTATCGAATGGCCGGACGCTTTGCAAAGAATGCGATATAAAGCACAGCGGGACTTATGCAGGGAAGGCAATATTGGCCTTTATGAATAAACAACTTGAAATGATAAGCGTTTGAACAGTTTTGTATTTCACGGGGAAATAAAAAAGGGACACATTCGATTCGATTCACCTGAAAAATACCTTGTCTATCTGGCCAGCCTTGAAGGTAAACGGATAGAGTTAATCCTTCAAAAGGAAAGGCACAACCGAACACTTAGCCAGAATAGGTACTACTGGGGCGTTATCATTGAGATACTGGGTAATCACTTCGGGTATAGCTCAGAAGAAATGCACGAAGCCTTAAAATTTAAGTTCCTGAAACTCCATGAGGACTCAGGACTGGTAACGGTGCGCAGCACTACAAAACTCAGCACCGCAGAATTTACTGATTACATAGAACAGATAATGAGATGGGCAGCCGAAGAAGGCTGTTATATCCCTTCAGCGGATGAATTTATATAGCCCGCTGGCAGAATTTCACGGGCAAAACAGCCGAACCGCAAACTGCACCATAAAATAAATACAGGAATACACTTTAATTGCACCATGAGAACAGACTGGGAATTAGTTAAAACAGCATACGTCACAAGTAATAAGTCACTGGCCGATATTGCAGGGGACTTTAAGATAGGGGAGCGCCAGCTCAAAACCCATGCCAAGCGGGAGAACTGGGTAGAACAAAGGAAGCTCTGGAGAGTCACGACCACCAAGCAGGCCACAGAAAAGCGCTCCTCTGAAATGGCCACTGATATCGCTCAGTTTGATTCGGACTCGTTAAAGCTCGCAAGGGCTGGTTATGGGTTAGTGGCAGAGGATATCAAAGCGCGGAAGCCGGCCAAAGACATAGCTGTGGCCCTGGCCAACTTTCAAAAGGTGGGTAAACTGGCCTTTGGTGAGAACACTGACCAGGATAAAGAAGTCAAGATCACGGTAGAGTATGAAAACGGCAGTCAAGGTTAAACTTCGACAGCCGCATCCTATTCAACAGAAGTTTATTGATTCACCCGCTAAACGCAAAGTTGTCCGCGCGGGCCGACGCGGCGGGAAGACCACAGGCGCCGCACTTTTAGCGGTCAAGGCATTTTTAGCTGGCCGGCGCGTGCTGTACGCTTCCCCGACAGAGGATCAGATCGCGGCCTTTTGGTTCGAGGTTAAGCGGGCGCTAAGTGATGCGGTTGACGCTAATATCTTTGTTAAAAATGAAACTATACACAGCATAGAGCTACCCGGCACCAAGCAACGCATCCGCGCTAAAACCGCATGGAATAGTGACACTCTTCGCGGAGACTATGCCGACCTCCTGATTCTTGACGAATATCAACTCATGAATGAGGAAGCCTGGGAAGTGGTCGGCGCCCCGATGTTACTGGATAATAACGGGGACGCGATCTTTATTTATACACCGCCTTCACTGCACAGCCGGTCAGTTACCAAGGCCAGAGACCCACGGCACGCAGCCAAGCTTTATAAGACGGCTGAGCTAAAACAGAAGGCCGCCGAAGCGAAGGGCGAACAGCCCCGCTGGGAGGTCTTTCACTTCACCAGTTTGGATAACCCGGTCATTTCAAAAGAGGCTCTCGACGAAATAGCGGGCGATATGTCCTCGATATCTTATCGGCAGGAAATCTTAGCCGAGGATTTAGAGGATGTGCCCGGTGCATTGTGGACGCGGGCACTCTTAGACAGGACGCGGGTAACCGAACTGCCGGACTTAAAGCGAGTAGTTGTCGGGGTAGACCCGCCCGGCGGCGCCACAGAAGCGGGAATTGTCACCGCAGGCATAGCGACCATTGAAGGCAAGCTCCACGGTTATGTTATTGCGGATGATTCATTAAAAGCTGGCCCTGATATATGGGCGGGCGCTGTCATTAAAGCGTATGACTTTTACTGCGCGGACAGGGTGATCGGGGAAAAGAACTACGGCGGCGATATGGTAAAGAACATTATCGACCAGGCCGCCAAGTCAAGAGGATTAACAGTATCTTATAAAGATGTCCAGGCGACCCGGGGCAAGGCAGTACGCGCCGAGCCGGTTGTGGCGTTATTTGAACAGGGCAGATGTCATTTACTGGGTGACTTCCCTTTACTGGAAGAGGAACTAACCATGTGGATACCAGGGGAAACAAAAGACTCTCCGAACAGACTTGACGCTATGGTGTGGGCGCTGACCGAGTTAATGATAATTCAACAGCGGAATTACGGATTTGATTTTGCGTAGGTAGATATGAGTATTTTTACTAAAATAGGCGAAGGCTTCAGGAAGTTAATATCCCCTTATAAATTCGGCGGCTCTGAATATTATGAAATGAACATACCCGCCGCATGGGGGACTAACCAATATCTCCAGGCGTACAGTCAAATCGGATGGCTTTACGTGTGCGCGAGAGTCCGGGCGGCTGCCGTGGCCAAGGTCTGTTCAAGGTGGAGGCTTTACGACGGCGCCGACCATGAAAACGAAATCGAAAAGCACCCGATCCTTGACCTCTTACATTATATAAATCCCTTTTACACGTCCTATCAGTTTATCTATCTCCACCAGCAGTACAAAGACTTAGTGGGTGAGTCATTTTGGAACGTCAACTTTAACCGCGGCAAGCAACCCGCTGAACTATGGCTGGCGCCCCCTCAATACATGCAGGTCATACCCTCTTCAACTGATTACATAGCGGGATACCGATACGAAAGGGGCGCGTTTAAACAGGACTTCTCAATCAAAGAGATCATTCAGATATTCAACCCCGACCCGGCCAACCCTTACCGTGGTGTTTCACCAGCCAAAGCAATAGGAATAGACCTTGACTCTGAGCGCTACGCTGCAGCCTATCAGCAGAAGCTATTTTTCAATGATGCGACTCCGGGATTCGTGATCGAATACCCGGCGAACGACATGCCGAATCCTGAGACTCGTAAAGAACTCATGATGGAATGGGAAGAGCGACACAAGGGCTTCCGCAACAGGGGCAAAACGGCCTTCCTGTGGGGAGGCAAGGCCAACGCAATCGCCCAGACCAACATCGACATGGACTTCAAGGGGTTACGCCAAAACACCCGCGACCTTATATTGGCAGTTATGCAGGTGCCCGGTTCTGTCTTAGGAATCACCGAGCACGCGAATAAAGCGGTTGCGGAGACGGCCAATTACTCATTTATGCAAAACGCCATCGTCCCTGAGTGTGTGGACATCCGCGAAGCCCTGAATGAAAACCTTTGCCCTCTGTTTGAAGAGGGGCTGTACCTGGACTTCGACAACCCCGTCCCTGAGGACGAGGCGATGGCCACCACTAATGCGGTCAATGCTTTTAAGGGCGGACTGATAACGCGTAACGAAGGCCGCGAAATGCTGGGCTATGATGACGATCCCGACAGGGGTGATGTTTACTTCTCAGCCCCGGCCAGTCCGTTTGGTTCCAGCTCGCCAGAAGATAACGCGCCGACAGATGCTAACTTGACTACAGCGCCTGATAAAAACCCTGCAAAGCGCAAGGTGTGGAGCGAGGACGCTAAAGAGTCCCACTGGAGGACGTATGTCACGGGAGCCGAGCATTATGAAGCGGCTTTTAAGACTGATTTGAATAAAATGTTCTCCCACCAAAAGAACGAAGCCCTGCATAAATTCCACGCCAACCCTTCAAAGAACGTCAAACTATTAGACAAAACAGCCTTCAAGAGCGCCTATAAAGAAGCTGCTAAGCCGTCTATGTCTAACGCCATGCTGGCGGCTTATAAAATGGGTATAGAACTCATACAGCCCAAACCGCACAAGTGTAAAGACTTCGGTGTACTGAATAAACGCTCTTTGAAGTGGTTAAAGACGCGGTTAGGCTGGGCGGCAGAAGAGATCGGGGCCACTTTGGAAGCCGAATTAAGCGCCGCGCTGGCTGAGGGTTTTGCCAAGGGCGAATCGATAGACCAGATTGCGGCAAGGCTGGCTGACCAGTTCGGGCCGGTCAGGGCGGAGAGAATCGCCCGGACGGAGATTATGATGGCCAGTAACCAGGGGAACCTTGAGGGTTACAAAGACGCTGACTGCAAAGAGGCGGAATTCTACACGGCGCTTGATGATAGAGTCTGCGGTGACTGCGATGATATGAATGGGGATGTTGAATCAATCGACGATGCCGAGGCTATCGGCATCCTTCACCCGGATTGTCGTTGCGTGTGGTTGCCCGTAGTTTAATTTGTTTGTTCGAGTACTCTTAGTAATTCACTATAGATTGCAACCGGGCGTGATAGCCAGTCTACAGGGAATATAACTGAAACATATCGTCCGCTGCTATTTGTCATTTTCGCCCAAGCATAATCAGGATTATCGTCCCCTTCAATTAAAACAGTATGACCAGATAGCTTCTCAAGTTGACGCGCCGTATCAATCATTTGCGGCGTTTGGATTGCATTAACAGTGTGCATTTCTTAATCCCTCCACTTCTATTATAACAAAGAGGTCTAACAATGTCATTCAAAACCAAAGAAGAGCGAAACGAATACATGAAGGAATACATGCGGAAGCGCAGGGGTTTAACTAAAGACGATTCCCTCGTAGCAAGTGATCCAAAACCCGCCGCCGATGTTAAACCTAACGATCCGACTGTTAATACTATGTTAAAACTCCCGCTTAACGCGCCCGGTGTTGTGTCAATCTACCTTATTGATGGCCAGTACGTCAGGGACAACATTTGGATAGATTACACCGAGGGCGGGCATGACCTTGTATATGACTGGATACCGGCTAATGAAGTATGGATCGACTTCGATATCAACTCAGGAGAAGTCCTATTCGTCATGTGCCATGAATTGAGTGAAAGAATCGCCATGTCCGGGGGGATGACTTACGACGACGCGCACACCAACGTGGCCGATAAATTGGAAGTCTACCTACGAGAGCACCCCGATGAAGCGCTGGCCAAGTTTGAAGAACTCTGCGCGGCCCAACAGGAGAAGAGTATGAATACTAAATATAAAACATTCAGGCCGGAGGTCAAGAGCGTAGACGTAGAGGATGGCACTATCGAAATGCTAATCCCGATGTCTACCGGCTCAATGGACATATCGAAAGAAGTTATTTTACCGTCCTCATGGGACAACGAGTTTCTTACAGCTTTCATGAAACGCCCCGTCATGGTAAGCTCGCATGATTACTCTGATTTAAGGAAGCAGATCGGCGAATGGCTGCAACTGACCGTCACTGATCAGGGGCTGTTCGCTAAACCCAAATATTACATCAACCAAGGCAACGAAGAGGCGGACTGGGCTTTTAACCTCGCGTCAAAAGGCATGGCCGCGTTTTCAGTGGGTTTTAACCCCATCGAATATAAGATAGGTAAAGGAAAGAATGACCCGGCCATAACGTACACCAAGAATCAATTACTGGAAATCTCCCACGTCATAGTGCCGTGCAACCAGGACGCCATGATGGCCATGCGGGGCAAGTCGGCGGACTCGGTAATCAATCAGCTAATCGAGGACATAGCCAACGCGGAGATTGTCTTTGTTGATGAAGAAGAAAAGGTGACGAAGACCGAGGTCACCGACAACACTATAAGAATTCCCGTCCCAGGCGAAGAGGGCAAACACACCGATCATAAAATCCGTACTATCGCCATCTCTAAAAAGGACGGCATTTCAGGGCTGTATTGTGTGGATTGTAAAAAGGTAATTACTTATATATTTGACACCAAAGACCACGACTGGACGAAGGCCAAAGCTGAGAAGTGGATCAAGGACCATACCAAACAGGTTGAGTTATTCGTGGAGACCCGCGTGGGCATCTCTGACTTAAAGATGGACGAGGCCATGTTTGAGTCTTTGGAAGAGGCCATTGAAAACAATCTCCACGGCCCCAAGAAAGTCTCACAAAAGGAACTGGAAGACGAGTTCGATTATATTCTTACGCTCTTAAACCAGGCCGACTCTATGAGCAAAGAAAACAAACAGAGGGCCGACGACTTAATGAATAAGGTCGTCGAAATGACCAAGCGCGAACCCGAGAGCGACATCTCGGTTAACGATAAGGTTCAGATCGCGCAAATCATAGCGCGCGAAATCGCTAAACATTATATATAGGAGGCAAATCTCATGACCGATGAGGAAATGAAAACAATCACTGACAAAGCTGCGGAGGCAGCCAAGGAAGCGACTATCAAGGCCAAAGAAGAGATAATCGCTGAGTACGAAAAAACCGTAGAACGCAAGTTCACCCCCGGCGCTGGTGTAACCCAGATCATAAAAGACGAAGGTGATCAGCCCTGGGAGAAAGGCATCGGCGAACAGCTCGGAGCTGTCGCCAAAGCCTACCGCACCAACCACAGGGACGTTGACAAGCGGCTCCTGGCCGCCAACGCCAAAGCAACCGGCGCCGGCGAAGCCATCCCGTCAGACGGCGGGTTCTTAGTCGCGCAGGAATTCATACCCAACATCATCGACAAGGTATACACAACCTCAATCGTGGCGGGCATGTGCTCTAAACAGCCCGTCGGCCCCAACTTCAACGGCGTTAAAATCCCGGCCGTGAACGAAACGTCCCGCGTGGACGGCTCCCGCTGGGGCGGCATCCGGGGTTACTGGATGGCCGAGGCCGGCACTATTACCTCATCCAAACCGGGCATCAGGCAGATATCTCTTGAGCTTCAAAAGCTCGCCTGCCTGTGCTATGCCACTGACGAACTTCTCCAGGACTCCGTCGGCCTGACGGGATACATCAACAAATGGTTCCCGCTGGAAATGGCCTTCAAACTGGACGACGCCATCATCAACGGTGACGGCGCGGGCAAACCCCTCGGACTGATCAACGCATCCAACCCGGCCCTCGTTCCGATCACCAAAGAGACTAACCAGGCCGCGACAACCATCGTAACCTCGAACATCCTCAAGATGTGGAGGCGACTGTGGGCGGCTTCCCGCTCCCGCTCCGTGTGGTTCTATAACCAGGACTGCGAAGAGCAGCTCGCAACCCTCAGTGTCCCGATCGGCACCGCCGGCGCTCTTTACCCGCTGTTTAGCTGGCCCGGCTCTCCGACCAATCCCAGCGAACAGCCGCGCATCATGGGCAGACCTGCCTACGCTATCGAGCAGTGCCCGACCCTGGGCGCAGCCGGTGACATCGTTCTGTGTGACCCGACCGAGTATCTCTTAATCGACAAAGGCGGCGCGCAGATGGCCACTTCCATACACGTCCAGTTCGTGACCGACGAGACGGCTTTCAGGTTTATCTACCGGGTAAACGGCCAGCCGATCTGGAACTCCGCACTGACCCCGTTCAAGGGCTCCAATACCCTCAGCCCTTACATCATCACCGCCATAAGGTCGTAAGGGTAATAAAGGAAAAGAGGTAAAAGAACATGAAATTAACAACTGACGAATTGAACTTCGTAAACCTGCTCACCCCGAAAGACAGGAATGGGGCAACCCACGCTACACCGTGTGTAAACCTGAAAGATTATGACAGCATGATCTTTCTGTTAAGTATGGGCACCATGTCCGGCACGCTTGCCCTTACTGTTGAGGAATGCAGCAGTGCCGCTGCCGCCGGCAACACGACCATCCCGTTCACTTACAGGGTGACCGCTGCCGCGACCCCGGACACCGTGGGTAATGACACTTATGGTGCCAGGACTGCCGTAACAGCAGCTTCACAGCCATTTGCACTCGGCGCGCTTGACCAGATGCTCCTGGCAATCGAAATTAAGAGCGCTGACCTTGACGACGGATATCCCTATGTCAGGTTGAGCATGGTAGCTTCGGCTGCCGCGACACTGACTTCCTGTATAGCGGTAATGAAACCCCGCTATCCCCAGAAGTCACAGGTCACGGCTCTCAGTTAATGACAAAGAAAAAGAGGAAGGGGGGCAAGTCGCTCCCCTTCCCTCCCAAACACCGGGCTATTCTTAGCCCAATCGAAATAAAAGGGGGAACCGCTCCCTCAAAAGCGAAAGCTACGGACGGAGGTAAAAATGCCTGCAACATTAGTTAAGTCAAGTTGGGTTAGTGGCGGGCTGGTATTCGACGGTGAAAAGCTCCCGGACGAAATACCCGCAGTCTTTTTCTACGGCAACATCGGCGCGCACTATAACGACCTGGGCGTGGCGGCCTACTGCGAGACCCACGTTGATGGCGCGCTTTCAGGGCATACTTACGGATTTGGCTCATGGATAAACCTCGACGCGGGAGCCGTAACCGGCGCCAACATCCTGACCCCGCAGGACAACGGAATCTATGACAACGGTGTAACACTGACCAGCACTAAGGTCATTGTGGGAATGAGAATGGAAGCCATCCTCGCTTCAACTCCCGGCTCAATGTTCCTGTTCAGCACCAACATCTACGCACAGGTGCTGACCGCCATGTTCGATATCAACGCAAAGGCTGACGTAGCATGGGCGACAGGTGCGGCCAGCGCCGGGGTCGGCAAGATACCGCTGTTCAAGGAAGCCAGCACCGGGCAACTCTATTACGTCAACGTGTATACGAGCTAAGCCATGGAAATAGAGGAGCTGAAGAAAAAGGCACAGATGTACCGTGGCATCGGGCTTCAATGCCAGCGTGATGCAATCGCTAACATGGGAGCCGCAGATGCCATTGACCAATTGATTAAAGAAATGGAGGCTAAAGATGCCCAAAATAAAACCGACTCCTGAACCCATTGATCCTATCGAACCTGACAAGTGCGTAGTTTGCGACGGCAAAGGAAAGATCAAAGGTAAGTATCCTTGCCCGGCCTGCAGCAAATAGTTCAACTGATCGCCGGGGATTGAGAGCAGGGGCAACGCCCGGTACGGACCCTGCATAAGAGGTGAACATGGCGTATTTAATAGGTGAAATTCAAACATGGATCGGACTGGCAGGCGACACGATGCCTGTGGCTACCAGTGCTAACCCTATATACCCAGGCTCAACATACTATGCCACTGATACTAAGGCGTGGTATATCTACGACGGCTCAACCTGGGTAACGGAGGTCTAATATGACTGTGTATTTGGTATCTAAAATTGATAAGTGGATTGGCCTTGCCGCCGAACGGACGGCGATCACCCCTGATAAAGTCGGCTCAACATTCTTTGCGACTGACTCAAAGGTAACGTATATCTGGACAGGCGCGGCCTGGGCGGCGATGTAATGCCAAATCCTCTCGGTTACGAAATCATCGCCATGAAAAAGGCGTGTGAAACGGAACCTTATCAACGGCAGGACTGCCCGGTGTGTATGTGGCCGCTGGAGAAGTCGGCTGACGGTATTTTCCACTGTCGGTATTGCGGGTGGTCAGATCAGAGTGTCAATATAAGGAATACACCAAAGCCATAGGTGAATAAATGAACCTTTATGCGAACGTAAACCAATTTAAAGCCGCCTTTTCACTCACGGACTCCACGAATGACGATAACTTCGTGCGCCTGTTGGGTGAAGCCTCCCGATTGATAGATAAATACTGCGAGAGGTTTTTCTACCTGTGGGAAGGTACTCGTTACTATGACGGCGGCGGGGTCCGTGTCGTGCTGGACGACGATATCTATTCATTCACCACTTTAGACTGTGACACGGACGGGGACGGAGTGTATGAAAGCTCTTACACTTTGGATGTTTCCGGGACGGCCCAGCCGGACGCTTTCACCTATCCTTACCCAAGAATGCTCTACTGGCCGAAAACACGAATTGAGGCTAACCCGTGGGGGCATTATGGACATTTCGGGTCAGGGATCCGCTCTGCAGTTAAGATCGTGGGAGTGTTTGGATATGGGAATGATTACCCGGCGCCGGCTTATGTGGACTCCGGGGAGACCGTTCAGGATGTCTCAATGACCGCTGCCCAGCTCACCATGACGACCTCCGGGATCACGTTGTCAGCCGGTCAGACCATTAAAGTGGGCAGTGAGCAGATGTTTATTTCGGCCTTCACCCCGTCCAATAAGACCGCCACTATCCAACGGGGAATCAACGGCACGACCGCCGCAATCCACCTTCAGAACGCGCCTATATCGGTCTATCAATACCCGGACGCCATTACCCAGGCGTGCTTGGTCCACTCAATGAGACAGTGGAAGAGAAGGGAATCAGCCTTTCAAAACGTAGTCGGGGACGTCAACACGGGAATTACCAATGTATATAAAGGTATAGACCCGGACGTTCAAGAGATTATAAAGGAATACAAACGCTCTCGGATAGGGAAGTATTTTTAATGGAAATTCAAGGTATGCCTGAACTGGAAGCCAAGATCAAAGATGTCGATTCTCACATCAAAGACAAGTCGCTCATAACGAAGGCCGCTGTGGTCTGCCAAAAACAGGCCATGATTAACGCCTCAGGGCGGCCCGGCCCGAAAGTACAGACTGGCCGGCTGCGCTCCTCGATATCCTATGAGGTCAAAAGCAACGAAGAGGCCACGGTTGGAACCTCAGTTTTTTATGCCCCTCTGGTGGAATTTGGCCATGGCCATAAACAGATTAATTTCATGCCGTTGGGCTTTGGAATGAAACACGAAGGCCAAACGCACGCCTATCCCTTCCTCGGCCCCGTCCCTGACCAGGTCAAAGACCAACTGGAAGGGGTATTTGTAAGTTTCGGCGGTGAATTAAAGGACGTGTGGAATGCTTAGTGATATTCGGCAGGCTCTTTTAACCGGACTACAGACAATCGAAGGGTTAAATTGTGCCTTTCAGATCCCGGCTGTGGTCAATGTGCCGCTCGCGTACATAAGACTCTCGGACACTAACCCGATCGAATATGACTTCACGGCCATGAACGCGACTTTAATTTACCACTTCCTGATTGAGATTTTGGTTAATAAAGGCGTGTCAATCGAACAGGCCCAGGACGACCTCGACCCCTATTTACAAAACACCGGGGACAAATCAATCAAAGAAGCTATCGAAGCGGTTGACCCGGACGGTTACGACACCTTAAGAGTTACCGGGGTCACTCATTACGGCGCGGTTACTTACTCAGGGATTGAATACCTCGGCGCACGATTGGCAGTCGATATCTGGGTATAGGCGCGCAGCGGCGCCAGATATTTGGCTTCAAGTTTTCCGCCCTCTTTAATTTTCAAATACGAATTCGGCGCGCATGGGCGCCACGGGAGGCCAAGCATGGCACTCTACCATGGCAAAGATTTAAGACTATATATAAATGGTTACGATGTTTCGCCCCTCGCCTCAACCGTGGGGATTAACTCGGATGCCTCGTTGTCCGAGTACGCTGTCGCGGATGGAGTGGACGCCTATCATTCGTTACCCGGAATACCTCAGTCCGACATGTCGCTGGAAGCGGTATTTGACGATAACTACATGGGGATTTTTAACACCCTGTGGGGATTGTACGAAGTAAACAACGTCCCCGGTGGCTATCCGTGCATGTTTTTATTCGGCTCGTCAGTGGGATCAAGAGCTTATGGCGCGGCCTATTGTGAGCTTCAATCCTATCAATGGAAGTCGGTCGTCAAAGACGTTAATCGATTCACGGGGAAGTTTCACGTTGACACTTACCCGTGGGATGAATCGATTGTAGCTTATCCCAAGACTTTAACTTCCGTGGATGGCAACGGGACGGTTATCAATAACGGCGCGACCTCGGCTATTGGCCTGACCGCGCAGCTTCAGGTCTTTGGATGCGGCGCCACGGACGCCTTAGTGGTCAAGGTGCAAACTTCCGCGGCCTCGAACTTCTCGTCCCCGACCGATAAGATCACCTTCACCACAGCCAACGGAATCACGGCGGAAAGGAAAACCACAACCGGGACCATCCAGCAATATCTGAGAATAAGCTGGGCAGCCTCATCTTATACGGGGACAACGTTTGCAGTAATAATCAAGAGGTGAATATGTTTGAGTGGCTAAAGAAAAACCCTAACGACAAAGTAAAAACTCAGGAGAACGTAAAGCTCGTCCTGCGAAAAGGAGACAACAATGATAAAAAGTAAATTTAGTAATCGTGAATTCATGCTGCCCAAAGACAATATCATCCTGGTACTTGAGCATCACATCACTGGGCAGAAGCAGTTTATCTACGGAAAGAATATCGTTACTACCGCGGGCAACGTGTTCTACGCCCAGGAAATATCAATCGGCGTACTGGCTTCAGGGTCACCGACTAACGCCTTTACCCAGCTTTATCTTTCAACTGCTGGACCCGTTACTCCTGCCGTCACCGATACCTACGCTACATTTAACTCAGGCCAACAGGCTGGGAAGGCTGTAACCGCTCTGTACCCCAAGACCAATGATGGCGATAGCGACAATACTGGCGCTGGCACTACCGTCCTGACCTGGCTGCATTCCTTCACTACTGGAGATGGTCCTTACACAGCTATCCAGTGGTGCTTCATAGCCAAAGCCGGAGCCAGTGGGACTGACCCGATTCTCAACAGTTATAAGTTCAGCGCGGCATGGAATAAAGATGCCAGCACTTCAGCCAAAATCTTTACGAACCACACCTTCCTCGGAAGCTAAAACACAGGTGCCTAATGGACTGCAATAAACAGAACGTATGTTACCTGGCATGGATCCATGACCGTGTCTGTGATTTGAAAGCCATCATAGCCTGTGATCAGAGTGACGGGTTAATGAAGCAGCAGGCGCAGAAGGAGTTGAACAATGCCCGACTATCTAATCCACAAATCTAAGACAGGCATAGCCAATACTGCCGAGTGGCAGGAAACGGATATGCACCAATTACAGAATCAGGCTGCTGGTGATATTCTGTACGCTGCTGATGGAACCCACTTGACACGGCTTGCCAAGCAGTCTGATGGTAATAAACTTGTGTTGGCCTCTGGTGTTCCTGCATGGGTATCAAGCCAACACGCACATGGGGCAGCGACAGAAGCGGCAGGTGGTCAACTTACCTCACCATTTATCAATGAAGCCGTTGCTATGTCGGTTACATCTACTAATTTGAATTTGGTGGATGATGCTAATTTTCTTGCTACCCTTTGGGGGCGAGGAAATTTTGTAACTTATACTACACTTGGTATAGACTGGACAAAATCTGTGACTGGTTCGGGGGGGGCGTATGGCTCACAAGCTTATACTACTGTAAATACTGGGATAACCAATAGTAGCACTTCAGTAGAAAGCATATCTATTTTAAATCTAAGAGCAGGGTCAAGTTTTGGAGCCTTACCATTTAGCAAAGCTCAATGTATTCAATTTAACATTGAAAGAAATGGCAGTACAGCTAATGCTATTGCCCGCGTACAACTTAAAACTGTTTCTACTATCGGGGCAATAGCGGACAAAGGGATTGAGATTCTAACTAAAAATCTTGCTCTTTATGGGGCAGGCTACGGTTCAGCCAGAGGCGAGGTTTCATTAGGTGTAACCATGAGCGAATGGAATACCTATGGCATTAGAATTATACATACTCCTGCAACACCGCAGATAGACTTCTATGTAGATTCTGGTAGTGGTTTCCCTGCTACGCCTAATGCCAGCATTACAGCAACGGCCAATATACCGCAAGCCGATAGTTCAGGCGCATATTTTGTTATTTCTACTGAGAAGGATGCGGTTGCTACCGATTGTTATTTGACTGTCGGGTGCCCGATATTATATTCGGCGTATTAAAGGAATAAATGATGAAGTACATAATAAAACCAGCTAACAGAATGTCTTGTGATGAATTAGGGGAATTGTTAGGTATAACAGTCATGCAAATTACTGGTTATAACGATGGGTCAATGGAAATTATAACCGACGAACCCGATGATGCAGATACACCAAATACTCAATCTGTCATAAACCAGATATCCGCAACTAATTTGCAGGATGAATTTCAAAAGCACCAAGATTCCATAGATGCCCTTTACAGCAACCTCAACCTCAACAAAACAGACGTAGTGACTAACTATGTCACCAATGTGAAAAATGTAGTCAATCCGATTAAGGAGAAGTGATGGCCTTTCCTGTAACCTTTCCGTGGACATTCGATGATTACATTATGGAGGCAATATCTTATCACGGCCTAAGATCATGCTATATGCCGCTTTTAGCTCAATAAAAGGAGGTCAATCATGGGACGAACTTATACTATAACATCGGTAAACGCAACGATGATAACAGCCGTAAACGTGCTGGCTGCTATCTATCCTGTCGCAACTCCGCCTGCTGCCGGCTCTGTGCTGGCAATTAAACGGGTGGAGATCAGCCAGAACGCCAACGCTACTTCAGCAATGGTGAGGGCGGCTCTATCATTGAGGACAGGTGGCAATCTGACCGTGGCTACCGTCACGCCCACACCGAGAAAGTACGGCGGTGCAGCTTCAGCAATCGTTGGCATAGGCGGAACGTTGGCCGCCGGTAAGTGCGGCATCACGGGAAGCGCAGACGCCACCCCGACCTATGTTGACATGATGAACGCCTCATTCAACGCGCTCAACGGCTGGCTGTGGATCCCGACTCCGGAAGAGATAATATACTTGACTGGCGCTGTAGCGTTTGTCGTAAGATTTGCGGCTGACCCTGCCACTTTGACTGGTTGGAACTGCAATCTGGTCTTTGAGGAAATTTACTAAGAGGTAGTCGATGCCTATTTGGTATCCACCGCCGCCTCAACAGCAGCAGCCTGTCCATATGCCCACCTGGGGAGAGGCTGTTGCTGATTGGATAGCATCGTCATTTAGTAATTACTATGCGGTGCTATCCCATTTCTGGGGCGAACCAGAACAGCCACAGCAAAGACAGACTTTTGTAACACTGGGAGTTATTACCGCTATCGTGCAATTTGCGGCTAATACCCTGGCCATAACAGAAGCCTTTGTACGCAGGATGTGGTCAGTAAGATTCCCATTGAACGCAGTAGGGATAACGGAAGCATTTGTTTGTAGGTATCGAGCTGTCAGGTTATCTACTAACACGATTGGTATAACCGAGGCATTGGTTAGGTTGGGCAAGTCGATACGTTTCCCGGCCAATACTATCAATATAACGGAAGCGTTTGTGAGACTGGCAAAATCAATTCGCCTGATACCGAACACCGTAGGAATAACCGAAGCCCTCACCAAAGCATACCGAGTAGTAAAATTTGCTGCCAATGCGATAGGAATAACTGAAGCCTTTGTCCGTATAGATAGGGCGATAAGGCTGGTGGCTAATACTGTTGGCATCACAGAAGTCATCACCAGAATTGACCGCGCTATCAGATTGGTTGCCAATGCCATAGGCATAACGGAAGCTATGGTACGTAAGGAATGGTTAGTCAAACTGGTCTCCAATACCGTAGCTGTCACTGAAGCCATAGCACGCAGATTACGGTCAATAAGACTGGTCGCTGATACAATCACTATAACAGAGGCTATCTTAAAAAGAGCGCGGGCAGTTTACCTGTCGGCCAATGTCGTCAATATAGCAGATAGTATTCTGAAAATCCTGTCTACAATCGGGACTATCGTCAAATTCGCTCACGATACTATGGCAATCACAGAGGTTGTGGTTCGCAGAGCCAGAATCATCCGGATAATATCCGATATAGTAAACCTTATCGAGTCACTCGTTAAGAGGCTTTTTTATTCCCAACCGGCTATTGTTATCCCGCTTAATAATCAATCCGTTACAGTCGCGTTTAATAACCAGGCCGTCACAGTGCCATTAAATAAGCAGTCGTTTGTTTTGAGGATAGAATGATCACAATTACGATTCCACAAAAAGACAAGGGCTATAATTACACCTTCACAATCACAGAATCCGACGGAACGGCTTTTAACCTTGCCGGCTATACCATCAAACTAAAAGTATGGCAGCGCGGTAAGCCCGATGTCCTTCTGGTCAACGGGGCTTGCACGATTGTCAACGCGGCCGCCGGGACATGTACCTATCTTTTAACCGGGACGGATTTTACGGCTGAAGGCACTTATCTCGGTGAGATTGAATTAACACAGACAGGCATTATTCAATCAACAGTAAATATTCAAGTTATAGTTCAAGAATCAGGAGGTTAATATGACCACTTCAGGAAAAGCTCATGGCAGGCTTCTAAACTTTCAACTCGATACTCAAGGCGGCTCAATAAAGGATATCTCGGCCTATGTCCAGGACGTAACCGGCCTCCCCGGTGACAGGGATGCGGGCGATATCACGGCGGCCGGAGCTGCGGGCTATTCTCACCTCATGGGGCTGTATAAAGCCTCAATCAAACTAACCTGTGTATTCGACGACACCACGGACTCAGCTTATGACGTGGTGAAGAGTTATCTCACGGATACTGCAACCAGGTCGTTTATCTACGGCCCCGCCGGGTCAACGTCGGGCTATGCCAAAATCTCAGGCGAGTGCCGGATTTCCAAGGTAGACATCCCTGCCAAGGTCAAAGACCCGGTTATCTTCACGGTTGAACTGATCTCCGACGGCGCGATCACAGTAGTCACATTCTAAAGGAGGCTTTATGTCAGAGTTTTTTCAAGGGAATGAAACTGTCCGGGTGACTTTTGAAGATGGCCAGTGGGCCGATGTCAAAGAGGAGCTCTCCCAGGCCGATCAGGACTACGTACTTAACGCCATGGCCTCAATCCAGGACGGCAAAATGTCCATGACGCTGGGGCGCCTGGCCCTGTTGGAACGGTCCGTCATAGCCTGGTCATTTCCTGACCCGGTCAACCCTGATAACATAAACAAACTCAGGATACGCTATCGTACTCGCCTCCTGGAGAAGATAGACGAACTCAACTCCGCCGCAAATGAATTCCGAAAAAACTCACCGAAGGCATCCACTTAGACCTTTATAACACCCTCTCTTTTGGCACCGACTTAGGCGCGGATGCCCGCCATTATCGGGCCTACCAAATTATGAAAGCCATGGGCTGGACTTATCAAGAATATCAATCTACCCCGGCACGAATCATCGAACAGGTATACGCCTTTATGAAAACTGAAGCTAAGACCTTAGAGGATAAATTATGCCAGAGCCAGAATTAAAGCTGCTCCTATCTCTTAAAGACTCTGCGAGTGCTGAGCTCCAGAAGTTTGGCGGCAACCTGGGCGGGCTGAAAGGCGCGCTCCAAGGGGCAGGAATTGCTATTGCGGGTTTCGGCGTGGCCGCCGTGGGCGCCGGGATAAGCGCGGCCAAGCAATTCGCCTCAACGGCGCACGACCTTGAACTGCTGTCCCAAAAGACCGGTATGAACACGACCACTTTACAGGAACTCGGTTACGCGGCGAAGCTCTCAGGGAGTGACATTTCAGGACTCGAAACTGCCGTCAAACGCATGCAGGTCAATATCGAAATGGGCAGCAAGGCCGTGGCCACGCTGGGAATCGATTTAACCTCTTTGCAAGGGTTGAAGCCGGAAGAGCAGTTCGCCAAATTAGCCGATGTTATCTCAGCCATCCCCGACCCGGCGGAGCGGGCGGCCATGGCGGTTAAAATCTTCGGAAAATCGGGCACCGATATGTTACCTATGATGGCCGGGGGTTCCGCTGGGCTTCAGGCTTTCGCCAAAGAGGCCCATGCCCTCGGAGTCGTCATGGATGAGACCGCCGTTAAATCCGGCGCAACTTTCCAGGAAGGCCTTGAGAAGATCGAAGCCCAGCTCGGCGGAGTCGTCAATCAGATCGGCGCGCAGCTCATACCCGTCCTGCAGCCGGTGATTCCTATGCTCATGGACTTGATAAAGACCCTTCCGATCAAGGAGCTCGGCAAGCTGATAACCGATTTGCTACCTCCCCTGGTGACCATCGTGGAAAAGATCATAAAAGCTATCCCGATGGACGTTTTGATTAAATTAGTTGAGGCTGTCCTAACTCCTGTCCTGAATATAATCGAGGCTCTTTTGCCGGCTCTCGAGCCTATCTTGAATTTAATCGGCATGATATTGACTGTATTGACTCCCGTTTTAGACGTGCTGGGTAAGATTGCCGGATTCATCGCACAGATCATCGGTTCCGGGCTGTCTACTTTATTCTCGGGAGGTTCGATAGGCTTCAACATGCCGTCCCTGCCGTCCTTTGCCGGCGGGGGTATAGTCCCCGGGCCCATCGGTGCGCCGGTGCCTATCCTGGCCCACGGAGGCGAAAGCGTAGGCAGTGGCGGTGGAGTCAATATCACCGTTCAAGGCTCGGTTATTTCAGAGCATAACCTGGCCGATATAGTTGAAAAGGTCATGTATAACCGTTCACGCTATCAATATGCAGGTGTGGGCACATGACGGTACAAATAACCGTTACAGTGGCCGGGACAGACCGGACAACCTATTTTATGCGCGAGGGCTTTCAGATAGACCAGCGCGTAAACGCAATAGGAACGGCAACAATAAGATTCGGGCCATTGACGTCTCCACTGGTCACGGTTGGCGATGAAATCATTATTTACGATACCCGGCTGAGTGCTAACATATTCGGCGGGTATGTCAAAGACCTGACGGTTGACTTTATCAATAACACGAACTTTTACCAAGAGTGCCATTGTCAGGACTACTCTAAATTAGTCTACGACACCACAGGCATAGACAAAGATTACAGCTCGGGCGGGTTGAATTACGAAGAGAGGGCGATAGTGCTTGATTTATTCAGCACCTATTTACCAGCCATAAGCGCGGGCGCGTATGTAAACACCCCGGCCCCGCGCGCCTATTATCCCGGCTATGTATGGAAGGATGCCCATTTAGATAAGTGCATGGGTGACTTAACGCGCGGCATTTATTCGGTGACTCCGGGAGACAATAGGACATGGTATGTCGATGCAAATAAAGCCCTGCATTACTTCGCTCAACTTAGCACCCCGGAAAGCGCACCATTCGGGTTGTCCGACTCTCCGAATTTAGCAACAACCTTTCCATATCAATACAGGACTTTGGAATACACAAACGCCATCGACGGCAGCGAGCGCATTACAGTAACTTGCTGGCAACCCGGCCTATCAATCGGGCAGACGTTGGCCATTACCAATTCCCCTCTTGGATGGAGCGCTAAAACCTGGCAGATAACGAACATCTCCACGAGTATCAAGGGGCTTTTAACGCAGTCAGGTTACGCGCTGGAATATAAAGTCACCCTTGGAACGCTCCCTATTCAGCAGGTATCGACACAAGCTATCGTGCCGAGCGCCCAAATGGTCAAGATGTCACCTGCGGGAAATCAATACATCATCGTGCCTTCCGGGAATACCGACCCGTCAACTTCACAAGGGGATTTTTATTACAACTCCACGACAGGTAAATTCCGCTATTATGATTCCGCCGGATGGCATGACCTTACCCCTGGCACGACTTCATTCGGCACCCCGGCTTTAACCTTAACCACAGCCAACGCAGCCGGGGCAGCTTCAACCGCCATAAGGACGGATGCTTCAATCTTAGCTTTCGATGCGACGGTGCCTGCGGCGCTCGGCGCGGCGGCTGCAGGAGCCGCGGCAGTGGCGGCCAGGCGCGATCATGTTCACCCAGAGATTACTGCCCCATATACTGATGTAACGTCCTCTCGTTCTCTCGGTGTTACATATCACAATACTTCCGGTAAGCCAATGATGGTCAACGTCTGCTGTACGATGACTCCTGATGGATTTGGTTTAATGATATTAACTGGAAAGATCGGGCCATCATCGGCAAATGTCTCCGTATCCTCACAGGGTATAAATATAGGTATCTCTGCAGTTTCGGCAGGATTGTATACCGTGACTTTTATGGTGCCCAATAATTATTATTACGGGGTTGAAAACCCGGGCGGAGCGGTAAGTTCTAAAAACTTCTGGATTGAGTGGACAATAGGATAAGGAGATACGCCAATGCCACTGAACCAGAAATTCTTAGACAAGTATGGCATATCTTATAAAGACATGAGCGAGGAAACTCGCTGGACGGTTTTAATGTCAGAAATATTTGATCTCAGGGAAGAAATCGCACCCGTGACAACTATCTGCAAAACAGTAGACCGCCACTCTATTTACTTTACGGCCTTGTGGATCTCCTTAACAACGATCCTTATCCCCACGTTAGTATACACAATCAAGGCGGCTTTTAAGTTATGACCAACTCAGAAGTCATCACATTGAAAGAGTTTATCGAAGCTAAACTCCACGCGCAATCTACACTGTTTGAAACAAAACTGGCCGCAATGGATAAGGCTACTTGTCTGGCAACTAAAGTGCTGGAGAAGCGGTTGGAAACCTTGAAGTTCATCACACCCTCAGAACACGACTTGCTTATTGACAGGATTACTAAGATAGAGAACTGCCAAGCTGCACAAGAAGGTAAGGCTTCGCAGAAGTCAGTCAATAAAGTTAATATCATATCCATTATAAGTTTGCTTGTGGCTGCTATATCAATCTTACTGCGCTTCGTGGTGAAATGATGCCACCCTGATATTAAATCAGTTTCAATTTAACCGTCTGAAAATCTTACATTCAGGCGGTTTTCTTTTTCACTCGGAGGTGAAAGGTGACTACTTCACAGAAAATTCTATCCATTGTGAGCGCGGTTGTGGCGCTTATTCTGGTACTCGTCAAACTGTACTGGCCAGCGTTGGCCGATCCCATCACGCAGATCAGCGTGGCAGTCGTGGCTTGTCTGGCCGCTATCCTGGCCGTGACCTATCCGGTGGCTGCCGGAATCGGCGCTATCATGCGATCCAGGGCTGCGGCTGCGGCTCCCCGTAAACTTCCCAAGGCCGGCGATACGGACGGCGACCTGAGCGCGTTAATGAACGCCATTTATGCGGATTGTGACGACAACGGGATACCTTACAAGAGCGAAGTGAACGGGCAAACGGTCATTGACCCTGTGCCTATCTCCCCGCGTATCTCTCAGGCGTTGGCTAATATGTGGAACTCAGTCAATGTATCAATGAGTTTCAAATTAGCGGTGCTGAATTCCGCGCTGGACATCTGTTCGGCAGCTTTCAAGGTGGTAACTAATCTACCGGCGCCGACTTCATGGCAGGAGTGCGCTGATTATAACGGGTACTGGCGACTCCATCAGGTAGCTTGCGCCGTCCATTCTGAGGGTTTATTCCGTCAGGTGTTAATGCCGATTCGCCAGGTTCTCAAGATCAAGGATTTGGGCGATGTCTAAATTATGGATTATCGGGCTGCTGGTTTTATTGCTGGCGGCCTGCGTTCCTTTACAGATCACTAACCCCAAAGCAACAAGCGATGACTGCGGGTGTTATTGCGTGGCATGGCAGACTAATCAAGATGCTGTCTGTAAGGTGACGTACTGCCAAAATGGGCTTTGCTATACATCTGCCCTTGAGCCTGAATATGGGACGCTGCATTACATTACTTTACCCGTGACTAATTTCTGCCCGAGGATAACCATAACAGCTATAGGTAGATACGGCCAGACGGCCAGTAAGGAGATACCATGAGAGTAGGCGGAGCATTAAAAGACCCACCAAGCGAATTGGATTACAGGGCGAGCAAACTACTCACTGGACTGGCGCCGGTTGCTCTACCCGAAACCTTTGACTATGTACTGAATCCTGTCGTCCTCGACCAGGGACAGACTTTGGAATGTGTCGCTTTCGCGTCCACAGGAGCAAGGATTGACGAAAGGACGGCAAAAGGTAAAACCGTACCGCCTTTCGATCCGGATGCCCTCTATAAGCCTATCGCCCAACCCGGCGGCGGCGCCTATCCACGGGACTGTTGCGACCTCATGCTGAAAAAAGGTATGCCTATCAAAGGTAAGGTTGCCGGGTGTTTTCTAAAAAAGACCACGTCTGCCTTCGATCCCGGGTACAAACTGGCGGCTTATTACCGCATTGATAAGAGCTTCACTGACATAATGGTAAAACAGATAATTTATACTTACGGGACTTTTATCATAGCCTGTGATTGGCCGGATAACTGGATGGACAAATTCAACGTATTCCCCGATCCGTCCGCACATTCCGATGGCGGCCATTGTGTCAGAGTAAACGGTTGGGACAAAACAGGATACGTCATAACTAATTCGTGGGGAAAACTCCTGTGGGGTAATTGGGGTAGAGCCACGATGCCTTATGAGATTTTCCACTCATGGGTGCTGCCGGACGCGGATTGCTGGAAGATCGTGGACGGCTCAGTTGCCGCAACTTCGTTCACTACCGCAACGGCTCTTAACATGACTCCAGTCTTTTCTTAGCCTTCCAAAG
>Ga0209777_10001624_pt1 | contig 31762 bp, 27 predicted proteins | sample FrelakmetHBP12HB_FD_187147 | JGI IMG/M metagenome (GOLD analysis project Ga0209777, IMG submission 187147) | Freshwater lake sediment microbial communities from the University of Notre Dame, USA, for methane emissions studies -HBP12 HB (SPAdes)... | ecosystem: Environmental > Aquatic >... | reverse complement strand
AGGAGATGGCCGTTCTTGGATTGCGCAAGCCATGCTTGCGCCTTTAAAAGGCTGGAGCATGGCTCCAGCACTCCAAGGAAATATCGCCCCATTATGAGGAAAATTCTACTTAAGTTAGCGCCATTCGTGACGGAGTCTATTTCTTGGAGGGAATTAGATGGCAAGTAAAAAATTCAGAATCGCAAGGGAACTGGTTGAGAAGGACAATAAAGAAAGGTCGGCGGCGCTGGAAAAAGATTATGCGGAACTGGGCGGCCGGCTCAAGCGGAGGGGGATCGGCATTGATGAAGTACTGAAGGGCGTGATGTCTTTCAAGGTTGCCGTGCCCTCCTGGGGGATGGGGACGGGAGGGACTCGTTTCGGGAAATTCCCCCTCCCCGGCCAGCCTCGGGACATATTCGATAAGCTGGATGACGCAGCCGCCATAAATGACCTGACAGGCGCAACGCCCCGAATATCCCTGCACATTCCCTGGGACAAGACCGATAACCCCTCAGAAGTGAAAAAATACGCAAAATTGTTGGGGCTGGGATTTGACGCCATGAACTCGAACACCTTCGAGGATCAGCCGGGGCAGAAACACTCTTATAAGTTCGGGAGCTTGTCCCATTCATCGGGGGCGGTCCGCGAGCAGGCCGTTGCGCACCATCTGGATGTTATCGGCATCGGGCGCGAGCTGGGCGCGAAAGCGCTGAGCATCTGGATCGGGGACGGCGCAAATTCCCCCGGCCAGACCGGTATCGGCGATTCGTTTGAGCGATATCTTGACAGCCTCCATAAAATATATCGCGCGCTTCCGAAGGACTGGATCATGTTTATCGAGTACAAGCCTTTCGAGCCTTCATTTTACTATACGGTGCTCGCCGACTGGGGCAGCGCGCTCATGGCGAGCATGGAGGTCGGGGAGCGCTGCAAGGCGCTGGTTGACCTCGGCCATCATTTGCCGGGGACGAACATAGAGGCCATTGTGGCCAGGTTGATTCGCGCAAAAAAGCTCGGAGGCTTCCACCTCAACGACAACCACTACGCAGACGACGACCTATCAGCAGCCTCCATTTATCCCTACCGTCTATTCAGGATTTTTCATGAGCTTATCCTCGCCGGGAAAAAACTCGGGCGCTCCTTCAGGCCCGCATACCTGATAGACCAGAGCCACAACCTCAAGGATCCCATTGAGGAGCTGATCCAGACGATCACTGAGATGCAAATAATATGGGCGCGGGCGCTTCTGGTGGATCATAAACTGCTCAAGTCGCACCAGGATAAAAACGACGTTATCATGGCCGAGATGGAGTTGAAGGAGGCCTTCAATACAGACGTGGGGCCTATAACGGCGATGGCGAGAATTCGCGCTGGCGCATCCATCGCCCCGATCGCCGTTTACAGGAAAAGCGGCTACAGAAACGAAAAAGCCAGGGAGAGAGCCTGAAAATGAGGCGCGTTACCCGTCATGGATGAGAAGGTTTTTCTGGCGATAGACCTGGGAGCGTCTTCGGGCCGGGCCGTGCTTGGCCGCTTGGGAGATGGCAAGCTCGCCATAAATGAGGTACACCGTTTCCCAAACATCCCGGTTGAAGCCCGCGGAGTTTTATACTGGGACGCGCTGAGCTTATGGCGCGAGATATGCGAGTCACTCCGGATCGCCTGTCATGAGGCCGGTGGCGCATTGGCCGGCGTCGGTGTTGACACGTGGGGCGTGGACTTCGGCCTGTTGGACGCAAAAGGAAGGCTTATCTCGAACCCGGTTCATTATCGTGATAAACGCAACAACGGTGTCATGGAGCGTGTCATCGAAACGGTCGGTCGCGAAAAAATATTTTCGCGCACCGGAATCCAGTTCCTTCCATTCAACACGCTTTACCAGCTCATGGCCATGAAAATGCAGGGGTGGCCCGAATTGGGGCGGGCCGAGACGCTCCTGATGATGCCTAACCTTTTTTCGTATTTCCTGTGCGGCTCGATGGCGAGTGAATTCTCCATCGCCTCGACGACACAGTTTTATGACCCGATCAAAAAAGGTTGGGCTTATGATCTGCTGAAAGAGATGGGGCTGCCGATTCAAATCCTCACCGAAATAGTTGAGCCGGGGAGCGTTCTCGGCTATCTTGAAAACAGGACGATTGGGATACCGGCGGGGGTGAACATACCCGTGATAGCTCCGGCGTCTCACGACACCGGCTCGGCGGTGGCGGCGGTTCCGGCGGACGCCGGGCAACAGGGATGTGATTGGGCTTACATTTCATCCGGAACATGGTCCCTGATGGGGATAGAGGTACCCCGGCCGATTCTTACCGAAGCCGCGTTGAAACATAACTTCACCAACGAGGGCGGCGCGCAGGGAACATTCAGATTCCTCAAGAACATTACCGGACTATGGCCGGTGCAGGAGTGCCGCCGGATATGGGCGTTGGAGGACAGGGCCGAGTCAGGCTACGACAAACTGCAAAGTCTGGCGCGGGAAGCAGAACAACTGGCTCGTTTCATTGATCCCGATCATCCGACGTTCCTGCTGCCCGAAAATATGGTGGACGCGATCGGGAATTTCTGCTCCAAAACCGGCCAGAAGCCGCCGAAAACCAGGGGGGAATATGTAAGGTGCATCCTGGAAAGTCTCGCCCTGAAATATGCAAAGGTGAAACGCGAGATCGAGGAAACGGCTGGGAACAACATCAGGCTGGTCAACGTCGTCGGGGGAGGTTCTCAGGACGACCTGCTGAACCAGCTTTCCGCCGACGCCATGGGAGTCCCCGTGATAGCCGGGCCGGCGGAAGCCACGGCCATAGGAAACATCCTTGTCCAGGCCATCGGCAGCGGGGTCATCCCCAATCTGGCGGCGGCGAGGATGATATCGCGTCAATCCTTATCGCAGAAGGTTTACGAGCCGACGAAACAGGTTGAATGGGAACGCGCCATGACCGATTTCGACGAAATAGAATCGAGAGGAAAGGCCCTTACTGATTTTGGATTTTAGATTTTGGATTGATCGAGTATTTTCTTAAATCCAAAATTGAAATGGTGATCTATTAACACTATTGACCACATACAGGTGGGCTGGCTTTGCGGCAACGTGGGGGATTTCGACCGGAGGGAGAGGCGGCTGCTCATGCTTGCCTCACTCGCGCCCGACATTGACGGTATCTTCCTGGCCGTGATGTGGAACCCTGAGCTTTTCAACAGTCTCCACCACACGTTTGGCCATAACCTGCTTTATTCCGTTGCCGTCGGCGCCGCCACCGCCGCGCTTGCGAAGCGACGCAGGGGAAAGATGTTTCTCATGGGCCTTCTGATGGTTTTGCTTCATTTCGTTGTGGACATACTCACCGCAGCGGATTGGGGCATTCCGTTTTTCTGGCCCATCTCTCACGCGCAATACAACATCCCCATTTTTCTCAATGTGCCAGATTCGCGGCTCGATGCGTGGGATTTTGCGCTGAAGGTCGTGGTGCAATGGATTTTAAAGGTCATGGTGACGGCGGGCACTGTGGTAATTTACATAAAACATCGCCGGACATTTATCGAGCTGATCTCATCGAACCTCGACCGTTTCCTGACCGATTTCGCCATCCTTCCGTTTCAGAGGAAGTGCGATGTCCCGGATTGCAAAAATCGGGCGCACTACCGCTGCAAGGAGACCGATTCCGTCCGCTGCATCCGCCACTGCAAAATAAATCGAGACCTGACCATATCCTGCAATGATTCTTAGGGGCGCGGTTTGCTGCGCCCCAACGCTCCATGCATCCGTGATTCATTCCAATCTGACCCTTAAGGGGGTTCACTCAAAGATGGTAATTGCCTGAGTGTTTATTGTCCGCTAAAATCACTCTGATATGTCAGACATCGTTCTTGTGCGGCCCCGCACAACCTACGGGGAATTATACCTGCCGTGGAATCTCATGTACATCGCGGCGCCTGTCATCAGAAAAGGGTATTCTGTAAGTATTATAGACCAGAACACCGATGCCGAATGGAAAAAATCCTTAAGAAGTGAAATTTCTTCGAAGCCCATGTGCGTGGGCACTGGGGCATTTACCGGCAGGATGATCGAGGGCGCACTCGAGGCCAGCAGGATCGCCCATGAGGCGGGGGTCACCACCGTCTGGGGCGGGGTACACGCCAGTCTATTGCCGGAGCAGACGCTTCAGGACCCGAGCGTGGATTATGTCGTTGTGGGCGAGGGGGATGCGACGTTTGAAGAGCTGGTTGATCGTCTTTCCGGCAGAACGAGCGGGTCTCCGGGCGACATCCTCGGGCTGGCATGGAAGGATGGAACGCGCATAACCGTCAATCCCCCACGGCCCCATCTTGACCTCGACTCCCTCGCGCCAACGCCTTGGGGACTCACCGATCCGGTGAAATATTTTCATGACCGGGGGCCGCGCGCTCCGCGATTCATGGATTTTTGCTCCAGCAGGGGCTGCCCCTATAATTGTGGTTTTTGCTATAACGTCGCTTTCCACAAACGCAAATGGCGCGGCATGAGCGCAGAGGTTTTTTTCGGGCGCGTGAAGGAGATGGTCGAGAGATTCGGGGTTCGGGGCTTCATTTTCATGGACGATTATTTCTTTGCGAACATGGAAAGGATCGTGCGGTTCTCTGAGCTGCTCTTGAAAAATAACATGCAGATCGTATGGGAAGTGCAATGCCGCCTCGATGCGTTCGATCAGATGAGCGACGAAATCCTCGCCCTGTTTGTCCGGGCGGGCCTGTGGAGGTTCCATTTCGGGGCCGAGTCGGGGAATCCCGGGATACTTGAGCTTATGGATAAAAAGATAACTCTGGACATGGCTCGCCGGGCGGCTGAGCGGGCAAGGAGGTTCAGGGTGGCGGGCTGTTTCTACTTCATGCTCGGTTTTCCAGGCGAGACGCCGGAAGAAATGCTCGATACTTACGCATTCATGAATGAGCTGGCTAAAGGGAACCCATACGTTATACTCCTTGGGCCGTACATCTATGTTCCATATCCCGAAACACCGCTGTATCACAGGGCGGTTGAACTGGGTTTTGTGGCCCCGACAACACTTGAGGGCTGGGCGGACACCGAGGGCTGGGGCGAATTCTTAAGCCCCCATTCACCCGCCCCCACCCGCTATTTCATGAACATCTCCAAACGATACTTCAGGGCCTCTGTAATCTGGCCGCAACTGAAGCCGCTTTTCAAATTGAGGATGGCGCTTTTCCGCCGTATGCCACGGGGGTCCGCCATCGAATGGGGAATACTTAAAGCGGCCGAAACCGTCCTCAGGCCGACTCTCACCAGAATCAACCTGCGCCGATGGGCAAACCGCTAAGCCGGCGCGACTACTGTTGAACACCTCGATATAAGCTGATAAAATAGCGCGGCGAAAGGAACGGACAGTGAAAAGAACATTTATTGCAATGGCGATCCTGCTGGCGGCGATATTTTTCACTCCGATCACTTTTCATGCGGCGGCGAAACCCCTCGCTCCCTCCCTCATAATCACCGCGGAATACACCCCATATAAAAGGCTCATGGAACCCGACCTTGTTGAGCTTTTCCGGAAATATAAAGTCGGGATAAACCTATTTGTGAGGAATAATCAACTCAACGACGACCTGGACCGCCTATATGGGATTTACGAGAAAGCCAATGTCCCCATCATCTTTCAACCCCTTCTGCCGATAAAGGACGGCCTCTACCTTAACAAGCGCTCGGTAGGGGTCTATCTCGATTACCTCGACGTCGTCTTCGCATGGGCCGAATCGCATCATCACAAGATTCAGGCGCTTATGGTTGACATCGAGCCGACCTACGTCGAGCTTGCGCCCGGGGAGCGGCCGCCCGGCATCCTGAAGGGCTTGAGCCGCCTGAGGAAAGACCTCGGCAGGGAATCTTTCGACGCCTCGATCCCGCAATTCAGGAGGGTTATTGATAAAATCCATGCTCACGACGCCATCGCGGTGGCCGCCACCTTCCCATACGTGATTGACGACAGAATGAAGGGGCGGCATTCGTGGGAGGACCTTTTCGGCGGACCGGTGGCCACGCTGGATTGGGATTTCCTGGCTATAATGATGTACACAAGCTGGTACGTAGAGTTCGGCAAGGGCATTGGTATGGACTGGGACGCCGCCCATTACCTTGCCTACGATTACGCGAAAGATATGAAAGCGATCTGGGGAGACCGGGCCGGGGTGGCTGTGGGGGTTACCAATTCCGGCCAGGGTCATGAGAAGGTCATTTATACGTCCGCGGCCCAAATTGCCCCCGCGATTGCGGCGGTCAGGGCGGCGGGGATCGAAAAAATAGGCATTTACGATCTGAAGGGTATCCTCGAATCAGGCGATCCGGAATCGTGGTTCAAGGTTCTATCCGGCACACCCCCTCAAGTTCCGAAAAAAGGCGCCCGCCCTGCAAAGAGAATGAGAAGAATATTCCGAACGGGAGGCAGCGTCATCGAGCTAATGAGATAAACTAATAATTTTCGATTTTGGATTTTTGATTTTAGATTGATGAGCAAGGAAGACAGTGGATAGATCATAGCAGACAGTAAGAAAAATGATGAGTAATGAGTGATGAATTGAAGAAGAGAAAAGCATCTTGTTAATTCATTCATCGCTCATCATTCATCACTTATCACTTATCACTTATCACTTATCTGTCCACTGTCTAGGCCAAAGTTCCCCTTGACGATAACGTGTATCTTATTGAAAATCAAGGGGTTTATTGGAAGAGGGATTTCCAGTTACTGGCTACAATTCGAGCAGTTCGAAGGTCTTTTTCTGGATTGGTGTTGGAGTTGTGATCTGGTTGAAGGTTGATGCTGTGGGGTCGGTTTTTATTCGGCAGCGGTTTTTACATTGGGTTGCGAGTTCGGCAAGAAGGGTTTTGAAGCTTTGAACTGGCAGGCCGTCATCTGTGAGATGGGATGCCTTTTTGAATTTCACGCTATCTGACGGCTTTGCGGGCAGAACGGGGTCGCGTTTTTTCCATGCCCTTTCCAACTCCTCGTCCTCGAACAATATTGGCGCGAGGGCGCTTCGCATGCGCCATTCTACATAGTAAGCCAGCATACAAATAAATATGTGTGCCCTGACCCTGTCCGGGTCGCGGTGGAATATGGGACGGATCAGGATGTCAACGCTTTTGAGGCATATGAAGGCCCGCTCTACCCGCGCAAGGCCCTTGTAGCGGCGCACCACGTCTTCAGCTGGCAAACGTTCCGCTGGCTCGCTGGTCCGAATAACGTAAACGCCGTCCAGCATCGCCTCACGTCGTATCGCTTCCTCGTCTCTCCCGAATTCGAAAGTTCCGTCCTCGATCGAAAGATTGAAATGCTTCTCAACTTTATGGCGGTTAATAACCTTGCCCACCTTCTTCGCTATCTCCACCTTGTTTAACGGCGTGGCCCTGCGACGCAAAACCTCCCGCTTGATTTTCAAAAGTTCCCTCTCGGTCGCCTCAATCAAGTCCAGACGTTTCCTGCGCCTCTCCTCAGCCATCAGAGGGTTGTAACACGCCACAAGCCTCTCGCCAGGATAATCGGGCGAACTGATCTCGCACAGATTCTTCTCGTCAAACAAACTCATCTGCAACGACCCGTTTTCCACCAGAGCCCGAATCGAATGAGAGCGGAGCGCCGTGATGAAGCCCAGCCCCGGATTCTCCTTAAGCTTATCTATTTGTGTTTGTGTTAACAATCCTCGATCCCCCACCATCACGACACGCTTCAGCCCGAATCGCTCCCTGAGCTTATCCACCTGATCCATCAGCGTGCTCGGATCGCCCGTGTCCCCCGAATAAACCTCAACCCCCACCGGACCACCATCGTAGTCCGTCAGCACCCCGTACACTATGCTCAACGTCCCCTTCTTCCTGTCGCGGTTGTGACCAAACTGCGCCAACTCGCAATGACGCCCCTCATAATAACTGCTCGACACATCGTATAACACCAGCGCCCCATCGGATAAATGCCGCTCCGAAAGCTTCTTCTCGATCAAATCCTGCCTCTTAACCAGCCAATCCATCGCCCCGTAAAGATCATCCTCATCTGCGTCGCCAACATCCAGTTCCTCCGCCAGCGTTGTCGTATGCCACATCCTCGTCGTCGCAAGCTTCGAGCACGGATGAATCAGGCGCTCAGCTATCATCCCGATCACCAGATCGCGCTCGCGGCATCGCTTCGAGGAGATTGTAGCGTCCAAGCCAAGCCTAAGGTGCAACGAGCCAGGGTGGGATACACTTGTTAAAAGCGAGCGAAGTAATTCCGAATAAGCAGTAAGGGATTCGTTCAAGACGAGAAGGCATAAATGCCTGTGAACGGGTCCTCCCTTAAAATCTGAAGAACGAAAGGAGATTATAAGGGATATGAGTTACTTTAACCACCTGAATCCCAATCAGGTGCGCCACAACAGCCACCAAACAGCCATATCCCTAACGAGACCCTTAATCCATCCGTTCAAAGCATTGCAATTTTTTGGTCTTCTGCGCTTATCGCCTCTATACCACACATAGCTTTTACCAGATTCAAGACCTATTGGTGAGCTATTTTTTTTGCTCCCACATGGGAGAAGGCCATAATTGTGTGTTGGGGGTTGACGCCCAAGTTAGTCGGGAAAATTGAGCTGTCGAGGATAAATACACCGAGGGTATCATGTACCTGAAAATCCGTTCCGACGACGCTCTTCTTGGGGTCGGGACCCATTCTGCAAGTGCCGAACAAATGAGCCATAATCATAGTGTAAGACCGGGGATCGAGAGGCGCTTCATCAATTTTGTTTATTTCGTCCTTGCCCAGCTTGGGGGGCAGCCCGTAAATGTTAGGAATGATATATTCGGCTCCCGCCGCCACCATGATCTCGGCGATCTTTTTGAGACCGCGCCTTAAATTATAAACGTCTTCTTTGCCCAGTCCGTATGAGATGGAGGCTCTCTTGCCCAATGGCCTTACCTTGCCTTCTGCCTGGCAAACAACAGCGCATCCAACGTTACCCATGTACCTGGCTTCAAGAACATTCTTCTTGAATTCCGCTCCCACTCCCGGAATTCTGGAAGATAGAAGATCAAGTCTCATCCCGAGGGTCTCGAATTTAACTTTCCATTCCTTGCGAAAATGCTCACTTTCCCATCCCTGTGTGGCCCCCTCCCACAATCTCACTTCATCCGGATATACGCAGATCAGGGCCTGGCCGGGGTGAGCGAAGAAATGCTTGCCGAGATGACCCGACGACAATCCTATTCCTGAACGCCACAACAGGCACGGAGTTTGGACAGGCGTGGCGCAAACCACTATTCCTTTCCTGGCATGGACGATCAGGCTGCCGCGCGATTCTCCGGTGAGAGGGTCCTCGAAACTGGCTATGACGGATCTTGCCCTGCCGCCCTTGACCTTAATCAGTTCCGCCCTGCAGGAGTGATAAAGCCTGGCTCCTTTTTCAAGCGACCAGGTGACGTAATTCAGGTCGACCGTCTGCTTGGCTTTTATCGGACAGCCGGTAAGGCATTGGGCCAAACCCTGGCAACCCCTCTCGTTGCGGGATATCACTCTCGAACTTATGCCGAGTTTGTTGGCTCCCTCGAGCATCAGCGTACTGTTTCGGCCCATCACTTGTTCCGAAACCGGTTTGATGTTCAAATCCGACTCGATGATGTCGAATGCCGCTTCGAGGGCTTCCCAGGCGAGGGCGTCACCGATGCCGAACTCACTGGTCCAGCGCTCAAAAACATCGTGGGGCATGCGCCAGATAATAGCGGAGTTGATGATCGAGCCGCCGCCCACGCACCTGCCCTGGATGACGGGAATAATATTTTTGCCAATGGCCGCGACCGTGCCGATCTCGCGAAAACAATTCTTCTGCGCGGAAAAGGATTTGCCGTCAAACTCATCTGTCCTTATCCACCGGCCTTCCTCTATCATTGCGACTTCATAACCTGCTTCGGACAACACTCTGGCCGCCGTTGCTCCGGAAGGACCAGTGCCGATAACCACGTAATCGGCGTCAGTAACCAGATCGCCTTTTGACACCCGATCGAAGACTCTGTCGCTCGTGATCTCCTCACCGCTGTTCAATTTCCGCTCCTCTTGACGAATTTGGGAGTGTCTTCAACGCCAAGTGCTTTCATTACTTCCGGGTCCGCGCCCCATGCAAAACAGGAACTCATCTTTATCAGTAGAACCATCTGGCGGATAAAATAACTTTTGCTATTATACATCGCGTCAAGGACTTTCTCTCGAGAGGAGGGATCGAGTCTGGAAAATCGCGAAAATTTCCGCGCGGCGATCATCGGTCCCAGCAATTCAATGAGCCAGATCGTCGCCCGAAGCCCTAAAGCGGTCAGTGCGGGGGTATAGAAAATCATTTCCCTTAGCACTTCCGTCGCTCCGGTTTCAGAGGCGGACTTAGGGATTTTCTCTTCCACACCAGGCGGAATCATGGCGTCCACCATCTTTGCCGCCCATTCCAATTCGAAAGCCCGCATTTTCATTACTTGCCTCTGTAATTACGTATGTTCACGAATACTTTTAAATTTCTCTGGCCTCAAGGGCGTGGAATCGGTTCCACTTTATCAACAGGCCCCTCCAGTCTAAGCGCCCAATAATCCGGCAGAGGGATAAAAACCGGCCCGATTTTGAAGATTTCCCAGCCGAGCAGAAGGTCATAGCTTCCCTTGTTGACCGCCACCAGAGGGGTGTAGCCCTTCGAGGCTGGATCGTACCAGGGATTGCCCGCGATGGTGTAATCCAGGTATTGCTCGCCTGACCATCCTCCGGGGAACTTGATTCCTTTGGCCGACTTCACCCGGTAATGGCCGAAAGCTATCTGATTGCCCTTGGAGTCGGTCATGGGTTTCCCCGGGCCTTCCCATCCCGTCTGCTGCATGCGTACGTTCCATCCCCTCAACTCTCCGGTTTCCGGTATACGGACGAAGGTTTTCCGGAAAGTCTTCCATAATATCTTGTTCATTATCCATGGAAGGCTCAGATCAATGCCCCGGTACATCTTGCCCTCGAGCGCATCGAGGTCGAGGGGATGGGCGTTAAAGATCACCTGTCTTCTCTGGCTGTTGCTCATATTGAGAAGATCATTGAGTGTAAGTTTGGATTCCGTCATTGTTTCCCCTTTCTCGGTATTGCTCTGTAATAACGACTATAGGGCTTTTTAAAGATTCCTGTTTTTAAGCTACCTGCCATTTGGAGCCGGTGGCATATATTCGGACCAGACTAAATTGTGCATTATTAACCAATTGCAACCAGATTGCTAGGCCTGTTCACGCTAAAAACTGCTTGACGTTGATTTGAGCGCTGGACGCAAATATGACCCTGTCGGACATAAAACCCTTTAAAAACTTCCTCGAACAGACAAACTATATTAAATTAAAGGAGATACCGCAACTGTCAGATAGATATTGTGTCAACCTTGTATGGTGCAATTGGACATGTATTTGGCATGAACGGGCCTAGCGAAATGTCTTGAGCCTGACTAAAATATTCAGGCTTTCTGTAGGCTGTTATTTCGGTAATCCCTGATTTTAGGGACAAGGATTGTCGAGGCGTATTGGCGGCATCGCGCCAGATGAGATAAAGCTGGACCTTCCGGACACCAGTATTTTTCGGCCTCGATGCCTTACTATGTGACTGGAAATTGGAATTGGGAATAGGGGAGTGAAGATGAATAAACCAGCAGGACGGATTTTGGCGCTGCTTATTTTGTTCTCAGTATTAATTGCTTCGGCAATAGTCGCTGCGGAGCCGAAATTTACCGAGGAACAGTGGGCACGGCTCAAGGCTGGAAAACAAGTATCAAAAGTTTGGAACGAGGGCGGCACGCAATCAGCGGGCAGGGGCTACGGCATCTTTAAACACCCTCCCGAGCTTATGTGGAAGGCGATCTGCTCTTTCGAGCTTTACGATGAGTTCATAGAAAGAACCACGGTAAGCGTATTGGTTGACGAGAAAACCAAGTATAAGATTCTCAAGGACAACCTGCAGGACGCTGATGAAGTCGAGAAACTGTTCAAGGAAATGAAGCCCGGCTACAAACGGAAGGACTCGGGGGGAAAATGGACCGTCTATTCCTACCAGCGCAACAAGCTTCCCAGGCCGGTCAGTGACCGTTGGGTGCTTCTGGAGATAACTCACGACGACAAACAAATGAGGCAGACCTGGAAACGTCTCGCCGGTAATATCAAGGAGGACTTCGGTTACTGGCAGCTTTATCCCCTTGAAAACGGCCAATCGCTCGGCGAAATGCAAATCCACCTCGACGCCAATATTCCGGCAACCAGTTTAATTACGGACTACGCCCTTGCCGTAAGCTTACCCGCGACGTACCAGTCCTTTGAAAAAATTGCCGAATACCTCGATAAAAAGAAATAACCCAGGTTTCAGAGATACAAAATTCATCAGAATATTGGGATACAGGTCGGTTTTAAAAATTTCAAGGTATCGCCCAGTTATAAAGAAATTCGAAAGCTCGGAATAATCTGCTCTTTCACTGTAGCGCGAAAAAAACAACACGAATCGGCTTACATATATTGTTAGAAAATTTACCGGATATCGGACTATACATAACGCAATTAATTTTTTCGCACAAATTGAAAGAAAGCCGCCCTCACCCCTACCCCTCTCTCACTGGGAGAGGGGTAGGGGTGAGGGGCGTGTACAATTATAATGTTTCCTAGTTGTCAATGAACATACTCAATTCGAAATGTGCCACCGCTTGGCTAGTCAAGCGGTGGCATCGGTGATCAGATACTACGACCAAGGCCAGTTTTCATCTGGATACCGAGGGGTGTGAAATTCAGGGTTGCAGTCCAGTGCATCAAACGCTCATTCGAAACGGCCTGCAGGAAAGCCGGATTTCTGGTTCCATGATCTGCGCCACACTGCGATAACCAACATGCGCAAAGCCGGCGTGCCAGACAGGGTTATTATGAGAATTTCCGGCCATAAGACATAAGACTTTGCGAATGCTCGGCAGATATGATAAGATTGACTTTGGCGATTTGTGGGAAGCGGTAAACAACACCGCCACCAAACGAGAAGAGGAATTGGCCCAAGGGTCGGAATCCCCTTGATTTTCAAGGCAAGCGCCCGTAGCTCAGCTGGATAGAGCGCCGGACTACGAATCCGTAGGTCGAGTGTTCGAATCACTCCGGGCGCGTTAATAAAATCAAGGACTTACAAGCGATTTGCCTGTAAGTCCTTTTCTGTTTATGCCGTTTTGTCCAGCGCCTGTCCAGCGTTTTTTCATTCAAGGAAGGGTTTTTCAAGGGTCAGGCAAGGAACGCACCCCTTACCCCTTGCCGTGTCATTATCGCCTGCCCTGGGGCATTTCTGAAGGCTGGACGGGGCTATTTAGTGAGAAGCGCTGCAAATTCGTCTTTATCATTGGCGTTCGGGGATGATACAAACAAGCGCATCCGGGCCACTGGGGACAGGCCAAGCTCGCCGCATATCTTCACTATCCTATCGGACGCCATGAGCGCAAGCCGGGCATGGGGGCTTAAAATCTCGTTTGTATGCCCTGCCTTGTTTGTCATCTTGACCGTCAATCCCTTTGAGTCCATTTCATGTAAACATTTTTTCCATGTTACAAAATTTTGGGCAAGTAGTCCGATCATGTAAACGTCGGCGCGTGCGAGTAGGCCTAATTGTTCAAGGTGTTCGCATATCTTTCCAAAAACTTTTTTGATTTCGCCTTCAAACCCGTCCGGGGGTTCCGGTCGGTCGGTCGGCATGGAAGGGTCATCCGTTCCCCTGGTTCCGCTGCCCCTCAATAACCGCAAATTCGGGTTTTTTGGTTTTCTACCTTTCATGTTTTAATACCTCTTTTTTTTGTGAGTATTTCCCCTTTATCACAATTTCGTCTTTTTGCGAGCGTTCCCTCATCATTTCGCCGTTTAGCTCCTCTCATAGAGAATTTAGCCCCCTCTACCCCATGGGGGACATCATTTCCCGTCCGGGGGGGACGGGTCTGGACGGGGGACTGTGGGTTGTGGTTGTAAGCCTTCAATCATCATCATCCTGTCCGATTATGGTCTGAGTAGCTTTTACGATTTCCTCCAGGGTAAGCGGGCGGGCGTCGGGGCCTGATACCTCGACGGCCTGAGTAGCCTTGCCGATTGTCCGGTCAAGCAGTTCCCTTATAGCCCAAGATTCCCCCGACCTGGCGGATTTAATGAGTATCTTGACAACTGCTTTTATGTCCGCTTCCGTGATCGTTTCCAACATAACGGAGCGAAATGCAGCCGTAGCGCGAGCATAGGGGTTGCCGGGGCCTCCCGGATTGCCGGGGGTAAATCTTCCCGTGCTGGCGTCGCGCCCGCCGTTATTGCCGTTTTTAGACGGACTTTTATGTTCTCTCATTTTAAGCCTCTCTCTCCCGTTTAAAATTAGCAATTAGCAAATTAGCAACCTCTCCCTATACCCCCCTCTGTCTATCATTCTCTATTTTCATTTTTATTACTTTATTATCATTTCTATTTTTTATTTCATTAAAAATTAGCATTTTTTAGCATCGGATTAGCACCCTAAAAACGGGTTGCCGTTAGAAAAGCGCTAATTTTGCTAAAAAATCGGACTTCATCCAGTATTCACGCGGTTTTTACCTCTTTTTGAGCTTGCGAAATTAACGCTAATTCCGCTAAGCCCGCTCTGGGAGAATATAGGGGCTTGCGCTCAATAACGCGCCGATCTATCAGCTCCTCTTGAATAAGGCTATCCAGAGCTTCCTTCAGTTCCCGCGCCCGGACGTGGGAGAGGGTCAATAGCCGGCTATGTTGAATCCCCGGATATTTTTGAATGATTTTTAAAACCTTTTGCTTCAATCGCATTTCAGGGGTGAGCGCCAGTTCCTCACTGTAAAGGTAGCGAACGCATTGGCATAAATACCGCGTTAAAGAAATGGCCTTTGACATTGAGCCGCTATCAATGAAAGTTCCAAGCCCTGAGCTTGACGCGTAAATCATAGCGAATTTCAGGCAATAAATACTAAGCCGGGCATAAAATCCGCCGAGCATTTCAGCATCTTCTAGGGCGTGAAGTTCATCTTCAAGGGAAAATGCCCATATCTCATAGCCCTTTTCGATTTGTGAAATGTCAAACTCTCCGGCTAAATCCTTTAATTTGCGCAAGCCCAAAATCAGCTTGTTCTTACCCTCATAATTAGGACGTTCGGGAATGGCGATTCGTTTTTCTTTTTTGAATGCAGGGACAAATAGAAACCGGGGGTAGAATCCCGCCCGGATGTCATCCTCTCGCATTCGTTTTTTTAGCCATTCCGGGGTTGAAGCCGTCAAGATGGAAATGGCCGGATTGTTTATCTCAATAGTGCATTGATTCAGTTCCCGCTTATACTTCGGACGGCAATCATAAATATCCGTTAAAAATTCCTTAGTTCCCATCATGTAAGAACGCTCAAAGGTTGAAAGGGCATGTCCAAACTCACTCCATGTTAAAAGCCCGACGGGGTTTGATTGAAGCTTTTTAAAGAGACGTTCCGGGGAAAATTCATCGGGCAAGATGACATTATCTTCAAAGGTTTCAAGCAAGTCCCGACCTATTCCAATAGCCGTCGTTTTCCGATAGAAGCTTGAAGGCCCTAATAGCGCCGTCCATAGGTTCGGGTAAATTCTTTGATTGCCAAAAGGGATATAAACGCGATTGCCAAGAGTTACGCCGATAACCGTCAAGCCCACAAACAAATGGTAGACAAGAGGCGCATCAGATAACGGCTCCGCATAGTCGAGATATTCCCGCAAAAGCCCGTCGCTGGGGAGAGCAGCTTGTGAGAGGGTCAATTTCACCGCATGTCCTTATTTAGTCTTAGGGCCTCGCAAACAGCCTCAATTATGGCAAAATCTCTCTCGTCTGCATTTGTTTCAAAAACCTGCTCACAAGGGCCTCGTATGGGACAACTGTTACATCTGTCCGTGGGGTTTTTGATCCATTTCCCGAAGCAATCGGGTAATTTTGATTTTGATTTCACCATTTTTTAACTCCCTGGCTTTCATCGTGACAATCGCCACAGCAATTTTTCGGGCTGATTTCCTTCGCCCGTTTCTGTAACCAGTACAACAAATCTTCTCGCCTATAAATAATTTTTCTCCCGATGCGGAAGTGCGCCGGGCCTTCGCCCTTACAGTCGAGATTCGCCAGATGGCGCGAGCTAACCACGCCAGCCAATAGTCGGTCTACCTGGCTTCGGGCAATGAGGGCGGGCAATTCTCGTTCGATTGTTTCAAATTTTTCGGTAAGCATGTTTTTGGCCTCCTGATATTTCAGGATAACGGATGATAATGAGGAATGTCAATATTAAATTGACTATAAATCTCGGACAAAAAGGGGGGGTACTAATTTGTCTTAGATTTTCGGGGGGATTATTGTTTCCGAGGACGGCCTGGGGTGTCTTTTCGGGCCTCAATTCCAACTATGGAGGAAACTCTATCAATAATTTTATGGACATTATATAGTGATAAATTATACTTATTTGCGATCCAGTTTCTGTTGCATCCATTGACTTGATATTGAATAAAGATAACAAAATTTCGTATAAGGTCTATCCCGTCAATGTTAATTTTTATGTAAGCCGGGACTTTTTGCCGCTTTGCATTGTTAGCCTTTTTCTCAATGCTATCCATGTATGTCTTTATCCGTTCATTGAATAAAGCGAGTGACCGATCATAGAAAATTGTGCGTGTTTCGTTTTCAAGATCATAAGACCCATAATGACCGGGGTCAAACGGTTCCGTTGAAAACTCCTGTCCTTTGAGTCGCATAAGGCCATAGAAAATTTGTTTTGGCGCGCCGTGTCCACTGTGCCAAGAGATCATATCAATAATAGCGCGAGTTTTAATCCAATCATTTTCGCATTCGTCTAAATGGTAATCTTTTGCCCATTTTAAAAGTGGTTTAGGAAAAGGGCCTTCCTGCTTAAACATATCCTTGCATAACGGAAAAACATCATTTTTTAGTGATTCCCAAACCTGGGGAGCCACTACATGCAAAGCCCTCATAAAATGGCTTTGGGCTTCCCGCTTATTCAAACGCGGGTCGGCGAGTTCCACATTGCGGACTTTTAATTTATCTAACTTCTTTGCCCTTGATTTCATAAACATTCTCGCTCTTATTTATTTCTAGGGCGCGTAATAATCCGGAGCTGGCTCTGGATAAGGCGAAGTCGGAGCCTTTTTTACTTTTTTAGGAATAACCGTTTCCGCAATTGCATATATGTCTTCTGAAAGGTAGGTCAGTTCAAGGTCTGCCACCCGCATCCTTTCTTCTTGTGAATACTTGCAATGTAAGGTTAGAAAAATCTGAGTTTCCTCCGTTTCCCATGCAGCAAAACACCCGTCCTCTGATGCCATGTCTACATAACTTCCGCACTCTGTACTGGCAGAGGAATATCCGTACTTGTGTGCTACTAAGTTTGCTATACCAGTATAGGCAGCAATCCATGTTTGATTCTTCCATTTAGGCCCGGTACCCGGAGGATGGAGATAAAAGGACGCCGTGCATAGATGGTTTTTATAGAACCACAATTCTGCTTTATAAGGATACTTGCCCATAACACCGGCAAAGTAAAGAGTTGCAAAATCACCACTGCTTCTCTCTATACATTTTTTCTTAAGCAAAGTCTTTGCCTTTTCAATACTCATCCCCCATTTTAAGCGTTGAAATCCTTCAGAATATTTATAAGTTAGAATTTTATCTTCTGATTCTGAGGCTGGACTTGTGGGTGGCTGCTCGTTGACATTATTAAAAGAAAGATAGGTAATATAATTAACAACTAAGACGCTTGATGGTGCAGAGCATCCGCTAGGATCACAAGCCGATACTCTATAAAAATATTGAGCTTTGCTTGAGAATACAACATCTTCATCTCGATATTCTCTAACGGTGGGCGCAACAGAAGCAATAAAGAAAAAAATACTAGCTTCCACACCCCGTTCGACTTTAAAAAATAAGATGTCCTTTGCTGGATAAGTCCAGGTTATAGTTAATTTAAACTGCGAAACAGATAAGAGCTTCAAATTATCTGGAGGTTGTGGAACTTGAGTTTGTGTTCCTACGGGTGAAACAAATAGAAACAATATAATCGAAACGATCAAAAAGAATTTAGCAAAATTATTCATGTATCACTCCTCTGCTTTTGCCATTTCTTTTTTGACTTAAGTTTTTTTGAACAATACCCCGCCCCGACGGGGCTTTCATGGCGAAATCTTAGAACACAATATAGGTTTCAAGCGTAATACTTGTACTGTGTCCCCGGTTTCCCTAAGGTTAAATTAAGCCATCTGATTTCTTCTTCTGCTTGTTTTCCGGCGCTTTAATGGTTTTGGATTCGTAAATCATTATCGGCCTGAAATTTCCAGTAAAACCTTGATCTTGAAATGCCGTATCGGGAGTATTTCTGATGATTTGTAAGGTAATTATCGTTTTTTCAAAATCCCATTTTTCAATAATACTCGCTTGCCCACGGATAAGGGCCTGATCGAGGTCGGCGAAATGGGAAAGATTGTCTTTATTGGATTCGTTAGGTTTTCCATACTTTTCGGTTAGGGCTGTCTCTAACGATCTGAATGTCTCGATAACTTCCCGACCCCATACATCCACGCCCATAGCCTGTCCTGCCATTGAGCCGACTTTTTGGATAGGGTACAAATCCATTTTATAAAACTCGTCGAAGTCCGAAAAATAGAAACGAAACATAGCAGCAGTTGCTACAGCCATATCGTTATAATAAATCATCTTGCCCTTTGAACCCATCATGCTTTTAAATGACTTTTCTTTGAGTGCCTCTTTTACCTGAGTCTGATTCATGCCCCACTTGGCCGTCAGGTATCCGCCCGGATCGTCTGCCGCCAATGCAATAATACCCGCCATAAAAATAACCGCCATTGCCAACTTTTTCATTTTTTCTTCCCCTTTTCCTTTTTTGGGTTTAGTTTGTTCATTCTATTTCTGATCGCATTACATTTATTTCAGCCCCAAAGCCCATAAGTTCGGCGTACTCATCGGCCTCAATTTCCACGTCCAAAGCTGTCTCACCGGCATCAACTTCTCCATAATGATGAACTACTAAAACATGGCCAAGCTCGTGGGCGATGACCCCTATTATCGCGGCATCTGAGAGACCCTTTAACTTAGAGTAAGCTAATTCTATGGTGTGTTTCCCTCTACGCCTTACAGATAACAAATACTCTGCTCTCCCGAATCTAATCCCTTTCTCTGCAAACGCATATACTTCAACAATTGCCTTAACCTGCTTTTTTATTATATCCCAATCTGAAAGAAGTGACCCATCTAAAGGATTCTTCCGTGGAATTCTACCAAGTACATGATCTGTTAGCTTTAGGAGCCGTTGGTTTTTTATTTCCGTTTTCATCATTTTAATTGAACAATCCCCAGCCCCCGGCGGGTTTTTCATGGAAATTCTATCACTTTGGTTTGAGGATAGCAACCTTGTTCTGGTCAATCTCTCCGATGCTTCGTTCAAGGGTCTTGACCGCTCCCTGTAGGGTATCGTTTCCAAGATGGGAGTATCTCTCTGTCATGGCAAGGGTGCGGTGTCCTAATAATTCCTTGACCGCATAAAGTGAGATGCCGTTTTCCACAAGCCAGCTCGCGTATGTATGGCGCAAGGTGTGAAATACTACCCTTTGCCGCTTGTCGGTTATCCCCTCATTCAAGCCAAGCTCATTAACGGCTTTTTCAAACGTGTTACTGATTGCCGCTATCTTTGCGCCGTTCCTATCCGGGAATATTAGGGCGTTTTTATCGCCTGTCCCGCGCCGTTTCAGCATTGCCTTTGCCGTATCGGTAAGGAAAGCCGCCCGCGTCCGGCCTGATTTCGTATCCTTCAATGTTAAAATGCCGCGTTCAAGGTCAACGTCGCTCCATGTAAGGTTGAATATTTCGCCCGCTCGCATTCCACTATGAAGGCTTAATAATGCCATGTCGTGAACGTCAAGGCTTCGGGTAGACAAGAGAGCGAGCAATTGGCTTGCCTCTTCACGGGAAAGAAAACGCAATCGCCGATTATCGGCTTTTTTAACGTGGGTAGCCTTTGAAGTGGGAGAATCGCCATAATAAAGATCGTTGCGCCGGGCAAAGTTGAATACTTGCCGGATGGTCGCCAGCATGTACTCAATAGAACGTGGGGCGCGTCCGGCTTCGGACATATTCTTTTTGATTCGTTCAAGCAAGAGTGGGGACACGTCAATAAGCCGTTTATTCCCGATAGTGGGGCCAATCCATAACTTGAAAAGTTGAAGTTCTCTCTGCCATGAACGCCAGCTTTTATTTTCTTTCGCCAAAGGGAAATATCGCTCCGTGAACACTTCCCCAAAAGTCAAGCTATCACGCGCCTCTTTTTTGCGCGATTCAGATTTCACCTTGCGCCGTTCCCTGAGAGTATAAGCCCCCTCTCCCGTGCGGTGCGCTTCCCTCAATTTCGCAAGGGCGCTATTCGCCTTTTGGGCTGTCCACCCCTGGGTTGCCCACCCCAAGCTCTCTTCACGTTGTTTGCCTTCAATCCGATAGTAAATTGAAAAGTATCTATCCTTGCCGACACCGTGTTTCCGGGTGGGGTGTTCACGGTATCTTACCCCCTGAAAAGCGGCTTTTATCCACTTCATAAACTGTCCCCTTTCTGTTACCCCATTACATTTTGTCCAGCGCCTGTCCAGCGTTTATATGTGAAATGGGGTGTTTTTGAATGAATCCTAATGAATATAGAATAGCGAAAAAACTTAATGATGTCAAGTGGTTAGGTAAATTAAATGAAATGCAGTGAAAATATAATAAAAGGACTACGAATCCGTAGGTCGAGTGTTCGAATCACTCCGGGCGCGTTTATATTTCAACTACTTACACGTCATATTAAATATGGCTCTTTCCCGGTGCTACCATGGTGCTACCCTTGGCAAGCCCTATAAGGCGGGTTTTTTATTCGCTCTGAACCCCGCTTTCAACCTTGTAATACCTGCTCTTTCCGGCTTTCTATCGGGAATCCGGCAAGAATGAATCCTTATTTGCTGGCTGGGTTAGGTTTTGAGTCCGCCAACGTTTCCAATGGTCATTCCTACCAGCGCTTCTCATACTTTGGCCCGGATATTGGCGGAGGAATGGATATTTTCTTCGGAAATAATCGCCGCTGGTCGTACGGCGCCCAAGTGTATTATCACTGGCTCCAGGCTCATGAGGCAGAGCTTATTAGGCCAAGGGGGAACATATACACAATAGACATCCCTGACGGGGTTTTGTTCTTGACCTTGAACCTGTCGCACACCTTCCGGCTAAAAATAAAAACAAAGAGACAATAGGAATTTTGGGTTTTAAATTGGGGATTTTGGCTTGAAGAATATGCGTAATAAATCTAAAATCGAGTTGAGAGGGAAAAGGCGTTGCTTTTTTTCTAATTCTCAAGGTCTTTTTCACAAGCCATTCGTTAAAAGCAATAAGATCAAATTCAAACCCATGTACTGGAGGAACTGAAAAATGAAAAAATCCGGGGTAAAATTAATGGCGCTGCTTATCCTCACTGTTTCAATTGTCTCAATCGCCTGCAAGAAACCCGGCGCGGCGCAAACTAAAATCCCCATCAAACCGATCGTGACCGGTGGAAACCTTTCGGCGCAATTCGCGGGTTATTATGAGCCAGTCAAGGTAGATTTGATTCCCAATGTGCCCTCTTACTCTCTTCCCCTTTCAGGGAACAATGTCCAGAACCTGAGCGATGTGAGGGGGAAAATTCAGGGGCCGGAGGCGGTCTGGCAGAAACTTTTTCAGAACGGTTTTTCCAGCGCTTCATTCGGACGCGAAGAAGACATAGCGGCTTTCTATGAAAATATCAAGACAATGGAAATTCCCGTTTTTGTCACCAGCGATTCGGTGTTGCATCTGTATCACATCCAGTTTGACGAGACGCTTCGTGAGATAGAGGAACGGGAGTTTTATCCGCAGCTCAAGGCGCTGACAGCGGCTTTTCAGGAGGAAATGAAAAAGCGCTGCCAATCGAGCCGCGGAATTGAAAAGGAGGCTTTCAAGAAGGGGCTGGCCTATTTCACCGTTGCCCTAAATCTGCTCGATCCATCAGCGGCGATTCCCGGAGATGTGAGAAAGACGGTGGAATGGGAACTAAAAAAGATCGAGGAACATTCCGGATTCCCTTCTTCCGATGAAGCCGAAAAGAACGCCATATTCGCGTACGCGGAGGATTATTCGCAATATGTGCCTCGGGGGCATTACACACGCAGCGAGGAATTAAAGCGATATTTCAAGGGCATGATGTGGTACGGCCGGTTGACCATGTTGATCAAGGGCAATGAAAAGCATGGCCCCTTTGCCGATGCGCCGGCACTCATAAGTGTTGAAGAGGCTGAGAAACAAACCATACTGGCCGCATCCGTAGCCGCTCTCCTCGGAGAACTCAAGGCAGACGGCCGCCCCTGCTCGGAAATATGGCAGAGAATTTACACCGTCACGGCATATTACGTCGGATTCGCCGATGATCTCACCCCCGACGATTACCTCAAAGGTTTGAAAAATATTTTGGGAGATACATTTTCTCCCGGCGCCCTCGCGGACCCGGAGACGCTCAGGAAATTTCAATCCCAGATCGCCCAGATGGCCCAGCCGGCCATCTACAGCGGCACGGGAAGCTCGGGAGTCAACCTGGACATGGAGCGGGGAGGGGTCATGAGCGCGGAACAGCTCGAACGGATTCTGGGGAAAACTCAAGGCTTTAGGATGATGGGACAGAGGTATGTTCCCGATTCTTACGTCCTCGGGCAGCTCGTCGCGCCGGTGACAGGCCTCAAGGGGGGCGGAGATGGTTTTACGGCAGTGTCCATACCGGATGTGGGTACCGTGCGGGCATTTCCGCGCGGGCTTGACGTTATGGCTGTACTCGGCTCGGAACGCGCCTTGAAAATTCTCGAACAGGCCGGCGACGCAAATTACGAGCATTATACCACTCGCCTCGGAGATCTCCGCCAGCAGTTCGGAAAAATAACGACGGCGGACTGGAACCGCAACCTCTACTGGTCGTGGCTTTACGCGCTGAAGGGGCTTATCGAGCCGGTTCAGGGCGCTGGCTGGCCTTCTTTTATGACCACAAACGCATGGCGCGACAAACAGCTCAACGCGGCCCTCGGGTCGTGGTCCTCGCTGCGCCACGACACCATACTATACGCCAAACAAAGCTATACACCGACCATAGAAGCGACTTCCGCCAGGCCTGAACCACCGCGGCCCAAACCGGTTGTCGGCTACGTGGAACCTGTGCCGGAATTCTATGCGCGCCTGGTGGCGCTCACCATGATGAGCGAAAAAGGCCTCGATGCGATGAAGGTGCTCGACGAATCATCAAAATCGAGACTGAAAGCGCTTGAGGATATTCTCGCGCGCCTTCAAAAGATTGCCGAAGTGGAGCTTAAGAATCAGGAACTCACCGAAAACGATTATCAATTTATAAGAAATTTCGGCGAGGAGCTTACCGCCGTTGTGTCAGGGGTCGGAGCAACTGCGCAAAAGACAACACTTATCGCAGATGTTCACACGGATCAGAACACAGGCAAAGTTCTCGAAGAAGGCACCGGATATATCCGCCTGCTGCTCGTGGCATACAAATTGCCGCAGGGGCACATCCTGATCGGCGCGGGACCCTCTTTCAGCTACTTCGAGTTCAAACACCCAATGAGCGACAGACTAACAGACGAAAAATGGAGGGATATACTCGCGGGAAGCAGCGCACCGTCACTGCCGGACTGGACGCAAAGCTTCGCTGTTTTCTAGGCAACTCATTCAACCCGAAAAAAGAAGACAGTGAGCAGTAGACAGCAGACAGTTAAAAGAATCTCTCAAGTTGCTATTTCTTACTATCAACTGTCAACTGTATACTGTTTACTGTCTACTATCCACTGCCCGCTCCTCTTCAGTTTAAAATCCTACCAAAAGGAAATTCATCCAATAATCATCTTGAAATGAGTGGACAAGAATAAATAACCGGGCTAAACTGACACCGAAATGCGCCACGTCTCTGGACGGCTGCGTATTGTATTTTAAGCCGACGAGGACAGGAGTTTTTATCATGGATTATCAAACAATTACAGTTAAAAAAGATGGGGCGATTGGCGTTCTTACGCTTAACCGTCCGGAACGCTTGAACGCTATCAATTTCCCGATGCGGGATGAAGTTAAGGATTTTTTCACCGCATGTTGTAATGATCTGGAAACAAGAGTGCTCATCATGACCGGAGCCGGTCGGGGCTTTTGCTCGGGATTGGACATGAAAGACGCCGGCATTATAAATCCCCAGGGCGGATACAGCCCAAAGCAGGCTTACGAAGCCCAGAGATCCTACTCAGACATTATCCTTCTGATGCGGCGATGCCCTCAGCCGATCATCGGCGCGATAAACGGCGCTGCCGCGGGAGTGGGGTTTTCATTTGCGTTGGCCTGCGATGTTCGCCTGGCTTCCCCTGAAGCCAGATTTTCAGCCGCTTATATAAACATAGGCGTGGGCGGCGCCGATTTGGGGTCGTCGTGGTTTTTCCCGCGGGCTGTCGGGACGGCTAATGCGGCGAGGTATCTGCTTACGGGCGATTTGTTTGACGCAAATGAAGCTTTGAGAATTGGTATGGTTCAAACAATCGTGGAAAAAGACAGGCTTCTGGAACAATCAATGAAGCTCGCCACGGTCATGGCGGGAAAAACACCGCTTGGATTGAGGCTGACAAAAGAAGCGCTCGATCGTAACACAGGCGGCATGACACTCGAAGACGCTATTCGCCTCGAAGACCGCAACCAGGCAATGTGCATTGCGCAGCTTTTATCATCAAAATAAATTGCGAAAGTGAGCCGATTTAGATGAGAGGGTCAAGCAATATTCAAGTAAGAATTTTAACATGGCTGATGGATTTTCTTGGGCGACACCCGATTCTTACCGCAACATTTCTGCGGCCTGTAGCAAACGCGCCATTCCTTTCAAGAAGGCTTATGGTGCTGCCCAGGGCCTTTATGGGCTCTACCGCTTTTGAAATACACGATGTGGATATGGAAAACGGCCGTATTGGCATCGGCGGCGTGGAAGAGATCATGGCGGGGGCGAAAATCATCCATCTGCTGCATACTGTTCTGGCGGAGCGTCTTGGTGAGGAGGAAAAAAACAAGGCCCTTTACGAGATGGGCATGAGCCTTTGCAAGTGGGAGGTAAGCCAGGCGCTGGAACACAAAAGGTGGGCGCCATCCGTGCTGGTTCCATTGATTTTCAACAGCCGGATTTTAGATGAAGTGCAAAGTGATCCCCTCATGGGACGATTTTTTCAGAACGTTATGAATATGATGTCCCGGCTTATCACCGATGAGGGAGGTTGGGGGCATCTGGAGTTTGATCTCTCCACTATGCCTTTAAAAGTTATATTATCCAACTCTCAAGAAGCAAGATGGCTTGGGAAATCCGACAAAACGGTTTGCCATTTTTACGCGGGCATAGTCGCCGGATACGCAAGCGCCATTACCGGAGAACCTTTTAAATCGCGGGAAGTCGCTTGTAAAGCTACGGGCGCAAATAAATGCGTATTTGAATTAAGTCGCTTGAACGCCCGATGAAAAATTTTCCATGGTGGACATCTCGCTGAGAGTCCGGGGCGCCGATATTCAGCATTGGTATTCAGTGCGTTCAATCAATTCCTGTTGCATGTTTCTATTTATCTTTGTGAAATATGCGTTGTATCCTGATATTCTAACGACGAGCCAGCGATAATCGTCGGGATTCGCCATGGCTTCTCTCATCGTATCGGTGGATACCACGTTGAATTGCCATTGCATCCCGCCGAGATCGAAATAAGTTTGAAGATAACTTGTGAAATGATCCAGTGTTTCTGCGTGCGTGTCCCCCCTGTGAGGCAGAAGTTTTACATTGAAAGCAATATTATTAGGCATCTTCAAGTGATTCAGGCGCGCGATAGTTTGGATATTAGGGACTAACTGATCCGTTGCGCCGGGCGCAGGAGTCAACCCGGGTGTAAACGCTTTCCCCTTTTTCCTGCCCGAAGGCAGTGCGCCGGATAACATCCCGAATCCGACGTGGTAGCTTATGGACCAGTACCCCGGCCAGTATTTCCCGCCCCTGTAATTATCATGGGCCTGATACACGTCGTAGCAGAAATCCATCAAGTCCTGCGCTATTTCGTTCGTCTCCTCATCGTCGGAACCGAACTTCGGTATCTTCCCTATCTTGCTCAGCAACACGTCATCGTTGTCAAAATCGTTCCCAAGGGCTTTCAGCAGGGTCTTGAAATCCAGCTCTTTTCGATCGTAAATCAACTTCTTTATGACCATAAGGCTGTCTATAACGTCCGTTATGGATACCAGCGCGACTCCGGAGGAATTATAAACAGCGCCGCCGTAAATTATATCTTTTCCCTTATCCATTGCGCCTTTCATCATCGAGGACAAGAGCGGCGTGGGATGTATGGCCTGGTGGGAGTATCCGAGGTAATTATTTATTTCAACGGATTTATCCGCCAGATACTTGAGTTGTGTTTTGTATGCATTGAGAAAATCCTGGTAAGTGGGGAAAGCGGTAAGCGCGTCCCCAGTCTCAGGGCCTATCTTTTCCCCCATAACGGGGTGCACGCCGTTGTTCAGCGCCATCTCGAGAGGCGCCACCATGTTCAAAAGCATGCAGTTGGTATGTCCGTAATGCCTGCCGGTGATTGTAGGCTCGACACACCCTGATGCGCCCCAGTCCCTGGCATCTTCAATCGCTATGCCCTGATTTACCAGTGCCTCGATCATCTTTTTATCGTTATGTATGATCGGCGATGCGCCCATATTGACATTAACTTCGCAAAGACGCCTGAGATATTCCTTTGAATTGACGTTGGCGAAATATCTCGCGTTCATGTTCGGGTCCTGGAAACACAGCATCTCGGCGGCCTTCAACACGATATACGTCATATCGCATACGGCGTTATTGCCCTCGCTGTCTACTCCGCCAACGGTCACCGTGTCGTCGGATGAGCTGCCGCCGAATAATTTGTTCCCGACATCAGGCACCAGAGGGTCATGATCGTTCAATTTGATAAAGAAACTCCCAACAAGCTCGATTGTCCTTTTAATTATTTCTTCCCTCTCAACGTCGCTTTTTGATTTTGAAACATCGGCGACAAACAGCGGCTGAAGCAATTGGTCAAGTCTTCCGATGGATAACGCCGAGTCTGCGTTTTCGACGTGAAGACACGTGAAACTGATCCATATCGCCATCAGCGCTTCATGCACTGTTTCCGCCGGATTGGCGGGGACTTTCGCGCAGATACGCGATATTTCCTTTAATTCGGCGATTCGCCCGGCATGTTCGGGCATGCCGGGGCCCAGCGAATCGGCGACCCGGATGGCCTCTTCACTCAAATTCCGGGCATATTGCAAAACGCCGTCAACGGCGATCTGAACAGATTTATAGAATTTCTTCTTGTTGCTCGAATCGCTCTCCTTTTCCTTATTTATCGCCTCACTTTTCGTTTTTTCGAGTCCTTCATAAATTACTTTTTTGAAGTCTGGAATGGTGTGCGAAATGGCGTTGGTTTTCATCATGAAGTAGAGGACAAAACGCTCCTCCAACTGTTGCGACACCGGATTGTTAAACTTATTACGACAATATTCCCTTACGTTGCGATCCATCCAATATGGGAATACCTCAAAATTCAATACATTGGCGTCCTCTTCCGAAATATCGTTCGGATTGAGCGCGCGCTTGCCGATGGTTCTCAACTCAGGCCAGACCAGAGTGCCGATAAATTCCGGATATATGGGAACGCCGACTTCTTTGGACGTGGTGGAACCTGCCAGCAGGTGCTTGTCATGTATTATCGGCTTTTTGTTTACCATTACATATCTAGCCGCTTCGGCCTGCCTTATGCCCGCATCCATCGGATTTCCCGCGCCGTCAACCTCAAACCCGTTTTTTCTGTGATACTCGGTCACAAGACGCGCCCTTTCCGAACATATCGCCGGTTTCAAAGAGAACCGCCTGTTTTTCAAATATTTCAGCCGCGGGAAATCATCAATGGAATATTTGCCCAAATAGGGATCATCAAGAATCCGGACCTCATCCACCTTTCTGTTTAATTGTTCGTTCTCATATTTTCTCTTTTGGGGGTTCTTATCTATGTCACCTATCGGATGAGTGATCCGGTTTTGCTGGCCATTATAATCCTTTATCCTGTTTCCTTTGATAACGCTGGCCAGATATGAGAATTTTGTAAGGTAGGAACTGTTGCCGTTATAGGACATTTCGTTCGTCAGGAGATAATCGAGAGATTCTTCAGGACTCTTGTTGTAAATTCGCGCAAGCGTCTCTTTGTCTTTATAAAATACCGTTACATTGGGGTTTTCGATGAGTCCAAACCCGGACTTCATGAGGCCATTGTCGAATATCACAAAAACATTAACCGATCCGTCGCGGGTTTTGAACTGATACCTTGCATTGAATATATAGCCGGTTTCTTCATTGTATATTTCTTTCCTGAATGACTTACTGAATTTGAACGCAAGTCCGAGCAGTTTCAATGACAACAGGAACATGTAAACGGAAATCGCGGTTCCTATTTTATTCAATTTCGCCACCTCCGGATCGGATGCAGTAGGGGCGACTGGCCGGTCGCCCATACAATTCGTTAATCGTGTTATGATCAAAAATATATAATATCCAGACCATAGTATCAAACAGGCGAACAGTTGACAGAAGGCGGTGGAGAGTGGACAGTAAACATCGGATCGGCATTTTTAATTGATGAGTGCAGACAAGGGGTTTAAACCCCTTGTCTGTCTACATTGATTTTGGATTTTGAATTTTCAGAGCATTCTCTTCAATCCAAAATCCGCAATCCAAAATCCAAAATTGGGAAAGGATGCGTTGCGATGACCTATGACGAGAGACCCTGGCTGAAGTTTTATGACAAGGGAGTTGATCCTGACATCTCCATTCCCAATGAGTCGTATTTTAAAATGATCGAGGACAGTTTTTCCGATTTTGCAGAGAGGCCTGCGCTGCATTTTATGGGCACGACGTTGACTTTCCGGCAGGTGGACGAATACTCGCGCCGCTTTTCCACATTCCTTACCGAGATCGGATGCGGCCCTGGCGACATCGTAGGGATCAACTTGCCAAACATCCCCCAGTACCTCATCGCATGCGTGGGGACTCTGAGGGCGGGATGTATCGTTTCCGGCGTGTCGCCGTTGTTGACCGGAAAAGAGGTCGCTCATCAGCTCAATGATTGCGGCGCGCGCGTGCTTGTGACGCTTGACGCCATCTTCGAGCACAGGCTCGGCAAATTATGGGATGGTGTTTCCCCGAAGCTGAGCCATGTCGTTGCGGCCGGCCTCGCCGATTTCATGCCCTGGCTAAAACGCAACCTCGGCAAACTCCTCAAGAAAATCCCCTCGGGAAAGGTAAGCTCCATACCCGGCAAGACCGTTATCAGCTTCAACGATTTGCTTGCGACCTACCCGGACAGGGCGACAAAAGCCGGTATTGAGCTTAATGACACATGCCTGATCCAATACACGGGCGGAACGACAGGTTTGCCGAAGGGCGCAGAGCTGACACATAGAAACATGCTGGCAAACGCCTGCCAATTTAAACAGTGGTTCGATATCCAGCGCGGCAATGAGGTATTCCTGTCGGGATTTCCCTTTTTCCATATAGCCGGTCTGGCTGTAGGCATGATAGGCCTGGGCATGGGCGGCACGCAGATTCTCATTCCCGACCCGAGAAACACCAATCACATCTGCAAGGAGTATAAGCGATATTTGCCCACGGGGATGGCTAATGTTTCATCGCTTTATCAAATGCTCCTCGATGATCCAATGTTCAAGACCCTGGATTTTTCCCGGCTCAAGCTTTGTATTTCCGGCGCCGCTCCGCTTGCCGGGGAATTGTACAAGGCGATGGAGGCGGTGGTGGGCAAGGGAAAGGTGGTTGAAGTATACGGAATGACCGAGACCAGCCCGCTAACGATCATGAACCTTCACAAAGGCATAAAAAAGATCGGAAAGGTCGGCATACCTATTCAGAGCACGCGCATAAAGATCGTGGACCTGGAAACCGGCACAGTCGAGGTACCGGTTGGGCAGGAAGGAGAAATCATTTGTAACGGGCCGCAGGTGATGAAAGGATATTACAGGAAACCCGAGGAGACAGACCACGCGTTACGCGATTTTAAGGGAGAAAAGTGGATTTACACAGGGGACGTGGCAAGGATGGACGAGGACGGTTTTTTCGTTATCGTTGACCGAGCCAAGGATATGCTCAACGTAGGCGGGTATAAGGTTTTTTCCCGCGAGGTCGAGGAGATTCTCTTCGAGCACCCTGCCGTCGAATCCTGCGCCATAATCGGCACGCCCGATCCTAAGCGACCCGGCGCCGAGCAGGTTAAGGCCGTCATCCAACTCACAAAAGATCGTCGGGATGATGATAGCGAAGCGCTGGCGCGGGAGATTACGGAATATTGCCGTGAAAACATGGCGCCCTACAAAGCGCCGAAAATAATCGAATTCGTGGATATGCTTCCGTTGACCGCTGTCGGCAAGGTAGATAAAAAGGCATTGCGCTAATTTTCTGCAGGTGATTGCGTTAAGGCGCGAGCTTTACTTACTGCTCGCCGGACTCATTTATCCCAGAAAAAGGACGCGAAGATTCTTAAATACTGCTGAGGCGCTTCGTGAGGCGCCCGTCTGGATGAAGGGGCTTAGCCCGTATTTCTCACCACAGGAGATGAAATAGGGCCGTTTTCCTGATATTATCTAACAAAATCAAATAGTTAAGAAAACACAGGAGACGGCCTTATGAAAACAGAGTGTAGTGCAAAGACATATAAATTTCAATCGTTAAACCGCAAGGAAATTGTGGGGGCATTTAACGGTGGAATGATAAGTTCCGATACGGGCGGAATCCAGTTACGGGATTTTGAAAACAGGCATCTGATTTTGAAGCGGTTTGCTGAATGTTTTACAGATTACAGGGATGAGGAATTGATCGAGCATACGGTGTTGGAGCTTGTGTCTCAGCGGGTATATGGACTGGCATTGGGGTATGAGGATTTAAACGACCACGATGATCTTCGGCATGACCCGCTGATGGCTATACTGGTTGGGAAGGAAGACCCGGGCGGGTGCAGCACCCGACGGGTCAGGATCGGAATCGCGAGCGGGACAAGGGGAAGGCGCTGGCGGGAAAGAGCACATTGAATCGTCTTGAGTTGACGGGGCCGGAGGCGAATCGTGATAGTCGTTACAAGAAGATTTATCTTGACATTGAGAAGGCGGATCGTTATTTTGTGGACGTATTTTTACGAATGCACGCCACCCCACCGGAGAAAATTATCCTTGACCTTGACGCGACTGACGACCCGATACACGGCGAACAAGAGGGTCGTTTTTTCCACGGGTATTATATGGAATACTGTTATTTGCCGTTGTACATATTTTGCGGGGATCACTTGCTGTGTGCGAGGTTGCGCCAGTCCAATATTGACGCTTCAGCGGGGAGCGTTGAGGAGTTGGATCGGATTGTGAAGCAGATTCGGGCGTCGTGGCCTGATGTGAGGATCACGATACGAGGGGACAGCGGATTTTGTCGTGAGGAGATAATGAGTTGGTGCGAGTCCAACGGAGTGGACTTTATTTTGGGGCTTGCGAAGAACTCGCGCCTTGAGGAGATTATCGGTAAGGAGCTTGCGGAGGCGGAGAAGGCGTTCCACGAGACAAAAAATGCGTCGCGTGTTTACAAGGAT
>Ga0209777_10001623_pt1 | contig 31766 bp, 21 predicted proteins | sample FrelakmetHBP12HB_FD_187147 | JGI IMG/M metagenome (GOLD analysis project Ga0209777, IMG submission 187147) | Freshwater lake sediment microbial communities from the University of Notre Dame, USA, for methane emissions studies -HBP12 HB (SPAdes)... | ecosystem: Environmental > Aquatic >... | reverse complement strand
CCGTCAGCATCAATAGAAGTCTCTTCTGCGCCTTCATATTGAACCTTGATCTGGGAGATGTCGGCTCCCGGCGCGGTTACAAATTCGTATGCCGCCTGACCAGTGCCGTCTCCAGAATATTTCAGGTTGATGCCGGGATAGATGTCTCTAAGCGTGATCGCTTCGTAATTGGGAACGTCAGTATGCCATTTGGTCTGGTCATTGCCGAGGAAATAATTGCATTTGTATTCCATCTGGCCATCGGCGATGATCTCGGGATTCGGATTTGCGCCGACGAATTTGGCGGTCAGAACAAGCTGCTCCACCGAGTCTTTCTCTTGCCTGTCGCCCGGTAGGATAGGCATTCTTGCCTGTCCTGGGTCAGACAAGGATGTCCGACTTACCGAACCTGGATTCCCGCCTTCGCGGGAATGACCGATCCCGGTCTGCGACCACCCCTCTGGGAGAGGGGACGGGGGTGAGGGTATGCGTCGGGTGAACCGATACGTCACACCTTCTTTCGTAAACCACATCGTAGCGCCACCGGCGCTGGCGCGGAAGAGGACGCGGTCATCCCACTGTCCCATGTTCTTGGTGAACGCCAGCGGCATCGCGCTCATTTTCTGAGCGACCAGAGGTTGGTTGTCTGCTGCAAGAACGGCAGCCGCGAACAGCAACAAGATCGCAGCAATTACGGCGATAGCGGATGGTTTCATAAGACCTCCCTAAGGACGACCTAAGGTACTTTCTTTTCAATGCAATCAAAGCAAACACGATTCCATTGTCAAGGATTATTTGCAGGAATTTTCGATGGGTCGAGCTCCGGCATATACCTGCCCCGCAAAGCTACCAACGCGTCAATCGTCGGAACTATCAAACTCATCTGTCGCTCCATCTTCCCTAAACTCATTCTTCCCTAATATGTCCCACATAATAATCCACAATCAACAAAGGCCTCATTTTGCGACAGTCCCATAAATGGTACAGTCACAGTAAGTTCAGAGTTGGGAATAGTGGACTATTTTAGGACTGCGGTGTGAAACGAATCAGCTGTATGGACCAATGAACGGAGCAGCTATCTCTCCCGTTTTAGGAGCCTGTATATCACAGGTAATCCGAAGAATATCAGTAGGCTTGAGACGGAAAATCCACCTATCACGGCGATTGCCAAAGGTTGTTGCATCTGTGCGCCGGCTCCCATGCCAAGGGCCAATGGCAATAGAGCCAGCACGGCCGCCAGTGTTGTCATGATCACAGGCCTGGTCCGTTTGCGCACGGCTTCAATAAGTGCGCTGTCCAGATCGTGTCCCGCCCGCTGCAATCCTTTGGCGGTATGCATGACGAAAATGGCGTTCTCGGCAACGATACCAATGATCATGATAGCACCAACGAAGCTGGAGATATTGAGAGTCACTCCGGTCAACCAGAGCGCGGCGACTACCCCTAAGAGCGAGAGCAAGTCTACACAGAAAATGGAAAACGGCACCGCGAACTCACCAAATTCAAACAACAGAACCACAAATACCAGCATCACCGCCAACAGGGCTACGATCAGCAGACTTCGGAAGGATTCCTGCTGTGTTTGGTAGACACCACCGTAGGTTAAAGTAACCCCTCTTGGGAGTGACAACTCACGTGCAATCTTACTCTTGATATCAGAGATTGTGCTACCCAGGTCACGCCCCTCGATGCGTGCCGTCACCGCGACCAGTTGACGCATGCCATCGCGGCCTATCTCCGCCTGTCCGCCGGTCTTGTCGATTGTGGCAATATCGGACAACGCTACAGACTTGCCGTCGCTATTGGTCAGTCGAAGCTGTGCGATGCGGTCGATGTCGTGACGATAGACATCCGGGTACCGAACGCGTACGTCGATAAGCTTCTCGCCCTTCTGAATGACGCTCTGAGCGCGTCCTCGCATGATAGTCGAAAGCTCGTCGGCCAAGTCAACGGTGTTGAAACCGGCCAAGGCGGCTCGAGTCTGGTCTACTCGCAGAACCAGCGACGGACCCGAAATCACGATGCCATCGAACGCATCTACGACTCCGGGCACGGTCTCGATGAGCTTGTCGACCTCCTTGGCCTTCTGCTGGACTAAGCCGACGTCCTCTCCGAAAACTCTGATCTCGATCGGTTGGGGATTATTGGTCAAGTCACCAATCACGTCCATCATCAATTGTCCGAACTCGATCCTCAGTGCCGGCAATGAGGATTCAACTTTTCTGCGTACCTCGGCAATCACATTGTCGATGGTTCTTGAGCGTTTTTCCTTCAGCTTAACCAGGAAGTCGCCGTTGTTTGGTTCGGTTAGAAAGAACCCCAGTTGTGTGCCGGTTCTCCGGGAATAGGATTCAACTTCCGGAATCGTCATCAGGATTCGCTCGATCTGCATCAGCATTCGGTCTGTCTCTGCCAGCGAAGTGCCCGGTGGGGAGTTGTAGTCAAGCACGAATGTGCCTTCATCCATGTCAGGCATGAACTCGCTACCGATGTGGTTGTAAAGAAGGTACGCCAAACCGAGGGTCGCGAGCGCCACTGGAATCGCCGCCAGACGAAATTGCAGAACCCTTCTCATCAGCCGCGCATACCAGACTCCATACTTCGATGTTTGGTTCTCCCGTGCTACTTCGCGCTGTATGTCGCGTTCACTCAATACGAATGTTGCCAACAGCGGCGCCAGTGTCACTGAGAGCACGCCCGAGATCAGCAGAGCGAAGATCATCGTCACCGACAAGGACTTGAAGAAGGCGCCGGTGACACCTCCAAGAAAGGCAAGCGGGATGTTGATGACCACGGTACTTAGCGTTGAGCCGACAATTGCCGGCAGCAGCTCTTTTAGCGACGAATCAATGGCTGGCATCAGGGCCGATTTGCCAACCGTTTGGTCTAATGACCTTCGGCGAAAGTGAGAAAACGTGTTTTCGATAACAACAATCGCGTCGTCGATAATCAATCCTACCGCAGCTGCGATTCCTCCCAAGGTCATGATGTTGACCGTCTCTCCGGCCAGATTGAGAAAGATGAAAGTCATCGCGATGGTTGAAGGCACTATCAGCGCCATTACCAGCATCAGGCGCCAACTGCGCAGAAACAGCACCAGGATGATCGTAGAGAGGATTATTCCGATTATGATGCTGTCGCGTGTGCTCTTGATCGAACTGTCAATGAAGTACGACTGGTCGTACCAGTTCTCGAATCGTGCTCCTAAGGGGAGATGGAGACCAGAAATGACAGCGTTGACATCCTTTCCTATTTGGACGGTGCTGCCGCTCGGTTGTTTGATAACGCTGATGAGTACCGCATCTTTGCCATGTGCCGTGGTGCGGACAAAACGGTCGGCAACATTGGGACGCACGTCGGCTAAGTCGGCCACGCGGATAGGAACTCCATTTCTCACCGCCACAATGACCGAATCTATGTCATTGGTACTATTCAGCAGGCCTGAAACGAGCGAAAGATATATCTGATAGTTGTTATCCACCAGACCTGTGGCGGCAATCTGGTTCCTTTTCTCAATTGCATCGGCAACCTGGCTTGCCCTTAGATGAAATGCCGCCAACTTCTCTGGTGAAACTGTGGCGACAAATTCCCGAGTGTCGCCGCCGGTAATTTCAACCTTGGCCACGCCGGGAACGAGCATCAACGCGGGTCGAATTTGATAGAGCGCAATGTCGCGCAGTTCTACTTGGCTGAGTGTGTCCGATGTCAAACTATATCCCTGAATCGGGAACACAGCAACGCTCATCTGTTCGGTTTCGACCGAAGCTGTCGATGGCAGTGAACTACGGCCGGCGGCGATACGACTCTGGAGAATCTGAAGTGTCTTTGGCACGTCCGTGCCCCATTCGAGTCCAACCGATATTTCCGTCGACCCCCGGCTGGTAATCGAGCGTACGAATCTGACTCCGGGAATGGCGCCGGCAATTTCCTCGAGAGGGCGCGTCACCTCAACCAGCATTCGGTCCGGTGGTTGTTCACCGTTATCAGCGAGGATCACCAGGCGAGGAAAAATGATGTCAGGAAACAACGATACCGGCATCCCGAAATACATGGCGATGCCGGAGATGGCAAGCACCGTAACTGTAAACAAGAACGCCTTTGCATGGCGTTGGACATAATCAAAGAGCGTCATCGTGTCTGCGAGCCGCTGACCGTTACTCTTGTCGAATCTTCGAGAGCGTAATGCCCCTCCACGATAACGTTTGTACCGGCAACAAGACCTTCCGCACTTACTTCAGCCAGTGAATCGGTCATGATCCCGACTGTAACTGCAATCGTCTTTGACAGAGAATCCGCAGAGACTGTGACCAGCGAGTAACTGTCGGTCTCATCATTGCGCAGCAAGGCAGTACGTGGGACCAGCAGTGCATTTCGACGGATCGCAATCGTTATCCGCGCTGAACCAGCCATCCCCGTTCGAAGCAGACTCTTTGTCTGCTGGCGAAGGTCTGCGAAGCGGAGATGAACGGCGGCAGTCTGACTCTCCGGATCAGTCTGCGGGTCGATGGCATAGACAGTGCTCCTAAGTTCCACGTTGGGGAACGCCGTGAGCCTCACGTCGGCTTCTTGGTCAATGTGTAACTTTGCCAGATCATGTACCGGCGCGCCGGCGACAAACTCAAGTGTCGATAAGTCGACGACCGAAACCAATTCAGTTCCTTCGTTCACCAGTTCGCCCTCGCTAACGTTGCGTGCTGAAACAACACCGTCTGAGTTCGCAAGCACAGGGATCACCGTTTGAGTCGAATCAGCAAGCAAGAGCGCACGTTCCGCCGCTGACTTCTGTTGACTCGTGGAGGCCGACCGGATTAGGATTTCGGCGCCATCAATCGCTGCTTGAGATTCTTTGGTGCGGATCGTCGCTATGACATCACCCTTGTGAACGGCCATATTTTCAATCGCCTTCAGAGAGAGGATCTTGCCGGTGACCGGGCTGAATATCTTCTCATCTCTCAAAGCACTGGTCTTGCCCGGAGCGGTTAGCGTTACCGGAATATCAGCCGATTTGATCTCAGCGACCTTCACAGCCACGATGGGACTGATCGACGAATTCCCGTCTTCTGCAGAGCGGCTACTTGAGCAACCGGCAATGCTTGCAAGTAACAGAAGCAAAGCCAGGGAAACCAAACGATGTTTTCTCATACACATATCCTCTAATGGGTTATCAGCTCTTCTATCGTGGCCGCAAGCGTCGCGGCTTCGGCAACTGTCTCGAGTTCGGCAAGTTTGGCCTCCGTGAGCAGTTGTTGAGCGTTAAGGACTTCCAATGCCAGCGTCCCTCCGGAGACGAAGCTTGCCTTGGTCAGCAGGAAATTGTCCTCGGCTGCCGCAACATTGGCGCGAACTGATCCAAGTCGCTTGGCCACATTTGCAAGCTGTGAGTTTGCCTTACGGATTGCCAGTGCGATCGACCGACGCATGGATGTCAACTCAAGGCGCAAGGAATCGTTCGTTATTTCTTGCTGTTGCACTCGGTATCGGTTCGCTCCCCAATCAAACAAGGGCAATTGGATACTAACACCTGCCGAGTACCCGATGATGCTTGCCCTGTCGGGTGAAGGAATGCGGAGATTCTCTCTTGTTGTGAGCATTCCTGCGTCGGTATGTGCGGCAATAACCGGCCAACGCTCGTGCTTGGTCAGCTTGACCTCTATTTCGCCAGCGCGCGCATCGAGATCGGCACGCTGAATATCAAGATTCGATGTCGTGTCCAATCCAGTCCCGATCACTCCTGCCGCCGGAACGGAGGACGCCATATCGTCCAGAGAGCCTGCGACTGTGAAGCCTGTATCGGCAGGTGTTCCCGTCAGGTCGGCGAGTTCGTATCTAGTAGTCGCGACCAGCTCCTCGGCTTTCCAGAGTGACAGAGAATCAGTCGTGAGTTCAACCTGAGTCTTGATCAAGTCCGTGTAGTTGGCGCTGCCTGCAGCCATCAATTGTTTTACGAGCTTCTGATATTCGGTCAGTCGCTGCACGCTTTCGTGTCTCAAGTCAGCCTCCAACTGAGCGCGCAGTGTCTCGATAAAGAGTTCTTTGACTGTAAAGCGCACATCTCGTTCAACCGACTGCTTTAGGCCTGATAGTCGCTCGCACTCCAGTCTCAACCGCCTGGCTTTGAGAGCACGCACGCCGCCGTCGTAAATTGACTGCTCGACTACTATCTGTCCGTTTAACTGTCCCTCGTTGGAAGCGGCCGGGTCATATCCGAAGTGCTTTGAAACCGGAGCGAAGCTGGCGCCGACGTCAATTCTCGCCGCCGGCAGGGCGCCAGAAGTCAACTCCGAGTGAGCAATTTCGGCCTTACGAATTGCATCGCCAGATTGGCGCAAGCGAAGGCTACTACTTCTTGCACGCTCGAGGCACTGGTCAAGCGTTAGGACATTCTGTGCATTGGTAATTGGGTAGAGTAGTAGCAGTAGGCAGACCGAAAGGAGTGTTCGTTTCAGAATGTCATTCATGACTGCAGATGAATCAGCCTTTTCCACAAGCCCAGGCAGTTCGCGATCATTGAGGAGCTGCCCTGGATGTATTCAAAGGCAGTCTAATCTCTGTCCTAATCTTCGTCTTCCTCGTCCTTCTCGTTCTTGACACCTGCCTTCTCGGTCTTGACTACCTTTCCGGCGCTATCCAGGACTACTTCAGTCTTCTCCTTGCCGGTTACTACCTTGATCTCAAACTCAGTAATGGTGCCGCGCGTGATTTTCTCGGCCTTCTTAATTTTCCCTTGTGGGTAATCTGTGTTGATGGTCGCCTTCACCGAAGCCGGCAGTGCGCTGGCTTCGATGCCTTCTTCAGTCTCGAAAACGGTGCCATCGGGTAGGTAAAGGAAGCTGCGTTCGGTTTTCCCGTCAATGCTTTCGATTTCGTAATACAGAGTGCTGTCTTTCATCTCCTTGTCAACTCCCTTGACCGTGGCCTTGGGATAGGCTTTCTGAAAGGCGGCAGTTACGGCGGTCGGCAAGTCCTTTTTGTCGAATTCTTTCTCTTCCTTGGCTTCTTTTCCTTCCTTGGCGAACAACATGCCGCTCATGCCGAGCAGTAGTACTACAACCGCAGTCAGCATTAGATTTCCGTTTGACTTTGTGGAAAACATGAATTGCTCCTTACAGCGAAGGTTTGCGTTGAGAGAATCGAGTTTCCTCGCTCTCGTTATTAGACTGTTTCTACCATTCAATCGCTTGCGACAAAACTCCTGTTTGCGACACCCTGCCCCCACCCCCCTACACAGATGTCTACGCGGGCAAGATGAAACCACGATGAAAATTGCGGGATTATTTGAGGGATGTTTCGAATTGGCACGAACATTCTCAAGAAACGGGCAAAGTCAAAGTGAAGACCGTCCCCTTGCCGAGCTCGCTACGAATTTCAAGGCTGCCATTGTGAAGTGAAACGACTCGCTGAGCAATCGCCAGTCCTAAGCCACTGCCGGAACTTTCTGCCCGATCCGAACTAGCACGATAGAATCGTTCGAATACATGTGGCAGATCATCAGGGGGAATGCCGGGACCATTATCTGCTACTGTGATCCGTGCTTGCCTGTCGGGAGACGTCGAGATACTAAGAGAGACCCGTACTTCGCTTCCGGCCCGAGAGTGCTTCACGGCGTTATCGAGAAGATTAAGAAGCGCACTTCTTAGTCTTTCGATGTCCCCTTGAATTTCTACGGCCTCATCGACATGCACCTTGACTTGGATCCCTTTCTGCTCGGCAATCTTGTGGACGAATTGAACACATTCCAGCAGCAGCTCATCCAGTCTCACCATAGAGAACGTCAACCTGGAAGGTGATGAATCAAGCCTGGCAAGGAGAAGCAGACTCTCGGTCATGCGAGCCAAACGATCAATTTCCGACAGCGAGTTCTGAAGGCTTTCAATGGTTTCTCCATCGGCCACCCTTCGTTTAGCAAATTCGAGTTCGCTATAGATGATGGTCAGTGGCGTTCGCAGTTCGTGAGAGGCATCGGCAATGAATTGTTTCTGAGCATTGAAGGCGCTGTCGATGCGCTCAATCATACCATTCAGCGTCTCCGCAAGCTGACGAATCTCGTCATTTGCCGTTGGAACTAGCAGTCGTTGATCGAGGCTGCTCGCAGAAATCTGCCTTGCCGTAGCGACCATCGCTGCAATAGGGCGAAAGGCGGAGCGAGTGATAACATAGGCAGCTACTGAGGCCATCAGTAGTGCCGAAGGGATACTGATCAAAAATAGCAATCGGAGATGGGCGAGATTTCGCACTGCCTCAGTCATCGGGGCGGCTATCAGGAGTGAATAAAGATATCGATCGTCGACCTCGACAGGCGTAGCGAGTACTCGATACTTTTCACCGTTCATGTTGATTCTTGACAGCTTTTTCGGCGGCATCGCGGCTGGTGCAACGATTGGGATTGACTTCGTGGACAGGAGACTGTCCTTGAGAATTGTTTCTCCAGCACTGTCTCGTACTTCAAACAAAACATCGGGCAGGCCATCGGTTACAATGCCACCGAACTCATTCACTTGTGGGAAGCGATTCTCATCGCTCTGTTCTTCAATCTCTGCCTTGAGCTTGTCGGCATGACTTTCCAGCCGGGTATCAATCTTGGCAATTTCCGCACGCCGCGAACTCTCGTAGACCAGATAAGCGAAGACACACAACAGTAATCCAAACACGAGAGTGTACGCTATGATAATCTTAGCCTTAATAGTGAGCATATCAGCGAATGACTTTCATGGCTGCTGGTCCGAAAACATATAGCCGACTCCCCGCACCGTGTGGATAAGAGGTCTCTCAAAATCACGATCAATTTTCTGGCGCAGAAACTTCACAAACGATTCAATGACGTTACTACGGGGTTCAAAGTTCATGTCCCACAGGTGCCCCGAGATTGTTTCGCGAGACAGAATTCGACCCGCGTTAAGCATGAAAAGCTCAAGTAATGCGAATTCCTTGGCGGTGAGAGTAATCTCTTGCCCCCCTCTATGGGCTTTATGCGTGTTGATGTCGAGTCGCAGCCCGAATTTCTCCACGATCGTTGTGCGCACCTCACTCTTGCGTCGAACCAGCGAACGAATACGTGCCAGTAGTTCACCGAAATGAAACGGCTTGGTCAGGTAGTCGTCAGCTCCCGTGTCCAGACCCTTGATTTTGTCCGTAACGTCGCCAAGAGCAGTGAGCATGAGGATCGGCGTCATGATCTTATTGCGTCTGAGGTTAGCACAGGTCGTCCAGCCATCCTGTCCAGGCAGCATCACGTCAAGGATGATAACATCGTATTCGCTAATAGAGGCGAGTTCATCACCCGTCAATCCATCGTTAGCAACATCCACGGCAAAGCTTTCCGCTTTGAGATTCTTGGAGATTGCTGCCGCGACCTTTCGGTCATCTTCAATCAGAAGGATTCTCATCTTGACTACCTGGATAGAAGGTACGCCAGCGAGATGAAATTACTATGAAAATCTAAGGGCGAGCCAAATTGCTTCGGATAGTCGGAACCATATCTTTTCGTCTTACATACAATGGCGGGCGAACTTTGTGACAGCATATTCTTCAGCATACAGACTGCACTGAGAGATCAAGGGTTTCCTTCTCATTGATTTAGCAAAGATGTCTCTTTATAGGCGTCAACTTGTAATAGGTCGGGCAAAGTAACGAAAGTGTACCCCTCCCTCCTCAACTCATCAATTATTATCGGGAGAGCGAGTATCGTATTGCTACGGTTAATGCCGTGATTCAAATCTTTCCCATCGTGGAGATCAATGATTCCTCCCGGTCTGGCTCCCTTAATCACCGCGTCCGATATCTTCTCGGGAGACTGATCCAAATCATAATCGTTAGTCATATCAGTCCAGGTAACAACACTATACTGCATCTTACTAATATTCTTCAGAAACCAGGGTGTCCTTAGCCCATGCGGAGGCCGAAACAGACGCGTTCTTAGCCCGGTCAGAGCGAAGATGACATCTTCCGTCTTCCCAAGGTCGTTCTGAATTGCTGTCCTGCCTTCAAAAGGAAGACGATAAGAGTGGCTATAGGAATGGTTGGCGATGATGTGGCCATGGCTGACTATTTCCTTAACAGAGGTGGGATAATACTCAGCGTTCTGTCCGATGACGAAGAACGTGGCCTTGATGTGATAATCGTCCAAGATCTTCAGGACTTCGGATGTGTAAGGTTCATCCGGTCCATCGTCAAAAGTGAGAGCGATTTGCTTTGCCCGATGATCCAGACCCGCGCAATAGACCTTGCCATAGAATTGTGACGTAGGATAAAACGCAAAAGCTACCAATACAGCCGCTGCCAGAGTAAGCACGCCCGCATACAGCAAACGCCTAATCAGCGACTTATTCGGGTCGCCTTTCAAACCATTTTTCTTATCGCCAATCTGATTGAAAGCCACCAAATGAGCAAATGTTGTAAGGTATGGCCACAGTGTTCTGAGAAGCGGCTGGTATTCGAATCTACGAGGTGAAGTGTAGGCAACTTGTTTACAATTGTACCCGATCTTCCCGATTTTCGCGAGTCGTAGTGACAGCTCCGTGTCCTCCCCGTAGAATTCTATCTCCTTGTTAAATCCTCCGATCTCGCCCAAGGCTTGCTTTCTGACAGCGAAATTACCTCCCCACAAAGTACCAGGCCTCCTAAAAAGGAACCTGAATGCCAAATCGCTGAACAAAATGGCACCCACGAAAAGGGCAGGAAGCTTTCCTCTCCATGTTGCCCCTTTTGTGTAGAATATTCTACCGCTAACTCCCACGATTTTGTCGTCTCGCAGTAAACCATTGTAGATTTGACTCAACCAGTCTGTGGCCACATAGGTATCGGCATCAACACAGGCAATGATTTCGCCCCTCGCCGCCTCCAGTCCTTTCTGCCGGGCCCAGGTGATGCCGCGATGGGGTTCAGAGACTACTGTGGCTCCAAATTCAGCAGCGACTGCAGCCGTCCTATCTGAGCTGTTGTTATCAACGACAATTACTTCATAGGGAAGATTGAAGTCCTGCTTGTTCAGGCTTTGCAAGCAGGCAGGCAGGTATTTCTCTTCATTAAGTGCCGGAATGACAACAGAAATCTCAATGGACTCTGCGGATTCAGTCATCTTTTCATGGTCGTTCATGCCAACAAACCCATTCTGGGAGCAGTTGATTTACTCAAGTGCCCTACTGTCCAAACTCTAACAGGACAAACGAGCCGGGTACGATTGACGGTCGTGGGTGGGGATGATCTGCTGTAGGCGCAGGTGTGTCTCCGAATTCAGCAGTCACCGTGAATACTCGATGCGTAATGGGATCCAACGCCATCGTGCGAGCTCCCTTTTGAGTGACGACAGTGTCGACCACGCTGAATTTGTCCGGCGAATCTTCATGAATCACCGAGAGTGTGCCATCCCCGTTCGAACTGAAGGCCAAGCTTCGGTCAGCATCGAAGGCAATTCCGTCGACACCGCTGCCGATGGGCAGTGAAGCAACCACCTTGCCATTCTCTGAATTCATGACAACCATGAGATTATTTGCGCAGGCTGCAAAGAGTCGCTGGTGTTGGCGATCCATGGCAATACCTGTTGGTTCTTCGCCCGGCGCCAGCGGCCAGCGGTTTTCAATACTCAGCTTGCGAGAATCCAGAGACACTACCTGATTCTTGTCTTCCAGATTGACAAAAATGTGACCCGATTCATCTGCGACTGCGAACTCCGGACGACCATCAAGTGGAATCGTTCCCGCCACCTTGCCGTCCTTTGTGTCAATCGCTGTCGCATCACGACTTCCCCCGTTGAAAGTGAACACGCGCTTGGAGGCCGGATCATAAATGATGATATCCGGGTTACTCCCCACTTTGACCTGTCCGAGAGGCTTGAGAGTCTTAAGATCAAAGATGGTCACACTGGAGTCACGACCGTTGCTTGTATATCCTTTACCCACTTCAGAAACCACGGCAATACCGTGAACTCCAGTCGTGTTGGCGATATCGCCAATTACCTTTCCGGAGTCTTCATCAACCACCATCACGTGACTTGATCGCGATATAAACAGACGCCGGCCTTGGGTGTCGACTGAGAGACAATCCCAACCGCCGTCTCCTCCGAGTGTAATCTTCTTCATCAAGTGGTAACCGGATGCCGAATTGCCTCTTGCGGTGGGAGCAGAACCGGTAATCACTACGAGACAACCGACTAACAAGAACTGAACGTGTGCTTTCATAAACACTCCTGACTTGACTTTCATAGGTATGGAATCCCAAACTGCCAAATATGAATTTCAACAACTGATCATTATACAAAAATTCATCTCGAATAGATTAGCATGTTTTTTGCGATTTTGCGGATGCATCGGAGGAATGGTCAAATTGACGAGTAGGCATCGATCTGGAATCATCGTTGAGGGCGAAGTAGCCTCAAATACTTCCAGGCACTGGGGGCCAAACGGTTGTGAATCGGTCAGCGACAATATGTAAGTCGTAACGCCGATTTGGGTGCTGAGTATTGAAAGACAGAATATGGCCTCAGCGGGGCGATCATTCCTCGGTATTGTCTTCTGGGGACTCGCTGGGTTCTGTTCCCGACGGTCAAGGCCGCGGCGAATGTCACCAACGCGCATGAATCACCCACCGGTTCGTCTTTCACTGTTGGCTGTTCAAAAAACCAACCATGGCAACAGTGACAAACACTGGGATCTGAACGGCATCGAGAGGAACCTGTGACGAATGGGCGAACAGAAAGGAATTTTCGATTTCCGCAAATAGTCATGTAGATTATGGCGTACATCTGTCGATATTATCTTGAGAGCTTCAACGCCAGATCGGCTCGATGAGCAAGTACTCCGGGATTAGGACCGACTGAAAGTGAATAGTCGTATATGATTTGCCGTTGGAACACTGCCGTGCTTTGTGGGTTCTATAATGAAATGGTGACTGCCCCTGGATACTGCGAGTACGACGAAGCAGCCCCCAACAGCAAAAAGTGACTCGGTCGGCGAGAGTTCATGTTGCACTTTCGTGTCCAGGGTCAAATTCAAAGATTTTCGAGAGTATCAGACTTGGAACATGGCAACGTACTTAACGCACGGTTGTGAAGCCGCCTAAGAACTTCAGGCAAAGGAGCGATATGACGAGCAAAACACCGACATTAGAAAGTGGTCTTTCTCCGGCTCGCGTGGCTCGGATTCTGTTGTTTGTCTTTGTTGTCTTTAGTCTCAGTTCACTCAATGCGCAATGGATTCCCACGGGACCAGCTGCCAAGAATATCCGCGCTTTGAGCCGACCTGCGGATAACCCAAACATGATATTTGCAGCATCCTACGGTTGGGGAGTATTTGTAAGCCTGGACGGTGGAACCAACTGGACCAATCATAAGGCGGGGTTGACGAATACGTTCGTGCGCTGCATCTGTGCCCGATCCTCCTTGGTTGCAATCTGCGGAACCAATGACAACATTGCCCGCAGTTCAGATGGTGGACTCACCTGGACGCCGGTTCAGACAACCGCATTTTCAGTGCGCTCCATTACCTGCGATGCAGCCTCGGGACATTGGTTTGCCGCAACCTATGGAGATGACGTTTATCTCAGCGTGAATGACGGACTTACCTGGAGCAAAGTCATAGTGCGCGACCCAGTGTCCAATCAGACCTTACACCATTTTCATAGTATCGCTCGTTACGGCAACGACTCTGTCTATGCCGGTGGCTCAATTGCAGATGTTAGCAGCGGCGGCGCACTCTTTGCAACGCATGACGGCGGAGTAAACTGGATTCAGATTCAGCGCAATGTCGGCGTGCGCAGCAGCGTTAACTCGATTTCCATTTCTCCCAGCGCCCCGGCAACGAGTCTAATCTTCGGGACCGGTCTGAAGGGCGTCTATAAGTCCACGGACGGAGGAGATTCCCTTTTTAACATCGACGGCAAGACGTTGTCTAATCCGCTACCGGACTCAGAGATCAATGCCACCACATTTACCTCGGCCTATCGCATCTGTGGAACTGATGCAACTTGCGGCACATATCTGCGTGCGCTTGGGGACATTTCGTTTGGTTGGAGTGCGGCATCCGGTTTGCCCGGATTACCATTTATCCCGGAGAGCTACCTTGATTTTGCCGGTGGCTCCAAAATCCTGGTTGGATTTAACAGCAAGGGTGTTTATCGCTCACTTGACAGCGGCAAGACGTTCGCTCCGGCAACTACCGGGCTGATGGGCACCAGTATTCGTGACGTCAAGTTCACCGCGTCCGGCCGGATCATAGTTGCAGCGGGATTTGGCGATCGTATTTTCCATTCGGACAACGACGGCGCCAGTTGGACACAGGATTCAATAGAATCTTACAGCTCGATATTTCAGCTTGCGCAGTCTCCTAACGGGACTTTATATGCCGCACAATATGGCACCGGCGTACAGAGAAGCACAAATCTAGGGTCGACATGGGTTCTGACCGATACGGCTGTGATCAATCACTTTGCGCGCACCGTTGCTGCAGATCCCGTTAACAACGCTATTGTCTATGCTGGCACCGGCGATGGCGTTTTCAAGTCGGCCAATGCCGGCGCGACCTGGTCGAATGTCAACAACGGGGTGATTCCCTTCAGCACTTCCATTCACTCAATGGCGATATCACCTTTGGTGCCGGGACTGCTGCTCGTCGGCACCGATTCCAGCTTTCTCTATCGCACGACCAATGGCGGTACCGTCTGGACTCACGTTGGTGCGGCCTCGGGATTCCTTCCCTCCGATATTTTCATTCGCAGTATCACCTTTGATCCAGTATCTTCGGCACTGGTATATGTGGGAGCCGATTCGGGGCGTGTCTACAAGAGCACCGATGGCGGAGCGAATTGGAGTCTGTTAAACAAACTGACAACTAATTTCTCTGTCCGCAAAATTGTTGTGGATCCGGCTCAAACGAGCCGCCTCTTTGCAGCGACATTTGGCGACGGTCTTTTTGTTTCCGAGGACGGAGGAGCCGTTTGGTCTGCGTACAACAGCGGCTTGACATCTCTTGAGCTGTGGACGATTGCTATTCGGCCGGGATCTTCCCCGGAGCAACTGTGGATAGGATCTGACTTGCAGGGCGTCTTCAAGAAGAACTACGCGCCTCCTGGCAGCTGTACGGCTTGTGGTGACGCCAACGGTGACGGCTTGATTGACATTTCCGATGCGGTGTTCTTGATTTCATACATCTTTTCAGGCGGCGTGGCACCGGGTGACTGCAACTATCCGAAAGGCAAGGGAGATGCCAACGGCAGTGGCACCGTGGACATTGCTGACGCGGTGTGCATAATCTCCTACGTCTTCGCAGGTGGCGGACCCCCGCACTGCGTGTAGCACGTTATGCGAAGATAGGCCGAGAGACATCGATGAATGGCATTGCTGTCACACTTTCGTTGATCTTGTTACTATCGGTAGTTGAGATATGGCGCGCGCGACGACATAACCACTATCTGAAGCAGATCCCCATCCGAGTACACGTGAACGGTACTCGCGGCAAGTCCTCGGTGACTCGATTGATCGCCGCCGGTATGAGAGCCGGAGGTATCAAAACTGTCGGCAAGACCACGGGCACCAAACCTCGATTCATCTATGACGATGGCAGTGAAGTTCCCGTAATCCGCGCAGGCAAATCGAATATCATCGAGCAAGTGCGTATTGTGCGGCGTGCGGCGCAACTGGGAGTTCAGGCTCTTGTGACCGAATGTATGGCGGTAACACCGGAACTGCAGTCAGTCGTCGAAGACCGGATGATCCAGTCAACTCATTCGGTAATCACCAACGCTCGAGCCGATCATCTCGATGAGATGGGACCTACTGTCGCGGATGTCGCGCAGAACCTCGCCCGAACGATTTCGCGCAACGGAAAATTCTTCACGGCGGAGCAAGAACACATCGATATCTTCAGGGAGGCGGCAACGATTCGGGGAAGCGAGATAATGGTTTCACAGGCGGATACCGTCGACGAAAAAACGCTCAAATCCTTCAGTTACTTCGAGCATGCCGAGAATGTTGCTCTGGCTCTTGCCGTATGCTCGTCACTTGGCATCGATCGCGAGACGGCTTTGGCAGGCATGTACGCAACGCAGCCGGATCCGGGGGCATTGCGAATCTATAGTCTCGAGGTTTTCGGTAGGCATATTACTTTCATCAACGCCTTCGCAATCAATGATCCCGATTCCTACAAGATTGTTTGGGAGCGGCTCGCCCCTTGGATTCCCCTAGGCGCCAAAACGGTTGTTATTCTGAATTGCCGCGAGGACCGTGTTCAGCGCGCCGAACAGCTTGGTGAGCTAATTGCCAAGGAGTTGGTCGCGGATTTCTACATCCTGGCAGGGAAGGGAACCGCGCCTGTGCTGAACAAAGCTCGCCATTTGGGTCTGGCGGCGCACAGGATATCAGATCTTGGGGACAAGGAGGCCGCGCAGATATTTGACCGTGTATTGGAACAGGCCGACGGTGTACCGGTTGCCGTTTATGGAATCGGAAACATAGTCGGGCTCGGCGAAGAGATAGTCAACTACTTTTGCAGCAGGGGAACAGAGATTGTTTACTGAAGTACTTCGAGACTTGGTCTTTCAAGCGGTCGGGCTCGGACTCGTTCTGAGTCTGATCTTCAGCGAGACGCTCGGACTGGCAGCCGGGGGGATGATTGTTCCGGGTTACATCGCCCTCATGATTCACCAACCTCTACGCATCGCCGGCACGATTATTGTCGCACTTGGAACATTGGCAATGCTCAAGCTGCTCTCAAGATACGCGTTCATATACGGCAGGAGGCGGATCGTGTTTACAGTGCTCATCGGCTTTGCCCTCGGGTGGTTGTCGAGAGACATATTCTTCTTCAAACTGGGAGATACCAGTTATGCTTTTCCCACGATAGGCATGGTGATTCCGGGATTGATCGCAAACTGGATGGAGCGCCAGGGTGTCGTGGCCACCCTGTCGATGATGATCATTACTGCCGTAATCGTGCGATTACTCCTGATGATTCTCTCTGGCGGGGATGTCTCCCTCGGAAAGGAGCTCTCCCTATGAAGTATCGACAGGGGCCGGTGCCACCGTGGCATCTGGCAGGATTGGCGATCCTCTCACTGATCGTATTCTTCGTGGCCGAGCGGAATACTGACAACACCCAGCAACCACGCTACCGGACCAAGATCAAGGCGGCTCAACTCGTAGTCCGGATTCAGGACTTGATGAATACAGAACTGCGTCGCCGTGGCCTCAAGGTTGACGCGCTCAATGATCCCTGGAAAAGCGGATTGATTGGCGAAGAAAGAACCGTCGTTACTTCCGACCGTGGTGTCAATACGGCAAAGATTCTTGCCACCAACCCCAATTTCGCAGCCGCCTTCGTTGACCTGCTGCATAAGGCCGGCGTAAGAAAAGGCGACACGGTTGCGGTCGGATTGACCGGTTCGATCCCGGGGTGGAATGTGGCAATGTTGGCTGCTTGCAACGCTATGGGAGTTCAGCCCGTGGTAATCGCATCGGCTGGAGCTTCCGACTGGGGAGCAAATCGTCCCGACCTGAGTTGGTTAGATATGGAGCGGATCATTCGTGATGCGGGCATCATGCCGGTCAAGTCCGTTGCTGCGTCACTGGGTGGAGGTGGCGATAACGGTCGCGGCATATCGCCTGAGGGGAGAGATTTGATTCGCGCCTCAATTACCCGCAATGGAGTTGAGTTGCTCGACGGTGAAACTTTGGAAGAAATGATACAGAAACGAATGGATTACTATGACAAGTACATCGGGTCCGGAACCCCAGCTGCCTACATCAATATCGGCGGCGGACTCTCCAGTTTGGGTGGTGCTCTGAACGCACGGCTGATTCCTCATGGGTTCTCACGACATCTACCTGAGAGGAATTATCCGGTTCGCGCCGTGATCAATCGCATGGCGGAAAGGAATGTTCCGATCATCAATTTGAGCGATGTCGCGCGTATTGCCGAACGCTTTGATTTGCCGGCCGTTGTTGGCCCCGAGCCGCCGGAAGTCGGGCAGGGCTCTCTTTATTACTCCGAGCATTACGACATAACCTGGACAGTGATTCTAACGACGCTACTGGCGGTAATCGTTTTTGTCGTAATCCGCCTCGACTTCACGCATTACCTCATCCGTCGACCGCGTTTGCCGCTGCCGCGACAGGAGGCTATCTAATGGTTCATCGCCGTACATTAGTCCTTTTTGTGGTGATGCTCCTGGCATCCCACGGTTTTGCCTTTGGAGACCAAATTGCGCCGGACGGGGCGACAGCACTAAACCTCGAAATCGCCGGCAAACTGAGTCTCTATCACCGGCTCGCAGCCGACAGCACGGCTCATTTATCCGTTACGGGACCAGGGAAGTTGGACGTGATCGTCAGGCTCAGTTTGAAATCTATGCATGATACTGCCGTCGCGTACCTGATCAAGGTCAGCGAGGGCAACACGCTCCTGAAGACGGTTGAGACCATTTCTTCGCCATCGGATTCGAAGTGGCAGAAAACGAATGAGTTCGCCGCCAAGTCACGTAAATTTACGATCACTGTTCCCGAAGGCGATCACCGACTGGCCTTCAAACTGAGCAATACAACTGCGCCTGCCGCCGGTTTGCGTTACCTTTACGAAAACGGTAAGACTTCGCACAAGAATGACTCGGACGTGTACCCGTTGTCCATGGCCGGGTCCGCAACCGTGTCCATGAGAGAAAAACTCCTCGATTTCTTCCTTGCCGACAAATCGCGACCAGTCGTTGTCGAAATTATCGGTCCGGCGAGCCTTCGTGCCGTTAGCCGACTCGCATACTCAGGCACTATGAAAGGACCGCAGAAATACAGTCTCGATATTTCGCTGGACGATCAGTCGCCAAAACAGGAGGCACTGACGTCAGAGAAGTCGATCAGCGCGGAGTTCACTAATCATCGAGAGTGGAATGTCGGCGAAAGCCGCACCACTTATGTGGACATCCCGTACGGCAAGCATCGCGTGACCTTTGCCTTGAATGGCACAGAGGCGCCTGCCGTCGCGATTCGTTTTACAATTCCCAAAGAGGACGTCAGTCATAGCAACGAATAGAGTATTAGTTGGGATGACAGTTCTGCTGAGCTTTCTGCTCCTTTTTGTCAGCAACTTAGAGGCGGAAGACGAGACACAAGGCGTTTCTGATAAAGATACTGTTATAACACAAGCTCTCCCAGACTCAGTGAGTACGGGGCCGAAGCGTTCTCGCAGAACTCGTCGCTCAGCTCGCAAGTCATTCCAGAGTTACTTCACGGTGAGCGAATATTATGACAACAACATCTTCGACTATTCCGATGCGGCGCGGTCTGAATTTGACTCGCTAACCTCTCGCAGTTCCAAATATCCGATCAAGAACCTCGCGGACTATGTAACTAGCGTGGGTTTGCGAGTTGACTATTGCCTTGACCCGGACGCGAAATGGCAGTGGCACATCAGGGGAAGATATGATGCTAATCTATACGCGCGCAATCATTACCGGGACTACAATCAATGGGGATTGGAATTGCGGTCGGGGACTCGTAGTGGTTATGCGACTTTCGCCTTTCGCTGGTTGCCCAAATACAACTTGCGCACGCTTTACTGGCGTAAGATGCCGCAGAGACCGACCGGAGTTCGCTATGCGGCAGCGGATTTTTCTCGTTTAAGCTATTCCTTGGAATTGGCGGCGCGCTTTTCCACTGCGTTAGATGGAAGGCTCGCGCTTGAAACGAGACGTAACAACTATGTCTTTCCATTTGACGAGCGTGATAATACGACTCGAACGGCGGAGGCACAACTCACTCTACAACTTTCAAGGCGGTGGGAGACTTACTTGCAGGTCAATCTCGGCCAGACAGCGGCCGCGGGCAAAGACTCGGTGTCGGGTAAGGTCGAAGATGTCAGCAATAACGAATCGAGTGTGGAAGCAGGGATACAATGGAAGGTTGATCACCGCGGGCGCGTTGTGGCAAGTACTTCAGCTGCTTACGATCATCAGCGCTATACCACTGGCAAATTAGCTGACACTCATCATTATCGACGAATAGACAACGAATTCAATTGGGACATTGACTTATCGTGGCGTCTACATCGGCTTTGGCAACCTGAAATATTCTACAAGCATCGCAGAAGTACTTCGTCCACTCCCTCATCGGCGATTGACGTCGGTTCATTCTCCGGTTACCGACTGGGATTGCAGCTAGTTCATTATTTCTGATATATCGAGTGTACGTACCTAACCCGATCTGAGCGCCGAACATTGAATGTTAGTACATGAGTAGAGCGGTGGCAATCGTTCTTAAATAGTATGCCTTTATGATTCCTTGGGTTCTGTCCCTGACGGTCAAAGCCGCAGCGGATATTACCTACCGAACGCCCACTTTCGCTTCTTCTGCGCGAGCAAGAGATTGCCAAAGGGGGACCTGTTGAAGGGGCTCCGTGCTATGAATTCGGGATCTGCCTAACGAACGCTAAACGAAGATGTGTTAATCTACAATCGACCTATTCCTGCGATGATGATTGGGCACATCTTGGACACATACACTCCAAATGCAAGATTGTGATTCTTATAACTTATTGTGAACAAACGAGTTGTCGCGACGATTGAACAAATAGCGGAGCAGGGACTTGAACCCCGGACACGCGGATTATGATTCCGCTGCTCTAACCAGCTGAGCTACTCCGCCATTTCAGCAACATTCAACCGTCGGCGCTGGAATTTATGACTCTTCGCCGGTTTGTCAAGAGCATTCGTGTTCTCTCCACCTCATCTGAACTCTGCCCAAATCCTCAGTTTTACCGGTTGCCAATTTCGCCGATCGAGATTATCATTGTACTTGAGGATCGCTAAACCAAGGAGCCTGATAGCTGATTACTACGACTACTCCGTCTATAGAAGGTAAACCGGTGCGCGAGTATCTCGGCATTGTTGCTGGCGAGGCGGTGCTCGGTGCCAATATCATAAAGGATCTATTTGCCACCGTCACCGACATCGTTGGTGGTCGCTCTGGCGCCTATGAAAACGAGCTGAGTAAGGCACGCCAGATAGCCATCAAAGAAATGGAAGACGAGGCTGCCCGCTTGGGAGCCAATGCCGTGGTTGGAGTTGATCTCGACTACGAGGTCGTCCGGCAAGGAATGCTGTTAGTGACTGCGGCAGGCACGGCGGTCAAAATTTAGTTGAAACAGAGATCATACAAGGTGCATCTGATTGCATCTCTTGAGCTAATCTCGGAAAATACCTGTGTCGACTCCGTAGGAACTCCGCAGAAGCTATTCGCATGATCGACAGCATGATAACCGAGCGACGGTTGATGGCCATTCCTCCGGCGGTTTTGGCATGTAGTTCGCTCTTAGGAAGATCAATATGAGACAAAGCGGATTCTCGTTTTTCATCGCGTTAATCTCAATCGGCATAATTCTATCGCTGCCTTTGACTTCCGCTTCCAGAACTGATGCGGCGCAGCTTTCGGAGTATCTCGACTCTACTCTCTCCTCCAAAAGCGACGGCGATTTTGTGTCGGTGCTGGTCTTTATGAGCGACCGCGCGGATGTGTCAGCTTTGCAGCAGCGCTACAAGCTCGCCAGCTTCACCAGACAGGCTTCGCACAGAATTCTGATCGATGAATTGCAGAGGTTTGCCCTCACTGCTCAAAGCGACATACTGCGCACGTTTGACGAGGCCAAGTCACGCGGTGACGTGCGCTTCTATAAGGCCTACTGGATCACTAACGCCTTGCAGGTCGAGGCCAGAAAATCATTTATTGAGACCCTTCGCGATCGCCCTGATCTGGCAGCAATAATCGCAGATATTCCGATGCAATCACTCTACTACCCTCCCGCAAGCCAACCGGCTGCTTTGGCGTCCGCTACGGCTGGTGTGTCACCGGGTCTGCGCGCTATCCATGCCGACAGCATGTGGGCTATGGGTCTTACCGGCGCCGGTTCTCTAATCGCATCATTTGATTCCGGTGTCGATGGTGACCACCCCGCTTTGAGGAACTCCTATCACGGTAACCATGGCTACCCCGCGGAAGCTTGCTGGTTTGATCCGGTTTACGGTCATACCTATCCTCATAGGGAAAGCACGCTCGCTAGTGCCAACCACGGCACTGAAACCATGGGCGTTATGGTAGGCAAGGATGACGCTACTGGTGACACTGTTGGCGTTGCCTTTGGCGCGGACTGGATTAGCGCCATGGTCGTTGACATTCCGCATTCCAACTACTTGGAGGCTTTTCAATGGGTAGCCGATCCGGATGGTGATCCCAATACTGTGGATGACGTCCCTGATGTACTGAACAACTCCTGGGGCTTTCCCCAAAGCAATCTCGGCTGCCTTGATATCTTCTGGGACCCGATTGACAATGTCGAGGCGGCTGGCACCGTCGTGGTTTTTGCCTGTGGAAACAGCGGTCCCACCCCGATGTCGCTGCGTAATCCTGCCAATCGTGCCACCACGCCGTATAACACGTTCTCCGTGGGCGCCGTGTGGGCTACCGATGTCAACACAATTTGGGATCAGTCAAGCCGTGGACCGTCCGACTGTGATGGAATCTCGATCAAACCCGAAGTTGTCGCGCCGGGATATCAAATCAAGACAACATATCCCGATTCGTCCTATGTCATAGGTGCTGGGACTTCCTTTGCAGCGCCACACGTAGCCGGTGCTGTGGCACTGTTAAGGCAGTACAATCCTAACGCTCCGGTCGACTCGATCAAGTCGGCGCTGATGCGCTCGGCGGTCGATAAGGGTGATCTGGGCGAGGACAATACCTTCGGTTGGGGCGTCATTGACATTCCGGCGGCTAAGCGGCTACTGGCCCCTAACAATCAGATCAACATCTACGTCCAACAGGTCACACACAATCCGATCAAGCCGGGTGACACGGTGAATGTCATCGTTCAACTGCACAACTCCGGTCTAGGCACTGTGAGTGTGACGGGACAGCTTGCGAATCCGCAGACAGGTGCGACGATCCTTCAGAGGTCTTTCAGTTTTGGTGACATGGCCAACGAAGTCTCCAAGAACAACGGTTCCAGTCCTTATCGACTGGCTTTCGCGTCGTCAATCACGGAAGGCACACATCTGACTGTTGACTTGCAGATTGCAGACGCGTTCAGTTACCGGCGAACAATAGAGCTCTACTTCACCGTTGGCGCGGCATTGGTGAAATCTTCCTATATGCACCAGACCGACAGTTGTCGTTTTACAGTCAGCAACTATGGCACCTACGGACTCGCGTACGAATCGATGACGAGCAAAGGTGGCGTCGGTTTTACTTTCCCCGCCGACGGCACAAATAACCTCTTCCAGTGCGGGCTGATGATTGGCACCGACAGCAATCACGTTTCTGATGGTGTCATCAACATCAACAAGCTTGGGTTGGTGGATGAAGACTTCGCGGTTGCCCCCAGGGGAAACCTGATTCATTACACCGATGGCGTCATTGGTGATGTCGAGACCTTTTGCCGCTATGCGGACGACCGTGCCGCCAATCCGCTCGGTATTGTCGTGGAGCAGCGCACCGCCAACTTCACCAACAGCGCTGACGCGCGGTATGTCATCATCGAATACGTCATTTCCAACAAGTCGGTGACGCCTATTAACGGCGCGTATGTCGGTATCTACTGTGACTGGGACTTCCCTTGGGGGGGGAGATACCAGGGCGGATCGGACCGCACCGGCTTCTCGAGAGAGTATGGCCTTGGCTATCAATACCAAAGCGGTCCGGTGATCAATAGCTTCCGGGGCACAGCCGTTCTGAACCCCGAAGGCGTGCATACGTTCTATGCGATTCGGAACTCAGGCACCGTTTACGACGATTCCGGCAGTTTGGTCACTGAGCCCAGGAAGTATGAGTTTCTCACCCATGGGCTTGTCGATACGGCAAGCTATGATGCGTACGATCAGTCCTATTGCATTGCTACGGGACCGTTCAATATCGCTCCCGGTGCGTCCGACACGGCCTGTTTCGTCATGATGGGTGGTAGAGATGTCGGCGCGCTACAATCCGCCGTCCTGTCGGCCAGAGCGCGTTATCGACAGGCAACACCTGTGGACGACAACGGCGAGCCAAATCTGCCGTCAGCGTTCGAGCTTCAGCAGAATTTCCCCAATCCCTTCAACCCCGAAACGGTGATTAGTTACACGCTTCAACATGTTGGTCAGGTGTCGGTAACGGTATATAATCTGCTTGGCCGGCAGATTGCAACCCTTGTCGACGAGAGACAGAACGCTGGAACATATTCCCTCACTTGGGATGGTCGCGACCACGATGGCAGACCGGTCGCCAGCGGCGTCTACTTCTATCAACTCAAAGCGGGCAACATCGCGCAGACGAAGAAAATGATATTGCTTAAGTAGAAGGCAGGTTGCCGTCATCTCGCTTGGTATTCGCCGTCCGTCACGGCATACTATTTCCCCCTTGTCTTATCCGACAATTCGCTGTAATCTATTCCCATGAAAACCAATCGTATTGCTCTATGGTGTGCCGTACCGGCACTGCTATTGCTGATTGCAGCCGGTCACGCTCTTGGACAAGCTCAGATCCATTCCAAAACGCTGGCAGATATTGCCATTCTTGAAGACGAACGCGCCGTTGATACCGTCAAAGTCGGCCAATGGATCGTTAGTGGCGATCCAGAAGTCCGCGCCCGAACTGCATACATGATTGGCATCGTCGGTGACACCGCCTATCGGCCATACCTATCAAAGCTGCTCGATGATGATGGGCGCCGAGTGCGGCTGCAGGCAGTATTTGCGGCCGGTCAGCTTGGAGACAGTGTATACACGCAATGGCTCCTGCGCTATTCCGCTGACGGCGATTCGGCGGTCAAATCACACGCGATTGAAGCCCTCAGCAAAGTGGGATCGCCGGCAACAACCAAACAACTGATGGCAATCCTGAGCGACACTCTCGAAAAACCACATTTCCGGGCCTTGGCAGCGGAATCGATACATCGTTTGAAAGACCGGCTCTCCTTTGGCGCACTGGTGGCTCAGGCAACGAATCCGGATGCCGCAATCAGGGAGAGAGTCTTTTTCTCGCTTTCTCGCCGCGCCAATCGGGAAGCTTTGCCGTTTTACGTATCGGGGCTGAGAGATACGAATCATCAGATTCGTCTTTATGCTCTCGTCGCTCTTGCCAGAGTTGGCGACAAATCGGTCCTTGCCGAAATCAAGCTGTTGTTGCAAGAAAATAGCTGGCGCCTAAAGTTTTACTCTCTTGGCGTCGTCGACAAGGTCAGGGGCCGTGAGCTTTTGCCAGAAGTAATGACGTTGCTTGACGCTAAAGAACATGTGTATGTGCGACAGGCGGCGATCAGAGTTTTGGGCGACATCGGAGATCAGCAAGCATTTGATCGGCTGGCATTGTTCTTGCACGACGCCGATGGCAATCTTTGCACGGAAGCGTTGTGGGCTATGGCCAGACTCAGGAAGGACGAAGCGCTGCCACAAGTTCGGACGTGGTCTAAGTCCGACAATCCCCAGCAGCGGGCTGCCGCCGCGACTGCTTGTGGCTCGGTTATTTCGTCGGAGCGCTGGTCGATTCTCAGAGTGCTGGCGAGTGATAGTGTACCGACGGTGCGAGCGGCAGCGTACGAGAATCTATTGAGCGCTCAGTCTGACAGCATCAAGAACCTCTTTACGATACCGGCCTTGATGGATTCAGATATGGTCCCCGCCGTGCTTGCCTGCGATCGCATTGCCCGGGACACGTTGATTATGGAATTGACCAACCTGCTGACACAATACAGGGGTACCCGCGATCACGACGTCAAGTTGGCGATTCTCGATTGCCTGTCTGCTTTCGGAGACTCGCTGAACGGCAAGCCGGGAGTGAAAGAGGTGGTTACGGCGGCATTAGCCGATGACAACTATTCCATCCGCAGACGGGCGTCAGCACTTGCCTCAATGTTAAAGATGTCCGTTGCTGCTGCTAAAGATCATTATCCGACCGCTATTACTCCCGAATCATATCGACTGATCTATGCAAGTGATTCGCCCAATCCCATTGCCGAGATCAAGACTGTCAAAGGCACGATCCGCATCGAGTTGCTGCGCAATGCTGCGCCCAAGACGGTTGCCAACTTCATCAAGTTGGCCAAGAGCGGTTTTTATGACAAGCGCGTCTGGCATCGGGTGGTGCCCGATTTTGTGATTCAGGACGGTTGCCCGCGCGGTGATGGCTGGGGTGGTCCGGGTTACGAAATCCGTTGCGAGTACAACGATCTGCCGTATAACAGCGGATCGGTCGGCATGGCGACCTCCGGCAAAGACACCGGAGGCAGTCAGTATTTTATTTGTCAGTCGCCGCAGCCGCAACTCAACGGACGTTACACGCTCTTTGGAAATGTCATTTCGGGAATGGATGTGGTTGAGAAAATCGAAATCGGTGATCTGATCAAAAGTGTGAAGATCATCGAGCCGAAGGAATAGCCTTGAGAAGTCTGGTTTTGGTTATAAGCGCCCTGCTGATTACAAGCACTGCCTATCCGCAGACGACGCCCTCCGCACAGGATATCATCAAGGCTGTTATTGCCAAGCAGGAGCGCGACAAGAAGCACTGCGAGAAGTACACCAACTTCGCGACAACTAACAAAATCAAATACGACAAGAACATGCAACCGGACGAGGTCACCATCACCAAACGCAGGGCCTATTTCTGGGGTGAGCGCACGTCGGAGGAGATTCTGTCCATTATTGAGGATGGCAAGCCGCTGCCGCCGGAAGAGATTCAGATAAAGGTCGCTGATCTGAACGAAAAGTGGCAGGATGAGCAAAAGGACAAGGAGAAGAAAGAAGGTTCCAAAGACAACTCTGTTGATCCGCTGACCCTTGAAGGTATGTTGGAGTACGATTACTATCAGATCGGCAAAGGTGATTCGTCATTCGCCATAGTGCCCTCGACGATTGCCACAACTGGCGGCACTATTGATCAGTCGGTGGAAAAGCTGATGAGCTACTATGTCGTTATGGCTCGCTCCAAAACGCTTGATTCACGACATCTAAATGCGACCTATTGGATTGACGCCAAGACCTACGGAGTCCTCAAGACCACTTTTGCGCCGGCCAAGCTGCCGCACTTTGTGGACATGCTCGATTTCAAAATGGACTATGGCGTGGTCACCGACAATGACAGCACTCTCTATCTGCCCATGCGATTTGAATTGAAGGGCAAAGCCGGCTTTCTCTTTTTCAAAGGACGTTTCGGTGTGATCGAAGAATACACTTCCTATCAGTGCGACAATGCGATTGCCGACACGCTGTTTAACCACAGATACTTCTATTCAGGTGGGAACAAATAGGAGCAGTCATGCAATTTGAGACGGTAAAAATCGCCATGCCGGATGAGTGTAATCTGATTCTTGGCATGACGCACTTCATCAAGAGTGTTGAAGACATTCATGAACTGATGGTCAATTCGGTACCGACAGTCAAGTTCGGCGTTGCCTTCTGCGAGGCCTCCGGCGACCGTCTGGTGCGATTCTCGGGCAATGATGCGGTATTAGCGAAAGCGGCAGCGGACAACATTTTCAGAATCGCGGCGGGACATTCGTTCTTGATCTTTATGCGTGACGCTTTTCCGGTCAACATACTGACCAGCCTCAAGAACGTCTACGAAGTCGTGAACGTCTTTTGTGCCACGGCCAATCCGGTCGAAGTAGTGGTTGCGCGGACAGAACAGGGGGGTAGTATTCTCGGTGTCGTGGATGGCGAGACACCGCTGGGGATTGAAGACGATGTCGCCAAGAAAAAGCGCCACGAGTTCTTGAGAAAAATCGGCTATAAACTATAACGGACTTTGGACATTCGCATAGATTTGTGCCACCGCTAATATCTTACGACAACGGCGTTGCCATCGAGGGACTCGGATTCTTGCTCGATGCGAGCCGCACAGCAGACTTCGCCTATGTCTCGCATGCGCACTTTGATCATGCGCGCAAGCATGGCCGCATTCTCGCCACGGCCGAGACAGCGCTGCTCTATCGCCAGCGCTTTCCCAATGTGCCGACCCGGGTGCTGCCCTTCGGCAGGCCTGTCAAGTTTGGTGATGCCACGGTCGAGTTGTTTTCTTCCGGACACATGCTGGGGGCGGCGCAGATACTGGTCGAGATCAAGAAGACCCGCATCGTCTACACCGGCGACTTCAAAGTTTACTCCAATCTTACCTGTCCGCCTTTGGCGACGCGTCGCTGCGACATCCTGATCATGGAATCAACCTATGGCGACCCGAGCTATTCCTTCCCGCCGCAGAACGAAGTTTACACGCGCATTATCGGTTTTGTTAAACGCGTGCTCGCCGACCGGAATATCCCGGTGTTGATCGGTTATGCCATGGGAAAGTCGCAAGAGGCGGTGATGCTGTTACAGAAACATGGCTTTGCGGTCTGCGTTGATACACCAATCTCGAAGATGAACCAACTCTATCGCACCGCCGGTGTCAAATTGCAGTCAACCAGTCATTACCTGCACACTTCTCTTGAGAACAAAGTCGTGGTTGTGTCTCCGCAGACGATGCGTCAGGATGAATTCCGACAACTCAAACGCAAGAAATCACTCTTCCTAAGCGGCTGGTCAGTGGGCGTAAAGAAGGGATTTACGGTGGGCGCCGATGCCGGACTACCGTTATCTGATCACGCTGATTATACGCAGCTTCTGTCCTACATACAGGAATGCAATCCGCGCAAGATCTATACGCTGCACGGTGAAGCAAGGTTCGCTGAATTACTTTGCGATCTGGGCTATGATGCCGAATACTTGACAAAAGGTTTTCGCAGTGATCAGGCCAAAGCGCCCGTGACATCGTCGAGCGAACAGCCGTTGCGGGAGTCATCAGAGAATCTGCCCGCAGCCAATGACAGTACGATCGGCCAAAACTATGAGCTATTCTGATTCCAGTTTTAGCCGGAATTGCAATATCCAAACGTTGATACGGCACAGCTTGCTGTATGCTTTGTCAGCGTGGCTGGTATTGATCTTCTTCGCCACGCCTGTGTGTGCCGATTATCTCTGGCCTTTACCATACGGCAAGGAACTGTCATCATCCTTTGGCGATTGGCGGACGCGCCACTACCACGCCGGTCTCGATATTCGCACCGGTGGCGCTGTCGGTCGGCCGGTTGTTGCGCCTGCGGATGGTTATGTCATGCGCTTATCGACATCATACTACGGCTACGGCAAGGCACTCTATTTCGCGATGGCAGACAGCCATGTGGCCGTCTTCGGTCATCTCGATCACTTCGGGTCCGAGGTCGAGGATTATGTGGCGAAGCAGCAGATTGCGTCACGGTCCTACAACCAGAATCTGATTCTCGATATCGCACAGTTTCGCTACCATCGCGGAGACACGATCTGCTATTCCGGCCAGACCGGCGTTGGCGCGCCACACCTGCATTTCGAGATTCGCACGGTAAACAACGAGCCGCTCAACCCGCTTGGCTTTGATGGGTTGAAAGTCAGCGACACGCAACCTCCGGAATTCCGGCGATTGCGTCTAATCGGCAAATGGAATGACGACTTGGAACGCGCTCTGGGACGCAAGCTCGATTATCTGTTTCTCAGGAAGTCTGCACTGTCAGCGTATGTGCTGAACGATACGATCGAATGTGACGATGGCAGTTTTTGGCTATCAGTCGAGGCAGTCGACAGAGTCGGAAGCAGTGCCTGGTTAAAGCCGATCTATTCCTTGGAGTTGAGGCAAGATGACCGCTTGCTTTATCGCCTGACTTACGACACGCTCAGCTTCGACAATACTTATCTGATCGATATGGAACGCAACTACCAGATGGCAGTCCACGGTGCTTCCGATTTCTACAATCTCGTGTCTATGCAGCAGGCGCAATCGGGCGAAAGCGTATGCCACGATGCTGAAGGCGCGATTTCGTCGCTCACTCTGATTGCACGCGATATCGCCGGCAATGAAAGTCGGGCGATCGTTCCCATACGTCATGTGTCGCAGAGTTCGTCCCGCGAGAAGACGAAACCGGAATACGCGCGGCTGGCAGCACTACTGCAGCGATACGGCACTCAGCAAGAGGACATCTCTTGCGCCTTCATTCCAAATGGCGAAAAGCTGTGTCTGTTGGTCAGGCAGCTTAGGGCAGCGCCAGTGGAGTTCAGGTTAGCAAACAATCGATCAACGTCGCAGTCGATCGTTTTGAAAAACATCGGTGGCGGTTTTGCGTTCGGAGTTGTCGATTCCGGAGGTAGCGGGGATTTTCTCAATGCCGAGGGGATCTTCTCTCTCGTCAAGAGTTCTGAAGGAAGCAAGGAAGCGACACGGAGCTACACCATTACGACGGGTTTTCGTCGTGCCTGGTCTGGTGACGAGAACGCCAAGGGCAAGGTTGTTTCCGCGGATGGTCGATTGCAGATTCTTCTTCCTCCGGTCGAGCAAGTCTATTTCCCCCTCGATCGGCAATACTACTTTAACATCGAGATGTCCAAAGTGGCGCGGAGTAAAGACTATGTGGTCGTGCCGGATGAATTCCCGTTGGCAAAGCAGGTGACCATTTCGTACGGGTTCGACAAAGTGATACCGCGTGGCGTAGGTCTTTATCTTGGCAAAGGGGAGGATCCCAGCTTTCTCGGCGCCGAAAGCGACAGTGCCAGCAACTCGATCACCGCGAAATCATTTCGCGTTGGAGTGGTCAGCATGCGTATCGACACCATTGCGCCTACGATCCGGGAAATCAGCCCATCGGCAAATGCGTCGGTATCGTCCGCACGTCCGAAGATTCGCTGCCGGATTGACGACAATCTCTCGGGTATCCGTGACTCCGTCGAAGTGGACGTTGACGGACGATGGTGCATACCGGTGTACGATCCGGAGGACGGCACACTGGTTTCCACACCTCACTTTGATCTCACACCCGGCAAGCACCGGCTGGATATCAAGGCGACTGATCGCGTCGGCAACCTGAGGCATGTCAGCAGCGAGTTCAATTTCGGCACGAACAAGGCCGCTACCAGCCCAAAGAAGAAGCGCGGCAAGTAGAGCGTCTCTTTGCCTAGCACATATTCACAATGTCAAAGAACAAGCGGGCCTAGGCCGGTGGCTTCTGCAGACGGATGGTTGGCCTGTTTGATCTTGGGTTTCCGATCGTGTTTTGATATTCGATTCGCGCCGATGTAACAAGCCTGGATTCCCGCCCGTCAAAGCCGGGTCCACGACCTTCGCGGGAATGACAAACCCGGACGGGAAAGACAGGTACGGGCGAACGAAGTGTCCCCAGAGGGAAAACACGTGCGAAAACGACAGGATCAAGTCATCCGTCAAATCGCCAAAGAGCCGGAACGGGTTGCGGGGAAAAGGGGACGCTCCTCCATAAAGTCACCGACATCGCAAACGTCCGCTATTGGAGCGAGGTCGATCGGACTCGCGGTTGTCACGATACGCTCTATTACTGGGTTCCGGTTGACGGCGTAAATCGTTCGTCCGCGGCGTACCCTTCGACAGGCTCAGGACGTACGCCACGCACGATTCAAAGACCCATCAAAAGTAGATGGGGCACCGGTGCCTTGATGTGGCGATGATCGAGCTTGATTCGTCGTGCCTCCCTACCGCACCACACACAACCCGCACTCCTCACAATGACACGAGCTCGGGGACAGGCAGGAATGCCTATCCTACCGAGGTCGAATCCCAGGTTCCGAGCAGTCGCGACTAAAGTCGCTCCTACAAGGCGCAGGGATCACGTTCATTGCCATGGTGTAGGAGCGACTTTAGTCGCGACCTTCCACCCTGCGCAATCCGCATCATACATCAAAGCGTGTCAGCCGGACGGCTTGTATCTGACAGCGCGAGCCACTTGGCCTACGGCAGCGACAGACTCACTCACCACGGCGAA
>Ga0209777_10001622_pt1 | contig 31772 bp, 27 predicted proteins | sample FrelakmetHBP12HB_FD_187147 | JGI IMG/M metagenome (GOLD analysis project Ga0209777, IMG submission 187147) | Freshwater lake sediment microbial communities from the University of Notre Dame, USA, for methane emissions studies -HBP12 HB (SPAdes)... | ecosystem: Environmental > Aquatic >... | reverse complement strand
GCTAAAAATATATTCAAAAATAGTATTAAACTGAAAAAGAAAAAGTTATCAAGGCAACAAAGTATGCCTAAGTGAAGGTTGAATTATTGAAAAAATGTCATTTGTGTATTCTAATACAGGATAATTTTATCTTATTTTTTAGTTAAATTTAGCTAAAAATATATTCAAAAATAGTATTAAACTGAAAAAGAAAAAGTTATCAAGGCAACAAAGTATGCCTAAGTGAAGGTTGAATTATTGAAAAAATGTCATTTGTGTATTCTAATACAGGATAATTTAAAGACATTATATATAAATACACAATTGTGTATTTTTGTTTTTAATCTATCTATTTATCTACTTATTTCTTAGTTCTCTCCCATGCATTTATTGTTTTTTGATAATTATTTGGTAATGAAAGCATAGAAAATAATAATTCACCTGATAATGTCATCATAAATTCCATTAATTGTGCTTCTATAACTATTTCATTTTTTTCTTTTTTTGCTGATTTCCATTTAATATATAATTCATAGTATAAATTAGAAAAATTACGAGGCCATTGTAAATATTCTTCGTTTTTAATTGCACTAAATTCTGGTTTTATAGCAAATGAAAATAATTTCCAATTTTTTGATATACAAGTCGATACAGTTTTTTTATTATGAAGACTTGGAAATTTTTCTATTTCTCTTTTCGAAAGAAGATCTTTTATTTCTTGCTTATGAGAAAATAAAAAATTAGCACTTTTAATTAAATCATCATCGAAAGAATAGAAAATCTTAATTACTTCATCTAATTTATTAGAAGGAACTGCAAAAAATAAATTAGTAATAGCAATATCTAATGGATTACTACTGAATTTTTCACTTTGATCTTCATAAAAATTATCATAAAAATCATCAGGTAATTTATCATTTTCATCCATAAATTCCTTGAAAATTTTCAATTGTGTAATTCCAAATCCAGTTGGAATTAAATTTAAATTATCTCTACTTGATATATCATTATTCATATCATAAGCAGATTTTAATAATTTGCAAAAAATTTGATAAACATTAATTTTACCATCCATAATATTTTTTCTCCAATTTGCTGATGAAGACATAAATGTGTATTTTTCACCTTTATAACTTACTAAAATCTTTTCTCCTCCACGCCATAAATTCAATGACAAATTATCTTTAGAATTAATTAGACCATTTTGTAACCACGAATTTGCCATTTCATATGTAACAACTTCTGGAAATGATATAGTGTTTGACCACATATAAACTCTAGTATTATTAATTTTAACTATCATTTCATTTGTTAATTCAAAATTTAATTCTAGATCAATTAATGAAATTGTTTCTAAATATACAATTTTATTACTAATTCTATTTCTAGTATCAATAAGTAAAGAATTATCATTAATTAAAAAAATACTAACAGTATCTTTTTCAATTGGAATTTCTTGCAATTTATAAGAATCTTGATTTCTTTCGAAAAGTGTTAAAAAAGTCTCACTTGATTCCCAATGAGATTTCGAAGCATCGATTTTTTTATGTGTAGAAAACATGTTAACTCCATCTAAATTCCAAATCCTAATTAAAGTACCACCATAATGTATCTTATATTCTAATTCTAAAGGATCTATAACTTTATCTAAATCTTCAAGATAAAAAGGTAAATTTGGAATTAAATCTATTTGAATATTTACAGTATGACCATAAGATTTACATACAATTTTCTCCGTTTTTAAATTGATAATATATCCTCTATATGAAAGAATTTTATCAACATTCTCTTTTGAAAAAATTTCATCTGATCCTATTAATGAAATCAATTCATCAATTCTATTTTGATTATAATGAACTAAAAATAATTTATTGTCATCTACTTCAAATTTATCAACACAAGCAATAAATTTTCTTTCTAATATAAATTCAGAAGGTAATTTTAAAATCTCCGAAAGAATAATTGACTCGTCATTATTAATTTTAATTGGTATAAAAGTATTCATGTTTTCTTTTAAAAAACGAAGAAAAAATCATTTTTTTAATTTTTTTAATTTTTACTACAATTGTAGTAAAATTGTTTATTCTATAAATTCTATTCGTGTATCTATTATTTCAATAGAATAATCTCTATCGGTTAATTCTATTCTTACTTCTTCTTTCACTTTATCAATATCTTCAATTAAAGGATATTTATCTTTAATTAATAGAATAATATTTGCTATTTGTTCATTATCAGATATATTTATTTTAATATTTTCATCGAATCCATTTAAACAATTAACTAATCTACTTATTCTACCAGTAAAGCATTTACAATTTAAATCTTTTATTTCATTATCTAAAATTATAAATATTTCATCTTTTTCAAAATGAGATAATATAATAGAATATGTATTTAATATAAGTTCTTCAAATGTAATATTTAATAATGAATGAATATCTTTCAAAGACATATATTCAAAAATAAGAGATTTGCTTTTTTCGCTGAAGATATTATTACTAATAATATCTTCTTTTAATGTTAAATTAGGTTTAATAGAAAAAATATATTCTATCGATTTTCCTATTCCTTCTTGAATTGAATGATTATGTACATTTTGCGTATCAGAATATATTTTTTGTGTAGTATTATTAATAATTCTAAGTAATAGTAAAGGAATATATTCAATTTGATTATTATAATAAGATAAATAACATAATCTTCTACAATTTATAATGGAATAAGGTAATGAAGTTAATTTATTATTACTTAATAATAATATTTTTAATTGTGTAAGATTACCTATCTCAATTGGTAAAGAAGTTAATTAATTATAATTAAAATTTAAATTTACCAGTTGTATAAGATTACATATCTCAATTGGTAATGAAGTTAATTTATTATTACTTAATAATAATATTTTTAATTGTGTAAGTTCAAAAACTTCTTCTGGTATTTGTTTTAAATTACAATTAGATAAATTTAATATTGATGAATTACTATCTTTGATTTTTTGTAAAATATTTGACATTTTTTAAAAATAATCAATTATTTGATAGTTTCATCTAATGTTTCTTCATAAACAATTCTAAAAAAATTTTTAACATCTGTAACACCGCATCTTAACATTCGCCCTATAATCTGTTTTTCATGGTTATATTTATCATATGTAATAATAGAATCTACAAATGGAAAACTAAGCCCAGCACTTGCTTGTTCACTTTCCATGATCCAAATGGTTCTATCAAGTGTACTTTCAAATTTTTTAATTTGTTCATTTATTTTACTTTTATCTATTTTTTTATGAAAAACATATGTTATTTTCTCTTCGTCAAATAACATAATAATTTTTTTAAGATACTCTTGGTTTTCTTCAGCATTATCATTTTTAAATGTTTTTATATATAATAATGATTTAGTTATCAACGGTAATATTTGTTTTAGTGCATCTAATTTATTATTATAAATATTTTCTTTTTTCTCTTTTAATATAATTTGTTTATTGTATGACTGAATTTGATCAATACATATATCTTTTTTACAAAGTGGGCATTTATTCTTAATTTTACTATCAGATAATGATCTAGTAATACAATTTAAACAAAAAATATTACTACAACATAATGTAATAGAAGGATTAATGAATTCACTTAAACATATGGAACAATTATTTATTTGAATACTTTCTTTAATTCTTAAATATCTATTATTAAGTTCATTTATTTTTTTTGATATTTCTTCAATTTCTTCATTTTTATCATCAATTAATTTATTATTTGTATCTTTAATATGTAATATATTAATTTCATTTTGGGAAATATTATATTTATCCATTAAAGATTTAAATGTTGCATCATATAAATTAAAACTATCTTTATGAAGTTTTTTGATTGCTTCACTAAGTTGATCGTTTTTAATTATATCTATAATATCTTTATCAATTATACCTTCTACTAATTCTAAAGAATTTGATTTTTTAACAATATACATAAATATATTAGGTTTTGGTATATTTGTATATTGTAATATATAATCATCTGGGAAATTGATTATATAATTATTACTTAATTCACTATATTGTGTATTTTTAAGAAAAAAAGCATTATGAAATATATATTTATTTATATATCTATCAGCATGTAAATTAATATCATTAGGAGTAGCCGAACAAATCCAGGTAAAATTAGATATTTGTAATTCATTATAATTATTTTTTGGTTCTTTATGAAAGAATTCACTTTCATAATAATTTTTGAAATGTTTATCATTAGTAATTAATGATGTTTGTAATTCATCGAAAATAATACGATTAACAGTTATTTTTGAAAAAACTAGGAATAATTCATGAAATACTGTACGTGATATTAATAAAATATTAATTTTCTTTAACCATGTTATTATATTTTCAATAGATTGCTCTCTAAATGTTTTATTTCTTTCAATAATTGCTACTTTACAAAATACATCATTATTAAAAAATTTTCTTAAATCACTTAACCATGCATTAGAAAGTATTTGATTATCTGCAATAATAATATTTACATTAATAAATTCTCTTTCAGGTGTAAACGAATAAAAACTTGTTTTTGTCTTTAAATCATCATAATTTATCTCAGACTTATTACATAAAAACATACATAGCATTAGAATAATCAAAGTTTTTCCAGATCCAGGAGAATTTGTTAATAATCCTATTCTAGATTGAAATGTTAACGTCCCAATATATTTATCTTCAATATATTTTTTTTCAGTAAATGGTTTACTTTCTTCTGCTTTTAAATCATATATAAACTTTGTAATTGATGTTTTTTTAACAGTAATATCTTGTTTTAATCCTAATGGAGATTCATATATAGGAATAGATTCATATTTCAAAAAATTTGACATTTTTTTCCTTTTAAAAATCTAAAAATCATTTTTAAAAAATCAAGTTAAAACATAAATTTATGTTTTATTTCTATATTAAGAGATATGTTTTATTTCTTTGTATTTTTTTCTATGTTGCTAATTCTATTCATTCCCTCAATAAAACGATCAAAAAATCCTAAAAGATTATTTAAGATATCTTTTGTATATGATTTATCATCTTCTATAATTAAATCATCAAAAAGCTGGTAAAAATAATTCATCATAATTTTAAGATAAGATTTGTTAGTGTAAAATAAATAATTATCTTTATATTTTAAATAAGAATCATATGAAACAATTCTACCGTCTTTTGTTAAATATTCATCATTAAATATATTAACATTAACCATTAAATCTTTAATACCAGTAACAATAGTCAATAATGGTCCAAAAAATTTAATTTTATTCTCGATTAATACTTCATCTAAATATTGTTTTCTTTCAAAAGATGAATTTTCTAATTGGATATTAATATCATTAATATCTTCAATAAAAAAATTAATATCGTCAAAAGACATATTATATTTTTTATAAATATTTAAGATATCAATTAATGATATTTCTTTCTTATCAATTAAAAAATTTAAAATGTTGAAAGATGTCTTAACAAAATCATTTGTTAATATTTCAGAATTATAATATGGAGAATGAAAATCTTTAATATCAGATGTATCTTTTGTAAAAATAGAAGTAGATAATTCTCCAGTTAATAATGAACAAAAATTATTGAAATCTTTTGATTTAAAGAAATCTTTTCCTGATAAAGATATAAAATTATTATATGTCTCGATAAATTCCTTATCAATGAAAATATTGAAACTATAGTTATCAATAGATATTTGATGATATACATCTTTTAATATTTGTAAATAATATACAAAACAGTTATATAAAAAATGCATTCCTGGTCCTTTATCAATTAATTTTAAAGAATATTCAATTGAATTTAATAAAGAAATCATTATTTGATGATAATTTTTAATATTATTTTCTGTAATATTAGATATAGTTTTAGATGAAAATTTTTTGTTGACAAAAAAAGAATCAAAATATATATTTCCAATATTTAAATTTGGAATAGGAGCAGATATAATTTGATTTTTAATTGAAGGTAATATAATATCTCTAATTTCTTCAATTAAAAGATAAATAGAATAATTTTTATTAATAATACGGAGAGCTTTTTCATAATCTTTATTTGGTATTTTTTTAATAATTTCATTAGCAAAATTAATATTATTGTTATATTTCAAATTATCAATATTAGATGGTAATAATTCTATAATTTTACTATCTATAATTTGATAATCTTTTATCGTTCTAATATTAAAATAATCAATATCTAATTTTTTAAGATCATCAGATATTTCTTTAATCATTTTATTAAAATGAGTTAAATCGTAATTAAATAGAGAATATATTTTATTTCTTAAAGAATTAAAAATAAGTGTTTGATTAAATATTTGTAATGTTATTTTTACATCTGGTAATGCAATTTCTGAAAATTTTGAAATAATAAAATCTTTCTTTTTCAATAATTTATTGATAATTATTGATATATTTAAATTATTACTTCTAAATGGAACTTTAATATTTTTAAAGGTATTAATTATTACTTCAACTGAAGGTAGACGATTATTAAATGTATTGATATTTGTATTAGTTGTTAGTTTTATTTTTTCATCTAATAAATTATTTTTTTTTATATATTTTATATATAGAGTTTTATTATTATGTATTTCATTGAGTTTTTTTTTCTTATCATTAAATAAAGAAAAAATAGAACTTCTCTGATCATTTAATTCGTTAATTTTAATAGTTAATGATTGACCTATATTATTTTTTAAAAAATTTGATATAATTTCCACTTCATTATTTTTAAATAATTTATAATTTTCTATTTCAGAAATTATAAATAATTTCCCTTTTGAGAAATCATCATATAGAAGAGGAGTATACTTTTCAAAATAAGCTATTTTTTCTTCGATTGGAAATTGAATATTTCCAATTAAATTTCCAATTTTAATATCATTATAATACTCATATAATCTTTCAATAATGTTATCATATTGAGGATCATCAGATGAATATAAATTTTTAATTAAATATTCTGGGATATCATATTTTAATAGTAGATTTTTCATATTATTTTTTAAAATATGATATTCATCATATCTTATCTTAACAAAATTAATAAGTTCTAATGTATTATTTTTAATATTTGTTATCATATTTTGTACATTATTATTCATAAAATCTAATTTAATATCATTTAATTTAATATCATTTAATTCAAAAAGATTTTGTAATTTCTTATATTGTTTTGAATCTAAAGATATATTAATCATTTCAAAATAATTATTCTTTCTTTGTAAAGATTTATTAATATTTTCATCTATTTCAGAGATTAATTCAAAATTAGAACCAAAATTAGAAACAATATATTGTTTTATCATAGTTGGAATTAATACATTAAGAGATAAATATAATGAATTTAATGCATTAGCTTTATCCATACCATCAAATGTAAAAATATCTTTTAATTCTTTATCAATATAAATCAAATTTTCTATTTTTTCCATTCCTAATTTCTGAGTAAAAGAAAATATATTACAATCATTTAAATTTTCTTCAATTAATCCAATATCATCTTCTATACTAATAAGATTATTTTTTGTTTCAATTAATGAAGATCTTATTTTTGGGATGAGATCTTCATAATTATTAGAATCTAATAATATATTTTCATAACTATAAATAGAATTAAATAATTGTTTAGCAAAATTCTTTGAAATAGTCGATTTAAGAGTAATAAAAAAATCATTATATGCTTTGAAAAAATCATTTATTAGATTTAATGAATTTGTACCTTCATAATTATATTCTTTATATTTAATATTTTTAATTTGATTAATTGTTAATTGAGAATTAATATTAATTGCAAAAAAATCTTCAAACTCATAAAGAATTTCCGATAATAATTTTTCACTTTTAATTTCATCATAAATTTTAGTTTCATCATTTATAATAGTCTCTTTGATATTTCTAATTTCTATTTCTATTTTTTTCTGTTCATTTAATAAATCTGATAATATCTTAATATCACATTCAATACTTTTAAAAGAACTATCCAATCCAATTGATTCATTATTTATTTGATTTGTAATTTCATCTGAAATTGAAATATCTTTATTTAAAATAAATTGACATTTATCGTATACATTTCCAGATGGTAAAATATATCCATAAATTGAATCTTTATTATCCTCTGAAGATAGTTTTTTAAATAAGAAATTATGGCTATGATAAGGGCATATTTTATATGATGATTTATCAAATTCATAAGCATTATTATATGATGTATCATTTACAATTGACGGTATTCCTTCTTTATAAATGATAAATCTACTAGGAATATTAAGATCAGGTGAAGTAAATAAAGTACTATAATCAATATTAGTATCTTCAATTTTAATATTATTAATTGTTATTTTTCTTATTGGTGATACTATTATCTTAGAAGATTTTTTTTTCTCTTTTGTAAGAATTTCCTGTGTAGAAAGAGAAGCTATTTCATCTTTAGAAGGTAAAATTGTAGTTGGTTTTTTTTCAGGAGAAGGAATATATGTTTCTGTTTTTTTATCTTCTTTAACTTTTAAATATTTGATAATTTTAACATCTTTAAAAATATCAAATAAAACTTGCAATATTAAATTATCATTGGATAAATCAGGAACTATAATTGAACCTCCTCTATTTTGATAAAATTGATAAATAGAAGGGAAATTATCCTTTATCAATTGAATATATTCAGATTTATTAGATAAAATACATGCTTTAAATTTTTCAAAAAAGTCGAAAATTTTTTGAAAATCACCTTTTGCGAGTAATTTTTCAAGTAATCTCAAATTTTTCTCAAATTTCTCATCTTGTATAATTGGGTTATATGTAGACATTGTTTTTATTTAAAAAAGAAAAAAAAATCATTTTTTTAACTATTTATTGTTATATTGATAATTTATTATTTTTCAATAAGATAAATTATTAATATAACAAAGTAGATCTAAGTAAATGATGAATTATTAAAAAAAATGTTATTTGTATATTAGTAGAATATACAAATAACATTTTTTTTAACTTAATAAATATCATTTATTTTTTAGTTAAATTTAACTAAAATGAATTAGGACAAAAAATAAAAAGTTATCGAGGGAATAAAAGTAAAACATGGATTATTGAAAAAAAATATCATTTGTTAATACACAATAATTATTTGATAAGATAGAATTTAAATTAGGTGAAAAGTATCTTTCTTATAATAAATAATTAAGATAAACTCAAAAAGATTTGAAAATACAAATAAATTAAATTTAAGTAACCTTATAATATATTTAAATTAATATGAAGTTTTTTTCCTTTACATTTTTTCCATGTATCTTTTGAACCACCACTAATTGATTTATCATCATTTGCAAATGTAAATACAATCAAATATTCCGATTTTGCAACAAGTGTATTTCTTTGAAAAAATCCATCATTTTCGTCGTAAATAATTGCATCATTACGTTTTACTATTTCAATGTCTTGTAATGTATTATAACCCATAGTTTTACTAAAGTTTTTATGATATTTATTTATAGAAAAACTAGAATTGTTTCCTTCGAAAATCATATCTATAGAATTCCATTTACAAGGTAAATATAATGTCAATCCTCCATATTTACCAGTCGAATACAAATATATTGCTACATGATCAGAAAAGCTAGATTTACCAGAAATAAGATTTATATTTTTTAAATCAACATTTAAGCTATTTATTATTTCTTCTGATTTAAAACACATTTTATGAAATAATTCTTTAGTTACATTACTTGAACAATCGCGATTTGCAGTTCCAATTATTGAGATATTAATCATTTTTACTTAAAATTAATTTTTTATTATATTTTAACAATTCAACTCGATAACTTTTTTCTTTTTAATCTAATACTATTTTTCAGTTAAATTTAATTAAAAATTACTGTATATTACAAATGACATTTTTTCAATAATTTAACTTCACTTAGGTACAATTTTGCTGCCCTGATAACTTTTTCTTCTAATACTAAATTTAAGTAAAAATAAGAAAAATTTACTGTGTACTACAAATGATATTTTTTCAATAATTTATCCTTTACTTAGGCGTACTTTGTTACATCGATATTTTTTTATTTTATCTAAAATTAAAAAAATTATATAATATAAATGGATAAGTTGATCATAGATGGAAAAGAAATATATCTTTTAAATAAAGATATAATTGAAGGTAAATTGTCAAAATATACAAAACATACTACAGTTAATGAGAATGGTGATTATGCATGTCAAAATGAATTAATGTTAGAAGGTCTTACTTTAAGTATTTTAAATAAGTTAAACTCTTCTCATTTTCCTAAATTCTTAGATTTATATCAATACAAAGATAATATATGTTTATCTACCGAACCTTTAAAAGAAAGATATACTGGTTTGTTAGATAAAGAAAAGAAAAATGTTATTGCTTTTCAAATATTATATGCTTTGTATGAAAGTAAAGTTTTTGAATTTAACCATAATAATCTAACATTAGATAATATTTATCTTGAACAAGTAGTAGAAGAACAAGTAAAATATGTAATTGAAGGATATAATTATTCTATGTTTAACCATGGAATAAACGTTAAATTTATTAACTTTGATAAAAGTAGAATAACAGTATATAAGACTTATATCTTTAATGAATTAGATAGAAAAGATGAAGATTATGATGTTGTATATAATCAAACTAATGATCTAAGAATACTTGATAAATTATTAGATGAAGATATGTTAGGAAAGATACAACAATTAGAAAAAATAACTATTTATAGTATCTTATCTTCATTATTTGATATCCCACTTAAATATCTCGAAGATCCTATTAGAACAATTAATGAAGATAAAAAAATAAAAGGAGATGAAATTTCATCTTATATCGCTCATTATCCAAAACAAAAAGGTAACTTTGATAATCTTGATATTTTCAATCATCTTCTTAAAAAAAACTACAATAGATTATTGTATAAATTTCTTACATTATTTCCTATTAAATTAGATTTATTTAGAATAAATATTAGTCTAGAATCTTACTCTAAGAATAGAAAAATAATACATAAGTTGAAGGAAATTTTTAATAAAAAAGATGAAATTGCTAATAAAAAACAAGAAAAGTTATCAATAAAACAATTATCAAATATAGAATTATTAAATATAGAAGGAGAAATATACGATCCTATTTTACTTAAATATTATTCGAAAGAAGAATGGTTACAAGACGAAAATAATATTATATTAAATATTGATAATAAGAAATATGGGACAAATAAATTATATTTTAAAGATATACCAGATAATAACATATTAGTTGAAGCAGTTTTTGATAATAACGTTTTGCAATATAGAAAAACATTAAAGTCAACTAAATTTATCAATTTAAATAAATATGGTATTAACTCTATTATTAACCTTGAATTATTTAATAAAGCAATAAATCAGGGAGAATTGAATATTATTAAATCTAATAAGATTTTAACTATTAACTATGAATATCTCTTATATAACCCAAAATCATACAATAAAATGATTCATAATTTTACAGAAGAAGAACATATATCTTTACAAAATTATACTCATCAATGGGATGGTTCAATTAATGGTTATCTAAGAAGCAACTTAAAAAACTACCTTGAAGATAAAGATTTTCTTAAATACTATGATCGTTTTGGCGATTACCCAGAAGAAGCATTAGAGAATATTAAAGAAGCAATTAGGAATATTGATAATGCATTTTTAAATACATATATATCAGAAGAAGAATTTGTTGTTTATAGAGGAACAAAAGATTGTGTTTTATATGATGAATTAAATAGAGGATTTATATCTACATCTAAGAAATTTTCAGTAGCATATAAATTTGCCGAAGGAGGTTGTACTTATGAAATGCATATTGCTCCTGGCATACCTTATATTTATCTTGAAGATTTTACAATATTTGAAGGAGAAGAAGAAATATTATTACCTAGAAATTTAATTGTTACATTAAGAGATAAAATAGAAGATAAATATATTGTAGATGTAACTTTAAGTTCAAAAGATCAATTTAAAATAGAAAATGATTATCAAGAATACTATGAATCTAAAATAGAAGGATATACAATTGAAAAAAATAAGAATACAAGATGTTTGAAAAATACTTTTGATAATGGTGTAGCAATAGATGAAATTTCAGGAGAAGAAATAGATCCTAATAATTCAATTGAATTTAGAGGAATGTGTTATAATAAATCAACTCTTATTAAATTATTATCAAATATTAGTAATAATGAAGATTTTGTTGATCCATTTACAAGAATTAAATTTGATAATGATATTATATTAAATTTAATTAATAATATTAAAGATATCAATAAATATTTTTATTATTTTATTTTGAATGAAAATTTTGAAATACTTAAATATTTACTTAATAATAGAGTAAATATTCACGATCAAAATGATAAACCATTAATTACTGCTTTAAAAAATAATCATTTGAAATTAATTAAATTTTTAATTGAAAATGGAGCAGATATCCATGCTAGAGATGATAAAGTGCTAATTAATATATCATCAATGGGAAATTTAGAAATAGTTAAATATCTAATTGAAAATGGAGCAGATATTCATGCACAAAATGATCAAGCATTAATTGATGCATCTTATAGTCAATTAGAAATAGTTAAATATCTACTTAAAAATGGAGCAAATATTAATGCTCAAAATGATCAAGCATTAATTAATGCATCAACTAAAAATTTAAAAATAGTTGAATATTTACTTGAAAATGGAGCAAATATTCATGCTCAAAATGACAAAGCATTAATTAATGCATCATTTTTTAATAATTTTGTAATGATTAAATTCTTAATTGAAAATGGAGCAGATATTCATGCTCAAAATGAGCAAACATTACTTTATACAATATCATCTGGAAATTTAGAAATGGTTAAATATTTAATTGAACATGGTGCAGATATTCATACTCAAAATGGTAAAGCATTATATAGTATTCGACATAATAATTTCGAAATGATTAAGTTTTTAATCGAAAATGGAGTAGATGTTCATTTTGAAAATGATGAAGTGTTAATTTCTACAGTACGAAGTAATAATTTAGAAATAGTTAAATATTTAATTCAAAACGGAGCTAATATTCATGCTCAAAATGAACAAGCATTATTTTCTGCTGTTTATAAAAATAATTTAGAAATGGTTGGATTTTTACTTGAAAATGGAGCAGATATTCATGTTCAAAATAATAAAGCATTAATTGATGCCGTTTCTAGAAATCAAATAGAGATGGTTGAATTTTTACTTGAAAATGGAGCAGATATTCATGCACAAAATGATAAAGCATTAATTAATGCAACTTCTAAAAATCAAATAGGTATGATTAAATTCTTAATTCATAATGGAGCAGATATTCATGTACAAAATGATCAAGTATTAATTGATATAATACTATATCAAAATTTAGAGATGATTCAATTTTTAATTGATAATGGAGCAGATATTCATATAATAGATGATGAACTTATAGCCGTATTAATTTCTAATGATAAATCAGAAATTATTAAAATTTTAATTAAAAATGGATTTGATAAAAATAAATTATTAGAAATAGCAATGGAATTTAATAATAAAAAAATTATTACTATGATAATGGATTATAAGAAATAAATTTTTACTATGTACAAATAGTATTTTTTTTTCAATAATCCATTCTTCTCTATGTTAAAGTATACTTTAGTAACTTTTTAGTTAAATTTACCTAAAAAATAAGATAAAATTACTCTGTATTACAAATGATATTTTTTCAATAATTCAGCCTTCACTTAGGCGACAAAGTATGCCTTGATAAGTTTTTCTTTTTCTATCTAATACTATTTTTCAATATATTTTAACTAAAAAAAATAAGATAAAATTACTCTGTATTAGAATACACAAATGACATTTTTTCAATAATTCAGCCTTCACTTAGGCGACAAAGTATGCCTTGATAAGTTTTTCTTTTTCTATCTAATACTATTTTTCATTTATTTTTAACTAAAAAAATAAGATAAAATTACTCTGTATTACAAATGACATTTTTTCAATAATTCAGCCTTCACTTAGGCAACAAAGTATGCCTTGATAAGTTTTTCTTTTTCTATCTAATACTATTTTTCATTTATTTTTAACTAAAAAAATAAGATAAAATTACTCTGTATTACAAATGATATTTTTTCAATAATTCAGCCTTCACTTAGGCGACAAAGTATACCTTGATAAGTTTTTCTTTTTCTATCTAATACTATTTATTTAAAAATTGAATAATTTTCAGAGAAAATAATATGGTAAAACAAGATAAAATTATTGATGTTGATAATGTTCATGAATTAGATTATAATGATTCTGTGAAATTAAGATTTGATGTATTAAAGCATTTTTTCTTTATTAAAAAGTTTGAGGAAAGGATTATTAGAAATAATTTACCTATTAAAATGATTTATGTTGAATATAATGGTTTCAGAGGTAAATTTATTTCATTAGAAGCATTAAATTCAGAATTAACAGATGTAAGAATCGGTAATATTTTATGTAGTTCTGCAATGTTTTATAATAGATTAGTTATGCAATGTTGCGATTGTCATAGAGATGAATTATTTGAACAAAATAAAACTTTCAATCTAGTATTTGAAACTTTAGATGATAATATTTTCATTGATTTCATTAAACAAAATAAAATTAATGAAGAAAATCCAGGATTTAGATTTATTAATAAAAATAAAGAAGCTATAACATCTTCAACACTTCTTGTTATGAGATTCGAATAAAAATTTTACTTTAATTAAAGTAAAATTTTAATATGATAATACTTTATCTTTATCAATTAAATATGTTTCTATATTCATTTTATCTAAAAATTGTTTATATTCATCTAATTTTTCTTGAGTTGTAAAAGCAATACAAATTAAATATTTTAATGATATAGAATCTTTAACAAGTAATTCTATATCATTATATTGAAAAAATACACGTGCTGGTTTAAAATATTCATCAATTTCATAATAATAATAAATTTCAGGAGTAAGTTCTATTATTGTTTCATCTGTAAAACTTCTAGCATATTTATTTTGTAAAAGATATTTATCATCTGTATTATCATATATATAAAATCCTAAATTATCAATTGTATTTACATGATAATATTTATCTTCAAGGAGATCATTAGAAAAAATTAAAGAACAGAAATCATTACCCATATTTTGCAATCTAGGAATATTTTCATTTCCATAAGCAATAATTCCCATAGTAATTCCCTTTGCATCTCTACATTTATCTTTTAATTCTGGATTCTTAACAAAATCAGTACATGCGTCGTATGTATCTCTATTAGAGTCTCCATATCCAGATTCTGCAATAATTCCATATTTTTTTCTATCTTCTTGATTATATAACATTCCTGTTTTAATAATACTTTTTAAATTACCTAAAGGAGTATTATAATTTAATGCATCAATAACTTTTAGATAATTATTCATTTTAATTAATATAAAATAAAAATCAAATTATATTTTACCATAATATAATTTCTTATATCCTGGATAATCTTTATTATATAAATTTCCAATTTGATCTTCATAAAAAATACCATATAGCTTATGATCTAAAAATAAAACTTTAAATCCTTCATATGCTATTCTATCGTTTCTAAAAATTAAATACGATTAAGTTTTTATAAGTATTAACTTCTAACTTCATCTTTTTAATGTAAAATTTTACATTAAGCTTTAATATAATTTTTTAAAATATATTGTCCTAAACGATCATTAAAAGAACAAGTATAACATCTATTATTTAATATTCCTGTTGAAGAAAGTTTTGAAATTTTACTTTGTATTCTAATAAATTCAAATAAGTGAATTTCATAATTATCTATTTCTAAAATTAGATTATCATTATTTTTATATGCTTGATAGTACAATTATCAAAATCAAACCAAAAAATATATTTTCCTAAATATTCCATTATTTTTATATTTATTTAATTTTTATAAAGTTTTTTAAAATATATTGTCCTAAACGATCATCGAAAGAACAAATATAACACATATCTGTTAATATTCCTGTTGAAGGATTTTTTGAAATTCTACTTTGTACATTAATAAAAGCTGATAAATGCATCATATCATCATTCATTTCTAAAATTAGATTATCATCATTTTTATACGCTTCGATAATACAATTATCAGAACCAAACCAAAAAATATATTTTCCTAAATATTCAGTCATTTTCATATAAATTTCTTATTTATTCAATTTTAAAAACTAGATCTAAAATATATTGGTAATAAGATAAAGTCATTAAGAAAACTATAAGAAGAATCTTTAAATGAATATTGATAAGGAATAATACCATCATGAGATAAATATTCAAGATCTTCTTTATTAGTTGCTTTAGGATTTCTACAAATAGGACCTGATACTAAATCTAAAGAATCTAAATCTGAGATATATTTATTATGTTCTTTATTTATTTGTCTTATTTGATATTTTCTAATAGTTGTATTATTCTTATAAATTTCATTTGGGTTATTTCTTACATTGAATATTAACTCTTTCCAATCATCTATAAAAATATCAGATAAATGCAATTTATTTAATCCTTCTAAAAATTCCCTTGGAATATGAAATATAACAACAGCTCTTTGAGTATATTTTTGAGATATTTCTATTGCATATTTGAAATTATCACTTAGATAGAAATTTCTCAATCCAAAATCAGAAGGAAATTGTTTCTGGGTAATTCTAATTTCAGTTAAAATAGAATCTGCACCGCTCCAATCAGTTCCATGGAAAAATAAATTCTCTTCTTTTATTTCTGGATAATTAGTTAATATAGTTTTTAATATATCATTTGATAAATTATTACAAGGTAAATATTTATAATCTCTATAGTCTTGTATTAAGTTCTCTGAAAATGATTTCTCTAGATTAAATTTAAAAGGAAATCCATTTTTATTATCCATATTATTAGTTCTATCTATTAGATTATAAATTATACATTCTAAAGTATCTGATGTATCCATATATTTTATTTGATCTGCATTAACTATATCTAATGATTGTTCTGATATACCAATAACATTTTTAATAAAATTATATGGATCATTATCTCCATTTGATAAATCATATTTTCTATCAAAGAAACCAATTAATAGTTCTATTTCACTTCGATTCATTCTATGTTCAAATACTTCACTTATATCTTTGATTTCAAGAATTCCTTGAATTTCCAATATTCTTAATAATTCAAGAGGATTATTTATCATTTATAATTAAAATTTTATTATATAAGTGAAATTTCACTTATCTATATATTTCCTCTTCTAATATATCTTTGATTATTTTTAATATCAATAACTTCAAAAGTCAATCGTTTAAACTTTGTTTTAGCTTCTTCTTTATATTGCGGATCTACAAAAGTATCAAATAATTCATTAACAGTAGATTCATTACCTATATGTTTTATTATGTAATTATATGTATTAAGATCATCTAGAAAAAATGTTGGATTGGTTATTTGCGTTCCGAGAGTATATTTGATGTATTTTTCAATGTGTTCATAATTGTCATCACTCATTCTTAAGATAACGTAATTATATATCAATGGAATTAAAGTCTTAACAATATCAACATTTTGTTGTTTGAGGAAATCTTCATGGGTTGGATGATGAAATGAATCTTCTTTAAAGTGTATTCCACCATCAGTTTCAATTATATAATTAACATTATTATAATAGAAGTAGAAATCAAATTTCCTAGTTGGGATATATGCAAAACTAGTTTGTAATGCTGGTATTATATTTAAATTAGTCAATATTTCATTACATCTTCTTTCAAAATTAGAAAGATTTCTTATAGAAGTACAATCGGTGCATACATCTGATGCTCCATTTGATGTTCTTCTTTCTAATGCAGCTGAAAATACCTTTTTACAATCAGGACATTCAAAAATAATTATTTGATTAGAACCATAAGAAATCTTCTTAATATCAATATCTGGATTATTTTCTTTTAAAATACTTTTACATAATCTAGGATGGGTTATGAATATACTAGTACATAAACATGTACTAGTAGTTCCAATTATGCAAAATGGACACCCAGTTCCATTACTTCTATTATTAACAGTAGCTAACCAAGAATGACCTTCACAGTCGTCAATACCTTTATGATCAACATCGATCCACCAAAGTTCTATATGTGATGATATTGCAATTGTATAAGGATCAATATCTTTATTTTTAACTATATCAAACTGTTTAGCCAATAATGGATTTCTCATAAAAGAATTACATTTACATACTTTTACTGCATATTTACGACAAATTGTACATCCACTTTTAGTTTTAGTAGTTCTATTACTAAGTCTAGCATCATAACTATGAGGACATTTCTTTTCACAATTAAACTTAGAACATTTAAACCAAATTTTTTTATTACTTCCATAAGTTATATTTTCAATATCTTCCTCGGTTAATTTAAATAATAACATAGTTTTTGAAATATCTATTTCATCATAAATATCAGGGAATTTATGTTTTAAAAGATTGCATTTATCTCTCGAGATATTATTTTTTAGACATTCAGAACATAATCCATCACTATTAAATTGATTATAAATTTCTATATTATTTAATTGTTCTGTGATTTCTCTAATATTTTCAGTATCGCAAGGTAAACAAAATTGTTGCATTTTCTGTTAAATTTAACAGAAATAAAATCATTTTTTACATAGATTTTACATAATTACAAATATTATTGATAAAATTCTTTAATATATGAGCAATTATTTTCATTTTTTTAGTTGTAGGATCGAAATAATAATTAGCTATTTGCATTAATTGTTCAAAAGTTGCACCCAATAAATCTTCGACAAGTAGAGTTATCATTTTTATTGGATTTTTAATATGACAAAACTTGCATTTTGATTTTAAATACCATGGAGTATAGCCAACGCTTACTAATCTAGGATCGCTAAGAATATTTTTATGACCAACTGAGAACATAAAATCGAACGGCTTTTCCAATCCTTTAGAAATATAATAAATGTAATCTATTTCTTCTTTGTCTGGATTTTTCATCCAGTTATCCACCTCTCGCATCTTGTTACCAACATATATTTTATGATGATTTTTCTTTACTTTAATATTTAGATTTTCTTCTTCTTCTTTGGTCATTATAACGATGAATTCTATTCTATCTCCACTTTTTACAATCGTACCTTCTTTAATTAAATTATTAGAAAATAGATTCATCGAATAATTCTCGGATTTATATGAACTCCCCAATTCTGAAATCTTCGTCAGATATTCCCGTACATCAAATTCATCATTCATCAGAGAAATAATATTTTGTGATAATATTTGTAATGATTCTATAATTGTTTCTCTATTCATAATACTATACATTACTTCAGAATAAATTTTTATTGCTAATTTACTTGTTCCTCTTCTTGCAGTTAAAATTCCTTTAGGACTGATTTTTATTTTCCCATCTTTTGTTCTTTCGAAATCTCTAGTATGAAATGAACGATTCATTTTAGCATACATTTTTTTCTTCAAACAAAGTACTCTTGAATTATTCTCGTATTCCATAACAAGAGGTTTTGGAAAAATTCCTATAATTTCAGGTAAAATAGTTCCATCATTAAGAATTTTTTCAGGTCTACCTGAAATAGCTTCAGACATTTCATTTCCAATTTTGATAAAGTCATCACCTTCATTGAGATTGAGGCTTATGAAAGAACTGTCGGTGTCGCCATATACACAGACTGCCCCGTACTGTTTATAATTCTCAACAAAAAATTCGTTAGCTTTATTAACTAATTGTCTTCCTAAAGCACAAATTGACATTGCTACTGGAAGAATTGGTAAATATCCACTTCTAACACCTGTAAATCCATAACCACTATTTGCTAATACTTTAATTGCTGATTGACGTTTATCGAGCACAATTTCACAAATTTCAAGTTCATTTAATTTATTTTCCAATTCAGAGAGTTTATCGGATTCTACAGATTTAATTTCATCTTTTAATAATTTAATCTCATTTTCAACATTTTTTAATTCTTTTTTAACTTTTTTTCTATCATTAATCCATCCTTTTTCTAAATCTGGTAAAATACCTGATCTAATATGAGGCTTTACAAATCTAAATTCATAATGACGTGTTATCATTTTAACATCTTTTTTTTTCTCTTCATCTTCATCATCAGATTCATCATCACTTTCTTCAATAACATTTTTTTCTCTATCTACAGATAGAAAATCGATTGGTTCTTCTTGACTAAATTTAATTACATTACAATCTTCTTCTCTTACTGTATTCCATAATTCCTGCGGAATGTATGTTGTATAACATAAATTATATCCAATAATTATGCTTGGGTAAAGAGAATTAAAATCAAATGTAAAGACATTCTCATGGAGACCAACTATTGGATCGCTTACGAAAGCCCCACTATAATAATAGTCAAACGTTTTTGGATTGGAAAGTACATATCCTTTTTTAAAACATTCATTTGAAAGATTTGAGTAAATTCTAATTTGTTCTCCTCTAGTACATAAATCAAGAATTGATACACCTGCGATATTAGCTAATTCTACAAGATGATGCCAGATGTTTACTTTATCAAAAAGTTCAATGACAAGGTTAGAATCTTCAAGACAATATGCAACTACTTTTGTAGTTTCAGCAACACTTTCTAATGATTGATTATTATTTTGATCTTTTATAAGAGATTTCTCATAAATTTCAAACATTTCTCGTGCTGACACATCATGTTTGCCATGGCCAAGGAAGTAATTTGAAACAAAATCAAGACTGTATTTTCTCAATTTAAAAAGACGTTTTACATTAGGATATAAATCAATATTAATTTTACCTTCCATAATAATAAAAACCATTGTTACAGTTCCATAAGCACTAGAAGCCCACGTTTGATCGTATATTTTTGTTTGTCTATTAATTAATCTACCCATATAAGGAATATCTAAAAAATTTATCTTAAATCTATTAACAATATAATTATAATCATAACCAAAAATATTATATCCAGTTATAATATCAGAATCCATATCAACAACGAGTTTAGCAAAAGCTAAAAGTAATTCTATTTCAGTTTTAACTCTAATTATTTCTGAACCAGGTATGTCAGAACATTCACCTAAAACAATACAAGCAGTTCTCTTAGTCTCAGGTTGATTCAAAACTTGGTATATACAGGAAATCATAGTAATACAATCACTTGGATTAAAGGCATCTGGCATTGCTCTTGGATTCGAAGAGAAAGTCTCTATGTCGAACGAATTTATCGAGACGTTGAAAATCATTTTAGAACTCTCTTCAAAAGAGATTGGAGTAATTGTATTCCAATCTATAAAATATTCATTTATTGTATTAATACTCGCTCTATCATCAAAATTAAATGGAACTTTTCTTCCTCTAACTGAAAAAACTTGACTATACATACATTGTTTGATAGACATTAATCTTCTTATTGAATTGATTTTAAGCTCGTGACAAGTTAACTTGATTGATCCCATCCCGCTGATCGTGCGTGGTGTTGAGCAGAGTCTACTTACAATAGATAATGATTTATTATTATGAAAATAAAGATATAAATAATTTTTCTTAATTGGAGTAAAATTATAAATATCTAATTTCTTTAATAATTCAAAGTAAAAAGCTTTTGATTCTCCTTTCTTATCTAATATCCAATTAAAATAACCAAACACACTATTACATACATTATTATTCCAAGATAATATATTATTATTTTCATCATATATAGGAAGTTCAATACATAAGAAGCATGGAAAATTTTGAATTCTCAAAAGCAAAGAAGGTGAATTCTTTTCAGAACTTTTTGCCCAAATATGAAGGTTTTGATAACCTCTACCACGCCAATTATCTTCTATTTCATAATGAAAAGGTTTAACTATTATAGTTTCTTCATCATCTAAAAATTCTTTGTTTTCAGGATATGAAAATTGCATTTTTGATTTTCTCTTTAAAAAATTCAATTTTGTTAGAATTGAATTTTTCTAGATTAAAATTATAATAAAATATGTTAAAAAGAGTAACAAACACAGAAATGTTTGTTAAAAAATTAAATAGTATGAGACCAAACTGTTTTGATACGAGTAAAGCTATTTATACAGCTTCGCAGGAAGATCTTATCTTAATTTGTTTAAGATGTAATATCGAATTTAATGCTAAACCAAATGGTTTATTTGATAAAAGAATAGTAGAACCTTGTAGATTTTGCTCCACTAGATCAAATTTATTAACATTAAAAGATTATCAAAATGTATGTGGAGATAAAGGTACATATATATTAGATTATATTTCTACAGTAGTGCAATTAAAATTGAAGGTTGACAGTGTAATAGATGCTTAGAGCTATATTCAAATTCATATGGAAATATTAGTGCAGGAAAATGGTGTATATGCGTGAATCCAAATTCTAATACATTAGAAGAGTATAAAACTATTGCAGGTGATAAAGGTAAATATATACTAGATTATAGTCCTCGAAGTTGTCATGAAAAAATAGATGCTTGGCTTTGCAATGAATGTTTGCAGGTTTATTCAGCTTCATATTGTACTATTAAACAAGGACATTGGTGTAATTGTATTAAAAATAAAAATAAAACAGAAACTAAGATGAGATTATTTTTAGAATCTAAATTTGAAAATGTTATTTCTCAATATAAACCAGAATGGGCTAGAAATCATATTTCTAAATATTTATTATCATATGATTTTTATTTAATTATTAATAATATGCATATTATTATAGAACTTGATGGTTGTCAACATATTATGGATGTTAAACATTTTAATACTTCAGCAGAAAAAATTAGACATAGAGATGTATACAAAATGAAAAAGGCTTTAGAAAATAAAATATTTATATTAAGAATTTTTCAAGAAGATGTGTTACATGACAAAGATAATTGGAATCAAAATTTACTTTATTGTATAAATGAGATAACTACAGGGAAATATAATCCTCTAGCTCTTTTCATTTCAACAAAAGATATTTACAAAGAAGATAAAGAAGATATGATCAACTATGATAATTTAGAAAATGAAATTATCGAATCTTTAAAAAGTGTAAGTTTATAATTTTCTAATAAATTTATTAGAAAGTAATTTAAAAATATATATAAAATGAACGTATCCAATATTTATTTTTATCATAATACAGGAGAAATAATTTTCAAAAATATCTTTAATAATGGGAAGATAACCAATAAGATAGACGACGATAAATATCTTTGCTATTTTATAATAAGTAAAAAAGAAATAAAACCAATTCTTAATAGATCTCAATATGAAGATTATATTAATACATATCAACCTAATATTCTAGCACAATATTGTATTATGTTTCCAAAAGAAAATCCATATTTATATATTGAAGAGTTTAAAAATAACTATCATCATAATGAAAATAAAATGGAAGAATTGAAGTATAACCTCGTAGATCAAATTGTTAGTGATTCTAAATTACTTAGACAAATGCAAAAAGAAGATGATATAGAAGCTTTTATTTCTTCATTTAATATAGATGTAAAACTATTATTTAAATTCTATGAAGGTATCTTTGATCTAAATGAAAGTGAAGTATATAAATTAATTGATTACTTAGATTATTTAGATAATGATAAATTATTAGATATTCTTACTTATGCTGTATATAAGAATATTTCTCTGGCTAATTACTATAATAAATTACTTAATCAACTAGGTGAAAATGGAGAATTTCGTTTCAGTGATAATTTAACTAGATTAGAAAATTTCAATGGATTGCTTATTAATGGTGATATTTTAAAATATAAAAGTTATTTTTCTTTTATTATTGAAAATCAAGTTTCATTAGCTAAATATTTCTTTTGGGATTTTTACAATAAAGATAATATTTTTTATATATTCAAAACTATATTCAAATACAGTAATGATAATACCTTATTATTATGGATAATGGATGAATTAAATATAGAATTAGATTTTGATCTTCTATTAAGATCATTAGTATTTAATAAATTTTTCTTTGATAATATATTACCAGAAGAAAAACAAAATACAGATACTATCGGAGATATTTTTAGAGAAGGATCTTTAGATTCTATTAAATTTTTATACGAGAATTATTTTGATTTTATGAACCATTCAATTACTAAGAATAATTCAATTAGTAGAAATTTTGAAGATATATTATATGATATATTATATGATAATAATAATTCAATTGAAATTCTTACATGGATTAAAGAAAAATACCCAACTGAATTGTATGAATTTTTTGTATATAGTGATTATTTTGAAAATATATTTAATGTATTTAGAAATTATAATAAAAATAGTTCATATTATTTAGATTTTATCATTTGGGTAATTGATAATTATCCTTCAATTATTATAGATTATATAGAAATAATATTAGAAGATATATCTTCTAAAGATAACGATAAAGTAAAATATATCTTATCTAAATTTTAAAAAAAATGATTTTTTTTTAAAATTTAGATAAAATGGGACAACCTAAAGTATCAAATATTTATTTTTATCATAAAGATGAAAAAATGATTTTCAAAAATATCTTTAATGATGGTAAGATAACTAATAAAATAGAAGATGACAAATATGTAGGATATTTAATTTTCAATAAGAAAGAAGATAAAATATTAATGAAGCCTATTCTTAATAGATCTCAATATGAAAAATATATAAATGAAAGTAAACCTAATATTATAGCACAATACTGTATTATATTTCCTAGAAAGAATTCTGTTTTATATCTTGATGAATTCAAGCGAAAATATCAATCTACTGAAAATAAAATAGAAGAATTGAAGTATAACCTCGTAGATCAAATTGTTAGTGATTCTAAATTACTTAGACAAATGCAAAAAGAAGATGATATGACAGATTTTATTAAAGATATAAATATTAATAGAAATGGTGAAAAAATTAATATCTCATTATTATTTAAATTCTATGAAGGTATCTTTGATCTAAATGAAAGTGAAGTATATAAATTAATTGATTACTTAGATTATTTAGATAATGATAAATTATTAGATATTCTTACTTATGCTGTATATAAGAATATTTCTCTGGCTAATTACTATAATAAATTAGCTAAGCTATTAGGTGAAAACTATAATTTTAATTTAAATGATAATCCAACTGAATTAGAAAAATTTAATAAATTACTTATTGAAACTAAAGGGAATGCTGGTTTTTATAGTCATAATAAAATCGAAAAATATGTTACTTTAGATGAATCTCAACCAATATATAAATATGAATTAGGTGTAAATAATTATTTATTTTTTATTGTTGAAAATATGACAGCAGCTGCAAAATATTTTTTCTTAGATTCTAATATAAATATTGACGAGATTTTTAATACCATATTTTATTGGTCTAATAATAATGAAATATTGTTTTGGGTATTATCTGAAATAAATAAAATTCCAGACTTTATGTTTTTATTAGATTCTTTACAATATAATAAAGTATTTTTTAATAGTGAAAATTTACCTATATATAATGAACCAGGAACAAAAGAAGAATTCAATTTAATATATAAAAAATTTTCTTTGTTATTTTTAAATAAAGCGGTAAATTCTATTAAATTTTTATATGAAAATTATAATGAATTTTTTAATGATATGCTTCTTAGAGATTTTGATGAACAAATAGAAAATATATATAAAACTATTTATACAAATAACAATAATTATGAAAATGTAATTCTATTACTTGAATGGTTCAAAGAGAAATATCCAGAACAATTGGATGGATTTCATATAATACCTCTATCAATTGATGGCATTGCACCTATGATAATCACGGATCTATTAATATTACAATGTCAAAATGTAGATGTTATTAATTTCTTATATAATAATTATCGTTCTTTTTTAAGACATTTAGAAAATCATTTTGATTATTATCTATTGCGTATTTTCGAGTTTCATATAAATAAAAGTAAACTGGCATTATTAAAATGGTTAAAAGAAAAATATCCTTATCTATTAAAAAATTTTTTACTGTACGGTATAGGTAGTGATTCTTATATTGGATATATGTTTACATATATAAATTCTTATTTAGATATTGAATGGATAATTGATAATTATCCCGAATTTTTACAAAAATATTCAGTTAAGATCAATCGTATTATTAATATATTAATTGGAAAAGCAAAAGATAATGTATCTTTACAAAAAGATTATTTATTTCTTATTGATTTATCTAAAAAAATAAATAATATTTAATTAAAATAGAAGAACCTAAAGTATTAAGAGTAATTACTCTTAAAATATTAATGCTTCCTTGTTTTAAAATCAGCTAAATTTTCTGCTCCAGAACACTTTATAATCTTACCTCCGGTTTTCTCATAATCTTTACGTAAAGATATCATATAATCAATCCACTTAAGTTTATCTTCATTAAATTTATCTCTATTAACTCTATTTATAGACCAATAATCTATAATTAAAGATGAATCTGAATATATTATATTATACTTTTTATCAGTTAATGCAATTTTGAGAGCAAATATTAAAGAAAACATTTCAGCTCCATTTATTTGTTGCATGACATCGTTAAATTTACAAAGAATTACACATCTATTTCCAACAGGTAATGTAACATTTAAATAATTAAAATTTGTAAACATATATTTAGGAATCATATCTTCTCCTTTATTATTAACAACAGATCCATATCCAAAACCATTTGAATATTTACCAAATCCTCCATCAACATATAATATATTATCCTCATCTTTGATAAAAGTTTTGACAATAGTTTTGATACCTAAAAACTCCAAAGCTTCACTTTCTGTAGAAAAACTTTTATAAATAGAACCTTTAAATCCAATTACATTTTCAGAACAAGTTTTCCAATCTAGATAAATACCTGGTATTTTTCCAATACGAACACTATAAAATTTCATTATTTTTGATAAATTTATCAAAAAATCATTTATCTAAAATTTAATCCTTTTACAAACATTACTTTTCGATCTTATCAAAACTAATTTTGAGTAATTCATCTCATATATTGGATATGTAATATTATTATTTTTAATAAAACTACGTAGTATATCATTTTCAGCATTTAAAAAATTTGTATAAAAATATATTTTCTCTATTTTAAATCCACTCTCATTAGATTTCATATATTCATTATATGTTTTAAATATATTAAAATAATTTTTATATAAAGAATATAGAAAAGAACATTTATCTGAATTTTTCACTATCTTTTTATAAAATTTAAATTTGCTATGAGAATTTATATTTAAGAATACCCAATGATCATTTTTATCAAAAGTAATTGTTTCTAATTTATTGATATTTCCATATATAAGATTATTATTTATAAGATAATTTTTAATATCTTCTTCATTATTTAAATAAAGTATTATATTTATCATCTATTTTTATATTTTTTTAAATATAAACCAATTTTAAATATTTTTAAACTGAAAATTTACTCTATATTTTTCAATAATTTAGCCTTCACTTAGACATACTTTGCCGCCTTGATAACTTTTTTTTTAATAATCTAGCCTTCACTTAGGTGACAAAGTATGCCTTGATAACTTTTTCTTTTTCTATCTAATAATATTTTTCAATATATAATTGTTAAATTTAACTTAAAATAAGAAAATTTTACTCTGTATTAGAATACACAAATGACATTTTTTAATAATTCAGCCTTCACTTAGGTGACAAAGTATGCCTTGATAACTTTTTCTTTTTCTTTTTCTATCTAATAATATTTTTCAATATATAATTGTTAAATTTAACTGCTAAATTTACAATGAATAGTATAATTAATAAATATTTCTTATCATGTTTACCTGCATATACATTAATTCATAAAATAGGTCATGCTATTGATAAAGAAAGTCATAGTTCTTCTTCTCATGGAATAACAAATAATAAAGTTAGAAATAGTAATTATTTAGAATTTGATAATATATATATATTAATTTATCAAGAAGCAATTGGATTAGGTTTAATTGAAGAATTTTTAAAAACTGTTGTTTAAAATATTTTACTATAATTATAGTAAAATTAAAAGGTGAAGAAAGTAATCTCATTAGATTGAGTTTCTCCGAATTGATTCCCCTGGAATTGGCTAAAATAAGTAGATGGAAGGGAAAAATCTAGAATAGATGGTTCTTGAATTGGTTGTATGAATTTTTTAGTATAATTTCTATAAAAATTTTGAACAAATATATCTGCTTGAGGAATTATATTTTTAATTTTATGATATATTTCAGGAGAAATAATTTCATAATCTATATATTCATCATTTGTTATAATTTTCAATTGTTCAAAGAAATCTTCTACTTTATCTATATTTAAAAGTGAAATATTAAGTAAATATGATATATCAGAATCATTGATATTTTCATTATATTTTGAAAACAATAAATATGTGTCACTAATCATTGAAATTTTTTATATTTATAAAAAATTTTCATTTTATATTAAAATGCCATTATTTATTAATATTGAAGAAAAAACAGTAATTAATAAAGAATTCAGGAGAATTCTATATACAGATGATAATTTACAGATAATTATACAATGTCTTAATCCAGGAAAAACTGTACCATTTGAAACACATGAACACGCTACACAATTTATTAGATGTGAAAGTGGTTATGGTTACGTTACTTTTAATGATACAAATTATGCATTAGAAAAAGATACTGCAATAGTTATTCCAAAAATGACTAGACATAAAATAACAAATATATCTCATACAGAAGATTTTAAATTTTATACAATATATGGACCAAAAGTACATTAAATGCTAAATTTAGCATTTAAATTAACTTTTTGAATTCTTCTAATAATCTAAGATTATTTTCATTTTTAAAAAAGTTATCAAATTTTTCAATACTTAAGGTTGATAATTCTATTGTTTTGAGTAATTCTCCATCAATTAATTTTTCAAAATTATTGTGGAATAAAGAATTAATTTCATCTTCAGTTTTAAAATTCTTTATTTCTGATACATTTAAATCATATAATGTACTTCTAATATCTTTCCAATGTTCAGAAAGAACATCATTATCAATTATTTCATGAAAAATTAATGAATCGTCTTTTTCAAATAAAGATTTAATCAATTTAATTTTTAAATTAAGTTCAATATTTGATTTTTTAATCTCTTCATTATATAATTTAATTTTATTAGATAATAATAAATGTTCGTTAAGTAATTTATTCAAAGTATCTTCCATTTCTTTTTTATAAAAATAATAATAAAAAATCAATTTAATGTTAATAATTCTAAAATAGGAATAAGATGTGATGATATTCTTTTTTCTTTTTCTTCTGGTTTTCTATAAATAAAAATGAAATCTCCATTTTTATCAATTTTAGAAGAATCAACAGTATAAGGAATTGATATTAATTTAATATTATTTTCATCGCATAATTTTTTTTTAATTTCATCTCTTCCTATTTGTTTATTAAATTCTTCAACATTTTTATGAAATTTAGGAGTAAACTTATAGTGTTGAATTCCATTATATTCTATTGCAATTCTTGAAATTGGATCATACATATCTAATTCTAAATTTCTTCCTGTATTTGGATTTTTAAGAAAATCTGGTCTAATATTAGTTTTAACTTCATATCCCAAAAATTCTTCAAAAATTTTACATACAATCCTTTCAGAAACAGAACCAAATTTTCTATTATTTTCTAAAAAAATATATTTTTGTTTTGGATAAACTGAAGGTGTAGGAGATAGATATTCAATTTTATTTAAATTTGAATTATCCCTAATAAAATTCTCATCTTCGATAATTTTAACATATTTAGTTGGTATATATATTGGTTCTGTAGATGCTTGTTTACTTCTAAGAGTACTATTTAGAGTATAACTATCAAAAATACTCCTATTATTTAAAAATTTTAATTGTTTAAATTTATTTATTTGATCAAATTTATTTATTGATTTTTTTTCAGAATATATAGATTTCATTGATGAAGGATATTCTTTATCTATTTTAACTTCTGGTGTAATGAAGATAAATATAAAAAATAAAAATAGAACTAAGAATAAATATAATGAATAATCAATCATTTAATATAAAAAAAAATAAAAATAATTCATATAAAAATAATGATAGTTGATATTAAAAAATATTTAGGTTTATGGTATGAAATAGCTAAATATCCTGTACCATATGAAGATAATAAAGCTGTTAATATTACAGCTGAGTATTCTTTAAATGAAGATAATACTATTTTAGTTAAGAATTCAGAATATACTAATGGTAAAAAAATAATTATCTTCGGAAAAGGATATAATATAGATAATACATTTTCTAAATTAAAAATAGATTTTAATATGGGATTTTTGGGTGATTATTGGATTGTTAAATTAGCAGATGATTATTCGTATGCTATTGTATCTTCACCGGATAAAAATGTATTATGGATATTATCAAGAACTAAAACTATTTCAAATTCTTTATATGATGAATTAATTGAATGGTTAGAAAATAATAATTATGATATAAATAAAATAATAAATACTTTACAAATATAATTTTGATAATTTTTTAAAAACATTAAATCAATTGAATAATTGCAATCAATGTCAAAAAGTATATTCTTGTCATTCAGATTGTAAAATTGGACCGATGGGATTGAAAGGAAATACTGGAAGTATTGGTGCTACTGGAAGTATTGGTGCTACTGGAAGTATTGGTGCTACTGGAAGTATTGGTGCTACTGGAAGTATTGGTGCTACTGGAAGTATTGGTGCTACTGGATCAACAACAATAATTAATTATGCTGATTTTTATGCTGTTATGCCATCAGATAATGCAGCTACAATTGCAGTAGGAAGTCCTGTTTTATTTCCACAAACAAATGTATTACTTGGAATTTCTAGAGTAAATTCATGACAATTTACTCTACCAAATATTGGAATTTATGAAATAAATTTTCAAGTTTCTATAACTGAAGCAGGTCAATTATGTATAGTATTAAATTCTACCCAATTAGCATATACTATGTGTGGTCGCGCAACAGGTACATCTCAAATAGTAGGTACATGTTTCATACAAACAACAGTAGTAAATTCAGTTTTAAGTATAAATAACCCAACAGGAAATTCAACAGCATTAACTGTAACAATTTTAGCTGGTGGTGCAAATTCAGTTTCTGCTCATCTTACTATTAAACAAATTGCTTAAAAAACATTTTCTCGATAATTCAGCATTCACTTAGTTATATTATAATACTTTTTTTAAATTACTCTGTATTTGAATACACAAAAAACATTTTCCTAATAATTCAGCCTTTATTTAGGTATACTTTGTTGCCTTGATAAGATTTTCTTTTTAGTTTATTCATATTTTAGTTAAAAATTAAATTACTTTGTATCTTTTTTAGTTAAATTTAGCTAAAATAAATGAAAAATAATAGTAGACTGAAAAAGAAAAAGTTATCAAGGCATACTTTGTTGCCTAAGTGAAGGCTGGATTATTAAAAAAATATCATTTGTGTATTCTAATACAGAGTAAAATTTTATCTTATTTTTTAGTTAATTTTAGCTAAAAATAAATCAAAAATAATAGTAGACTGAAAAAGAAAAAGTTATCAAGGCATACTTTGTTGCCTAAGTGAAGGCTGGATTATTAAAAAAATATCATTTGTGTATTCTAATACAGAGTAAAATTTTATCTTATTTTTT
>Ga0209777_10001621_pt1 | contig 31772 bp, 32 predicted proteins | sample FrelakmetHBP12HB_FD_187147 | JGI IMG/M metagenome (GOLD analysis project Ga0209777, IMG submission 187147) | Freshwater lake sediment microbial communities from the University of Notre Dame, USA, for methane emissions studies -HBP12 HB (SPAdes)... | ecosystem: Environmental > Aquatic >... | reverse complement strand
ATTGAAATTAGTAGAATTGAAACTATAGAATCTTGTGTACCACTTATTGAAACTTCTATATTAGAAGATTTTAAAAAAACTGCTACAAATCTAAAAAAGATAGCTCCTAAAGCAGAAGATTTTCTTTATTTTTCAGCTGTTATGCTTCATGCTGCTGAAGCATCTGCTATAAATGATGATGGTACTATTAAATTAACAGCTTCTGGCAAATCAGTTGAAGTTGGTTGGGATATTAATGGAGGAACTTGGCGTTGGAAGACAAATGATTCAAGTATAATGCCATATAAAAACGCAAATGCAGATATTTTTCCAGAATGTGAGCTTATAAAAGCTCATAAAAAATGGATAAATAAACCTTTATGCGTTGACCATAAATCAAACTCAGTAGATCATGTTAGAGGTTTTATAGTTGATACATATTATGATAGAAAACTTAAAAGAGTTGTCGGTCTTTGTGCATTAGATAAACATAATTATCCCGATCTAGCAAGAAAAGTATCTACTGGATATTCAAACTGTGTGAGTATGGGTACAGCGGTTGGAAAAGCAATATGTTATGATTGTGGAAGAGTAGCTCGTATAGAATCTGATTTTTGTGATCATATGAGAAAGAGAACTTGTTATGGTGAAATAAATATTGATTTAAATCCATTAGAATTATCCATTGTTGTTAATGGGGCTGATCCTAAAGCTCATATTAAACATATTATTGCTGCAGCTAATACTTTAAATACTTACGTTAATTCTAAAGAAAAAGAATTAAGTAAAATTGCTGATAAACTTTCTTTAGATAAAATTAATAATAATATTGAAGATTTAAAGAAAATTGAAGAAGATATTAAAGGCTATATTGATGAGCTGAATGAGATTAAGACTAAAGTTAGTGATAATAGTAATGTTGTAGACCATCAATCTTCAGGAACATATGGTATGGATGAAACAGCTGAGTCAAATATTAATTCATTCTGTCCTCCTCAAGAAAGATTTGCTAGTAGTTCAGAAGAAGATTTTAAATATATTTTAAAGAATATTACAGCTTCTATAGAAGCTAAATTAAGTCAGATGAAACAAGGATTAGATAAATTATTGAGTATTTCAACAAAAGAGGAACACATGTCAGGATCAAATGAAATAAATAAAAAGAGTTATTATCAAGGCACAGAAGAGCCTTCTCCTGGGCAACCTAAATATCCAAAAGATCCCACTAATGAAGACCTTAGAGAAAATGGAGATAAACAAATGCTTGGAATTACAGATCTTGGTCCTGTCGATGGTATGCCTTCTAATGATAAAGAACTTAAAGAAAAACTACAACGTATGGCTGATGCTGAAGAACGTTCTATTCGTCGTAATGCAATTGTTAATATGGCTAAACAAGCTATTGAACAAAAGAAAGCTTATTTTCAGGGTGGTGGAGGTGTAAATGAACCCACTCCTGGTAAAGTTAAGTATCAGCCAGATAAACTACAAGATATGCTTCGTGATAAATCTGATAAACAAATGGTTGGACAAAAACCTTTTCCAGATGTTGGTGATGTAGATGGATTACATCCAAGTCCATATTCTGCTGATGTTTCAGATGAGTTGAAACGAAAGCAATTGCTACAACGCGCTTCTCTTAGAGCAAGATTTGTAAAAGCAGCAAATAATGACGGAACACCTAACTTAGGTAAAAGTTCATGGCAAGTATTTGCAGGAGATAAATTAGTGCTTTCAACTTCTGTTAATGATCTTTCTGGTGGACGATCTGAAATGCTTTATGATTCAATAGCTACTAAGGAATTTGGTTCTAAATTGATTGAAAAAGTTAAGGTATATGGTGTTGATAAAATTAGATCTTTAGTAAAAAGCGCTCAATCTGAACCTGCACCAAGTATGCCTATGGAAACTCCCCCGGCAGTTCCTACTGAAAGTTCTGCTCCATTACATAAGCCAACAGAAAATATATCAAAAGATACTGGAAAAGAAGGCGATCCAAAAGAAGAAGTGCCTAAGTTAGTTGATAAAATTCAACAACTAACTTCAGATTTGAAAGAAGGCGTTGATGCATTAGTTGGTGAATCAAGTGAAATGGGTAATATGGAAGATGATGTAAATATGAAGTCTCTTCCAGAGATGGCTTCTTCCGCTTCTAATAAGTTTAGTACATCAGTATTAAATTCTCTTAGAAAAGAACTTAATAAAGCATTAACTCAAGCAATGAAAGAATCTATTGCTTCATTAAAAGATCATGAAAATGAATTAAATATGATCGCTAGTATTCCTGTTAAAATTGCATCAAATTCTTATAATAGAGACTTTGCAAATACTATTATTACAGAATCAGTAAGTGATGCAAAATCTGCTATTGTAGATGGTATTAAACTTATAACTGCATTTGTTAAATATGTTCGTGCTACTCAGGCTATTGTAAAGCGTGCTGAAATGGATGCAGAATTTAAAGATTTAGCAGAGGGAGAAAATATGGATGAAGTTGATGAACAAGAACTTGATGAACAAAATGATGATGATTTAATGAATCTTATTAATAATGTAAATGATAGCTGTGAATCAGAAGATAGTTGTGAATCAGAAGATAGTTGTGAATCAGAAGATAGTTGTGAATCAGAAGATAGTTGTGAATCAGAAGATAGTTGTGAATCAGAAGATAGTTGTGAATCAGAAGATAGTTTAGATGATAGTGACGAATCATATGTTGATGATAATGATGTGGTAGAAGTAAAAACACCGGCAGAAGCTTCTGAAGTATCAAGATTAGATCCAAATGTAACTGTTCAAGTTAATCCATCTATGGAAACAAAAAATGGAAGAGCAATTTTACGAGCTAAACTTGCTGCTGAAGCTCTTAAATATAATCCAGTGCTACATGAAGCTCATCCTAAAGGTGGCTTTACAACACAATTAGATGTTAAACCTAGTGATGATTTAGCTAAAGTTGAAGATTTAGAAGAAAGACATGAAAGAATGATGGATGTAGCTGAAGCTCCTCCAAAGGTTCGTAAAGAAGCAGAAGCTATTCATAAGTTAGTTTCTGCAGGCAAATTAGATCCAGCAGATCTTGATTCATTAATTGCTGAAGGATTAGATAAAGATGCTGTAGCTTATTATAAGAAATATTATAGTCAGGTTGATGGTGGATCTGAATTTGCTAGCGCTCTTGTTAAAGAACATGTTAAAGCTATGATTGAAGAAGAGCTCAATAAATATAGAGTTAAATTAGCTAGATCATATGAATTAGCGTATGATATGGTTGATCGTAATTTATGTCATCGTGATAGAAGTTCTATTTCAACTCAAGTTGATGAAATTATGAAATTTAATGATGATAGTTTTGATTCATTAAAGAGAGTTGTTGCAAAACATGCTGTTATAATGGAGAAAAAAGCTAATACTATTCCTCAAGTAGGATTAATTGGATCTGGTGAAATTAATCAACCTAAAGGTGAAGAAGATTTAGTTTCACTATTAACTGCAGCGTTAAATTCTAGTACAAGAAAAGGTAGTTTCTAAACTTTTTTTAATAAAATTATTCAACTTGAAGAGGTGGTAAATGTATAATAACAAGAGTATATCAGATTTTGTTGCGTCTACAATGGATGCGGTATTAAAAAGTGAAGAACATCAAAAATTATTTAATAACAGATATAAATATGCGTCTAAAAGTGATAAAGAAGATTCTGAAAATTGTGACTCTATGATGGCAGAAGACTCTTATCTTTATCCTGATTCAAATTCTGATTCTTCAGAGTCTGAGGAATCATCAGAAGATTCAAATAAAGCTGATGATAGTAAATGTCCAGCTTGCAAATGTTCAAAAGAGTGTTGCGAATGTTCAAAAGTATCTTCAGCATTTGATGTAGCTATTGATAGTCTTCTTACTGCGTCAGCTGCATTAGATTCAGTTGGCATGGAAAGAAGCTCTTCTTTTAGTTTAAAACTTGCGTCCATAGTTGTTGAGGCAAAGAAAAAAGAAATAAATTCAAAAGATAAATCTTCTAAAGAAAAATCTTCTAAAGAAAAAGCAAAAGCTAAGGAAAAAGCTGAAAAAGAAAAGGAAGTTGCAAAGGCTAAAAAAGAAAAAGAGGTTGCAAAAGTTAAGAAAGAAAAAGAAGCTGAAAAAGCTAGGTTAGAAAAAGAAAAAGCATCTGCAAAAGCAAAGAAAGAAAAAGAAAGCACTTCTAAAGGATCCTCATCAAGTTCATCTTCATCCGGCTCTTCTAAGTCTAAGTCATCATCTTCTAAGAAATAGGAGCTAATTATGTTCAAAGTCGGCAGTTTTGAAAATGAAATCGTAGACTCTATGGAAAAACAATTAATTTCCAATCAATTGGAAATTAAATATGGATTCGGTAAATTAGTAAAAGCTGCCGACTATTTGAACTTAGCAGCTGAAATTTTTGAAAAAAATGGTATGCTTAAAGAAGCAGAGTACATTTTAAATATTTTAAAAACAATGTAGGTTTTTGATGATCAAAAGAAAAATTTTTGAAGAAGAATTGATTATTGGTATGGACAAAGAGTTATCTTTAAAGAAAGTAGCATTTGAAAAATCTAATAATATAGTTAAAGCTATTGATTATCTTAATTGTGCTGCAGAAATTTTTGAAGAATTTGGTATGCAATCAAAATCAGATCAAATTTTAAAATTATTATTAAAAATTGCTATAAAAAAACAAGCGGATCATAAAGAACCTAAAGAGTTTGTTTTCGAAAGTATAAAAAATGATAAAAAAGATAACAAAATACAACCAAAAAGAAAAGAGCCTGAAGAGTTTGTTTTTGAAAGTATAAAAAATAAAGAAGATCAAAATAAAATAGAACAAAAAAGAAAAGAAAGAAGTGATTATATACAAAAATTAATTCAAGAAGCTATTAAAGAAGAAAAAGAAAGAGGTACTAATATTCAAAAATCTATTGAAGAAGCTCTTGAAAAAGATAAGAAAAAAGAATGGAGTGAAACTAATACTAAAAAATCAATTGAAGAACTTATTAAAAATGATAAGAACAGTCCATATGTATCTACTAAAATAGAACAAGATATTAAACCAGGAGAAATTATTGAGTATGAAACTTTAGTACCTGAAGAAAATCAAGATGGTGATTATATAGAATATAAAAGTATATTAGATTCTAAAAACGCCGCTAAACGTAAAAAAAGAAATCCTGAAAAAATTAGTGATAGACATACAAAAGGTCTTACACCAGAAAAACAAGTAAAAAACTTAAAACAATATGGTTGGCAATTTAATCTTAGTGATGATCAAGCAATTGATGCATTAGATATTGATTTAGAAAACTTAGACTTTGAGGATGAAATATCTTAAATATTGTATAACTAATGATATATAAGTAAATGGCGAAGATCAAAAGCTTCGCCATTTCTATAATTGGAAGAGCAAATAAATGTTCAGAATAGTTTCAGAATCTAATGCACAACCAGCTAGTTTTATATGCGATCCATCTGCTGAATTTAAACCAGGACAAATTGCTCAACTTACTGTTGTAGGCAATCAAGTTATGTGCACAGTTAGTGATGGAACAGCTCCAATTGGTATAATTGATGATATAAGAACAAGAGCATTTACAAATATATCATGGGACGAAGTAATACTAGTTAGTGCAATAGGAGTGCCTGGTCCAAATGGACAATTAATAACTCCAGTTGATATAAAAGCTGAACTAAGAAAACCTAATATTTTGGCTAAAACATTTAGTTCTACAATAGATGTTGTTTTAAATCCAATTAATGGAGTAATTACATTTCTCGCAGGAACACCATTAAATTTTGATAATATTGGAAGTGGACAACCTAATGCATTAAGAACTATAGTAAGATATACCTATCAAGTTCCAAATATACCTGGAGATGATTCTGTTATTGCATCTGGAAAAGTTACTGTATGGTATAATAGAATGTTCTTTCAGACAGATATGTTTGAAACTAATCAACAATATCCAGTAAGAGCTCCTCTATATGTAAATGAAACGGGGTTGTTAACAACTAGAAAGCCTGGAAAAGATTATCCTTCTATTGCAATGGTTACAGCACCACCAACTGCATTTGCTCCAATGTTAGAATGTTTATGGTATTAATTAATAATTGTATAATATTTTAGTATAATTAGTATACTAATTTGGCAGGAAATTCATGACTTTTAAGAAAATAAAAATAGAAGATTCTAATGTAATGCGACAATTTGAACGCGCAGCTGTTCAAAAAGGCGTAATAAAGGTAGATGGAATAAAAAAAGAAGCTTCTAAAACAGATCTTAAACCATGTAATAATTTTACAGTTAATTTATTAAAATTATGTGATGGTCTTCATTCAATTGGAATGAATAAATACGCTGAAGAACTTGAAAAAAAATATATTAATTATAAAAAAGCCCAAGAATTATATGATGTAACTAAAGAAACTGGTGAAGATGTTATAAATACTGCGCATCCAGAAGGAAGTCATAAATTAGAAGGAGTTGATGGTGATAGTATTATTGAAACTATTCTTGAACAACAAAGAAAAGATTTAGAAGTTGTAAATAAAAATCCTGTAGGAAAATTAGCTTCATCTAGAGATATTATTAATAAAGTTAAGAGTATTTTAAAATTCGCAGAAGATAATTCGGAGTTAAAAGAAAGACGTAAAAAATTTGTATGTAAAATACTTCAAGATTTCAGAGATTTAAACGAAAGAATTCATTCATCTCATCTGCTTCCACTTGTATTAACAGTTCCAGGAATGGTTTTTCTAAATCAATTAAATGAGGTTTTTGATAAAATATCAGAAAATATAGAAACAAATACAACGGCAGTTAATTTAAAATCAATTATATATTTTTGTAATAAAATTATTAATTCAATTAATAATAGTCCAGAAAAAGAGGGGCATGTAGCTAATTTCTTTAATGATATAAAAGAAATAATATTTAGTTTTGAAAATATAAAAAATAAAATTAATAAAGTACTTGAATCTATAACTAAAGATCTAATTACTGGACCTTTTGATATACAAATGGGGGCTAAATCATTAATAGATCGTTATAAAGATACTAAAGATACTAAAGATACTAAAGATACTAAAGAAACTAAAGAAAAATTAATGAAACATATTAAAGATACAAAAACAGATATTGCAGAATTGAAAACGATAATTAATATTCAATATACTGGAAAATCAAAATCTTTAAATTATGCTAATAATTTTTTAGATAAGAATCTAAAAGATACAAGTGCGATTGAAAAGGCTGTAACTGATACAACAAGAGCCGAATATATTGTACGATATAGTGGACAATTAGATACAATCATATTTAATGTGGCGGATTTTAAAACTAAATGGTTGAAAAAAAATAGTCAATAACCCACGACTAAAGTCGTGGGCTTGAAGGAAAAAGAGTTGCTAACTTTGAACAGAGAGACTAAAATATTGACTAGACTAGATAACTGTAAAAAGTTATCAGCTGAATTAACTGTACGTGGCAGTGCAAAAGATATGCTGAATACTCCACTAGTTCCGCTTTCCTCTGTTAGTCATCGTCTAAGTGGTGTATATACCGTAGTAAACAGTGGGCTTAATGCATTTTTGTTTACCAAAAAATGTTTCATATTCTCCGATGTTGGAGATGTGGAATATTTTTTGACTTTACTTAACTTAACACACAGGGGCGCAATTTCTCCCATGATTAAAGTTGTGGGTTTACTTGCGATAGAAGATCATGAGTAACGCAATTCAACCCCTAACTAAAGGCAGGAGTATTCTTGCTATCCCTGAGGGAAATAAAATATTAAAATTTATTAAACAAGGACAAGTACAGAGTCCTAGAGAAGTTTCCTCAACAGAAAATTCCGAATCCACACAGACAGAGCCCAGTGTTACACCACCAGGTAAATCAGAATCATCACAATCAAAACAAATATCATCTAATTCAATTATAAAAATGCAAAATGCTATTAAAGACCTTGCAAATACTGTAGTTAAAGAAGATGAATATAAAATAGAAAATATTAATACAGAACAACTTCAGCCTCAACTTAGAAAAAATATTAATAATTATTTAACTGAACAATATGTAGATAAAGCAACTAGAAAAGGTTTAGAATTATCTACCGATCCATCAAGATCAAAATGGGAAGAAAAACAACCTAAAACAAATTTTATAGATATGAATGTTATTGTAAAGAATTTTCTACACGTAGGTTCAAGTTCTAATGAATTTATACCTGATGGTGTTTGGGGTAGAAGAACTAATAATGCATTAAATAATATTTGTGCTTTTGTTGAAGGATTATTAAATTTTAGTAAATCACATAGTGTTATTCAAAGTAATGCGTTTTCTGAAGCTGATCTAAATGAAATGAAAAAATATATTCCTACAAATGAAGCACAATTAAAAACTAAATATTTTATAATAAATAAAAATATTTGGGCTGATAAACTAACTATTTTAATAAAAAAAGTAAAAGCTTTTTATAATGATATATCAAAATCAATAATAGAAAATCCATATTATAGACCATATATGGAAGGAAATAGACCATTACATACTGTTCAATTAGGACAAGAAGATGCAGCAAAATTATCAGATGAAGAAGATCTTATGTTAAAAAATCAAAATTTATATTTATATAATATGCAGCTACCAGATGCTAATAATAATTTACGTATTGTCAGTGTAATATCATTAAAATCATTAGAAGATCCTGATTATTTTAAAATTATATTAAAACGAGACCTTGGATATACAGATCAACAATTAAATGATCCTAGAGCACAAAAGAATGTATTAAATAGATTAATGCAAAACATAGATACGGCGATAGAATCTAAACATAGAACTTTTACAAAATATATTCCTAAGGACTAGAATAATGCCTTCTATTTTTGATGATATTAATTTTATAAAAAAATTAGCTGCTATAGGAGCTAGTTCTTTAGAAAAAAAAGGACAAAAATCAGATGCAACAAGTTCAAAAACATTAGAATTAGCTAAAAAATTATTACTTAATTTGCAAAGACAAATTGATCCAGAAAAAACTTCCGAAAAATCAAAATATACCCCTTTATCTTCAGAAATTAAAAATGAATCTTTGCCTTCCCCTAATTTAATGCTTCCTGATGTTAGATCTTTAGGTGATTTCTTAAGATGGGCTGCTAAAAATGAATTAACATGGGAAAATAAAAGAATAGCTTGGGTATCAGATAAATCTCCTAATAATGAAGCATGGCAACTTTCTGCAAAAAATCCAGATAGAAATAGAGACTCTTCAAGAAATGTTATTGAAAATAATGTTTGGTTTACTAAAGATGCTTTAATAGGATATTTATCATATTTAAGAGACTCTGTTAAAGATAGAATTCTTAAAGATCCAATAAAACAATTAATTAATGAACTAAATATATATCTGTCAAAACTTCCAGATGAAAAACTAGTACCTACTGATCCACAATCCTCATCTACTTTAAACCCCAAAATAATTATTGATGCATTTCCAAATAAAATAATTACTCAAAATGATGGCTTAAATCAAGCTCCAAATTTTTATAATTTTATTGAATCACCTGCAGAAACATTAAGGGTTGAAAATATTTCGTCATATGAAAATTTTATTTCTTGGCTAAAAGATATGAGTTATAATAATATCTCAGCACTTGATCCAAGTGTAGTTTGCTCAGTTGTTAATATATTATATGTTAGATCAAAAATATTACAATCTAGAGCTACAAAAAATTATAAAGCAGCCGTAGATTTATATCAAAAAAATATTACAGAATTTGGTCCACAACTTACAGATGCTAGTGGATCCCATTGCACTATAACCTCTTTAGAGAAAAAATCACCTCAACAAACTGATCAAACAGTTATAGATAGCCAAACTTTTATTACAGAACTTTTAAATCAAGATAATCTTGCTCTTGAATATGATTATATGGATATTGGAAAAATTTCAGCTTTTATAAATATGGTTTCTAAATTAAATGATCCGAATATTAACGCAGATATTACACAGACTAAAACTGCTATTGCATCTATGTCTCAATATACAAATAATACTAGATTTCCTATAAAAGATGATAATAACAGTATACGAACATTAATTGATGAAAATCTTAACAAAACTATAGACGCATCTTATTTTTATCATAGCTTAATATCTATTGTATATCATGTTAGTAACATATATAAAACATTATATAATAGATATGAAAAAACTTATTTAAATAAAAATAATGAACAAATAGAATCATTAAAAGGATTACTTAGAGGACAATATCAAACAATTGCTGATGAACTTTCGCGTAAACTTAATAATTGTTATAAAGAAGTGGTCACATCTACAAACAAATAAACAAACCCTTACTAAATGAAAAACTCTTCCTTAAACTTATATTTTAACTATTTAGCAGTAGATGCTATTTTAGATGAACCTAGATTTAAAAAACATGCTCAAGGAGAATTAGTTTCTGGTCTTATTGATGGAATTAAAAATTATGTAGGGAATTATATCGATCCTAATGCTTCAACAGAAAAGAAAACTATTAGTGTGTTAAATTTACTTGCGCCTGATATGATCAGAAGATTATTTTCGTTTTTAGGTTTTAAAAAAATAGGCATTCTTATGGAATTATGTATGTATTTTTTTCATGTTGATATTAGTGATATTTTAGAAAAAATTTATAATGAAATAAAATCATTAATATCAAGTGGAAAACTATTAACCTCTCAAGAGGTTCACTCTATAGTATCTTCAAACATTGAAACACATAACACACCTACAACTAAAGAAGAAGTGGAAACAGCAGAAAAAACTAAAAATTCTTATAATATTTTACTAAAAAATGTAAGATTTATTAAACTAGCAATAATTAATTATGAGCTTAAAAAAGAATCTGGTTCATTGGATGCAGGAGCAAAAAAAAAGTACACAAATGTATTAACAATGGTACTATCTTTTATATTTACAACTATTTTATCAGCTTCAGGATTTATAGTATTATCTGATGTTGCTAATAAACTTTTAGGAAGACCTAATGCACTTGATAATTCATTAAAAGATAATAAACCAACACAAAAACCAATACAAATAATAACTTCTACTCAAACAAGATTTCCAGCTAATCCTTCCTATGATAAAAAAACTTATAGCGAATCTGATACATGGACTGAGAATTTTTCTAATTCAAAATCAGGTATAGAATCTATGCTTGTTAATTTTGCAAAAGAAGTTTATTTAGGATTAGATAATTTAGATAATATCATAAAATCAAATCCATCTTTTCAAGTTGTTGTAGAAAATATTTTATGGTATAATAAAAATGCCCAAGGTGATCCATTTATTTTTATCCCTCCACATTTTACTAGTAAGAAAGAAATCGTAGATTTATTTATAGACAGCGTTGCAAAACGTGCGCCAAATTAGGAAAAAATAATGAGTCGTAGCGAAATTTTTGATAATTATATTAAAGTTGCCATGGAACAAGAAATGATTTCTGAAGATGCTTCAGATAAAGCTAAAAAGAAATTAGAAGAAAATCCTCGCGCAGACTCTTTATCTCCAGATGATATTAAAAAATTATATAAAACTAAACCTAATTTACCAAAAGGTATGGGGTATAAATCAAATATTGTAGAAAAAGCTCACCCTAATGCAGTTGTACTTTGTCCATCTTATGATAGAATAAATGGATTAGTCGAAAATTTAAATGAAAGACAAAATATTATCCTAAATATTATTAATAAAACTCCAAATGGTCAGGTAGTTCAACCTAAATACGCTGAACGAGATCTTATATTAACTTTAGTAAGAATTGCAAATGATCTTGATAATAAAAATTATGATGAATTAAGAGTATTAGCTGATACCTGCCTAAAACAAGTATCTATAAAAAAACAAGCACTTTTCCCAGCTTTCTTGATACCAACAGCAGGTACAGCTGTAATACTAATTGGTTCCGTTATTGGGCTAATTTATCTATATGAACATTTTACAGCAGATGAAGGATTTGAAAAAAATAGTGAAAAATTACTTGAAAGTATTAATGCAATATTAAAAGCACATGATTCTATTTCAAATACTCTTGGACTTGGTTATGAATACTCTAACTCATTTTTATCCTCTGTATCTAATCTAAAAACTAATGTAGAAGAAATTATTAAAGAATATAAAGAAGTAAAAGAAACATTAGTAGTTCTTGAAAATATCAAAACATCTGAAGATGTCATAAATGTAGCTTCAAAGAAAAATTTAGTTCAAAAATTAACTAAAGAAGTTGAAAATTTTAAGAAAACATTTAATCAGAATTTAAATAAATTAAATATATTGGAAAGTAAAATTGGTCAGAATGTATTTCAAAATATTAATATTAAAGAAAAAGGCTCCTTAATAGAACAAATTGATAAAATTCCTGGACTCCATGGTGGATATGGATTAATTACTAATCAATTTGATGATCTTAAATCTAATATTAAAAATTATAAAGAATCATATGATAAGACAATTAAATATTTACAAGAAGCAGAAAAAATTAAAGTAGACTCTACTTCAGAAATACAAAAACCACAAGAAATAGCTTCAAAAGAATCAAAAGAACCTGCTAAAGAACTTGCTAAAGAAGTGAGCAAATCTGAAGATGAAGAAGCTAAAATGAAAAAATATTATGAGGATATGGGTAGAGAATTAGCTGATTTGTAGCCTATTTAAAAAAATATTAACATCAACTATAGTAACTTTTTTTAAATTATACTAATAAATATATATATATTTATCCTGTAAGTTATTAGATGTAAGCTATGCCTAATTAATTTGGCATTAAAAATTAAAAGGAAAATAAAATGGCACTTAAGTTATTAAACCCTGGAATTGATCCAATTGGTATGTTTGATGGTTACGATAGTGAAGTACTTACCCTATTAGGTGGAGAAGTTGTAAGTCTAATTAGTGTGCTTGCACATAGTGACAAAGCAGCTGCTGATTCATTTGATGGATATGTAAATCCTTTCCTACGCCCAGTTGTAACAAGAACACTTTCTTCTGGAAGTCGCCCTCTTATGCTTGCTGATGAAGGTATCGCTGGTTACGGTACCCTATTTGGTTCAGTAGTTGGTGGGGTAGCTGGACAGAATACAAATGGTGCAGCTTTAGGACCTCATACAGCAACAGGTTCAGGTAAAGTTACATGTTGGGATAAGCCAGGTCTTTATGGTGTAACATTAGATGCTTGTGATTTAGACATTACTGTTGGTCTTCAGCCAAGTAATCCAACACTAACTACTGGTGCAGCTCTTGTTGCAACAAGCACAGGTCTTCTAACACCAGCAGCTTCAGGACACGGTGTAACTCCTATATTAGCTAGATTTGTATCTTTTGAATCAACCGCTATGTCATTAGTAACTACACCTGTAAGTCTTGTTTCTGCATTATCACCTAAGAAATTCTCAATGGCTGTATTTTATTTTGCACCACCAATTGGTTAATTATTAGTTTGATAAGTATTCAGTAATACAGAAGCCAGGTTTAATAGCCTGGCTTTTGTGTTTTAATATATTAGATAACCAAATTATGTCTAATTCTAGTTACACCATCTAATATGTTTTGTTTAGATTCTAAAGGTCTAAGATTAGATAATGCCCAACATTTATTAAATTCTTCATCTTCCATAGAAATATATTTAAAAGTTGATTGTGGTATAATATGATCTATATTCCAAGTTTTTCTATTAATATTATATGCACCATAATTTTTCCAATTCATCCATTCATTACCAGGATCATTAAATTGGACTTCTAAATGGAGTTTTAGTCCTTCTGGTGTATAATCAAGGTAATTCCAAATAGATTTTTTATTTTTTGAAGAATTATTATGTTTAAGAGCATAGGTTATACATCTACTAATATTTTTTCTTAATCTATATACTAGATCTATTTTTATTCTATTTTTTTTATATTGCCTTTGATATTTTATTATTTCATGTTTATGAATTTTACGATATTCTTTTTGATATTCGGATATTTCTTCTTTGTGATTTTCACGATATTCTTTTATGTTTTGTAGTATCTCTATTTTATTATTTTGATAATAATCTTTTTTAGATTCTAGTACTTCTTTTTTGTGATCTGCGCAATACTTCTTATTAGATACTAATATCTGTTCTTTATTATTTTTATAATAGTATTTTTTATACTCTAATATTTCTTTTTTGTGATTTATCTGATATTGTTTTTTGTGCTTTGCTATTTCTTCTTTATTAGAAATATAATGTTCTTTTTGATATTTCTTTTTACAATTTTTGCAAACTTTATTATTTTTGTAAAAATCATCTTTTTCAATATTACATTTAGAACATACTTTAAACATGCCTTATACGTGTAGCTCCATCTAATATATTTTGTTTAGCTTCTAAAGGTCTAAGATTATTTAGCTCCCAACATTTTTTAAAATCATTATCCTCCATAGAGGAATATTTAAAAGTTGAATGAGGTATAATGTGATCTATATTCCAAGTTTTTTTATTAGGATCATATAATCCATAATTATTCCAATTCATCCATTCATTTCCAAGATCATTAAACTGTGCTTCTAGGTGAAGTTTTAATCCTTCTGGTGTATAATCTAGATAATTCCAGACTGATGTTCTATTTTTTGATGAATTATTTTTCTTTAAACCCTTATATACTCCTGTACTAGCATTGATTTTTAATTTATATATTGAATTATTTTTTCTTTTATTTTTGAGATATTCGTTTTTATATTTTGATAATCTGATTTTGTTAATTTTGCGATATTCTTTGTTAGCTTTAGATAATTCATTTTTATGATTTTTACGATACTCTTTATTAAAGATAGATGATTCATATTTGTGAATTTTATGATAATTTTTTGAATATTCTATATGATATAGCCTATAGCATTCCTTGCATTTATTTTTATTTTTATTTTTACAAAATGAATTTTCGTCTTTTTCAAGATTACATTTAATACATGTTTTCATGAATAATGTCGCAAGAAAACCCACGACTTTAATCGTGGGTTATTGACTTTGAATGTCTACTTCGTGTAGCACCATCCTGCATATTTTGTTTAGTTTCTAAAGGACGCAAATTAGCTAGAGACCAACATTTATTAAAAGCATCATCTTCCATAGAAATATAAAAAAACTCTGATTGAGGTATAATATGATCAATTTGCCAAGTTTTTCTATTAGTATCATATACTCCATAATTATCCCAATTCATCCATTCATTTCCAAGGTCATTGAATTGAGCTTCTAGATGAAGTCTTAAGCCCATTGGAGTATAATTAAGATAGGACCAAGCAGATCCTCTATTTTTTGAGAAACTTCTTTTCTTTAAACCAATGCTAATAGTTCTACTTATATTTCTTCTTAACCTATAAGCATAATCTATTTTTCTTCTATTTTTGTCATGTGAATTTTTAGATTCTGCAACTTCCTTTTTATTATTTTTGCGATATGCTTTTACATTTTTTAATATTTCTTCTTTATTATTTTTATAATATTCTTTATTATATCTTTCTATTTCTTCTTTATTATTATTGTAATAATCTTTATTATATTTAGACTTTTCTTCTTTATTATCAATATAATATTCTTTTATAATTTTTAAAATTTGTTTCTTATTATTTTTATAATATTCTTTATTGCTAATAAAGATTTCTTCTTTGTGAGTTTTTCTATATTTTTCTTTATAAGAAGAAATTTGCTGTTTATGATCTTCTCTATACTGTTTATTTGCTTTATTATAACATTCTTTGCAAGAATTTACATTTTTATAAAATAAATTTTCATCTTTTTCTAAATTACATTTAATACATATTTTCATGATATAATGGAATATATTTTATATATCTTTTTATCTGCGCTGGGAACATCTTTAACAAATCTTTTTGCCCAATAATGATCTTTATATACTGCTTTTTGACATTTTTTTATATCTGCTTTTTCTATATCTTTAGCAAATTTATAAGCAAATTCAGGATCTTTACAAGCAGTTTCTTGACATTTTTCTATACTTGCTCCTTCTATATCTAAAGCGAAACAATAAGCATGCATAGGGTTTTTGCAAGCTGCTTCTTGACAATATTCTATATTTGCTCCTCCTATTATTTTAGCAAACCAATAAGCATATGCAGGCTCTTTACAAGCGACTTCTTGACATTTTTTTATATTTGCGCCTTTTATATCTTTGGCAAAAAGATAAGCCAATTCAAAATCTTCATTAACTTTACAAACAAACTCTTGGCAATATTTTATATTTGCACTTTCTATATTTTTAGCAAACAAATAAGCATATTTAGGATTTTTACACGCGGCTTCTTGGCATTTTTCTATATTTGCATTTTTATTTTCTATAGCAAACAAATAAGCTAGTTCAGGATTTTTACATGCTTCTTCTTGTTTAGCTAAAAACTCTTTTGACATATCTTCCATTTTATAATATAGAATATATTAAACATTTCTTTTTATCAGCACCGGGTAAATTAAAAAAATGAGTAGCCCATTTAGGATCTTTACACGCATATTTTTGACAATATTCAATATCCGCTTCTTTTATATCTTTAGCAAAGAGATAAGCATATTCAGGATCTTTACAAGCAGCTTCTTGACATTTCTCTATATTCGCTTCTTTTACTTTTAGAGCAAACCAATAAGCACATAAAGGATTTTTACAAGCAGATTCTTGACACTTTTCTACATCTGCTCCTTTAACATAAGCACAAAATTTGTAAGCAAACTCAAAATCTTCGCAAACAGTTTTTTGACACTTTTCTATATCTGCACCTTTTATATATTTAGCAAAAAAATAAGCCCATTTAGGACTTTCACACGCCGCATTTTGACACATATCTATATCCGCACCTACTATATCTTTACAAAAGAAATAAGCCCATTCAGGGGCTTTACAAGCTGCCTTTTGGCAATATTCTATATTCGCAGTCTTAATATATTTAGCAAAATTATAAGCAAAATAAGGTTCTTTACATGATGCTTCTTGACATTTTTCTATGTTCGCATTTTTGTTTTCTTTAGCAAAATAATAAGCATGCATAGAATTTTTACACGCCTCTTCTTGCTCAATTAAAAATTTTTTTGATATATTTTTCATCAGATAATTCTATAATACATATATACTTAAAAATAATTAATATATTTTATATTTTTAATAAACTAAACAAATAGTCTCCATATGCAGTTTTATTAAAAAATTTTGCACGATTATACAATTGATCATTATTAATGTAACCATTTTTATAAGCAATCTCTTCGGGACATGAAACCATTAACCCTTGTCGTTCTTGTAAAGATTCAACAAATGATGATGCTTTTAATAATTGATCTGGCGATCCAGTATCTAGCCACGCATAACCTCTTCCAAGCTCTTCTACAAATAACAAATCTTCTTCTAAATATATTCTATTAAGATCTGTTATTTCTAATTCTCCTCTAGCAGAAGGCTTAAGACTTTTTGCTCTTTCAACAACTAAACTATCATAAAAATATAATCCAGTAATCGCAATATTAGATTTTGGTTGAATAGGTTTTTCTTCAACAGAAATTGCCTTACCTTCTGAAATTTCTACAACTCCATATGGTCTAGCATCTTTAACATGATAACCAAAGATTGTTGCACCTGTGGTTCTCTCTTTTGCTCGCTTAAGAACTTCTGGAAGACCATGTCCATAAAATACATTATCTCCTAATATCAACGCACATTTTTGTTGATCAATAAATTGCTCACCCAATATAAACGCTTCAGCTAAACCATTAGGATTAGCTTGGGTTACATAGCTGATTTGAATTCCAAACGCAGAACCATCTCCTAATAATTTTTTAAAAGCAGCTTGATCATATGGTGTGGTAATAATTAAAATATCACGAATTTTAGCTAATAATAAAGTAGATAAAGCGTAGTATATTGTAGGTTTATCATATATAGGTAAAAGTTGTTTAGAAATAGCAATAGTTAAGGGGAAAAGTCTGCTTCCTAATCCACCTGCTAATATGAGCCCTTTTTGTGTCATGCAATATATATAACCACAAAATAATAAATATCAATATTTTACAATAAAAATTAATATTATTATCGATATATATAACCTAAATACAAAAATTTTTAATTATATAATATGTCTAAAAAAATAACAAAAGAAGAAATATTAAAAAGAATACAAGAAGTACAAGGCGACAAATATGATTACAAAAATGCTGTGTTTGTGAATTTGTCTTCAAAAATAGAAATTATTTGTCCAGAGCATGGAAACTTCCTGCAATTTCTTAACAACCATCTTAATGGTGCTAATTGTCCCGTATGTGCTAATAAATTAAAAAATAAAATAAGGACAAGAGAAGAGTTTGTAAAATTAGCAAAAGAAAAATACGGAGAAAAATATGATTATTCTTTAGTGGAGTACAAAGGATCTACAGTAAAAGTGAAAATAATATGCAGTATTCATGGCGTCTTTTATCAAAAACCTAAAGATCATTTAAGCAAATTAAGTTGTCCAAAATGCTCAAACATAAAAACAAAACAAATATTATTAAATAATTTTATTGAAAAATCAAGTAAAATTCATAAAAATAAGTATACTTATAGCGAAGTTGATTACATTAATAGTAAAGAAAACGTAAAAATAATTTGTCCAGAACATGGCTTATTTTTACAAAGTCCATCTACACATTTAACAGGAAGTGGTTGCAAAAAATGTGGTTCTAAAAAATGTGGTCAAACATATAAACTAACATTAGAACAATTTATTAAAAAAGCTAATAAAGTACATCATAATAAGTATGATTATTCTTTGACAGAGTATAATAATTTAGGAACAAAAATTTTAATAATATGTCCTATTCATGGAATATTTAAACAGAAAGCTGGTATTCATTTGTTAGGAAATAATTGTCAACAATGTGCTCTTAAAAAGAAAAAACAACTTAGTTTAAAATCATTAGAAGACTTTATAAAAGAAGCTAATATTGTTCATAATAATAAGTTTGATTATAATAAGACTGAATATATTGGATGTAAATATCCTGTAATGATTATTTGTCAAACCCATGGTTTATTTTTACAAAAACCAATATCTCATCTTAATGGCGCAGGTTGCCCACAGTGTAAAATTCAATATAAATCCAAAACAATATTAGAATCTTTTATTATAAAAGCCAATAATATTCATGATCATAAATATAATTATGAGAATGTTGTTTATATTAATAGGACTGAACCTGTAAAAATAAAGTGTCCATTTCATGGGGTATTTTTTCAAAAGCCTACTGATCATCTTAATAATGGCGGATGCAAAAAATGTGGTTTAGAAAAAAGAGGAGAGAGTAGAAGAATAACGCAAGAAGATTTTATAAAAAGATCAAATGAAATTCATAATTATAAATATGAATATAGTGAATCTGTTTATATTACTGCCAAAACAAAAGTAAAAATATTATGTAAAATACATGGCTCATTTTTTCAAAATCCATACGATCATATGACAGGTTCAGAGTGTATGAAATGTACAAAATTAATATCTAAAAAAGAAACTATATGGTTAGATATGCTGAATATACCAAATGAATACAGAAATATAAGAATACCTGGATTAAAAAGAAAAATAGTAGATGGTTTTGATCCCATAACAAATACTGTCTATGAATTTTATGGTGATTTTTGGCATGGTAATCCTATAGTATATTGCTCTTCTGATACTAATCCTGAATGCAAAAAAACATTTGGTGAATTGTATGATGCAACTATAAAAAGAGAAATACTAATTAAAGAAGCTGGTTATTCTTTAATTAGTATTTGGGAATTAGATTTTAATAAAATGCTTAAAGAGCAAAAATTACAAAATAGAAGAGGCTAAAGTAGCTAATCTAGATCTCTCACCTTTTGTAAAAGTAATATGAGCAGCAAATTTACAATTCTTAAATTTTTCTATTACATATGTTAATCCATTTTCATTAAAATCAAGTTCAGGGTTGTCAATCTGGTCTATATCACCTAATAAAAGAACCTTACTATAATCTCCTATTCTAGTTAGGATAGTCTTAATATCTTCTTTTGAAATATTTTGAGCTTCATCAATAATTAAAAAAGTTTTAGGAAAGCTGCGACCACGAATATAAGTAAGAGCGCCAAATTCAATTAAATTCTTTTTTTGAAGAAACTCAAAAGTTGCACGCCAACTAGAAGTAGATGGTCCTACAGATTTATTTGAAAATAAATATTCAAAAGTATCTAATGAGGCTTGAAACCACCCAGTCATTAGCTTATCATTTAATTCACCTGGCAAATACCCAACATCAGCTCCACATGGTTGAATAGGTCGATAAATAATTATTTTATTAAAATTTCTAACATTTACTACATTTTCAAGTGCGCATGCAAATGAAATTAAACTTTTACCACAGCCAGCTTTTCCTGACATTGTGATTAAATCTATATTTGGATCAAGAATTACATCACATGCTAAAAATTGTTCGGAATTACGAGGTGTAATTCCCCAAGGATATGTTTTATTGACAAGTTTAATTTTATCTTCTATTTTTCTACCTAGCACTGGTTTACTATCAGGATCATCTTTATTTTCAAATATTACGCATTCATTAGGTAATAAATTAAAATTATATAAATCATCATCAATTTCTAAATTATCTTCTAAATCATTAGAAGCATCCATATTATCAATGATCTTACATCCCGCATACAGCTCGTTATAGAACTTGTTTTCAGATATATGAGATATAGCGGCTACGCCTTGAGCACGAGCTTTAAGGCGCAAATTAATATCATTAGAAACCAGGGTAGTTTCTCTATTATTTTGCCAACAGGTGATTAATGAACAAAGTATTTGAGTATCACCATATTTATAATCTCCATATTTACAACAATCATTTTCTGTATAATATGTTGTATCTACTTTTAGAATAACACCATTATCTATATTAATACCAATATTAATATCACCTTGTAGAGACACTTGTTCTAAGGCTTTTATACAAACCCTTGCATTTCTACCTTTTTCATGAGGTTGTTTTTTTAAATTATCTAATTCACTAAAAACCACTATTGGTATAATTACATTACTGTTTTCAAAATTTTTATCTTCATATGCAAAAGGGTTGTCAATCAGTACACTTGTATCAAAAATATAAGTTTGTCGCATATAAACCTAAATTTGGTTAAATGTGTTGCGTACGATGTGCATGAATTGCACAAACTTGATATTTTAGAAAATACAAATAAATTATAATTTTTGGGAGAATTTGGAATACGAATATTAATCATTTTCGAAAACTGACCAATATGAGACATGCATTTCGACATATAGTTGATTTCTATTGTTACGTTTAGTTATGTCTTTTTTCAATTTGTATAAAGGTTTTTCCCAATTACCAATTAAATCTTTTTCTACATAAACCTTGATACTACCATCTAAATCGTCTAAAATCTGTATATCATATTTAACTAATAGACTTCTTAACTTTATTTTTTGTTCTACGGTTAGAATCAAATCATCTTGCATCCAAAAATCTATTGGAAGGTTAATTTGTTCTAACAACGATCTAATAAATTTATTTTTTTCTTCCTCCTCTACTTTACATACATCTTCTGTATAATTCAGTAATATTATGCTCTTCATAAAATATATTATATTATGCCTAAGAGCATTTAGAAAATTGACAATCCAAGCATCTTGGGCAGCCTTCTGAGTAGACTAAATTAGTACTACCACATGAGTCACATTTTGTACCTGATCTTACTGATAGACCTTCTTTAATATATTTTTTTAATATTCTAGAAAGAACTTTATTGATATCGCCTATTCCACCATCTTTTGATAATTGATCTACAATAAAATCTAATGGAACGCCATGTCTAATAGACATAGACAATATTCTTGTAGACCAGGCATTTTCTGGATTATCGAATGTTTTAATTATATTTTTTATAATTAAATCTTCTCCATTAATATCTACATACAGATCATAAATACCTCTATTAGATTTAATTATTTTACCTTTATTACATTTTGAGGGCAGAGATAACTGGTTAGAATAGCCTATAAAGAGTTCATATGGTTCATTTTCAAGTTTACCTACTAAAGCCACCCATTTTTGACCTTTATAAGTAATTTGATGAATATCACAAGGTAGTTCTTTAGGACGTTTAGGAGAAACAGAAGGAACTATTTTATTAGGTCTATTGAACATAGTAACTATTAATTGAGAGCCTTCTTTAGAGTCAATTTTCCAAGCGACTATTTTTTTATCAATTTTCATATTTTTATTTTTATAATAGAAAATATATTTTATATTTTTTTTGATCTGCGCCAGGTATTTCTTCAGCAAATTTTTTTTGACTAATAAGTAAATTATCCAAAGTATTCTATTGGTTATACCAGTTCGCTTTCAAGATGAGATTAACTAATTCTTAAAATAGCTTAATATAAGTTAGATTTGAAAATAATTAGTCTCAACTTGAAATAAAATTAGAATTAGTATTATTATTCTTTTTAATGAATTGTATATACCTATACGCTTCTTCTATATCTTTATAGAATATTTTAGCGTATTTAGAATATTTATATACTGATTCTTGACATTTTTGTATATCTGTCCAAAAAATATCTTTAGCAAGATAAATTGTAAACACTTTTGGAATCTTTACAAGCTTCATCTTGTTTTGCTAAAAATTCTTTTGATATATTTTCCATTATTAAACAATAATATATTCATCGAATTTTTTAGCCCAATAAGGATCTTTATAAGCAGCTTCTTGACAATATTTTATATTTGCATCTCTTATAGTTCTAGCAAACCAATAAGCATATTTAGGGCTTTTACAAGCAGCTTTTTGACATTTTTCTATATTTGCGCCTTTAACATATTTAGCAAAATAATAAGCCCACGCATAACTTTTACAAGCTACTTCTTGACATTCTTTTACATTTAGAGTTGTATTGTCAAATCTAGCGGAATAATAAGCTATTTCTGGGTTTACATATTTTGATATGTTTTTCATTTTTATAAAAAAATGTATTATTAAATATTATTTTCAAATTTTTCTTTCCAATATTCATTCATAAAAATTTTACATTTTTGTATGTTAGCATCTTTTATATTTTTAGCAAAATTATAAGCATATTTTGGATCTTTGCAAGCTGCTTCTTGACATTTATCTATATTTGCACTTTTTATATTTTTAGCAAAATTATAAGCCCATTCAGGACTTTTGCATATAGATTCTTGACATTTTCGTATATCTGCTTCAAAAATATCTTTAGCAAAAGCATAAGCCCATTCAGGATCTTTATACACTGCTTCTTGACAATATTTTCTATTAGCTTTAGAAATATTTAAAGCAAAATAATAAGCAAATTTAGGGTCTTCACATGCAGCTTTTTGACAATATTCTATACTTGCCCCATCAATATATTTAGCAAATAAATAAGCAAAAAATGGGTTTTTACATGCTGTTAATTGACATTCTTTAGTAAATCCAAAAAACTCAGCAAATTTAAAAGCACTTTCTGGATCATCTAAAGATTTTTGTTTTAATTCTTCATAATTATCTATGTTATTAAATAATGAATTTAAGTGTTTCAACTTTACAATCTCCAAAGCAAGAAAGCCCACGACTTTAGTCGTGGGATGAATTGCGTTATTATGGTTAAGAGTTATTATTTTAAATTATTTGTTTTTGACCTATTGTTAACACGGTACACTAATATTAATCTATTAATAGAAATGAGTAATCTTGTAGCCAAAATTAAGCATAATACTGATTTAACTGATAGTTTAAATAAAGCTATCAAAGTAGCTAATTAAGTGTGAAAGTTGTAATCACACTGATCATGCTGATGTTAATACAAGTTTTAACATTGCGTTAGCATCAGCACTGATCATTTGCGCTAAGAAAGAGATTGGCGTAAATGGCTATACTGATTAGCTTAAAAGGCAATGAACTATAAGTCTCGTAAGACTATAGGACAATCTTAGAACCCAACAACTTTAGTCGTTGGAGTATGTCAGATTTCCCCATAAATACCTTCTTTCAAAGCATCAAATAAATTAGCTGCTATATGAATTTCGCCATCATATTCTATTTCTTCATTTCCTTTCACTGATACTTCAGTACCATCTTCTAAAATAAATAAATAAGAAGTATTAGCTATATCCTCTTTTCTTAATAGAACTCCACCATGTATTTCTGGATTAAATCTAAAAGTTGTAAGTCCTTTTAATTTATTTTCCCAACCAATAAAATACACATTTTTAAAATCTTCATAAGGATAATTTGTTGGTATATTTATTGTTTTTGAAATAGATGAGTCTATATATTTTTGTATTGTAGCCATCATATTAATATGATCTTCTACTGATAAATCATCAGTAGTTGTCCACCATTCTGGTAATTTTTCATTATTTAATTTTTTCCATTCAAAATAAGAATAGTCAAAAACTTCTTCTTGAGTTTTAGTTTTTTTACCTTCTATTCTAAAATTTCTTAAATATGAATTAGCAAATACTGGTTCTAATCCACTAGAACAATTATTGCCCCAAGTAATAGATAATGTTCCAGTTGGAGCAATAGATGTTGCATGGCTCCATCTTATACCAAATTCTAATAAAGAAGATATTATTTCTTCCTTATTAGGAAAGGTATCTAATAATCTTGTAAGATATTCGGATTGCAAAAATAATTTTTTATTTTCTATAGATTCAGCAAAAGGAGCAGCCCCTTTTTCTTTAGCTAACTCTATAGAAACTAACAAGCTTTCTTGAGCTAATGTTTTAGATACATTTTCTGCAAATTCTAAACCTTCTTTAGAATTATATTTTAATCTTAACATATTTAAAGCAGACCCAAGTCCTGTAAAACCTAAACCATGTCTTCTTTTTAAGATTAAATTATTACTTAACTCTTGTAATGGAAGATTGTTAAGCTCCACTACATTATCTAATAATCTAGATGCAATACGTACATCTTTTTTAAAAGATTCCCAATCAAAAGAAACGTTTATATCAAATGGATCTTTAATATAAGAGCATAAAATCATAGATCCTAATAAACAATTAGAAAGAGGAGGTAAAGGTTGTTCTCCACAGTTTGAAACTAATAAACCCCCAGTCCAATAAGTATGCTCCTCTGCTTCTACAGTAATATCATATACTTCTTCTTTACCAAGAAACATTACTTCAGTTATATCAAAAGTTGTTTCAGGTTTATTTTCTGTACTTATTCTTGATAATGCAAGATTTTTATAATTCTGAGAAAAACCTATAATATTATTAAAAATCTTTATATGAATAAAAGAATCTATAATTATTTTATAATCTTTAGTACAAGTAGATAAAATGCCAATAGAAGATAACATTTCTTGAACAACTTTAATATTTCGCTGATCAATTATTAACACTATTTTATTAGAATCTATAAAACCATTAGAAGAAAATAATCCTCTTAAAAAATATCTTTTTGTATTATTATCAGCATATATATATTTACTTGGTATTAATAAATATTTATTTATTAATAAACCATCATTTTTATATGATTCATAATCTTTAGGAATATCAATGTTAAAATCATCACAAGTAGAAGCATCTATAGTTAGAGCGTATTTTACTTCTACTTTTTTCTCATTAGATACAACTCTATGATTTTGAGTTCCATAAAATGTACCAGCGGAAGTTGTGTAAGAATACACTGGTTTATTTCCAGTATATTTTTTATTTATAACTTTGGTCCATTGTTTTCCACTCCAAATAATATCTCCAATATCAATGTTGCCTATAGTAGAGATTCCATTAGGAGTTAATACAGTTGCCCATTTTGGTTGACAAGGGTTTGTGGTTCTAATTGTTTCCATAAACCATAAATTATTTTCTCTATTAACTCTATCAATTAAAATAAACCCTGGATCACTGTATGTGTAAGTAGATTTTGTTATCATGTCATATAAATCTTTAGCTTTGCAAGATTTATATATTTTTTTTTCAAAAATATCAGATGTAGATCTTTTACTATAAATAACTTCTACATGATCTTTAGAAAAAGAAAAATAATTATAATCAGAATGATTGTATGGAAGATCATCTTTTTTTATTAATTTAACCTTATCATTTGTAATATTTTCAGAAGTTTTTTGCCAAAACCATAAATCCCAATTTTTATTATTTTTTACAGCATTCATAAATTCATCAGTAATTAATACTGATAAATTAAAATACTTAAACGCTCCCTTTTCTCTTTTAGCTAAAATAAAACTTTCTATTTCTGGATGTTGAATATCTAGTCCTGCAAGTTGCGCGCCTCTTCTTCCACCACCTGATAGAATTGTTGAGCAAGTTGTATCAAAAATTTTCATAAATGATAAAACTCCAGATGTTTTTGCACCTGCTCCAAATATATAAGCATCCTTAGGTCTTATGGTAGAAAAATCATAACCAACACCACATCCTGCACGTAGAATTAACGCAGCTTCTAAAACTACTGACATTATACCAAACATTGAATCGGGAATTTGTCTAGATACAACACAATTAATAGAAGATGTATCTTTCTTATATTGATCTGCACCAATATTTGCCATAATTCTGCCGCCAGCAGCAAATTTATAACCTAATATTTTTTTAAACTCATTATACCAATAATTAGAATCTTTTTCTATTTTTGATAATGTCTTAGCAATTCTATCACAAGTATCTTCTGGGGATTGATCTATAGAATTGCCATTACTATCTCTTAATCTATATTTTCCACCTTTTTCACTTCCCCATGTTTCTATACTAATATTTTGTTTAAACATAATTAATTCCAAAATTAAATTTTAATATTTTCCTTAATTATATTAATAATATAATCAATTGATCTAATACAATTTAATCTCGATATATCTAATTTTTTAGAAATTTTATTTATAGATAAAGATTTTTCACCATTAAGACCATAAAACCAATTTATAATTTGTTTCTGTTCATTATTCAATGAAGACATAGTATGTTTTACTGAAGCAATAACTTCTGCATTTTCTAGTTTTTTCTCAGAACATATAGAATCATCAATTAATAATGGCATATCTGACTCTTTATGAGGAATAGTTGTTTTAGTAAATTTAAGAGGATATCTTATAGCTGTATGTAAATTTGCAGACCTAGATATTCTAGTTTCTATATATTTATGACACCACCAAAAGAAATTTCCAAGTTTTGGATTATAATTCTTCATAGCTTTTATTAAAGCAGTCATACCCTCTTGATTTAAATCTTCATAATTTGAAAAAGTCTTATATTTATAAGTACGCATTGTAATTAAATATTTGAATTTTTCAAAACATAATTTCTCATGATTCTTAAATGCTAACTTATTCTCTTTAGACTCATTAGCAGTAACAATTTGTTTTAATCTTATAAATTCTTCTATTAATTCTTGCGATTCTTCAATTGTTAGCATTATGTAGCTCCATGTTTTTAAAGGCAAACTACCACTTTTAAAGCTAATTGAAGTTAAGAATAACCAGAACTTGCCCAACCAGAACCATTTAAAATAAATGAAGTTCCTGATGAAATTAATCTTCTAAGTTTATATGGATAATCTATTCCATCTTCAATACATTTTGGACAATCATCTAATTTTTCTTTTATAGAATGAATTACTTCAAATTCTAAATGTCTTGGACAAAAATATAAATACGTAGGCATACCGCACGCGCTTCCTTTAATGGAGATAATTATGTTAATAATAATGTCAATAATCAAAAATATATTATTTTTTGCAACGATCTAAACGCGTTTGCATTTCGTGATATTTGCTTTCACCCATTAAATTGGCATAAAGATTTTCATTTTTATATGCCTCTTTTTTAACTGAGTTCGCTTCTCCCATAATCTTAGAAGCTAACTCATCTCCATATAACTCTACTATACCTTTTGAAAGACATGAAATAACTCTTTTAGCTGTTTCTTGGTTACATTTTGGACAATTTTTTGGTGGATCATCTTTTATTGAATATTCTTCTTCCCAACAATAATTACATTCTTTATTCTGACACTCATGATCATATAAAACCATCTTCCATCTCCTATTATTAATGTATGATTATTCTAATTTTATTTCAAGTTGAGACTAATTATTTTCAAATCTAGCTTATATTAAGCTATTTTAAGAATTAGTTAGTCTCATCTTGAAAGCGAACTGGTATTAATAATCTAAAATGCCTAGATCAAATATCTAAAGCTTCTGCCTGTTCAGATATATCAAAAGCTTCTGTACTATTATTATAATCTTCTTCTTGTTTATCATCTAATAATGATGCACAAGCCATATTTTTAATAAAACGACCCTTATTTAAGGGTCCTTCACGTAATTTAATTAAATAAGCTTCCATATCACTATAATTTTCTTCATTAGCTCTTTTATTTATCTGTATACCTATATCAGCATTATGCATGATTAAACCTGATCTACCAATTCTATGTAGCCCAACTCTATCTTCAATCTCTTTACCTTTTACTCTATTTAATTGTACAGCACTTAAAACATTACAATTATGCACTCTTCCAAATTCATGACATGATTCACTAATTTTACCTAATTTAAGCCAATCGTCTAAACTATTACTTTCATATTCCATCAATCCAATATAATCAATAACTACAATATGAGGTGTATAAAAGTTTTTTGTCTCTTCATATATTTGTTCAATTGTTTGAATTGTTGCGCCTCTAGGAAGATCTATTATATCAAATTGATAAGGATATTTACTTATAAATCTTAAAGCTTTCTTTAATTTAGTAGCTTGTTCAGCATTAAGATTTGCTTTTTTAATTTTCTTTGTTGGAACTCCAGATAATCTTGCAAGTATTCTATTAGTACAAAGCTTATAAGGCATCTCTAATGAGAAATATAAAATATTATATCCATTATTCCAATTTGACTCCATCTCAATAGAATTAGATTGAAGCCATATTTGAACTGCCATATTCATTAGTAACATTGATTTACCACCACCACTCTCTGCGGCAATCAATAACATTTCTCCAGGTCTTAATCCATCTGTTGCAGAATCTAGAAAAGAGTAACCTGTTAAAATACCTGCGTCAAAATTAGGATCATTTAATTTAGCATTATATTCTTCTCTAAAGATAGGAACATAATCCTTTAATGTCATCTTTGTAAAGGTTTTTATTTTATTTAGATTTTTTATAGATTGAACAGTTTTTTGTAATTCTTTAACAGGAACAGTAATATCCATTCCTGATTCAAATTTTAATAGATTATCTTTAGCTAAAATAATTTGTTTTTCAGCAAATCTTTTCTTTATTTTCTCTACATTAAATTTAAACTCTATTGATATAGAGTTAACATTCTCTATTTCTTGCCATACATTTTTAAGATAATCTACAACCTTATTATTACCTTTTTGTAATTTCTCTGTAAGAACTTTTAACGTTGGAATTTCTTTATATGTTTTAATATAAGAAATGATAATATGTGCAGCGTTCCAACATTCTGGTTGGAATAAACTACTATCACAATCACTAACAAAATCTAAAGCATGATTTTTATTAGAAATTAGTTCTTTTAGAATAATTAAATCTAATTCTGAATAGTTCATGATATCTTCACAAGGAAACCCACAACTTTAGTCATGGGTTATTGACTAAATTTTTCTATAATCTTTTCCTAAGATAGGATGAATTATTAAATATCCTTTAATTAAGGATTCTAAACTTAATTTTAATTGTCCATTAAAACTAGCAACAATATTTGGGGAATTTGTACACATTATTGTTGGTAATTTATTTTGGCTACGCGCTCTAAATATAGACTCTAAACTACGCGCATATAAATCTATAGAATTATCTGAAGACATAAATCTGGGATCAAATTCATCTATAACTAAGAAATCTATTAAAATTAATTCTCTTCTAGCAAAAAATCTATCTTCATTTGGAGACTGCGTTAAAACATTAACAATATCTGATAAAGTTGAATATAAACATTGATATCCAACTTGGCAAGCCTTTTTTAATATACAACACGAAGTCATGGTTTTACCTACCCCATGCGCACCTGCAAAACATATTGACTTACCATTTATATAAGATGATTTTACATCAATAATATATTCATTATATTTTTCTAATAAACTTTTATCTCCAATGAAGTCTTTCTCCATTTTTAGATACCAATATTCAATGGGAATATTAGATTCAGCGTAACGATTAATAGCTGTTATTTTTATATCTTTATTTTTTGGATCATCTTCATTTTCTTTAATTATAGATAATTCATTTAATAATTTTTTACTTGGAATATTATTAAGAGCTTTGGTTCTTGAAAAATCTAAATAGCTCATTTTAAAATTTTCTAGGATACGAGTATTGTGTTAGATTTAATCCAGATGATGCTGTATGATCTTTTAATTTTTCAGCAATTATTGCTTTATCTTGCTTTATTAATTCTTTTTTTAGTTCTATTATTTTTTTTAATCTTAAATCATCAGCAGATGGTTGTTCAACCACTTTTTGAATTTGTTCTTCTATATTTATTTTATTTTTTTCTAATTTTTCAATTGGCGCATAATCTAATAATATAGTAATAACCATTATATCCTCATAAGGATGGGGAATAATTATTATTCTTTTTTTATCAAAAGATTTTAAAATAAACTCCTTATCTGTACAACTTTCAACTATACCTTCTACTTGAATATTATTTTTTAATATAATTTTAATATTTTGATTTTTTTGAATGATCATTTAAATTAATCTTGACTAAGATCGGTAGTTTCTACAATATAGATATATATTGTTGTGTAATTTAAACTTATATAAGTTAGCTTTCAAGATAAGACTAGCTAACTCTTAAAACAGTTTAATATAAACTAGATTTTAAAAAAAATTAATCTTAACTTGAAAGAGAATTAGAATTAATATAAGAATATTATATCTTGTTAGCAATTAAGTCAAGGGGTATATAATTAAAAATTAATAACTTTATTAAAAAAAAACAAGAAATCCCACGACTTTAATCGTGAGATGAATTGCGTTATTATGGTTAATTCTAATTTTATTTCAAGTTGAGACTAATTATTTTCAAATCTAGCTTATATTAAGCTATTTTAAGAATTAGTTAATCTCATCTTGAAAGCGAACTGGTATAATAAGTTATTATTTTAAATTATTTGTTCTTGACCTATTATTAACACGATATACTAATATTAATCTATTAATAGAAATGAGTAATCTTGTAGTCAAAATTAAACATAATACTGATTTAACTGAGCCTAAATGCAAAAAGTATTTTTGCTATTCTGGGTGAATCTACTCCCGCCTAAAGGCGGGAGCTTCATGTTTCACAGACTCTTCACCCGAAGACGCCTCAACATGTTTTTGTTTAACGTCCGATTGCGAACCACAACCAGACACTTTTGCTAGGTTTCTTAAACCTTCGTCTCTTATATTATAAGCTGCATTTAAATCTCTATCATTAAGTTTACTACAATTAGGACAAGTCCATTCTCTAATAGAGAGCGGAAGTTTATCTAAAACATGTTGACAACCATTACAAGTTTTACTACTTGGATAGAAGGTATTTATTTGGTAAAAAGTTCTACCATACCATTTAGATTTATAATCAAGTTGACGAAATAGTTCGCCAAATGCAGCATCTAAAATACTTTTAGCTAAGCAGTGATTCTTGACCATATTATTTATCGCTAAATTTTCAGCTATAATAACTTGGTTTTCGTTA
>Ga0209777_10001620_pt1 | contig 31777 bp, 23 predicted proteins | sample FrelakmetHBP12HB_FD_187147 | JGI IMG/M metagenome (GOLD analysis project Ga0209777, IMG submission 187147) | Freshwater lake sediment microbial communities from the University of Notre Dame, USA, for methane emissions studies -HBP12 HB (SPAdes)... | ecosystem: Environmental > Aquatic >... | reverse complement strand
TGGCGGCAATGGCCTCTTTCGGAGTAACAGGTTTCTCAACATTTGGAGCAACAACAGCCTCCTTGGAAGTAACAACAGGTTCCTCAGCCTTGGGAACAACAACAACCTCCTTTTCAGGTCTGATCCATTGCGGAAGAATTGATTTCTCAACCTTAACTTTTTGTAACGCGGGATATTCAGAAATGAACGATTTCATATCCTCATCGAATTTATCTTCAACAACAACATCAAATGTTCCAGAAGAAAAACCTGGTATAGATTGATCTATAGCAGGTATATTGCCCCCGGCCTTTATTTCGGTATCAGTTTTCTTCTCACGGAGTATAATGTCCAGATGCCCTATGTAACTTATTGAATTTGGTTTAATCTCTGTTTTTAAATTTAACTTGGCAAAACCAGATCCAGAAGTCAACGTAGGAATTTTATAAATCGCATATAAACTGTCAATATTATATGCACCACTCTCCAGTTCGTACTTCAGTAAATATTCATTGAAATGATTTTTTTCTCTTTTATAAGGTTTATTAGGACTTTCGAAGGGGGAAGGAAGATCTTGCTTGCAGTTTGGTTCGGATTGCGGGCAAATAACAACGTTCAGCAATTCTAACTGACGTTTTGGTTTATATTGGTTGGATATTCTGACGGAAAGCAAAGCAATTGATTTTTTTGTAAGATCAATGTCGGACTGTCCTTTGGTGAGAGCCATTTTGTTGCCACCACAAGCGCTCATAGCGAAGACTAAACAAAAAATAAGCAGAAACCTGTACTTAATCATAAAATCCTCCATTCGTTAGGATTAATACATAATGCCAACGACCTACCCTCGATGCTTATACTACATGTTAAATTAGAGCTCTATATTTTTTTTTGAATATTATAGTTTTAAATGTTGTGCCAGCAAGTATAATTAGAAAAACATTACAGAAAGAAGTGTTTGTTGAGTTCCATGCCAATGCCGCTTTCTTCGCCGGGCATAAGGTTGCCGAAAACCAAATGCCCGGCCAGAATTTTTTCAATTATGCTTCTTCCTATTAACGATTACTCAATTCAGTATTGAGGGTTAATCCTTGGGCAAAAGAATTATAGCAATTCTCCGGTTTTTCGCCCTTCCTTCGGGTGTGTCGTTGTCCGCCAATGGTTGATATTCGCCAAACGCCGTTGCGGAGATAATTTTCGGATCAATGCCCTGTTCCTGCAAGTATTTTGTAACATTCAGTGCACGCGCGGCGGAGAGTTCCCAATTGGTCGGATAAATTTTGGCCAGATGGCTGGTGATCTGCACATTATCCGTGTGCCCTTCAATCCGGATGTTTTTATCTTTTATATTTTTCAAAATATCCACGACTCTTTTAAGCACCTCCAGGCCTTCTTTTTTCACTTTCGCTTCGCCGGATGCAAAAAGGATTTTATCAACCACGTCCATGGTGAGTTTACCTTTGAGTTCCGTGATGGTAATTTCGCCCTTAGCGATTTCCGCTTTCATTTCCTTCAGAAGGTTTTTATAGGTGTTGCTCGAGGCTTCTACTTCCTGTGATTTTTTTTTCAACTGGGCTAAATTTTCCTTGAGTTTGGTGTTTTCCGCTTCCAGATCGGCGATTTTTTTTCGATTTTCGGAGACGCTTGTAGACAAGTTATCCCGTTGACCGGTAAGGTCCGCTATTTCCTTTTTGAATGAGGCGTTTTCCTCGGTCAGCGCCGTCAGTTGCTTGGACGTGGCGTCCAACTCCTTGGCCGTGGTCTCCGCTTCATTTACCTTGGTCAGGTATTTGCTTTCCGCCACCATGCAACCACTGCATAAGACAGCCATCATGAAAATGTTAAAAAATAAGTATGCCGTTCTTTTCATAAAATCCTCCTTGTTATATTAGTCAGGTTAATCTTCCTTAATTGATAAAACTTTGCTTCTGTGTGGTTGAAACTATAGGAAGTCCAGTTTTGTATGTCAAGGAAATCTTGATCGCAAAATATGAGGTGTACTGCTGGTGTTTATCGTCGAGCGTGAAGAGATTGTTTGTTGTGCAAACCGGTAAGGTAATACTGAGAGATATCCTTGAGCAGCGGTATATTCAAATTGTTCAACTGGAATTCATAAATACCGACAATGAAAGGCACCGGAAAATAGCGGATCGTTTCATCCTCTTTGACTCTGAAGATAAGTCCCCTGCGGGCCATATATTCCAATCTTTCCGCCATGCCCGCAACATCGGCCTCAAGCCGTAAGGCCACCTGCTGAACGGTTTTCGGCCTTGCCTCCATTTTCAGAAATAAGTCCGCATCTTTCTCACTGAAAAGCTGCTGAAGTATTTTGATCTCCACACCATTTGCCGTTGCCGGGTAACCGGTTGCCATCATTTCGAGCCTGTCGCGCAATCGTTCATGGATATCGTTCATGTTGTAAGTGACCTTTCGTTGCTGTATTTACCCATAGAACCTTTATCAAAAGTAAATAGCGATTACAACTCCAGTAAAATATCCTTGTCATTCCCGCCATGGATGCCCTCGCGCCACCTTCATGTGGTCAGGTTATTAGGGTAAATCCAGTATTTGTATTTTTAACAGTGCTTTTATGAATCATTGATTAACGAAACACAGAAAATTTGTAATGTTATTGACAATCGTATTTTTGGTTATTGACAAACAAACTTATTTATAACAATATGAATAGCACCAAAAAGTTATTATTATCGCCAGAAAACAGCAGTAGTATAATAACTAATTTTTAAAATATTAATGAAGGGATACAAATTCTTATTCACCACCTTGCCACTAATAAGAAATATCCGCAAAATCATATGATGAAAAGAAAAAAAATCGTTGGGAGTTGTTGTCTTTTTTCTTGCCTATTGTTTTTTCTGTTTTTACCTTCCCAAGTTTTTTCTTACGATTCTTCTGCGAATGATTTTAAAAAATATATGAGCGCGCTCGAACAGAAAATCTCCCGTTATGGATGGACTGACATCAAACCGAGAGAAATATCATGGGAATATTATAGGACAACAAAAAATAAAAATCCTCTTATTTTTACTACGTTCGGTAACAGAACAGGAAACTGCGTTTTATTTATAGGCTGCGTGCATGGTGATGAATTGTCGACTGTCTATCTAATGTTCAAGCTTGCCCATTACGTTAAAGATAATCCGTCCCTGTTTAAAGATAAGTGCATTGTTATCGCGCCGCTCGTCAATCCTGACGGATTCCTAACCTCTTCACCAACACGGGTCAATGCCAGCGGAGTTGATATCAATCGAAACTTTCCCACAAAGGACTGGCAGACAAGCGCGATTCGCAAATGGATTGCCAAGGGGAAAAACAAACGCTATTATCCGGGAATAAAACCAGCCTCGGAGAAGGAAACGCAGTTTCAGATTGCTTTGATCAAAAGATTCAAGCCGCAAAAAATATTGTCTATACATTCACCGCTTAATTTTTTTGATTATGACGGGCCCTCATCAGACTTGAATTCCTTTGAACAATGGCTGGAAAAAATGTCTAAGGAGACAAATTATCCCTGGAAAAAATTTGGATATTATCCGGGATCTCTGGGTAACTATGCCGGTCATGAACGCAAAATATTTACTCTAACACTGGAAATGCCTTCATCCGACCCCAAGTATGGCAATGAATATTTCCATAAATTTCAGCCATCCATATTAAAATTTATTAACCTGCCTGTTGTCGGTTTACTGCCAAATATCAAGAGGTGATTTCCATTTCAAAGAGGCGGTCAGTGTTGATTGGATAGAAAAAGAGCTTTATAAGCGGGAAACCATTCTTGGTTTTTATGATGTGGTCAGGGTATGAGGGGGGCAACTCACCTGTGTCATTCAAAATTATTTGGCAGAAAAACACAGCCAAAAATAAAATTTAACTTTCAGATCATTTTCACCAAGAAAAATTTTACTTTTGTGAATTAAAAATCCTGGCTAACCGCCACTTTTTGCGCTTCTTCCAGCTTCCTTTATGATAAGCATAACTGGCGAGAAGCGGTAATGCTGTGGTAGCTTCAGCGTAAACCATTTGTTCAAAAGAAGAATCCACTTTGCCCCAGGAATTGGCTTCTTTGAGAGTGGAACTGGAGCAAGCGCCGTCACGCACGTCGGCGACGGTTATTTGAACGGCGTATTTGTGCATAGGTACTTCTTTCCCCAGTATTTCCGCGCATACAACCGTATCCTGAGCAAAATTCTTCGGAACGCCGCCGCCAATCATTAATAGGCCGCTGGTTCCTGCTTCGATTTTAATCATGGTTAATTCGCGAAAATCTTTTACGGAGTCAATAGAAACATGATTTTCCGGCCTTTCAGTTTGGTGGAGAACAAGTCCGAAACCTGCCGAGCTATCCGAAAAAGCCGGGCAGAAGATAGGGACATCATTTTCGTAAGCCGTCTGAACCAAAGAATCTTTCTTTTTAGCTATCTTTTTTAAGTATTTTCCCATCTCCCAAATGAATTCACGCGAAGAATAAGTCCGGGGCGGCAGGGTATCGGCAATTAATTTAATTGTTTTATCGCAGGCCTGTAATTGTTCTTCATCAATGAAGGTGTCGTAAATCCGGTCAATATAAAGTTTACGCAATAATTTATCGTCAACAAAAGGTGTGCCCTGATAATGCTTAAACCCCAAGGCTTCAAAAAAATCCATATCGACAATTGAAGCGCCTGTTGCCACTATGGCATCGACCATGTTGTTTTTTACCAAATCAACGTAAACCTGCATACAGCCGGCGGCAGAGGTGGAACCGGCCAGAGTTAAGATAATTGCGCAATTTTTTTCTTTGAGCATCCGGTCGTAGATATCAGAGGCATTGGCGAGGTCGCGGGCGGAAAAGGACATCTTCTTCATGGCGTTAATGATGTTCACAGAATTAATGACTTTGATGTCAATATGCTCAACTGTTTTATTAAGTAGATCTTTTTTCTTCATTAAATAGATGCTCCCTTGATATTATTGTATCTGAATCTTATTAAAACATAGGCAGGCAAAAGTCAACCCATAGCAGTCGATGTCTATATTAAAATTCCCAACAGCATACAGATATTTTTTATTCGGTTTTTATTCACATATTTGACTATAAGAATTTCGGTTTTGTGTGTCAAGGCAACATTGACAGCAAGATTTAGTACTTAGCACTAAATGACCACGCCGTGGTTATGCGTTTTTTACGGCTTCTTATTTCCGTTTTCTTTAATAGCTCCTGGCAGTATGATCTCCCCGGGTTTGGTGATAAGATCCTGCGGCAGCTTCAGTATCCTCAACAGAGAGTCAGCCACTGACTTGGTCAGGGAGCTAGCTGCCATGTACGTTACTGAGGTGTCATCCACTGGCCCAAGCACGTGCAAGTTGATCACGATGAAAGCCCCTTTTTCTCCAGTGAGTACCCAGCCCACAATGGGAATTTGGTTAATGGTCTTATCGAATGTTTGCAGCGGTTCAATGCCCATGATCATGTCGATGTAATGGGTGCGGATCAGATATTGTCCCACGGCAGAGATCTGAAGGGAGTTGCTGTTAAGATGGAAATCGTTGAAGGTCACCACCGAATCCCGGATGGTAAAGGTGGAGGTAATGGTACTGTAGGGGAAGCCGGAATGCAAGAAATCGAATTCACCGGTCTTGATTATCTTATAAGGATTTAAAACCGAGAATATGCGGGATAAAAAATTGAACCGTTGGATATTGCCTGCGCGTGCCTTGAACGATACATTACCATTCATGGAATTGTTATTTCCCCATGCCCGCCCTTGCAAATCCATGTGGCCGTCCATCCATGGAGATGTGGCTGGCCAGGTGGCCGTGATGAAGCTGACAATGGGAAGGTTTTGTAAATCCATATCCAGATTGTATTCAAACCGGCTGTCCGGTTTTAAGATTACCGTGCCCTTGATAGTTCCCGTTTTATCGGACAAGTTTAAGTTCGTCAGTTTAAGGACGGCAGGTCCGAGTTTCGCCAGAGCACTGCCTTTTGGGATGGGTATGCCATTATAGTTCAGGTTGGTAAGTTTGAGCTTGACATTGCCTTGGAATTTCTTGAGTATGTCGAACTTGCTCTTTGCACTGGCACTGATCGTAAGACGGTCCACAACCACGTCGCCCGTTAGATACGGAATTTTATCTAGGGTGAGACTTCCTTTCATATCGACAGTCATCTTATCCTGACGGATTTTTAAGGTCTCACTCGTGATCTTGTTGCCTTTCAGAGTGATGAGTCCCGTAAGGTTCAAAGGATTGTCCTTGTATATGAAGCCGGCCTGTCTGAAATTCAGGGTGCCGGTTATGTGAAAATCCTTGTCTGATGCAATGCTGAGGGAACCGATTATTTTTCCATCCCTGGGTATCAGATAATCTCCTGCGGCGGCTTGCAGATTGGCCAGCGCCACTTTTCCGGTCACCTTGATATTCGCCTCGTTACCTCTCAAGGATATTTTTGAACGGAGGACATCCGGGTTCAGATTCACGACCAGATCGGGTATTTCAATCCGGGCCTGAGGAGAAAAATCTGCCTTCAGCGTGCACTTGCCGGTGATAGGACCATGTTTGGACGTCAGATGATGGCTGAAAAGGTTGATCTCCTGCGCACTGAAGACCAGATTGCCTGCCAGGTTTGGCCATTGCCCGGCACCGTTCATCTGAACGGATGCCTTTTTGTCCAAACTGAGTGAATCAGATGCGAAGAATCCATGGGCATGGAGAGCAAAGGTGAAAATCTGGTGCTTAAGTGGGTCATTCAGGTTGACCTTCAGTGTGTCAATGGCGGTGTCGTTTAGCGTTCCCGAAATCTGTATTGTTACCGGATCACCATACCTACGGGAAGACGCTTGGCCGGTGAAATGCCGCAAGCGGGTCTTGTTCCAGTACATGCTTACATCCGTTAGGGTGACGTTCCCTTTTATTACGGCGGTGTCGGTTATGTCTTGATAGTAGACCCATACAGTACCATGCACTCTACCTGCTTCAGCCTTGTTTATGGGATCGAGCAACTGGCGTACAGTTGACGGTGCCACACAGGCCCTCCAGGTTGGTACGAAATCGGCGACGGGCATGTCGACATCCACGGCCACCGCCACCCTGAATCCGCGAGATCCGATATCCGGGAATTTAACGTTAACCAGCTTGATGCGTGAGGCATTCATTCTACCGGTCAAGTCTTTCAGCTCGATCGATCCTTGGGCAATGGAAAACAAACCGGTTACCCCTGTCACGCGCTGGCCGTGACTCATGCTGAAACTTTGGCCGTTGATGCTCAGGATCACCTGCAAATTTTTTACACAAGTACTCCAAGCGGTCGTTTCGTTGAACGTGCCTTGATAGCTCAAAAACTTTACCTGTGAACGACCGCCCCGGATATTAAGGGTGAGTAGTTCCTTAAGCCAATCCGGGAATTGCGCCGTGGGCAAAGCGTTTACCATATCCTCGTAGACGAATTCATTCGATTTGAGATTTAAATCGATGTGCGCATTGGGCAGATCCTTCAGTCCGGTAATGTTTGCCGTACCCGTGGCATCGATCAGGGAAGATTTTAATGCCACTTTATCGATGTCCAGATTTGCCTTATTGCCGTGGGCCTTTATGGTCAGTATGGCTTTGCTGAGGGACTTACCCCAGGGCAGTTTCAGGTTTTCCCCGGTTAAATCCACAGAAAATTCATATTCCTTTTCATTTTTCTTGAAAACGACGTCCATATTAGATATGCCCTTATATCCGGAATCCAACTGTGATAGATTGATTCCGTTAGCCGTTACACTACCGCGCCAGGTGTAAAATATTTTGGCAGCGGAAATGGAGATAGTGCCGCCCAAGGTATCGGCATCCAGTTTGGCCCGTCTGTTGCTCAGGATGCCTTGGATATTGAACACATCCACAATATAGGTCTTGTAGATCAGCCGGGCTCTGCCCTGTTCGATTCTAATCGTCGGTAGTTTAGGAGATTCCCCCTGGCTCTTGATCTTTTCAAAATCGATGATGAAATGGGGATTTTTGAGGGTTACGTCCTTGATTTCAAGCCGGCCAAGAAGCAGATACCAGGGCGAGAAGCGTGCGATCACGCTATCCGCTTCCATGGCATATCCGTCGTATTCGCCCATGGTAATCTTTTCCAACGTCACCCGGGGCCTGTTTAGGACATCTATCTCGAAGTCCTTGATCACGATATTTTTATGAAGCTTGGCCTCAAGTGCCTGTTGTACCAGATTGCGTAACGCCTCTGGCCGCAGGTAGGCATGATAGATGACGGTGCTTCCTATCACGACTATAAGGAGAACCATCACGGCGATAATAATTTTCTTTGTGCTTATTTTCATATAAGTATTTTCACTTATAATACAATTGAAAGCGAAATGTTATATACATATTGAACCATTTGCAGTCGAAAGGTTCGTGTTAGTCCTGGACTTGATAAAAAATTGCTTTCTGGAGAAGGGAGTATAAGGAAGCGATGCTTGTCTGTCAATAAAATATTGATCACAATTGTCTTGACCGCTGTCCCCGGCAGCAATCAGCGCCAGCCGCAATCCGGGCATATTAATATTAATTTCCGGCTTGAAAAAAAATAAATCAGGATTAGTAAAGCGACAACGGACCATATTTTACAGTTAAATTATATTGACTTTGACTCGCAAGCAATTTGCTTCATACAGTCAGCATATCGACAAAATATTCCTTTTAATTTAAACCTTAACAAAGTAGAATAATTTTATTAATAATTGCATATCTCTGACTATACCTAATGGAAATATTTTTTCAGTAAAGTTCAAGGAAGGTTATTTGACTATGGCAGTTAAACCTAAATCATCCGTTAAAACCAAAGCATCTGTTAAATCTAAGACAGCAAGTAAAAATAAAGAAGCAGTCAAACCGGACAAAAAAATCAGTTCCAGACAGAGTGATTTTTCCAATCTGGCAAAAGAAATGATATCCAATATAAATGTTGGAATATATATAGTGCAAAATAGGAAATTTGTTTATCTGAATCCGCTTTTTCAAAAGATTAGCGGCTATTCATATGAAGATTTAGCAAACACAAATCCTCTCGATTATATTCATCCCGATGACAGAAAAACTGTAAGAAAAAAAGCGATCCAGATTTTGAAGGGCAAAAGCTCAAAAGCGTATGAGTACCGGTTCACCAGAAAAAACGGTCGGGTAATCTGGGTTTTGGAGATGGTTACTTCCGTCACCTATAAAGGAGAACGTGCCGCTCTTGCAAGTTTTATGGATATTACCGAGCGCAAGAAAATGGAAGAAACAATACTTCAATCTGAGGAGAGATACCGGACTATACTTGATGAGATGGCGGATGCATATTTCGAGGTAGACCTCGCCGGCAATTACACCTTCCTCAATGACGCCTGCTGCCGTCACTTGGGATATCCCAGAGAGGAACTGATCGGAACGACCTTCCGGGGTCAAATGGCTAAAGAAGACATTGGTAAGGTGTATGATACTTGCAACAAGATATTCACAACCGGTAAACCGGAAAAAATCACTTCGTACAAGGTTCTTCGTAAGGATGGAACAACAGGATTCACCGAAATGATAATATTTCCTCTAAAAAACCAACAAGGACAGACCATAGGCTTCCGGGGTGTTGGCCATGACATTACCGGACGCAAGCAAATGGAAGAAGCTCTGCGGCAGTCCGAAGAGAGATATCGAACCATACTTGATGAAATGGCGGATGCATATTTTGAGGTAGACCTTGCCGGCAATTACACTTTCGTCAACGATGCCTGCTGCCGTCACTTGGGATATCCTCGAGAGGAACTGATCGGAGCAAGCTACAGAGGTCAAATGGCTAAAGAGGAAATTGCTAGAGTGTACAATGCTTTCAACAATATATTCAGAACCGGCAAACCGGAAAAAGTCACTTCGTATAAGGTTCTTCGTAAGGATGGAATAACAGGATTTACCGAAATGACAGGTTTTCCTCTGAAAAATAAACAAGGACAGATCGTTGGTTTCCGTGGAGTCGGCCATGACATTACCGAACGCAAGCAAATGGAAGAAGCTCTACGGCAGTCCGAGGAAAAACACCGAACCATTATTGAAAATATCCAGGACGGTTATTGTGAGGTCGATCTTGAGGGTAACTTTACCTTTTTCAACGATTCAACGTGTGAAATCTATGGATATACCAGAGAAGAATTAATGGGCATGAGCAATCGGCAGATTGCGGACAAAGAAAACACAAAGAAAGTATTTGAAGCTTTTAATAAAATCTATCGCACAGGAATATCCGGCAGCATATTTGATTATGAAATAATAAGGAAAGATGGAGCTAGAAGACAAATAGAAATATCGGCATCTCTAAAAAAAGATTCATCAGGAAACCCGATAGGATTTAGTGGAACTGTACGCGACGCCACCGAACGCAAACGGACGGAAGCAGCACTGCGTCAGAGTGAGGAAAAATATCGAACCATTCTTGAAAGCATCCACGAAAGCTATTTTGAGGTTGATCTTGCCGGCAACTTTACCTTTGTCAATGGTTCAATGTGCCGACTCACCGGGTGTTCCAAAGAGGAATTGCTGGGTATGAATCATAAGCAGTTTACAAATGAAGAAACCGCAAAAGAAGTTTATCAAGCGTTTAATAAAGTTTACACAACAGGGGAACCTTCCAAAGCATTCGATTGGCAGGTTATAAGAAAAGACGGGGTTAAATTATTCATTGAAGCATCCGTAACTTTACAAAAAGATTCATCCGGTAAGCCAACGGGATTTAAAGGAATGATCCGTGACATTACCGAACGCAAACAGATGGAGCAACAGCTCAGCCATATGGCTACCCACGATACTCTGACCGGACTGCCTAACCGTTTGATGTTCCGACAAATGCTGAACCAGGCAATCCGGTCCGCGCAGCGTCATAAATGGCAGTTAGCCGTTTTCTTCATCGATCTTGACCGTTTCAAAGCTATCAACGACTCTTTGGGGCACGAGGCAGGAGACCGACTGCTGCAAGAGATTGCCAGACGGTTTAAACAATCGTTGCGCGCAGTCGATGTTGTCGGTCGTCTGGGAGGAGATGAATTCGTCATATTCATCGAGGAAGTGAAGAAATTGAGTCAAGTCGAAGTCGTAGCCCACAAGATACTTTCCACCGCGATCAAACCGATGGTTCTTCAGGGTGAAGAATGCCGCGTAACCGCCAGCGTCGGCATCAGCATATACCCCAAGGATGGGGAGGACGAACAATCCCTGATGAAAAATGCGGATATGGCCATGTATGTTGCCAAAGAAGAAGGCAAGAATAACTACCAGTTCTACTCCAAAAATATTCGGTCACTATCAAATGAACGCTTATCTCTGGAGACAAACCTGCGTCGTGCACTGGAGCGTAAAGAATTTTCTCTGCAATATCAGGCCATGCTGGATTTCAAAACAGGCGCTATCACTGGTGTGGAGGCACTGCTGCGCTGGGATAATCCATCCCTTGGTTCAATAACCCCGACACAATTCATTCCGGTGGCCGAAGAAACGGGGCTGATCGTGCCCATCGGCAGGTGGGTGATGAAAACAGCATGTGCCCAAAATATCGCCTGGCAACGCCAGGGCCTGCCTCCTGTTTGTATGGCGGTGAATTTATCGCTTCGCCAACTCATGGACGACAACTTATTAGATGATATTAATGCCGCGTTGGCGCATTCCGGCATGGAGCCAAATCTTTTGGAATTGGAAATAACAGAAAGTATGTTAATGTATGATCCTGTGCACCTGATTGCGGTGCTGACCAATATCAAGAAACTAGGCGTGCGTCTCGCCATCGACGATTTCGGTACAGGCTACGCTTCTCTCGCCCAGATCAGACGCTTCCCTATCGACACGCTCAAGGTGGACAGGTCCTTCATTCATAACCTCCCCCAAGATTCCGAGAACAGATCTATCACCGAAGCGATCATTGCCATGGGCAAGGCTCTCAGTCTTACTGTTGTGGCTGAAGGTGTGGAAACGCAGGATCAGTGGGATTACTTACGGAATCATATCTGCGATGAGATGCAGGGTTTTTATTTCAGTAAGCCTATTGCGCCTGATCAGTTTGCCGATCTGCTGAAAAAACATATCCCCTCTCCACAAAAGTGAATCTGAAAAGTACAGCCGATACTTCTGCGTCGTCTCTGCTTGGTCTGTTCGATCACAAAAGTTGGGTAAATTTTACAGGATTAAAACCTCTATTGCACAACCCTTTTTCACAATGCGTTATGACTGAATGTATTCATTCCATATGTCTTCGCTTGAGCCAACAAAGGAAGCGCCAATGAAGGCGATTCAGTATAAATTTAATCTTGTTTTGCCTTCCAATATCTGATAGTTCACAACGCAAGATAATACGAATGAAAGAAATTCTTACAGTTTCACAACTCAATAATAGTGGAGCCCCCTCCGACAGGAGCCGAAAGTTCCATATAATTTTTATAATTTAACCATCTTCCTTACATTAGCATTAAAGTAATAAGAAAGGCGGGGGAGAAATTAATATAAACAAAACAATAAAAGGAGGATATTTTTATGTCGTTGAACCCGTTGGTTGATTCACGTGACGTTCGTTTTATTATGTTTGAAATGCTGGAGTTGGAAAAGTTAAATCGCTTTGACCGTTTTAAAGATTTTGACCGAAGCGTGTATGAAGACACGCTAGCTCTGGCTGAAAAGATTGCCATTGATCAGTTTTATGCATCCAATGCCGATGGCGATAAGATCGGGTTACAATTTAATCCCAAGACCAACGAAGTAAAGGTGCCCGAATCGTTCCACAAGGGATTTAAAGCATACGTGGAAGCTGGTTTCCACAGTCTGTCGTTTCCGCCGGAAATAGGGGGAATGGGCATACCCACCACCGTCTCCATGGCCGCCGCGGAGTATTTTAACGCGGGCAATACGTCATTGACCATGTATTTAGGTTCGATCACCGGTGCGGCGCACATCATTGCATCTTTCGGGTCCGAAGAAGTGAAACAAATGTTTCTTCCCAAACTGATATCCGGAGAGTGGGGTGGCACGATGTGTCTTACCGAACCGGGTGCCGGTACCGACCTCGGAGCACTGAAATCCAAAGCCGTAAAACAGAGCAACGGCACCTATCTCATTACCGGGCAGAAGATATTCATCAGCAATGGTGAACACGATTTAACCCCCAACATCATCCATCCGGTACTGGCCAGAATCGAGGGCGATCCTGAAGGAACAAAGGGAATATCCATTTTCCTGGTACCGAAATTTCTTTTCAACAAAGACGGATCGCTGGGCGAACGCAATGATATGGCTTGTACGGGCATTGAACACAAGATGGGGCTGAAGGGAAACGCTACATCATCACTCAGTTTCGGCGATAACGGCAAGTGCGTCGGCTATCTGCTGGGAAAAGAACGAGAAGGTATGAAGGTCATGTTCATGCTCATGAACGCAGCCCGCATCCATACGGGTGTTCAGGCCGAGGCAGTTTCTTCCGCCGCCTACATGCATGCCGTCACTTATGCCCGCAACCGCATCCAGGGCGCGCATATAACGCAAATGCTCAATCCCGGCGCACCAAAGGTCGCGATTATTGAACACTCCGACGTAAGACGCATGCTGCTTTATATGAAGAGTACCATCGAGGGCATGCGGATGCTCTGCCTTTTCCTCGCCTATCATGAAGACATCATGCATTCATCACCAAACCCCGAGGAAGTCAGGGAAGCGACGGGTATCGTCGAAATCCTCACCCCCATAGTCAAGGCCGGCATTTCCGATGCCGGGTGGCTGGTGACGGCGGAAGCCATGCAGGTTTACGGCGGATATGGCTATTGCTCGGAATATCCAGTCGAGCAGTACGCCCGCGACGTCAAGGTCTTCTCTATCTATGAAGGCACAAATTTCATTCAATCGCTGGACCTCCAGATGCGCAAGATACTCATGAATCCGGAAATGTATAATTATTCAATTCTCAAAAAACGCATCACCGAAACTATCGATAAAGCAAAAGGAATAGTTGATGATAAATACATTGCTCCGGTGGAGCGAGGCTGGAAAAAACTGGAAGAAGTCATCGACATGATGAAGAAACAGTTACAGGAAGGTAAAATTGTCGCTCTGGTGAATAATGCTGTGCCAATGCAACAGGCTATCTTTCCCTTCATTGTGGCCTGGCTGCACCTGTGGAGCATGACAATAACCCTTCCCAAGATGAAAGTCCTGGTGGGCGATCTGAAAGGCGCGGACCGCAAAAAGCTGCTGGCCGATAATGCCGAAGCAGCCTATTACTCCGGACGCGTGCTGTCGTCTCAGTTCTACATTGCTTCGGAATTCCCCAAGTTCTTTGGCAAGGTCGAGTGTATCATGAATAATGATATATCAGCGATTGTGGCTTCGGCTGATGTATTTACCGGAGCGCCCAAAGAATAGGACTTAGTGCAATGAATAGTTAGCAATTAGCATCCGTCCAGATAAGTATTAAGTGAGTAACCGGAAGTTGATTGTTGAAACTCCAATTCCGAAAGCAAAGCGTAGCGGAATTGGTAAGTTGAACAATCCCGCGGCGGAGGGTTTAATACCCCGCAGCTTGCTGCGGAACCTATTTCCAAAGCTTGCGTTGGGGGTTCATACCCGTGATTTTAACTGAGCTGCCAGTAGAGATATTTTCTGGCAGCTCAATTTTTTTGAGCTTTAATATTTTTTAATAAGAAATTGCTCCTGTATGGTTGAACAACAAGAAGTCCGGTCTTGTATGTCAAGGAAATCTTGGCCACAAAATGTTTATGATGCATTATGAATCGATGTATTCATCCCATCATGTGTATTCGCTTAAACCGACACAGGAAGCGCCAAGGAAGGCGATTCGGTATTAATTTCAATCTTGTTTTACCTCCCAATATCTGGTAGTTCAAAACACAGGATTATACGAATGAAAGAAATTCTTACAGTTTCACAACTCAATAATAATATTAAATTCCTCTTGGAGGAAACATTTGATTTTCTTTGGGTGGAAGGCGAGGTATCCAATTTGCGGCGACCGCAATCAGGGCATGTTTACTTCACGCTGAAGGATGATAAAAGCCAGATTAATGCGGTTTTTTTCCGCCAATTTGGCGGGTATAAACAGCGGACTAATTTTGAACTGGAAGAAGGCTTAAGTGTCTTGTGCCGGGCTCGCTTAAACGTTTATCTGCCGCGCGGGGAATATCAACTTGTTATTGAATCAGTGGAGCCCCTTGGTGTCGGCGCTTTGCAGAAAGCGTTTGAACAACTCAAAGCCAGGCTGTTGGCCGAAGGATTATTTGATGAACGCTATAAAACAAGAATTCCCTTTTTGCCAAAAAAAATCGGTGTAGTGACTTCGCCCACCGGCGCGGTGATCAAAGATATTTTAAATATAACGAAGCGGCGTTTCCCTATAGCGGATATATTAATTGCTCCGGTGCTGGTACAGGGCGACGATGCAGCCGCTGAAATAATTCAAGCTCTATGCAATTTGCATTCTTATGGCGGTGTCGATGTAATCGTTATAGCCCGCGGCGGCGGTTCTCTGGAAGATATAGCTCCTTTTAATGATGAGGTTTTGGCGCGGGAGATTTTCCGTTCGTCAATACCCATAGTGTCCGCGGTTGGTCATGAAACGGATTTTACCATTTGTGATTTTGTGGCGGATTTGCGCGCGCCAACGCCCTCTGCTGCGGCGGAATTAATTGTGCCGGAATGGATGGAGTTGACAACGAAAATTAATATTCTTAAACAGAGGCTGATGTCAGGTTTCGCCCGTCACCTGAAAAACAAGAGAGATAAGATTGCCGGATTGCAGGAAAGGCTCAAAGATCCGCGCCGGTTTCTGATCAATTTACAAATTCATCTGGATGACTTAAGAGAAAGGCTAGGAGCAGCCCTGCATCATAAAAAACAAAATCTGTATAATGATCTAGGACAACTGGAGTTGCGCTTACGGCACCAAAGCCCGGCGAGGCAAATAAATGAAAAGAAAATTTTATTAAAAAATATTCAAAAAGATATGTTCAACAGTTTTTCATATCACGTAATAGCGCTCAGGGAGCGGCTCCAGAAGAACTCGGCTATTCTGGAATCTCTTAGCCCGTTAAGCGTTTTGCAAAGGGGTTACAGCATTACACGCAGCATGGCCAGCGGGATGACTGTCCGGCATGCAGATGTTCTGAATATAGGGGATGATGTTAATATCCAATTGGCAAAGGGTAATTTTAACGCTAAAATAGAAAAAATATCTCAGGGGTAATTATGGCAAAAGAAAAATTTGAAGATGCTTTGGAAAGACTCGAAGATATCGTGAGAAAAATGGAAGCCGGCGATATACCGCTGGATGAAGCCTTGAAATCCTTTGAAGAAGGGATAAAGATTATTCGCTTTTGTTCGGCCAAATTAGAGGAGACGGAACGGCGCGTTGAGATGCTTCTGGGGAAAGAAGATTCCCTACAAGTAAAGCGTTTTCAGGGTGAAGACGGTGATTGAAAATGAGGTGTTCTTAAAAGCGTATTTGCAGGATAGGCAAAAGATTGTGGAAGAAGCGCTGGAACATTATCTTCCGGGAGAAGACAATATTCCAGCTGATATATATAAAGCTGTCCGCTACAGTGTTTTTAACGGAGGAAAGCGGATTCGGCCGATTCTTTGCCTGGCGGCGGCGGAGGCTGTTGGCGGAGATCTGGGGCAGGCCATACCGGTTGCCTGCGCGTTGGAATTAATCCACTCTTACTCTCTTATTCATGACGACTTGCCCGCAATGGATGACGATGATTTCCGGCGCGGCAAGCCTACCTGCCACAAAGTTTTCGGAGAGAATATAGCAATTCTAGCCGGTGATGCGCTGCTTACGGAGGCGTTTGTTCTTTTATCTCACATGGAAAAAGTAAGGCTGTCTGCGGAAAGACGTTTAGCAGTTATCCAGGAAATTGCCCAGGCTGCTGGAATTCACGGCATGGTTGGCGGCCAGGCGTTGGATGTACTTTCGGTAAAATTCGTGTCTGACGAAAACACACTCCATGAAATTCACCGGCGCAAAACGGGAGCGTTGATTGTTGCCGCGGTAAAATCAGGTGCTATTATTTTCAATGTCCGCAAAGATAAAATTCAAGCACTGGCTGAATACGGAATAAATTTGGGTTTAGCTTTTCAAATAGCGGATGATATTCTAAATGTAGAAGGAGACCGTGAGTTAATGGGCAAGGAAACCGGCAGTGATGCCGCCCATAACAAACTTACCTATACATCTTTACTAGGTTCGGACTTGGCAAAAGAAAAATTAGCAAAGTATATAGATGCGGCGGTAGCGAGTCTCTCTGGTTTTGATGAACGGGCGCGGCCGCTAATTGTCATTGCGCGCTATATAATGGAAAAAAAATCATAAATTAATTTTGGAATTGGAAAGGCATTGGTTTTGGTAAAACAACAGAAAACAGTAAATTACAGTGTTCTGAAAAATGTGGAATTTCCTGCGGACATCCGCAAATTCGATATTGCTCAACTTAATACTCTGGCGCAGGAAATCAGAGAATTGATTATTGATACAGTTGCATTATCCGGCGGTCATTTAGCTGCGTCTTTGGGAACAGTCGAATTAACTTTGGCTCTCCATTATGTTTTTAATACACCACAGGATAAGATCATCTGGGACGTTGGCCATCAAACTTACGCGCATAAAATTATCACTGGACGCAAAGATAAATTTGCCACTTTGCGTCGGCAAAACGGTATCAGCGGATTTCCTCGAAGAGAAGAAAGTCCTTATGACGTTTTTAATGTCGGGCACAGTGGGACTTCTATTTCTGCTGCATCGGGATTTACCGAAGCCGGGAATTTAAAAGGAGATAGCAATAAAATAATAGCTGTTATCGGTGACGGTTCTATGACCACGGGAATGGCCTTTGAAGGTTTGAACTGGACCGGGGATCGTGAAAAAAACATGATTATAGTTTTAAATGACAACGAAATGTCTATTTCTCCGAACGTTGGCGCGTTGTCTTCTTATTTAAACCGCCTGATGACCGGCCACGCTGTAACTAAACTTAGAGCCAATACAAAAAAATTACTAAAAAAGATTCCTGGTATTGGTAAGTATATGGTCAGATTGTTTCAGAAGATAGAAGAATCATCGAAAACATTTTTTGTTCCCGGAGCGCTTTTTGAAGAAATGGGTTTTACTTACGTTGGTCCACTGGAAGGTCACCATTTATCTTACCTCATTAAAAATTTTGAAAACATTAAGGATATGACCGGCCCCGTACTCGTTCATGTGATCACAAAGAAGGGTAAAGGCTACAAGTTTGCGGAGGAAAACCCGCTTAGTTATCATGGCGTAGCTCCTTTTAATGTGGAAACAGGTCAAACTCTTTCTCCACCATCCGATATTCCGACATATACGAAAATATTCGGCCAGACCCTTGTTAAATTGACGCGGGCTGATTCTCGTATTGTGGCTATTACCGCCGCAATGTGTGATGGCACCGGGCTCGATCAATTCTGTCAGGAATTTCCAAATCGTTTTTATGACGTGGGTATTGCGGAGCAGCATGCGGTAACCTTTGCCGCCGGTTTGGCGATTGAAGGTTTTATTCCCGTAGTTGCCATTTATTCGACTTTTCTGCAGAGAGCCTACGATCAGATTGTATATGATGCTTGTTTGCAAAAGCTGCCGGTTGTTTTCGCCATCGATCGCGGCGGGCTTGTCGGCGAAGATGGCGCCACTCATCAGGGGCTTCTGGATTATTCTTATTTGCGTTCCATTCCCAATATTATTGTCATGGCGCCCAAAGACGAAAACGAATTGCAGCACATGCTCAAGACGGCTGTTGGTTGCGGTTGTCCGGTGTCGCTGCGTTATCCGCGGGGAAAAGGAGTCGGCGCAAGTTTGGATGGCGAACTGAAAACTTTGGAAATAGGTAAAGGCGAAGTGCTGCAAGAGGGTTCCGATCTGGCAATTATTGCTATCGGTTCTGTAGTCTATCCGGCTCTTGCTGCGGCAAAGAAGCTCCTCGAAGAAGGATTTAATATTAAAGTCATTAATGCCCGTTTTGTTAAACCGCTCGATGGTGAACTTATCTTGAATACGGCGGCAACGATTAAAAAAATTATTACAGTTGAAGAAAACATGCTTCAGGGAGGTTTCGGCAGCGCTGTTCTGGAATTATTGGCCGAAAAAGGTATAACCGGCGTTCAAGTGAAGCGATTGGGCATTCCCGATGAATTTGTTAATCATGCATCTCAGGCGCAGCAACGCCAGAATTACGGTCTTAATGAAGAAGGTATTATTCGGGCTCTAAGAGAGATGCTGGCGAAAGAATCCAATGGCTGATAATTTTAGATTGCATGAGTATATGGTCACTCAAAAAATTCGTTTAGACAAATTGCTGATTGATCGCGGAATCGCACCAACATTGGAAAAAGCCCGTGCGCTTATTTTAGCTCGCGCAGTAAAAGTTAATGAAACCTATCCGGATAAAGCAGGCTCGCCTGTTGAGATTGACTCAGAAATTCATATAAAGGGTGAAGACAATCCCTACGTGAGCCGCGGAGGATTGAAATTACAAGAGGCCTTAAAAGAATTTAATTTGAATGTTGAGGGTATTGTCGCTCTTGATGTAGGGGCTTCCACCGGAGGTTTTACGGATTGTCTTTTGCAGGCAGGTGCCCGCAAAGTTTACGCTCTCGATGTCTGTTATGGCCAGTTGGCGTGGAAGTTACGCGAAGACAAACGCGTAGTCGTGATCGAACGCACCAATATCCGGTACTATGAAGGCGCTGATCTGGACGAACAAATTGATTTGGCCGTAATCGATGCCTCTTTTATTTCTCTCAAAATTGTTCTTCCGGCGGTTTTGAAATTGCTTGAGAATAAGGCGCAGATTCTGGCATTGATCAAACCTCAGTTCGAGGCCGAAAAGGGAGAGGTGGGCAAACGAGGCGTCGTAAATGATCCCGCTATTCATGATCGTGTAATGCAGGATATCAGCGAATTTTGTAAATCTCTGAATTTAGAAGTCGAAGGAACTTGTGCCTCGCCTATTTTAGGTCCGGCGGGCAACAGGGAATTTTTTATTTTAGCGCGAAAGAAAGAGCAAAATGGAAATTAAACTCGCCAAGACCGCGGGCTTTTGCATGGGTGTACGACGGGCTGTGGATATTGTGCTGGATATAGCGCAGCATGAAACCAGCCGCCGGATTTATACTTATGGTCCATTGATTCATAATCCGCAAACAATTGAATTGCTCAAGAACCGAGGCGTCACGCCAATAGAAAATATTGAAGAAATAACCGACAGAGAAAACGCTATCCTGATTATTCGTGCCCACGGTATCGCTCCCGCTGAAAGAAAAAAAATTGAGGAAAGCGGCGTCGAAATTGTTGATGCCACCTGCCCCAAAGTTGGTTATGTACAATCTATCATCAAAAAACATGCCGCGCTTTATTACACGGTAGTGATCATAGGCGATAAGGAACATCCTGAAGTTGACGGTCTTTTGGGTTACGCCGGCGGTAGGGGTATTATTCTGGACGCATTGGATGATGTGGATAAATTGTCTTCTATTAATAAAATTTGTGTTGTTGCCCAGACAACACAAAATGCAGATAATTACGGTAAGATTGTTGAAAAAATTAAAAGTATCTATCCTCACGCGATTATATTTAACACTATTTGTTCTTCAACGGAACAAAGGCAGGCGGAAGTTATAGCAATGGCTGGTGAAATGGATGCAATGTTCATAGTTGGCGGAAAAAATAGCGCCAATACCAGAAGGCTGGCTGATCTTGCTCAAAAGCAGCAAACGCCTTCTTTCTATATTGAAACTCCTACAGAAATGGAAAATATTAATTTCATCCCCTATAATCGCATTGGGGTTTCTGCAGGCGCTTCCACTCCGAACTGGATTATTGATCGGGTGATGGATAAAATCATGGAAGGTCAAAGCCGTAAGTTAAAAAAAATAGGCAAGTTGCTCAATCTTTGGATATCGGCAATAAAAACTGATGTTTATTCGGCCCTGGGCGCCGGCTGCCTTTGTTTGGCCTGCATGTTGCTGCAGGGCATACCAGTGAGTCTATCTTTCATAGCGATTGCCTCTTTTTTTGTCTACGCGATGCATGTTTTAAATAGGTTGATTAGCCGCAAGCCAGCCGGTCTGATAGGCTCTTTTCGGGAAGAAACTTACCATCGGCATGGGAAATTATATTTTTACACTGCTTTAGCTTCTATTTTGGTTGCCCTTGTGTTGGCGTTTAATAACGCGGCTCTTCCTTTTATTTTTTTGTTTGTTATTTCACTTGCCGGTGTACTTTATAATATGAGAATTCTGCCTAAAGAATGGCACTTCCGAAGTTTAAAAGATTTGCCCGGTTCGAAAAATATATTTATGTCCATCGCCTGGGGAATAGTAACGGCAATTTTGCCTGCCTTCGGCAAAACATATTTCTTTCCGGCTGGTTTAATTGTTGCTTTTGGTTTTACATTTGGGATCGTTTTTATCCGTTCAGCAATGTCGGATATTTTAGAAATACAAAGCGATAAATTAATAGGACAAGAAACGATTCCCGTATTCTTCGGCAGAACCAGGACTTTAACCCTCCTCAAAATTATTTCATTGATATTAGCAACTCTTCTTCTTTTTTCATATCCCGCAGGATGGACTTCGTCTTTGAGTTTTTTCCTGCTTGCCTGCATATTATATATATGGATTTGTTTCCGGTTTTGTGATAGAAATTCCGGGCTTTCCGGGGCGGTTAAGGAAGGCCTCTTGGAAACCAGCTATATTATGGCTGGTTTTTGTGTTCTCCTGTGGCGTATTTTCTGATATGGAGATGTTCTCCAGGGAAGAAGGAGGTTTTAAAGATTATGAGAAAAAAATTATTCGTGAAATATATTTTAATGATTTTTGTTTTAACAACGATCGCTTGCAGCGGGTTGCGTTTTTCCCAATTAGCACCGGAGGTAAAATATTTTCACCCGTGCGGCGGGTTGCGTTTTTCCCAATTAGCACCGGAGGCAAAAGATTTTCACCCGCAAAAAGTGGCTGTCTTTCCGGTGGAAATGTTGAATTATGAAGAAGCAAAAGGTGCAAGGTCAGTAGTGGAACAAATTGTTGCGGGTTCGCTCGTTGAAAAGAAGTGGTTCTTCAATATAATGGACACGGAAAGTCTGAACAGTCAGCTTCTGGTTAATGAAGAATTAAATAAGGCAATGACTGAGTATCTTTCTAAATTGAGAACAGTTAATTTTTCTGATCCTGATTTGAGCAAAAAAATTGGCGAATTAGCCAAGGTTGATGCATTCTTGCTGGTGTCCGTTGATGGGTGGGATTATACTGTCCAGAAGGATGAAAAAATGGCGAAGGTTAGCATGACTATGAAATTACATGAGGCCTCCACCGGTAAATTAATGTGGAAAGCCGGCCACGATATAACGGAAAGTTACATGTTTTTTAAGCCTGACTTGCCTAAAGTTGCCAGCGATGTTACTCGTGAGATGATTGTTTGCATGCCGCATTGAGCGGGCGAAAAAGATCACGGGTATGAACCCTGACGGGTTTCATACCTTCCGCGTAACGAGATAATTCGACTAACGCTTCAAACTTCATCCCGACTCGTCGGGATTCGTTTTCAGCGAGTCTCATTAAATTTGAGTCTCACAATAAATTTTAATCGATTAGGGAGAAATTAGATGAAAGAAAAGGTGCAAAAAGCTATCGATCTTATCAGACCCAGTCTGCAGGCGGATGGCGGGGATGTAGAGCTTATCGATGTCAGCGTAGATGGAATAGTAAAGGTGAAGTTAACCGGCGCTTGTCATGGTTGTCCCATGTCCCAAATGACTTTGAAGATGGGGATAGAAAAAATCATTAAAACGCAAGTGCCCGATATAAAAGAAGTTGTAGCCGTTTAACGATTTATGGTTTTTGCGGCGATGGCTTTAGCAAAACTACCTTGTTTTATCTTCACTGTTTGTGATAATGGGGATACCAATTTGATTTCTGTTTAGTGGATTGACAATTATTATGGGCCTTGGTCAAAAAAATTTTCTGACAACGAGCTTGTTAGTGAACTTTAATTTTGTTGAAATAATTATTAATAAAAGGAGCATAAAGAATTATGGCATATGTGATTACCGACGAATGTATAGCTTGCGGTTCTTGTGAAAGCGAATGCCCTGTGGAGGCAATTTCTGAAGGTGAAGATAAGTATGTTATTGACGCTAAACTTTGTACCGATTGCGGAACTTGTGTCGATCAATGTCCGGTGGAAGCAATTGTGTCCGGAGATGGGAAATAATTTATTTATGGTAAACTCATAACTGGAAATAAATTCATATTCAGCCGGATTTATTTCCGGGTTCTCACTTTAATCCCGCGACTTGGAATCCCCCTGCTCCAGCCGTGGGAGGAATGCACCGTAACTCACGAGAGGTCGCATTATCATCTGCTTCGCGGGATACCCCGGATATCTTAGATATCCTGCACTTGCGACGGGATAATTCAACTAGCAAATATTACTTCACTATGTTTGTAATATTTGAGTTTCATTAATTCGACCTGCATGGATTATGAACTTTGTTTCTGAAGGTTGGGTCTCATTATTACAGGGAGCTTCCGGCTCCTGCCGGAGGAATTCTACTTACAAACCATTTTTACTTAATGGTAAGTACGTCTTATTATTTTAACGAAAATCGAGTTAGGGTATTTTGGCGCTGTAAAGTAATTTCTCCAAGATTAGGTATGGAAGGTTGAGCCGGTGAAAAAATTAATCACCTTTGAAGGTGTTGAGGGTTCAGGAAAGTCAACTCAAATAAAACTTGTTGCCGAATATTTAATTGAGAAAAACATTCCGCTTCTTGTTACTCAGGAACCATCAGGGACCGACATCGGCCGGAAAATTGGCAGCATCCTTTTTAACCGGGAGCATTATTATATGTGCGCGGAGACGGAAATGTTTTTGTTTTGCGCGGCGCGGGCGCAGCATGTCCGAGAGATGATTATGCCTGCCTTAAAACAAAATAAAGTTGTTTTGTGCGATCGGTTTTCCGATGCCACTTATGCCTATCAGGGTGCCGGCCGCGGTCTTGATCAAGAATTTATAAGGTTAATCAGCGACTATTCATCTATGCTTTTAAAGCCTGATTTAACTTTACTGTTTGATTTGCCAGTCGAAATCGGACTGCAAAGAGCAACTGAGCGGAATAATCTCCTTAAGGAATCTTCGTCCATTGATAGGTTTGAAAGAGAAAACATGGATTTCCATAGGCGAATTCGTGAAGGTTATCTCAATATTTTCAAAAATGAACCGGACCGTTTCCGCTTAATTGACGCAACGCGCGATGTTGATACAATTCAAAAAGAAGTGCGCCAGCATATTATTGATTTTGTAAACTTACAAGATTAACTTTTGGAAGGGATTTCCTTTAAATCATAAATTGATTATGTCTTTTCACGATATTTACGGTCATGAAAAAAAAATAGAAATTATCCAAAAATCCCTGGCTCAAAAACGAATAGGACACGCTTATCTTTTTAGCGGTATTCACGCTGTGGGCAAAAAAACTTTAGCCCGGGAATTTGTCAAAGCTCTCAATTGCGAGAAGGAAGAGGCTCTCCATGATTCATGCGGTGAATGTTATTCCTGCCGGAAAATCCAGCGAGATATCCATCCTGATGTCCTTTTTGTCGAAGCCAATGGTCAATTCATTCGCATCGATGCTATTCGCGAAATTCAGGAGCAAATGAAATGTAAGCCTTTGGAAGCAAGGCGGAGGGTGTTTATTATTGATGATGCCGACAAAATGAATGATCAGGCAGCAAACGCGCTTTTAAAAATACTGGAAGAACCATCTCCGTCCAATATATTAATTTTGGTTACAGCCCGGCCTTACTCAATGTCATCAACGATCATTTCGCGTTGCCAACAAATGCGTTTTAACCCATTGCGATTTGATACAGTGGCAAAGTTTCTTGTCGATCGAATAGGTATGGATAATCAACGAGCTTTGCTTTTGGCCAGGTTGTCCGGTGGTTCAATTGGCCGAGCAATGGAATTAAATGAAGATGATATAGTTGCTTATCGTACGGAGCTTCTAAAATTGCTTTCTATTACCAGGAGAAATGATCCTTTTAGTTTAATTAATTTTGCGTCTTTTTTGGGACAGGGGAAAAAGGAAATCAAGCAAGGACTGAATATTCTTGGTACTATTTTCCGTGATGCTTTGGTTTTAAAAGAAACTCAAAAAAACGAAATATTGATCAATCAAGACAATTCTTCTTTTATTTCAAGACAGGCCGCACGTTTGTCCGGCGGGCAAATTCTTCAGAACATCGCGTTGGTGGAGCGAGCGGGGGATATAATCGAGCAGAATGTCAACAAATCATTGACATTGGAAACAATGGCATTTAAATTAAACTATTAAAAAATCAGGTAGGATGGATAGTGCTTACAAATATTATTGGAGTTAAATTTAAAAAAGAGGGCAAAATATACAGTTTTAACGCTGCCGATCTTATTCTTCACAATGGTGATCAGGTTATTGTCAATACCGATAATGGTCTATCGCTGGGAGTTGTTGCCAATGATGTAAAAAGATGTACGCCGGCAGAGACGCCGGCGAATCTCAAAAAAGTCGTCCGCAAAGTAACAGCGGAAGATATACAGCGTAGAGAAGAAAACGAAAAGTTGGAAAAAGAGGCCTGGAAGTTTTGTTTAGAAAAAATTCAGAAAAGAGGGCTTTCCATGAAATTAATCGATGTGGATTGCCTCTTCGAAAAGAGCAAAATTATTTTTTACTTTACAGCGGGAAGCAGAGTGGATTTCCGTGAATTGGTCAAAGACCTTGTCCAAAGATTTAAAATCCGGATAGAGCTGAAACAAATCGGCGCCCGGCAGGAAACACGCATTACAAAAGGTATTGGTATTTGCGGCCGGATGGTTTGTTGTGCGGGGATATTGCAAAACATGGAGAGGGTTACCGTTAAAATGGCTAAAGAACAGAGCATGTCGCTTAATCCGGAAAAGATTTCCGGATTGTGCGGCCGGTTGATGTGTTGTCTGGCTTTCGAACATGAAGGATACGCCGGGCAAAAAAAATGTCCCAAAGCTGCTAAAGCCAACAGTAAAGAGGCACAGGAAGACAAGCAAACAATGGAATTGGAAAAGATGGATGAATTCGACAATTTTCAATAATTAACAATGGGATGCTTTTAATATGCCAAAATCATTTTATATAACAACACCAATTTATTACGTTAATGCTTCGCCGCATATCGGGCATGCTTATACGACAATTGTTGCCGATGTCTTGGCCAGATATCATCGTATGGCCGGTGTGAACACTTTCTTTGTTACCGGCACCGATGAGCACGGCGATAAAATCGCTGAAGCGGCGCAGAAGGCCGGAGTAACGCCTCAGGAATATGCGGACAAAATCAGCGCGCAGTTTCGCGACTTGTGTCCTGAACTTTCCATTACCAACGATTATTTCATCAGGACAACCGATTCCAACCATATCGAAACAGTGCGTCACATTCTGCAGAAAGTTTATGATTCCGGTGATATTTATTTTGGAAGTTACGAAGGACATTATTGCGTCGGTTGTGAGCGATTTTATATGGAAAAAGAATTGATCGAGGGAAAATGTCCCGATCATCAAACGAAGCCGGAGTACCGCAAAGAAAGTAATTACTTCTTCCGCATGAGCAAATATCAGGATTGGCTGATTAATCACATCAAGGAAAACCCCGATTTTATTCGTCCGGAAAGATACAAGAATGAGGCATTGGCATTCCTGCGCGATCCTCTGGAAGATCTTTGCATCTCGCGTCCCAAATCCCGGCTTCAATGGGGTATCACACTGCCGTTTGATGAAAACTATGTAACATATGTCTGGTTTGACGCTTTGATTAATTATGTTACCGCTCTGGATTATCCAGACGGAGAAAAATTTAAAACATTCTGGCCTGCGGCCGAGCATCTCATAGCGAAGGATATTTTAAAACCGCATGGCATTTACTGGCCGACAATGCTCAAGGCGGCCGGTATTGAACCTTACCGGCACTTGAATGTGCATGGTTACTGGAATTCAGATCAAAGCAAAATGTCTAAAAGCCTCGGTAATGTTGTCCGTCCGCTTGATTTAAAAGATAAATACGGTCTGGATGCTTTCCGTTATTTTCTTCTGAGAGATATGGTTTTCGGGCTGGATTCCAATTTTTCCGAGGAGGCTTTCGTCCAGCGGCTGAATTCCGATTTGGCCAATGATTTAGGAAATCTGGTCAGTCGCACCATTGCCATGGCCATCAAATATTGCGACGGCAAGGTGCCGGAAATCAACCGCGAAAAGAAAGATTCTGCTCTGCAAGAAGCCGCCCTGAAAGCAGTCACGGAAGTAGAATCCAGCTTCAATGATATGTCCCTGCACAAGGCCTTGATTGCCATTTGGGAATTTATCAATGTCACAAACAAATACATTGTCGAAAATGAGCCGTGGACTCTGGGAAAAGATCCGGCAAACAAAGAAAAATTAACGGCAATCATGTATAATTTATTGGCGTCCTTGCGGTCGATAGCTATTTTGCTCACGCCTTTTATGCCGCAAACCGCGGAGAAAATTTTGCGGCAAATTGGAGTGGCCAAATCCAGCGCGCTGGATTTGGCCAACATCCGCAAAGATGATGCTTTAACCGCGGGCAGTCCTTTAACCCGCGGCGAATCATTATTCCCGCGTATCAACCAGGAAAAAGAAAGCGAAACTTCAGAGAAAAAATCCCCTGTAACTGATTTAAAACCGGAGATTGACTATGAGGAGTTTACCAAAGTCGATTTACGTGTGGGAAAAATTCTGACGGCGGAGGCTGTTCCAAAATCTAATAAACTTTTAAAACTTAAAATCGATATCGGTGAAGAACGGACAATTGTCGCCGGTATCGGCAAAGATTACACTCCGGCAGAATTAATCGGCAAGACCATAGTAGTTGTCGCCAATTTAAAGCCAGCTAAATTAATGGGAGTGGAATCTTACGGCATGCTTTTGGCTACCGATACGGATAAAGGACTTACCTTTCTGACCTTTGACCGCGAAGCAAAAACGGGAGCGAAGATTCACTAACTGTCTGTAGGGCTGTTGAAAAACGCTCATCTGCTGCGTTGCGCTGCAAACCGCGCCGCTCAACGTATATCTATTATCTATATACGCCTCGCGGTTCAGTTTTTGCGCGCCTTGCATCTGAACATTTTTGAACAGCCCCGAAACACGGGTTCTTTCAAAAGAACCCGTGTCTGTTTTTGAATGATATTCCTAATCTTTTAAAAGCTTTTCAATAACGGGAAGATCAAATCCGTCAGCTACCTGACCTTTGATATAAAATAACGGCGTTCCTCTGACTCCGATTTGCGAAGCAAGCCGCATATGCGTTTTTACAGTTTCATCCACTTTTTTATCCGTGCAAGCAGGCAGAGTGGCATTATTGTCCAGTTTTCCGCTCACGACATCGTCATACGTTTTTACTACATCCTTTGAACATAATATATGTTTGATCTTGTCCCCCGATTCTTTAGATAGCGGGAAAAAGAAAACATAAAGGGTTACGTCCTGGCGTTGGGAAAAAAATTTGTAAGCCTGACGGCAATGATAACAGTTGGGATCCATAAATTCCACGACAGTCGTTTTCCCATTGCCAATTTTTAGAGCGCTATCCAAAGGCAAATTAGCCATCTTTTGCGCTGTCTTTTTTAAATAGCTTTCCCGGGTAATATTAATTCCGTCTTTGGAAATTAAACTGCCGTAAAGGATTACATCGTCCTTCGGCATGTAATAGTAAATCTGGTTGCCGGTATAGACTTCGTACATTCCCTTAATAGCTGTAGGCGTTAAACTTTCAAAGGTGTTTTTAGGAAAGTCTTTCTTAAACTTTTCCGTTATCGGTAAATCCTTAGCAAACACACAAGTTGGAAATAGAAATAGGAAACATAAAATGGTAGCCGTTAATTTTTTCACTGCCCGCCTCCTTCTAATAAAGATGATGAAGTATAAATTTAATTTACAATCATGTCAAGTTCATACCTATTGATAATAAATGATGACAAATTATTTTTTATCAAGTCGTAAAATCACGGGCATAAACCCCAAAATAGAAGCAAATAGAAGTCTGTCAGCCGAATTATATACCGTATAGATTAGGGATATAAAAACATCAAAACTTGCTTTGTGGTCATACCCGTGATATTTTGCATAAAAATATCCATAGCATAGAAGTTATTATGACGTATTTTGAGGTTTAACGTTTTGGTCGTCCTGGAATCTATTTCACCTTGACACAAAAACATTTTCGCCTTAATACTTCCAAGCGCAGAAGACAAGTTCCCATGAAAATAGAAAAATCGCATCCGTGCGGAAAAATGAAAATCATTTAAGAAAGGAGAAAGATATGAATTTTCTACTGCAACCGAAAAAATACAAAAGTCTCATGGCCGATAAAGGCTCAAAGGCCATTATGGATAAGACCATAGCCTTTTTCGAGAAGATGGGCAAGACCAGACTCCTCGACGACTACAACAAGAAAGTCTGGTACCGTGAATTTGTCGATTTCATCGGCAAAGAGCAGATATTTGCCAAGCTGCTAATTCCCAAACAGTATGCCGGGGGCGACCCTGATGCCCGCTGGGACACGGCGCGCAACAGCGAGTATAGCGAGTTGCTGGCTTTCTATGGATTGGGCTACTGGTATTGTTTTCAGGTAACCATTCTGGGCTTAGGTCCTATCTGGATGAGCCCGAATGAAACGGCGAAAAAGAAAGCGGCCAAGCTCCTTAAAGAAGGGGCGATCTTTGCTTTCGGCCTGTCCGAGAGAACCCACGGCGCCGACATCTACTCTGTGGAGGCAACGTTGACACCGAAAGGTGACGGCACTTACGTCGCCAACGGTGAGAAATACTACATCGGCAACGGCAACGAAGCCGAGATGGTCTCCACTCTGGGCAAGATCAAGGATGGTACGGATGATTACACTTTCTTCGTTACCAACTACCGCAATAAGGCCTATGAACTGAAGCAAAACGTCATCTCCCATCAGGAGTATGTATCCAACTTCGCACTGCACGACTACCCCATCACCGGAGACGATATCCTCTCCCGTGGTTCGCATGCCTGGGATTCAGCTCTGAATACTGTAAATGTCGGCAAGTTCAACATCGGTCCTGCCTCCATAGGTATTGCCGAGCACTGTTTCTATGAGGCCATCACACACGCGTCCAATCGCATACTCTATGGTGTGAAGGTAACGGATATGCCGCACGTGCGCAAGAATTTCATGGATGCCTGGCTTAGGCTGCTGGGAATGAAGATCTACCAGCGTCGCGCCACCGATTATTTCCGGGGTGCGTCAGATAAAGACCGGCGTTATCTGCTTTACAATCCCACAAGCAAAATGAAAGTTACTTTACAGTCCGAAGAGGTGGTCAACCTGCTCTGGGACGTGATCGCTGCCAAGGGCTTCGAGAAAGACACCATTTTCCACATGGCCGCTGCCGACGTGCGCGGCCCGTCCAAGCTCGAAGGAACCGTGCACGTGAACGTGCAGCTCATTCGCAAGTTTATGAAGAACTACTTCTTCACTCCGGCCGAATATGCCCCTGCAGCACCCGACTTCTCACTGAAAGATGATTCGTTCCTGTTCAACCAAGGCCCCACCAAGGGTTTGGGCAAGGTCCAGTTCCACGACTACAAGCCTGTCTTCGAGGCCAACAAGGACCTGCCGAATGTAGCGACTTTCATCAAACAGATCGAGATCTTCAAAGAGATGCTGGAGAAGGCCGGCCCGGACAAGGTGCAGGATATGGACCCCTCGTGGTCCCTGCCGGTGGGCGAGATGTTTTCCATTGTTGTCTATGGCCAGCTGATTCTGGAGCAGGCTAAGTTCGATGGACTTGATTCGGATATTCTGAACCAGATTTTCGATTTCATGGTGCGTGACTTTGCTAACTTTGCTCTGCAGATATACGGCAACCACAGCTCCAAAGACGAGCAACGGGCATTCTGTACGAAGATCATGCTCATCAAGGCAGTCCCGAATCCCGAGCAGTACAACAAGATATGGGAAAAGTATGTTGCCGTTTTGAACGGTGAGTACCAGATGAACGAATAATACCAATTTGCCGGTAATTACCACCTTGCAGGCGGTAATTACCGGCAAGGTCAAACTAATTGCTCTACCTCCGCGTGCATTCATGCAGTCAATTAAGATTTCAAGCCTATCTATAAGATTTTTTAAAAATTTACTTGACAAAAACATCTATAAAAATTAGATTCCACAATTCGCTTAGGGGCGTAGTTGTGTTTTTTTGTGTTTAAGAAGCATAAATGTTTGATATTAAAAGATAATCGAGGTGGGATTTGCTGGTGTAGCTCAATCGGTAGAGCAGCTGATTTGTAATCAGCAGGTTGCGGGTTCAAGTCCCATCACCAGCTCCAGTTTTATTATATATGAACTGGTGGGGTTCCCGAGTGGCCAAAGGGAGCAGACTGTAAATCTGCCGGCGTAGCCTACGGAGGTTCAAATCCTCCCCCCACCACCAGGGATTTTTTGAAGTTGATAGGCGGGAGTAGCTCAGGGGCTAGAGCGTCAGCCTTCCAAGCTGAGGGTCGCGGGTTCGAATCCCGTTTCCCGCTCCAAATAAAAATAAGGGCAAAAAGAATAAGAGATTGTGCCCACGTAGCTCAGTTGGTAGAGCACATCCTTGGTAAGGATGAGGTCACCAGTTCAATCCTGGTCGTGGGCTCCAGTTAAGGAGTGTTATGCGGAATAATATTATTTT